>Ga0066669_10000545_pt1 | contig 12360 bp, 13 predicted proteins | sample GraSoiAngelo_118_FD_133940 | JGI IMG/M metagenome (GOLD analysis project Ga0066669, IMG submission 133940) | Grasslands soil microbial communities from the Angelo Coastal Reserve, California, USA - 14_0919_02_20cm | ecosystem: Environmental > Terrestrial > Soil > Grasslands | place: USA...
CGACATCCCGGCGATCGCGATACCGGTGGACACGACGCCCATCCAGTTGTCGCGGAACGCCTGACCCCAGCCGGCGAAGACGTTGTAGTCGAGGAGCCACGTGAGCCCCACGCCGAGCAGGATCGTCAAGGTGACCGAGGCGGCCCGGGACAGGTGCCCGAGGCTCCCGATCAGGTCCATCACCTTGTACAGGGCGAGACCGAGCAGTGCAATGGTGGCGAACTCGTACATGTGTGGTTGCCACCTCCTTTCCGAACCTGCTTGGACTCGGGGATTCGCTCCGAGGTAACACCCCAGGTGGAGCCCGATTTGACACGCGCGTCAGTTGCCTTGTTGTGTCTATACTTCGGCCCCCGATCGGAAAAGGAGGCAGGTGTGGGCGTAGCATTCCTCTCGGATGAGTGGGCCCAGCAGGTGGAGGACAAGCTCAACTCGAGCGATTCGTTCAAGAGCGCCGCAGGGTCCCAGAGCGCCAAGCTCCAACAGGTCATCACCACCCCCGACGGCGAGAAGAAGTACTTCTTCGCGCTCGAGGGCGGGGCGGCAAAGGTCGGCATCGGCGAGATCGACGGCCCCGACGCCACGATCAGCCAGGACTACGACACCGCCGTGGCGCTGTCGAAGAACGAGCTGACCGGGACCTCGGCGTACATGAGCGGCAAGCTCCGGGTCTCCGGCGATCTCATGAAGCTCATGCAGCTTCAGGGCGCGCTCGGCCAGCTCCCCACGGCGCTCGCCGACCTCGACGTCGACTACTAGAGCGGTCGCGACTTCGCGTGGGCCGGGGCTCGTCCCCGGCCCTTCGCTCATCCCCTAAAACGCGCCGGGCGCGGGCAGGACGATGAACGTCGCGCCGGCCCTGGCCAACAGGCGACCCTCCGCGTCGGAGACCTCGGCCTCCCCGTAGCCCATGCGCTGCCCGAGGTGCAGCGACCGACCCCGGCCGATGATCTTCTTCCCCTCGCCCTTGCTCAGGAAGTGCACGTTGAGCTGCGCCGTGCGATGGGTGAGCCCCGGACGGAGCATCGAGCGAAGGGCCAGTCCGATCGACGTGTCGGCGATCGCCGCGATCACGCCGCCGTGAACGATCCCCTGCGGGTTGAAGTGGTGGTCGCCCAGCTCCATCGAAAGCTCGGCCCGGCCGTGGCCCACCGAGATGAGCGTGATGCCCGCCCACTGGTGGAACGGCGAGGTGCGGACGCGCTCGCGGATCTCCTCGAGGTAGCGCTCGTCGAGGCCCGGTCCCATCTCCGCGTCGGTGTCCACGCCGCGAACACTAGCTCCATGCGTGGAAGAATCGAAGGACCGCGGCGGAAGGAAGCCATGGAGCCCGACGAGATCTGGCAGACCATCGTGAAGGCCGACGAGGCCCTGAAGTACGCCACCGACGATCGAGCCGACCGCCGCCGGCAACAGGCGGTCGAACGCCTCCGCGAGGCGCTCCGGGAGGCCGAGGAGATCGGCAACGCGCAGCTCGCGGAGCAGGCCAGGCGCCGGCTCGGCGACCTGGGGGAGCTCGAGGGTGCCTGAGGGCGGGCAGGACCTCGAGTTCGAACCGATCGAGGTCCTGGAGGGGTCGAGCTTCATGCTCTCCGACCGCCGCGGCGACGTCACCGAGGGATCGATCGCCGGGTTCTTCCACGAGGACACGAGATACCTGAACCGGTTCCTGCTGACGGTGGGAGGGCGGCCCCCGACCGTGCTCACCTCGGGCGGCGTCGACTACTACAGCGCCGCGTTCTACATGACCAACCCCGGTCTGGACGGCATCGCCGAGCGGACCCTCTCGATCTCGCGGTACCGGTTCGTGGGTGAGGGGCTGCGGGAGCGCATCCACGTACAGTCGCACTCGACCGAACCGGTTCGGGTGGAGGTCCGGCTGTCGTGCGGCGTCGACTTCGCGGACCTGTTCGAGGTGAAGCAGCAGCGCATCCGCAAGGGCGGGGAGATCACCCGGATGCACGACGCCCCGCACTGCCTGCTGCACTTCGACTACCGGCACCTTGCCTTCCACGCGGCGACCCGCATCCACTCCGCACAGCACGGACGGATCGAGGGAGACGACATCGTGTGGAACGTCGAGCTCGAACCGCGGGGCGCGTGGGAGAACACGATCCGCGTGGCCGTCCACCTCGACGAGGAGGTCCTCGACCCGATCCATGAGGAGTTCGAGGAGACCGAACGCGAGGCCGGGATGGTGCTGCGGAAGTGGCAGGACGAGGTGCCCCGGCTCACCGTCGACCTCGACCTCGTGCAGCACGTGTACGAGAAGTCGATCGTGGACCTGGCGTCGTCGCGGCTGCGCGTCGACGCCGAGGGCAACGCAGTGTCGTAACGGGCGTGGCGCTTGGCGTGGTTCATGGCGACCTTCGGAAGCGACTCGCTGATCTCGTCGTTCCAGTCGCTGCTGGTGGGGCCGGAGCTCGCCCGCGGCGCGCTGCACGCGCTGGCCGCGATGCAGGGCACCGAGGTGGACGACTTCAAGGACGAGGAGCCCGGCAAGATCCTGCACGAGATCAGATTCGGCGAGCTCACCGCGCTGGGGCTGAAGCCGCACCGGCCGTACTACGGCACTGTCGACGCCACGGCGTTGTGGCTGATCCTGCTGTCGGAGTATTGGCGATTCACCGGCGACGCCGAGACCTGCCGGCAGCTCTGGCCGAACGCCACGCGCGCGCTCGAGTGGATCGACCGGTACGGCGACGCCGACGGCGACGGCTACGTCGAGTACGCCACGCGATCGGAGCAGGGTCTTCGCAACCAATCGTGGAAGGACTCCATGAACTCGATGCTGTTCGCCGACGGCACGATGGCGGATCCGCCGATGGCCGTGTGCGAGGTCCAGGGCTACACGTACGACGCGAAGATGCGCACCGCCGAGCTCGCAGAGAAGGTGTGGAACGATCCGGAGCTCGCGGCGCGGCTCGGCGACGAGGCGGCGAAGCTCTTCGACCGGTTCAACGAAGACTTCTGGGCGGACGCGCGCGGCGGGTACTACGTGCTCGCGCTCGACAAGGACAAGCGGCGCGTGGACGCGATGACCTCGGACATGGGCCATCTGCTGTGGTCGGGCATCGTGCCGGAGGACCGGGCTCGGATCGTGGCGCGGCAGCTGTTCTCGGAGCCGATGTGGAGCGGATGGGGCATCCGGACGATGTCGTCGGAGGACGCCGGGTTCAACCCGATCACGTACCACAACGGGACGGTGTGGCCCCACGACAACTCGCTCATCGCGGCGGGCCTCGCGCGCTACGGCATGCGCGACGAGGCGAACCGCATCGCGATGGCCATGTTCGAGGCGGCGTCGTTCACCGACTACCGGCTGCCCGAGGTCTTCGCCGGCTACCCGAGAGGGGAGAGCCGGTTCCCGGTGCGGTATCCGACGGCGTCGAGCCCGCAGGCGTGGGCCACGGGTGCGCCGTTCCTGTGGATCCGGCAGATGCTCGGGATCCATTGCGAGGACGGGAAGCTCGTGGTGGACCCGCGGATCCCCGAGGAGGTCGGGGCGTTCTGGTACCACGGGCTCCACGCGTTCGGGGAGCACTGGGACGTCAGAGCGTCCGGCACGTCCGGCACGGTGGAGCCGACCACCTGATCGGCATCCTCCGCCCTTGGCTCCGTCGCCACGGCGTAAGCTGCGCGCCGTGAACCCGGAGGAACTGCCGCTCGTCCGCGGCGCGCAACTCGACCACGTCGCGATCGCCGTCCACGACGCCGAGGAGAGCGCGAAGCTGTTCCGCGACGTCATGGGCGCGGAGTTCCTGTTCTTCGGGGACAACGTCCATCAGGGGTTCCGGTTCGTGCAGTACGGGTTCCCGTTCGGGGGGCGGGTGGAGCTGGTGACGCCGATCTCCGAGGGGTTCGTGTCGCGGTTCCTGGACAAGCGCGGCGAGGGCGTGCACCACATGACGTTCAAGGTGGTGGACCTGCCGCGGCACGTCGAACGGCTCCGGGCGAACGGCGTCGACGTGATCCAGGTGAACCTGGAGGACCCCGGCTGGAAGGAGGCGTTCATCCACCCGAAGAACGCCCACGGGGTGCTGATCCAGATCGCGGAGTCGTCGTTCCGGCGGCGCGACCAGGCCGAGCACGTGCGCGAGATGTTCGCCCGGGCCGCCGAGCTCGGGCTGGCCTGACAGCGGCTCAAGCCGGTGCGGTAGGACGAATCCACCATGGCAATCAGGGCATTCCGGCCGTTAGGGTGCCGCCCCAGTGGGTTCTTCTGGGGGGTACTCGTCGTTCACGCGCCGTTCGGCGTCCGTCGCCGGACTGGCCGCCCTGCTCGTCGGCGTGCTGGTGGCGTCGGCGCTGGTCGGACACGCTGCTCTCCGCCGGCGCGTCCATCGTGCGTATCGGGACTCCGCGGCCACAGCTCGCTTTTCCCCCGGGACGGACCTGTTCGGCGGCCTGGGCTCGTGGGTCGACATCTACGAGCACAGCTCCTTCCACAACCCCGAGTCGGCCGTGCACCGGATGGCGCTCCACGGCGTGCGGACCCTCTACCTGGAAACCTCGAACTTCCGCCGGGACGTCCCCATCAAGTGGCCGGGCCGGGAGGCCAGGTTCATCGAGGCCGCCCACGCCGAGGGCATGAAGATCGTGGCCTGGTACCTGCCGGGGTTCGTGAGCGTGCGGTTCGACTTCGCCCGGGTCATGAAGGCGGTGCGGTTCCGGACCCGGTCGGGGCAGGGCTTCGACGGGTTCGCGCTGGACATCGAGTCGCCGGAAGTACGCAGCGCGGCCGTGCGCACCCGCCGGCTGAACCTCCTGTCGGACAAGATCAGGCATGCGGTGGGCTCGGCGTATCCGCTCGGGGCGATCATCCCGACCCCGCTCGGGATGCGGCAGAACCCTACGTACTGGCCGGGGTTCCCGTACGGGCATCTCATGGCCGACGACCAGGCGTTCCTCCCCATGGCGTACTTCACGTGGCGGGTCAGTGGGGCGAGGGGGGCGGCCAGGTACACGCGGGCGTGCATCGACATCATCCGCACCGAGACCGGGAGCGCGAACGTCCCGATCCACGTGATCGGGGGCATCTCGAACCAATCGACCACGGCCGAGGCACGGGCGTTCGTCCGAACCGTCCGGGCCAAGGCCGTCCTCGGGGCCAGCTACTACGCCTTCCACGGCACCACGAACGGCCAATGGCAGGCCCTCCAGCCCGTCAGGAACCTCCCCAGCCCTTAGTCCGAGGCGCTCGCCTCGCCCGGGGGATGCCGATCTGATCCTCTTTGGGGGTTGCGCGATCCGTCTCCAGGCCTCACAATCCGCCCACGATGCGGTCGTTCTATGGCTATTGGTGGTTTAGCGACGGGTCCCGCCCGGCGTAACCTCCTGCGGCCAAGAGCAAGACCACAAGAGGACCCCGGGCGAGAGCCCCGGGGTCTTTTGCTTTCCGGCCCCGGACGCGCTCCCGGGCCGAGTAGGAGGTCGTGATGGTGGTCGTGATGAAGAGCAACGCAACGGACGAGGAGATCGACGGCGTGGTGAGCAAGGTGCGCGAGGCGGCCGGCGAGGCCTTCGTCTCGCGCGGCAAGACCAGGACCATCATCGGCCTGGTCGGCGATACGGGGGCGTTCATGGCGATGCCGCTGGAGACCCTCCCCGGCGTCGAGAACGTCATCCAGGTCGGGAAGCCCTACAAGCTGGTGGCCCGGGAGTCCCACCCCCATCCCTCGATGGTGAAGATCGGTCCCGCCGCCGTGGGGCGGGAGCAGTTCTCGGTGATCGCCGGGCCCTGCGCGATCGAGAGCGCCGATCAGTCGCTCGGGGCGGCCCGCGCGGCGAAGGCCGCCGGCGCCACGATCCTCCGGGGTGACGCCTACAAGGCCCGGACGTCCCCCTACTCGTTCCAGGGGACGACGAAGATCGGGTTGGAGATCCTGGCGGCGTGCCGCGCGGAGACCGGCCTTCCGGTGGTCACGGAGGTCATGGAGCCGGGCGACGTGGACCACGTCGCCGATGTCGCCGACGCCCTGAAGGTCGGCGCCCGCAACATGCAGAACTTCTCGTTGCTGAAGGAGGTCGGCAAGAGCGGGAAGCCGGTGATGTTGAAGCGCGGCCTCTCGGCGACGGTGGAGGAATGGCTGATGGCCGCCGAGTACATCGCGCAGCAGGGCAACACCGACATCGTGCTGTGCGAGCGGGGCATCCGGACATTCGAGCCGGCGACGCGGAACACCCTCGACCTCTCCGGGATGGTCGTGGCGCAGCAGGAGACGCATCTGCCGGTCATCGTGGACCCGTCCCACGCCACGGGCCGGCACGACCTGGTGGCGCCGATGTCGAAGGCTGCGCTCGCCGCCGGAGCCGACGGCGTGATGATCGACGTGCACCCGCACCCCACCGACGCGCTGTGCGACGGCCCCCAGGCCCTGCAGCCGCACGAGCTTCAGTCGCTGACGGCCGAGCTGGCCGCGCTGGCCCAGGCCCTGGGACGCCCGCTGGCGTAGCGACTAGCCGACGACGGGCGTCAGCTCGACGATGTCGCAGCTGTCGCGCCAGCGGTCGATGGATTCGCCGGGCGGGCCGAACCGGCTTCGGCGGCGATCGGCGAGCAGCCCCGCGGCCTTCTCCCACTCGTCGCCCTCGAGCACCCGCGCCACGGCGTGGAAGCGGTCGAGCGACGTGTCGCGGCCCTTGCGGCGCGTCACCACCACGAGGTCATCCGCTCCCGGCACGCCCGGGATCGCCTGCTCCTCCGGCGCGTCGGGCACCTGCTTCCGCTGCGAGAGCACGAAGATCTTCCCGCTGCGGTACACGAACCACGCCGGCACCGTGTGGTCGCGGCCCTTGTTCTCGACGCCGACCCAGATGACGTCGGAGCGCTTCAGGCCGTCCTCGACGGGCTTGGGCAGGCCGGTGACCTCCTGCAGCCACACGGGCACCTCGATCTCGCCGAGCAGATAGTCGTCGAGGATGAACGACGCCACGTACGGACCGGTCTCGGAGAGCACGGCGTCGGTGATCGTGTCCGCCTCGACGGTGAGGTCCATCATCCCGCGCATCCGGCGGACCTCGGGCCCCAACCGGTACGCCACGCGCCCCGAGGGCGCGATCAGCCGGAACTCCTCGGACACGAACCCGGTCGGTGCCTTCCACGCCCGGTGGACCACGAACGGCAGGGCCCGGCCGGGCTGCGCCACCAGGTACACGCCGGCGGGCGCGTCGGCGCCCTGCCCCTGGTAGACGCGGCGGTCCACGACGTTCGCGAACACGAGGTCACCGGCCATCGGCGGAGAAGGTTAGACGATCCGGGCCAGCCAGAGCGTGGGTTCCTCGATCTCGGGCATCGACGGGAGCGACTCCGGCGACCCCCACATCCGGGCCAGCGTGGACTCGTCGGTCTGCTCGACCACCCGGTCGCAGAACGCCTTGCCCTGGGCGTACCGTTCGCGCTTCATCTCGATCCCGAGGAGCCGTTCGAACAGGGTGTCGTCGGTGTCGTCCTCGCGGGTCCGGGCCAGGGCCTCCTCGATGCGGCCGTACGCGGTTAGGAGCTTCCTGCCCAGGACCTCCGTGACGTGATCGGCGAAGCCCTCCGACGCGGCCATGAAGGCCTGGATCCGCGCGAGCTTCAGCCGCTGCTCCGGATCGGTGGACGCGCCGAACAGCGCCTGGTCTTGCTGGAACATCCCCTGCAGCGCCTCGGGGTTCGACGGGTCGAGCTGCTCCAGGCGTTCGCGGAGGCCGGCGACGTCGATGTCCAGCGTCGACACGAAGTCGCGGATGAGCTCCTGTAGATGCTCGTACGCCCACGGCCGGGCGAACTCGAACCGATGCGCCACCTCGTGCAGCGCGACCCACGCCCGGAACTCCACCGCCGGGACGCTCCAGTCGTTCTCGAAGGCGGCGATGTTCGGAACCACGAAGTACACGCGGCTCGGGCCCGGCCTGGGGACGGCGACGTCGTACTGTCCGAACGCGATGCCGGCGAGCTGCCCGAGGACCACGCCGGCCTGAGCGCCGAGCAACAGCGGCGCGAGCTGTCCCAGCACCCCCTGGGCCATCTGGGCCTGTTCGGGCGGGGCTTCCTCGACCTGAGCCTTCGTGAACGCCTCCGCCACCCGGACCGCGGTCGGCTCGACGAGGTCCTTCAGCCCCTGGATGTTCGCCTCGACCCACTGCGCGCGGCGGATGGCCTCCACGGGCACGATCTCCCCGGGCGGCGACAGGCTGGTCAGCTCGGCGACGTGCAGCTCGGTCGCGCGCACCGTGTCCTCGAGGCCGCGGCGGTCGTCGTCGGTGGGCGTGGGGTCGTCCCGGCCGCCCCAGGCCGCTGAGGCGATCGCCACCTGCCTGGCCAGCTCCCAGTTGATGGGGCCGGAGCCGGCGAGCAGGACCCGCTGGATCTCGCGGAACAGCGGAACGTCGTTGAACAGCTCCCCGAAGTCCTGCGGTCCGCTCGGGTCGCTCATCCACTCATTGTAGGAGCGACCAGGGGAATCCCCGTCGGGGAGGCGTCCCCATAGAATGGCGGCGCATGGCCGAGAGGATCCTCATCCGGGTCGCGGCGGAGTCCGTGGACCCGCAGGAAGCGCTTGCCTTCGTCGCCGACGCCGCGGCCGGGGGGACGTGTCTGTTCCTGGGCACGGTGCGCGACCACTCCGACGCCGGCGACGTCACGGGCCTCGACTACGAGTCCTGGGACGAGCTGGCTGAGCGCCGGCTGCGGGAGATCGCCGGCGAGATGACCTCGAAGTGGGACGTCGGCAAGGTGGCCCTGCTGCACCGGACGGGCAGCCTGGAGATCGGCGAGGTGTCGGTGGCGGTGGCGTGCTCGGCGCCCCACCGCGCCGACGCGTTCGAGGCGTGCCGGCATGGCATCGAGCGCATCAAGCAGGACGTGCCGATCTGGAAGAAGGAGTCGCTCACCACCGGCGATGCCCAGTGGGTGATGGGGAGCTAGATGCGCAAGGACCTGGCCATCGACCTCGGCACCGCGAACACGTTGGTGTTCCGGGAGGGCGACGGCATCGTGTTCAACGAACCCACCGTCATCGCCATGAACTCGCGGACCGGCGAGGTCCTCGCGATGGGAGAGGACGCGTGGGACATGATCGGGCGGACCCCGGCCAACGTCGTGGCGGTGCGGCCCCTCCGCCACGGCGCCATCACCGACTTCGACGTCACGCAACGGATGATCCGCCTGATCCTCAGGCGCGTCGGCATCAGCCGGCTGACCAGGCCGCGCGTGCTTGTGTGCGTCCCCTCGGCCATCACCGAGGTGGAGCGCCGGGCCGTCGAGGAGGCGGCGGGATCGGCGGGCGCGCGTGACGTCGCGCTGGTGGACGAACCCCTCGCCGCGGCCATCGGCGCGGGCCTTCCCATCCAGGAGCCGATCGGGAACCTCGTCGTGGACATCGGCGGCGGCACGTCCGAGATGGCCGTGATCTCCATGGGCGGCGTGGTCACCGGCAGGGCGCTGCGAGTCGGCGGGTTCGAGCTCGACGCCGCGATCCAGCAGCACATCCGCCGCGCGTACGGCATGGCCATCGGCGAACGGACGTCGGAGGGGATCAAGATGGCCATCGGTTCGGCCTACCCGACCGCCGCGCCGGGGGTGGTCGAAGTGCGGGGGCGGGAGATCTCCACCGGGATGCCCAAGAAGATCGAGGTGTCCGAGGAGGAGGTCCGCGAGGCGCTGTCGGAACCCGTCCGCGTGATCGTGGAGGCGTCCCGGGACTGCCTGGCGATCGCCCCGCCCGAGCTGGCCCACGACGTGCTCGAGACCGGGATGTTCCTCACGGGTGGGGGCAGCCTCCTGAAGGGCATCGACGCCCGACTAGCGCGGGAATGCGAGGTCCCGGTGCACCTCACCGAGCAGCCCCTCGAGACCGTGGTCCTGGGCGCCGGCCGAATGCTCGAGAACCTCGACGAGTACAAGGACTCGTTCCTGTTCACCAGGCAGCGGCGATAACCCGGCGATGTCCCGGAAGCTGGCGGTGGTCTTTCCGATCGGCGCGCTGCTCGTGGCGATGTGGGCGGTGCGGCTGCCGTACTACGCCGAGGGCCCCGGGCCGGCCAAGGACGTGGAACCGCTGATCCACGTGCGCTCGCAGCAGACCTTTCCGTCGGCCGGGCACTTCATCCTGACGTCGGTGTCCTTCGCCGGCCTCAACTCGTTCGGGGCCATCGACGCGTGGCTCGACCCGAACAAGTCGATCGTGCCGCAAGGCGCGCTGGTGGCGCCGGGCGAGACGCAGCAGCAGGCCGACCAGCGCGCGGTGTCGGACATGGACCAGAGCAAGATCGACGCCGCGGTCGTGGTGCTCTCGAAGCTCGGCGACTACCCCAGGGACCACGCGCCGGGCGTCCTGGTCGAGAGCAACGCGGTGTCGCCGACGACGCACCTCGAGGACGAGACCTGTCCCGCCTACGGCAAGCTGTTCCCGGGCGACGTGCTCCAGAAGGTGAACGGGCAGCCCGTGTCCTCGGCGACGGGCTTCCGGCGACAGCTCGACGCCATCCCCGCCGGGAAGCCCGTGACCATCAACGGCTCGACCGACGGGAAGCCCTTCACCGTGACGATCCGCCGGCGCCCCTGCGCCGGCTCAAAGACGCCGCTGCTCGGGATCGTGACCTACCCGACGTTCCCGTTCCCGATCTCCATCTCGAGCGGCGACATCGGCGGACCGTCCGCCGGCCTGATGTGGGCACTCGGCCTGTACGACCTGCTGACGCCGGGCGATCTCACCGGGAACCGCGTGGTGGCCGGAACCGGGGAGATCCTTCCGAACGGCACGATCTACCCGATCGGGGGCGTGGAGAAGAAGGTGGCGGCGGCGAAGGCGTCGGGGGCGCAGGTGTTCCTGGTGCCGGCCGGCGACAACTACCGGGCGGCCCGAAAGGTCGCCGACGGGCTCACGCTGGTGCCGGTGAAGACGTTCCAGCAGGCGCTCTCGTACCTGCTCGCCCACGGGGGATCGGCCACCGGGAAATGAAGGCCCCGATGATAGGGTGTGCCGTTCCCGTGGAGGGGTAGATGGCGGTCAGGGCGATCCCGACGAGGCCGAGGCGACGGTGGATCATCGTCGTCGCGGTCGTCGTCGTGCTTGCGTTCATCGCGCTGAACGTGCTGTCCAGCTTCTACGTGGACCTGCTGTGGTACCGCGAGGTCCACTTCGCCAGCGTCTTCTGGACGGTCATCCGAACACGGTTCCTCCTGGGGTTCATCTTCGGCGCGCTGTTCTTCGTGATCCTGTTCGCGAACCTCCTGATCGTGCGGCGGATCACGCCGCAGTACCGCGTGTTCTCGCCGGAGCAGGAGGTCATCGAGCGGTACCGCCTGGCGGTGGAGCCGTACATCAAGTGGATCCTGCCTGGGATCGCGCTGTTGATCGCGCTGTTCGTGGGGATCGCGGCGAGCGGCCGGTGGCAGATCTTCCAGCTGTGGCGGCACTCGAGAGGCATCTCGTTCGGGACCACCGACCCGATCTTCCACAAGGACCCGGCGTTCTACGTGTTCCGCCTGCCGTTCCTGGAGTACCTCCAGGGGTGGCTGTTCTCGGCGCTGGTGGGCGTGACCGTGATCGTCGCGATCATGCACTACCTGTTCGGCGGGATCCGGCTGCAGTCGCCGGGGGAGAGGGTGACGCCGCAGGTCAAGGTGCACCTGTCGGTCCTGCTCGGGCTGATCATGCTGACGAAGGCCTGGGGGTACTGGCTGGGACGCTACGACCTGCTGACGTCGAACCGAGGGGTCGTGGTCGGCGCGTCGTACACCGACGTCCACGTCCAGAAGCCGGCCCTGCTGTTCCTGATGGTGGTGGCCATCCTGTGCGCCGCGCTGTTCCTGGTGAACATCCGGCTGCGCGGATGGATCCTGCCGGGGCTCGGCCTGGGCCTGCTGGTGGTCGCAGCGGTCGTCGCAGCGGTCGTCGCGTTCGCGTTCCAGAAGCTGTCGGTGGCGCCGCAGGAGCAGCAGCGGGAGGCCCCGTACATCGGCTACAACATCCAGGGCACCAGATACGCGTTCGGGCTGAACAAGATCGCGTTGCAACCCCGGCCGGTGACGCCGGCCATCACCGTGAAGAACGTGGCCGACAACCAGCCGACCATCAGCAACATCCGGTTGTGGAACCCCGACATCCTGTTGCAGAACTTCCAGAACCTCCAGCAGATCCGGCAGTTCTACCGGTTCAACGACGTGGACGTGGACCGGTACCAGATCGACGGGGCCGAGCGGATGGTGATGCTCTCCGGGCGCGAGGTCAGCCAGAACAACATCCCGAGCGGGGGGTCGTGGCAGACGAAGCACCTCGTGTACACGCACGGGTACGGCACGGTCGCCGCGCAGGTGAACACCGCGACCTCCCAGGGGCAGCCGGCGTTCCTGCTTCAGGACATCCCGCCGCA
>Ga0066669_10000549_pt1 | contig 12320 bp, 15 predicted proteins | sample GraSoiAngelo_118_FD_133940 | JGI IMG/M metagenome (GOLD analysis project Ga0066669, IMG submission 133940) | Grasslands soil microbial communities from the Angelo Coastal Reserve, California, USA - 14_0919_02_20cm | ecosystem: Environmental > Terrestrial > Soil > Grasslands | place: USA...
CCTAAACGCCAGAGCGGCTGAAGCAGATCGTGATCAATGTTTCTGTGCAACCAGACTCCGTCTCCATCGAAACAATCTTTCCCAAAAAACAGGCATGGGGCTTGTTTGATCGCTCCGGCACCGTCGATTACACGATCGTCGTCCCGCAAACCGCCAGCATATCGCGGTTGGAATTAGACAACGGCGAAGTTCTGGTGGACGGAATGCATGGCAAAACCGTACACGCCCGGGTCGGGAGCGGCCAGCTGTTGGAGCGCAACTGCATCAGTGATGTGGCCTGTTCGCTAGGCCGCGGCGCGCTCACGTTGACCTACGAATGGTGGAAGCAGGGCAGATTCTCCATACGGGCAAACATCGCACGCGGAACTGCGTGGGCCTTTCTTCCAAGTGACGCTGCCTTCCACCTGATTGCTGAAACGGTAAACGGAAACATTGCGAATGATTTTGCCGAACAAGGAGAGGGCCCTGCCAGAGAGATGTCTAAGGTGGATATGTTAGTCAACGACGGAGGCGAGGCTTCAATTCAAATCCACGCTACGGAAGGCAACATCAAGGTGGTAGAGGCAAATCCGTGAGAAGTTTGCAATGTGCTGTATGATCTTTGCGGATCGCCGGCGGGAATCCCGCAAATCCAAAATCGAAAATCCAAACCCTAAAATCCTACATGCCGTCGTTCGACATCGTTTCGGAAATCGATAAGCAGGAAATCGATAACGCGCTCAATCAGGCGCGCAAAGAGCTTGCCACCCGCTTCGATTTCAAGGGTATAACGGCTGAGATTCTCGCCGAGAAAGACAAAATCATCCTTAGTGCTGATGACGCGGCGCGCCTCCGGGGATTGCGCGAAATTGTGATCGGCAAGCTTTCGAAGCGCGGGGTCGACTTACGAAATATCGAGCACGAAGAGCCCGCGATCTCATCCGTCGGTCACGCCCGGCAGGAATTAAAAATTCGACAGGGCCTCGAAGGAAATAAAGCGAAGGAGATCATTCAGGCGATTAAATCGCAAGGTTTCAAGGTGCAAAGCCAGTTGCAAGATCGACAAATTCGCGTCACGGGGAAAAAGAAAGATGACTTGCAGGCTGTGATTCAGTTCGTGCGCAGCCGCGACTTCGGCGTCGCGATAGGCTTTAAAAACCTTCGCGACTAATTGAAACCACGAATAGACACGAATAAACGGGGGATCTTTACAGAAGGAAACAAAGCAAACGAAGGTCCGTCCTACTTCTGACTTCTGACTCCTGCCTCCTGGACTCATTCCACCTTCACCGGCGGCACTTTGTCATTTCGAGCGAAGTCGAGAATGGAGCGACTGGGAGAGCCGCGACATGGACGGGGAGGCCAAAGGCTGAGCGAACGGGAAGCGAGCGAATCAAATCTCTCGATCTTGCTCTATGATTTAGGCTTCATCACCCGCCTTGCACTGGCGGCATGATTGAAATCTCATCACCCGGTTTCAGCTCGTGATTGCGATCAACAAACTCCACGCCCGCACCGATGAGAAGGCTTTTGTCTCGGGAACGCAATGCCGGGATTTCTTCATAAATTCTTGCCAGCAGATCGCCAATGGTAGCTTTGTCCGGAAGATCAAAATTTAATTCGGACGCGCCGGCCAAGTCACGCAACTGCGCATAAAACTGGACGCGCACGTTCATCGCAATCAGCCTGGTTGCGCAATCAATTCTTTCCGCAGCACGCCAATGTACGGAAGATTGCGATAACGTGCCATGAAATCGAGCCCGTAACCGACAACAAATTCGTCCTCGATTTCAAACCCGACATAATCTGCAACAACATCCCGCGCGCGTTGCTTTTTTTTACTAAGCAGCACGCAAACTCGAATGCTTCGCGGTTTGGCTGTTTCCAATTTCTCCCGAATAGCTGCGAGCGTCCGACCGGTGTCCAGGATGTCGTCGATAATCAAAATATGCCGATCGACCACATCGGGCAGCGTGACCTGCTTGAAAATCACCTCGCCGCTCGTTTGCGCTTTCCCGTGATAACTCACCACGCTCAGGCAATCCAGCTTCAACGGCAGTTGAATCCGACGCAGCAAGTCCGCCATGAATATCAGGCTCCCGTTTAAGACCGCGATCACGGTCAATTCCCGGTGACGATAGTCATTTGAAATTTGCCCAGCGAGCTCATCCAGACGCCGGTTAATTGCCGGCTCATCAAACAGCACGCGCTCAAGTTTGCCTTGCATCGACAAGTAAGTTATCAGGCCATCAGCTTCGGCAAAGATCAACGTGCGACTATTATTTCTGCCAGTGTTATTCTGAATCGCATGCGTATTCACCACGAAGTACTCGAAGTGCGTACCAACGGTAAGGGGTTGTACGAAATCACCGACGACATCCAGGCGAAGACCGATAAGAGCGGTCTGCACAATGGGACGATCACCGTTTTTGTTCGGCACACGAGTTGCAGCGTGATTATCATGGAGAATGCAGATCCCACCGCGCAACATGACGTGGAGGAATTCTTCAATCGTTTGGTGCCAGAAGATGCAGATTACTTCACGCACGGTTCGGAAGGAAGCGATGACATGCCGTCGCACATTCGCATGGTCTTGACGCGAACGAGCGAGACAGTGCCGATTGTCGACGGAAAATTGCAGCTGGGAACCTGGCAGGGTATTTTTCTGTTTGAGCATCGGCGCGCACCGCATCGGCGGAAGATTTCCATTACGATCATCGGTGAATAGCCGGTGGGGCGAGACTCTGTCGAGCCGACGATCTCCGCGGGCGATTGAGGTCAATCGTCCCTACCCATAAATCGCGTCCACGAGCCGCAGCGATTTTTTATTAGGCAGAAGCGATTGCTCCATTTGATTCATCACGTAAGCGAACGCAATCCCGTTTGCGGGATCGGCAAAGGCGTGGCTGCCGCCCGCTCCGGGATGTCCGAAGGCAGTCGGCGAAGGGCCGAAGATTCTAGGCATTGTGTTCCGTGCATCTTTCATGAATCCGGCGGAAAACGCTGTCGGTATTTGAAAGACGCGGTCAATGCCATCGGCCAGCGCTGTTGTCATCCATGCGATTGTTCCTTCTGAAAAAAAGGTCTGGCCTTCGAGTTTTCCGCCGTTAGCGAGCATGGAGTAGAATTTTGCCAACGCCGCGGCGCTCCCGATCCCACCGAAAGAAATAATCGACTTCGCGCGTATTGCAGGAGTGTTCATCGCGCTGATCGCCTGCAATCCGTACGGTGACGTGAACGTTTTCCGCGCCAACGTGCCCGGTGTGACAAGATCGAGGTAGAATTGCTTTGGTTCCGGCGGTTTGCCGCTTTTCGCAGCGTAAATCGTGGCCACGCGCGGATTCTCCTTTTCGGGCAAACCGATCCAAAGATCGAGATTAAGCGGCTGGGCAAAAATCTCCTGCCAATAATCCGATAAGGTCTTTCCCGCTATTCGACGCACGAGTTCGTCGAGAAGAAAGCCAAACGTGCGGGCATGATAGCCATGAGCAGTTCCGGGCGGCCACAATGGATGTTGCGCTTCGAGCGCTCGAATTACTGCGACGTGATCCAGAAACTCTACGCGTCGATCCAAGGCGCAAAGGCCGGCTTGATGCGAAAGCAACTGCGCAACCGTGATTTTTTCTTTGCCGGCCTGCGCAAACTCTGGCCAAAACTCGGCGACCCGTCGATCAATGTCGATCTTATGTTCCTGCAGGGCGTGCAGGGCACACGCGCTGCCAATTCCTTTTGTCGCAGACCAGATGAGAACGAGCGCGTCCTTGCTCCACGGTTTTTGGCGGCGTGCGTCCTGAAATCCACCGTAAAGATCGACAATCGGTTTCCCATCTTGCCAGATCGAAACAGCGGCGCCCAACTCAGGGAACTTCTCGAAGTTCTCGAGGAACAGCGGTTTCAATCGTTGAAGAAGTTCGTTCGGACCCAGATGCATCGTCCGAATGGTAGGGACGCCGCGCTGCGGCGTCCAGAATACCCGCGCCGCCCGCGATCCTTCGATCTTTGGCGTGACGCAAATTTTAGGGCCTTTTTGTGAAACGCCACAGCCTCTGACACAGGCGCCCTACAGCAAGAGCGATTCGAGATCGTCGAGACGCCGTTCAAATAACCGAAGCGTGCTCTCGATCGGCGCGGGTGTCGTCATGTCCACACCCGCGGCTTGCAATGTTTCCAGCGGGAATTTCGAGCCGCCGGAGCGCAGGAAATCCAAGTATGCATTTACGCTATCCGCTTTGCCGGAGAGAACCTGCTCCGACAGGGCGACAGCCGCAGATATGCCGGTCGCGTATTTATAAACGTAAAACGCGTGATAAAAATGCGGAATACGCAGGCATTCCAGATCGAGCTCCGGATCAAGGACAAAGTTTTCAGCAAAATAGGTCTCGAGGAGTTTGTGATATTCCGATTTGAAAACGGCGAGTGTAAGCGCATCACCGCTCTCCTCGATGGCGTGAATAATCTTTTCAAATTCAGCAAACATCGTCTGCCGGAACAGCGTGCCGCGCAGATCGTCAATTTGCCGATTGATGATGTAGGCCCGCATCTTCGGCTCGCTCGTTGTTTGGAGTAGATGATGGGTGAGCAGCTCTTCATTGAATGTGGAGGCCACTTCAGCCAGAAAAATCGGATACTCATAATCCTGAAACAGCTGCGAATTTTGCGAAAACCAACTGTGCATGGAGTGACCTGCTTCGTGCGCGAGCGTATAGACATCAGCGAAGACATCCTCTTTGTAGTTCATCAAGATATATGGCGGCGCGCCGTAACTTCCGGATGAAAACGCGCCGCTGCGTTTGCCTTTGGTCTCATAACGATCACACCAGCGTCCCCGCAGACCTTCAGCCAAAGCATCGACATACTCTTTCCCCAGCGGAGCGAGCGCGGCGAGAACCATCTCGACGGCCTGATCGAAACTGGTCCGCGTTTCAATTTCTGGAACGAGCGGCACGTACGTATCGTAATGATGCAACTCGCGTAACCCGAGCGCGCGCCGGCGCAATTCGAGGTAGCGAAAAAGTGGCTTCAAATTCGCGCGGACTGATTCGATCAATCCATCGTAAACCGTGACCGGTACGTCGTCTGGGAACAGCCCCGCCTCTAGCGCCGACGAATAACGCCGCGCCCGAGCGCGAAAGACGTCTGCTTTTACCGAATAAGCGAGCGACGCGGCCAGCGTGTACTGATGATCCTGAAATTCCGCGTAGAACTGATGGAACGCGCGTTTGCGCAGCTCATGATCCCGCTTCACCAAAAACGAACTGAACGAACTTTGAGTGAGCGGTCTCTCGCGACCAGTCTCGTCGGTCAACAGACCGAACTTCATGTCCACATCTGTCAACTGCGAAAAGGTGTCGTCGTAACCGCTAAGCGCGACATTGCCCAGCGCAAGAAGGCGCTCCTCGGGCTCGGAAAGCACATGCGGCTTCATCCGCCGAATTTTGTGCAACTTGATTCGCCACTCGGCCAGCACTGGATCGACAATAAATTTTGCGAAAGTTTCATCGTCGATCGCCTGAATTTCGGGGACAACGAACGCGCCCGCTTCACCGATTTTAGTGAGCAGATTCTGAACCTGTCCGATCCGTGCGAGGTATTCGTTGTTCGCGCTGTTCTCCGCCAGTTGCAACGAGGCGTAGTGATAAACGCGTTCGATCTTAAGTTCGAGCGACTTCTCAAACTCAAGCGCACCCGCCAACGCTTTCGCCGATTCCCCCACTCTGCCCTTCCAATCCTGGAGTTTGGGATACGTCCGCTGAAGCCAGGCAAAATCCTCCTGCCACTTGCCCACGTCCACGAACAAATGCGTCAGGTCCCATTTGTCGGGTTCCGGAATATCAGCGCGAGTTGGTATTTGCGTGGAAGACATTCACAAAGAAGATGAATCTGGAAAACAGGAAGCCAAGAACGGAGTCAATTAATCCTGCATCACAATTCCTGGATTCTTGGCCTCCAGATTAATTTTGAGTTCACGGTCGCCGGATGACGCGCGATTTTGCGCAGAGCTTTTTCGAGCAATTCTTTCCCTGGTGAAATCTTGTGCCAAGGTGATGCACCGGATGGATGTGGCAGCGGAATCAGGTCGAAGCTGTGCCCCGCGCGTTTCACCCGAAATTTACGGCCAATTACTTTCTCCAATTTTGCGCGGTCGATGAATTGCATGATAGCCAGTCGCCCGACGTGAATGATGCGACGCGGCCGCAAGGTTTTGATCTCGTCGTCCATCCACGAGGAGCAATTGCGAATTTCGTCCGGAGCCGGCACTCGGTCGCTGCCGCTGGAATTCTTGCCCGGAAAACATCGACAGACAGCGGCAAAATAAATTGTCGATCTTACGGCAGCTTCGTTCAGTCCACAGAATTGCTCGAACCAACGAAACATCGTTTTACCGGCGGTGTGCGCGAAAGGTCGTTGCAAAACCGGCTCACGCGGGCCGGGTGCCTGGCCAATCAACATCACATCGCTAAGGACCGCGCCGCCCGAAACCGGCGTCGATTGCATGCGCGGGCAGCGCCGGCACTGCAAGAGATGAGCGACATGGTGGTCGAGACGGATTTGTTTTCGTGCCACGGCGACCGTTTCAAAAAATGGTCAACGTCGAAAGATCGACAATAAGAGACTCAGCACGATGCTTAGGACGATGCAGGTGACGATCGGAAAATAAAACGCAGAGTTGCCGCGCTCGATCCGAATATCACCCGGCAAACGGCCCAGCCATCTCGGAGCAAATCCGCTCCACATCACCAGACCCACGAGCGTGATGACGATACCGATGACGACTGCAAACTTCCCAAGTTCGCGCATACCGTGGGAGAAAGTTGCGCGAATTGAACAGAGGCACAAGGTTTGAGAGCCGATGCCAGTTCAGTTTAGAGACTATTACGAAACACTCGGTGTCCCGAAAACGGCCACCGAGGACGAAATTCGCACCGCATTTCGCAAGCTGGCGCGGAAACATCATCCCGATGTCGCCAAGGACAAAAAGGCCGCGGAAGAGAAATTTAAAGAGATCAACGAAGCCTACGAGGTGTTGAGCGACTCGGAAAAGCGAAAGAAGTACGATCAACTTGGCGCGGATTGGAACAGGCCGGGCGGATTTCAGCCGCCTCGGGGATGGGGGGCACAGCCACCCGAAGGCGGATTTTACCAGTGGGGCGGTGACGGCGGGGTCCAGTTCGAATTTGGCGGAACTGGATTCAGCGACTTCTTCGAAGCGTTCTTCGGCGGCGGTCGCGGCCGATCTGCTTTCGGTGGATTCGGCGGACGTCAGGCGACTGCCGAACGTGGGGCCGACGTCGAAGCCGATATCATGGTCACTCTGGAAGAAGCTCTCCACGGTTCGACGAGAACCGTATCGCTGCGCCGCGCTGGTTCGAACAAGGTGGAAAACTATCAGGTCAAGATTCCGCGTGGCGTTCATGAGGGGCGACGCATCCGCCTGGCTGGTCAGGGTGAAGCGGGCGTGCGCGGAGGAAAAAGCGGCGATCTATTTTTGCGCGTGCGGTTGGCCAAGCATCCCGATTTCTCGGTCGAGGGCAGCGATCTGATTCATGAGGTCAAGATCGAACCGTGGCGCGCAGTGCTCGGCAGCGAATTGCTCGTGCCGACACTGGAAGGAAAGGTGCGGCTGAAAATCCCGCCCGGCACGCAGGGCGGGCAGCGATTTCGGCTACGGGAACGCGGACTTCCCAGCACGTCAGGCAAACGCGGCAATCTTTATGTCGATGTTCAGATCAACGTGCCAAAGAAGCTAACCGAACGTGAACGGGAGATCTGGCGCGAGCTGGCGAAACTGCACGGCGGATAGCAGCGCTTTCCTATTGAGACACGAATTTCACGAACCCACACGAACTGACTAAAACGGATTGACTCAAGCGTTATGAAATTCGTGGCAATTAGTGTAATTCGTGTCTCATGAAAATTTCCCTCGGCACAGACCACGCCGGTTTTCAGTACAAGGAAAAGGTGAAAGAGTTGCTCGGCGGGCTCGGGCACGAGGTGAAAGACTTCGGCACGTTCAGCGAGGAACCGGTCGATTATCCGCTTTTTATTCGCCCAGCGGCGGAAGCAGTGGCGCGTGGCGAATGCGAACGAGGTATTGTGTTTGGCGGATCGGGCAATGGCGAGGCAATGGTGGCGAACAAAGTGCACGGCGTACGTTGCGCCCTTTGCTGGAATGAAGAGTCGGCCCGCCTTTCGCGGGAACACAATGACGCCAATGTCCTTTCCATTGGTGAACGCATGATTCTCGAAGATTTAGCGCTGAAGATCGTCCAGATCTGGCTCGAAACCCCTTTCGACGGCGGCCGGCATGAGAGACGCGTCGCGCTGTTAAACGCCATGTAATCACTTTAACCACCCTGGAAAACTTTTACAGAAGGCAGCCAAGAAAACAAAGAGGCTGATTTGGATTGAATACAGTTCCTCTTCGTGGCCTTCGTTTCCTTCTGTTAGTCTGTTCTATTAAATCAATCGATCCACACAAACTGCGGCCAAAAAAACAGCGCTCACGAACGCGTTGCTTTGAAAAAACGCCCGATTGACTCCGGCCAGATCAAGCTTCTGGGTTTTGTGTTCGTAAAAAAGCGCGGCCGCCACGAGAGGCATTCCAAGGTAGTAAGATAACCCGAGTTGCGCGGCGAAACCGAACGCAATGAGCGCAGCAAACATTCCGAAGTGCAACAATTGCGCAAGGCCGAGGCTGCGCGTGATCCCAAGCTTTACCACCAGCGATCGAATGCGTTCGCGCCGATCAAAATCGTAATCCTGCGTGGCGTAAATCAGAACGAATCCCGCCACCCAGCAAATCACACCGGCCGCAAGCACCAGCGGCGCAAGATCGACACGTCCCGTCTGCGCGATCCAGGCGCCGACCGGCGCAATGGCGAGCGCCAGGCCGAGAAAGAAGTGCGTCGCGCTGGTGAACCGTTTCGTGACCGAGTAGAAGAAAATCACTACCAGAGCAACTGGCGCGAGCAGGAAAGTCAATCCATTGATTGCGGCCGCCGCCAAAACAAATGCGGCGGAACTCAAAACGAGCAAAACGACAGCCGTAGTTTTTGAAACGAGCAAATGACGCGAAGCGGTGCGTGGGTTGCGCTGATCGAGCGACCAATCAACCAATCGATTAAAGAGCATCGCTGCCGTGCGGGCGAACACCATGCAGGCCAGCACCAACAAAAATGTGCGTGACGATGGAAGGCCATTCGCAGCCACGATGAGCGCGCCGAGCGCGAATGGGAGCGCAAAGATTGTGTGTGAAAAACGAATCAACCGTAAAAAACGGGCGATTAGTCCGCCTCCAAGCCGTCTCATAAATAATCTGCAGAGAGCCTTTACAGAAGGTAACGAAGAAAACGAAGTCCTTCTGGATACGAATACTACAGCGAAGCTTCGCTATCGCTCCCTTCTGTTGGATTCGCCCCGGGGAGAATCATCCGAAAAATGCCGTTCTTCAGAAGCGGTTCATGGAAATTAATCAGCAAGCCGACCGGAATATCCAACAACTTCATATAGCTAAAAAGCTGTGCTTTGCTGGAGGGATGCAAAAGTTCGACAGCCTTTAACTCGACCAACAAACAGTCATCTACAAGGAGGTCGAAGCGCAATGGCTCATCAAAAACAAGACCTTTGTATTCGAAACGAACTATTTTCTGCGTCGTGCCTCGAATTGAACGTAATTCCAGTTCCCGCAGCAGGCACCGCTCGTAAATTGAGTCGATCAGCCCTGGTCCCCTGTGCCGATGGACCCCGATCGCTGCTCCAATCAGTTTCCTGCTAAGCCCGTCCGCTCTTTCGTACAATGGATGCATCGCAGAAGTGTTTTACAGAAGACAGCGAAGAAAACGAGGATTCAATTTGGGTTGTGAACCCTTTGTTGTCTTCGTTTCCTTCTGTTAGTCTGTTTTCGGATGGCCTAACAAAGCGCGCAACCGTTCGCTCGCGCCGGACAAAATCGGTGTGCCGTGCGCGAAAAGCATGCGCTCGGCCTTGTAACCCAGAAGTTTCCGCAACGAGCGCCGCATTTCTTTTTCGTTCGAGCAGTATTTTCCGGGCAGAAATGTGAAGCCGTACGGTTCAAAATTAATGAGCGCATCGCCAACGATCAGCGTTCCGCCGTCGGGCGCGTAATGCAGAAGAATTTCGCCGGCTGCCGCGCCCTCGATGCAAATCACACGCAGCCCGTCACAAATCTCGTCACCACCAGCAAGTCTCCTGAACTGGCGCGGCGTTGCACCTGGAAACGCGCCCTTACACGCAAACACCGGAGCCGAGAACTGCTCGGCAAACCGAGTAGAAGCGCGATGATGATTCGCACTCGTCACAATGATTCCCGCAACATAGCTAGACTCGATAAGTTCACCCAGCGACTCGCTCTGCAAACGAATTGGATCGACAAGGTAAGCGCCCTCCGAAGTCACGAGGCAAGTCGAGTAAAGGTCCGCTTTAACGGCAGGATCATAACCGTGCCAAACGCAGAGATACGGAGTGATTCGGTCGAAATCAAGCGTTGCTCTCACGGTCCAGACCATCGGCGCTTAGCACACGCCGCTCAAGCTCGCCTACCCGAAGGGCGCATAATACGACGCACGCGAGAGGTCTTTTCTCTTTCGCGCAAGCTTTTGGAGTGCGTACGCGTTCTCGCGTCGCTTTGGCACATGGTCCCTCTATTATACGAATATCTGCAGACGTGCCTGCTGCTGAATCCTTTTACAGAAGGCAACAAAGAAAACGAAGATTGTAATTTCGGCTGGGTCCAGACCGCAGGCGTTATCTTCGTTTCCTTCGTTTGCTTCTGTTAGTTTGTTTTCCAGTACCTTTACGGATTAGTCGCGATCGTTTGCGGCGCAGATTTGCTCACCTCAAGCTGGGCACTCACCTTCTGGATTTGCGATGCCTGCTCTTTTACCGTCGCGGCGAGAGCTCTAATTTCCTGCTGCTGGTGCGCAACCGCAGACTTTAGTTGAGCGATGGACGCCGGTGGTGTTGCCATAGAGCGCACTAAAACCGTTGGCCGTGTTGTCGAAGCCGGTGGTGTTGCTAAAGAACGCATCGTCGCCTAGGACGGTGTTTCGGATCGTTAAGCAGCCTTCTTGGCAAGCGCGAGCCATCCGAGGGCGATGAGAAGGAACGCGCGCAAAGGGGAGCGGTTCATTAAATTTCTTAATGGGAGAGTTATCGTTTTCATGCGCAGAGTCTTGAAAACATCCAGCCAACTTTGCAAGATGAATTGGGAGGCCGTGATTCGCGTTTACTATGAGGCCCGGCAACGTGATTGAGACGCACGAGCACGATGGCGAATTCAAAGAGCCGTTCGTCAAATCAAGGAATCTCATGTTAATGCAAAATTCTCGTAAGTCCCAAGAAGCGATGAACGGCAAAATGACTGCGCCGCTTCGCACCTTCTAGCGCACCGTCAAAATGACGGAGACGCGCGGCGAATAAAAGGTCTGCTTGCGAGTGCAATCGCGTTCCGTCCGACTGGACGTAAGCACGGCTGGCTCGTGCGAGAATTGAAAGGTGCGGAAGAAACATCGTCGGGCCGAAGATTTCGTCGGCTGATTTTGAGTGACCTGAAAAAAAAGCATCCGGTCGTGGCGAAGTTTTCGAAGTGTCAGCGACAGTCTCCGCTGGAGGCTAACAAAGGAAAATCTCATGAAAAAAAATCCCTCTTCGCAGTCCGGCCTCTTTAATCCGCGCGCCTTCATGGCTTTTACTCTTTGTTCCGTTGGCGCCTTGCTGGCTATGGTCAGTTTCGCCGCACCGAGACCTAGGCCCGCCCCGCTCACGTTCGGGCATCCGATCATCAGCGGCATTGGCGGGGTTGGTTTCGAGCAGGGCCTGCGGGTCGATCCTTCAAATCCAAACCGCCTCTATACCAGCGTGCCCGGGTCGCTTTCCTCCGATACTAGCTGGATTTGGCACTCCCTCGACGGCGGTAAGACCTTCAAGTGGGTCGTCGGCGCCACCGCTCTTGAAGGGAAAGTCACCACTTGCTTTGGCGGCGGTGATACCGAAACTGGTGTGGACTCGGCGGGGCATCTCTATTTTGCTGACCTGACGCTCGCAAACTTCAGTACTTCCCGCTCGGACGACCACGGTGCGACCTTCACTTGCAGCAACACCGGCGTCCCAGATGCAGTCGTTGATCGCCAATGGTACGCCTTCGACGGTGACCCGACGAACGGCGGCAGCATCTACCTGACGAATGACGAATTCGCACACGACCCCGCAATGTGCGGCTCACCGACGAACTTCGGTCAGAATGTTCTCGTCATGTATCGTTCGCCGCTGCCAGGCGGGGAGGCGACTGCTGGGATCCAATTCGGTCCGGCAAATCAAGTCAG
>Ga0066669_10000554_pt1 | contig 12299 bp, 13 predicted proteins | sample GraSoiAngelo_118_FD_133940 | JGI IMG/M metagenome (GOLD analysis project Ga0066669, IMG submission 133940) | Grasslands soil microbial communities from the Angelo Coastal Reserve, California, USA - 14_0919_02_20cm | ecosystem: Environmental > Terrestrial > Soil > Grasslands | place: USA...
CCTCAAGTACTGGCACGATCCGCAGGCGGGAAAGATCTTCTGCCTCTGCGAGGCGCCCAGTGCCGAAGCGGCGCACGCCGTCCATCGCGAGGCGCACGGACTGGTCGCGGAGGAGATCTATCAGGTCGAAGAGCACGGTTGAACGCCAGGCGCGGTCAGAACCTGCCTCTGGCCGCGCTTCCCGAGCGCGCGTACGACGCCGGTCTCCGACCGTAGTCGCGGATTGCATGGTTCTGCGAAGCTGCCGATTGCGGTTTGCAACCCGGGCACGCCAGACGTCATCGATTGGCGCCCCTCGACTCGCTGAGCAGTGCCGCCACGAACGCTTCGGACTTGAACGGCCCCTCGTAACGCTTGCCGTTGATGAAGAACGCCGGCGTGCCATTCACCCCGCTTCGGACACCACCCAGATAGTCCGCGCGAACCCGCGGGGCATGGACGCCCGAGCTCAGCTCCTTCTTGAACCGCTTGAGGTCGAGGCTCGCCTTCCTCGCGTAGCGGACCAGGGAGTGGTCGTCGAGCTGCTCCTGGTTCTCATAGAGCAGGGGGGCCAGCTCCCAGAGACGGCCCTGACTGGCGGCTGCTTCCGCTGCCTCGGCAGCGCGCTGGGCCTGCGGATGGACCTGGGTGAGGGGAAAATGGCGGAACACGAGCCGGAGCGAGTCGCTGAGCTCATTCGCAATCGCGTCCAGCTCCGGGTAGGCCGCCGCGCAGTGGGGACATTGGAAGTCTCCGTACTGCACCAGTGTGAGAGGAGCATTGGCCGGTCCCCGGATGTGGTCGTGCGCGGAAACGGGGACCACCAGGTTTGCCATCGAAGGGTCCTCGGGCTCCCTCAGCTCTTGTCCCGAGCGTCGGCGGCCACCACCTCCGCCGCGATGACGTAAGGCGTGCCCTCGGCCTGGAGTCGGTGGATGATCGCGTCCGCGGGCGCCTTCTTGCGGGTCCGCAGCCGATACTCCAACACGAATTGGTTGTTCCCACCGTTCCTGGTCTTCTTGAGCTTGTAGTCCTTCGCCATCTCATCGAGCACGGCCTCGGTCAGGGGCCGCGCCTTCGCCGGGTCGGTGCAGTACACCAGCAGCCGCTCGGCCGGCCTTTTCGCTCCGTCTTCGCCAGGCTCGGTCTTCCCGGGCTCGGGTTTTCCCCCACCCATCGCCAGCAGGCCGGTGTCCGCCGAAGGAGTCGCCAGGGATGCGTCGCCGCTCACCGCCACGAGCGGGTCGCGGGCTGCGACGGGTGCATCGCTGACGTTTCCCACGACGGCGACGGCGCTGTTCTCTTGGCCGGCTGGGCGCGCCGGCAGGCAGAGCAGGCCGAAGGTGTGCTCGTGGTCCGCGGTCAGATCCAATTTCCAGAGCAGCAATTCCAAGGTGCAAAAGAAAACCGAGAGGAAGGCGGCGATGGAGAGCGTGCCGACCCCGGCGGCGAACCCGATTCCCACGGCGGCGAAGATGTAGACCGCGTCGCGGCTGTCCTTCAGGTTGTTCCGGAACCGTACCGCGGCGACGATTCCGGCCAGGCTGAAGGCCAGCGCGAGGCTGTTCGCCACTACGATCAAGATGGCCGTGACTACTACCGGAAGCATGATCACCGTCTGCACCAGCGATTGGTCGTACTTGAGACTGTTGCGCGTGCGCACGTAGGTGAATGCCACTGGCAACGCGAGCAGGAAGGAACCGAGCACGGCCGCTGCGCCGGTCGTGAGCGGTGGCAGCGACCGGAAGACCGGATCCCAGAAGCCCTGGGTCAGGTCTCCCAAAGTGGACTTCCCCTCGGGGGGGGACGCGAGTGCCCTGAAGTTGTCGGTCAGGATGATGAATCCGGCGACGATTGCCAGCACCACGAGGTAGTAGATCGAAAGTCGGATCAGGGTGGTGCGACCAATCTTTCTCGAGCCGCTCGCGATGCCGAGCCGCTCGGCGAGGCGTTCGATGCTGGAGTCGCTGGCCATTGCATGCCTCCTGGACCCGATCTCTAACTTCGCCTGGATGATATCGAGGGCACCACCGCCTGGGTGCCCGACACGAATAGGGACGGCGGGCGGTTTCAGGTGGTGAGCATGATACCGCGAATCGGGGGTCCGGCCCCGGCCAGGAGTGCGATAGCCCCTCAATCGAGGTTCACCCGCTTGAGCAGACCGGAAAAGCGCGGATCGGAGCGGAGCGGATCCCAGACGGGGCTGACCTTGAGATCGCGCAGCGACCAGTTCCGTTCGGCGTAGGCCTTGTCGAGCAGGACAAACGCCCCGTTCTTGTCGCCCGTCACCACGTGCAGCGCGGCCAGCATTCCCAGATCGAGGTGGTCCCGTCGAGAACGCTGCTCGAGGTCGTGCAACAACCGCGTCGCGGCTGTGAGGTCGCCCATCTGCGAGAGCACCCAGGCGCGCAGCGCTGCATGCTTGAAGTCCGAGTCGGTGGCGGGACCGAGTTCGGCGAGCGCCTCGGCTCGTCTTCCTGCCCCTAGGTAAGCGCAGGCGAGAAGCTCGTGCGCAGACGCGAAGCCCGGATCCACATCCATCGTCTTCCGGAATGCGTCGATGGCGCGGTCATAGTCACGGCTCTGCAGGAACACCACGCCGACCATGTTGTTGATGACGCGGGAGGCCGGGTCGAGCTGCCGCGCTTGCTCGGCCTCGGCGCGTGCCTCGGGGAACCGGGCCTGGCTGGTGAGGAGGAGAGCGTACCAGTGGTGCGCCGTGGCGTACCCGGCCCGGAGCTCGATGGCGCGCTTGTATTCGCGTTCGGCCGTTCTCCATTCGTAATCGGTCGCGCTGATCAGACCCAGGGTCGCGTGCGGCTCCGCGAGGGTCCCGTCCAGCTCCATCGCCTTGAACGCGTGCGCTTTCGCTTTCGGAATGACCTCCGCGGGTGGAGCCTCGCTGTACTCCGAGAGCAGCAGGTACGAGTCGGCGAGGCCCGCATGCGCGAGCGCATACGCCGGATCCAGGTCGAGCACCTGCTGGAACAAGGCGATGGCCTTTCTCAGCTCCTCGCCGGTGCGCTTGTTCCAATGATGGCGACCTTTCAGGTAAAGGTCGTGCGCATCCATGCTCGAGGTCGGCTGCTGGACCGCCGGCAAGGCGCCCTTCAGGAGCTGGGGGCGGAGCGCAACCGCGATGGAGCGGGCGAGCTCGTCCTCGACGGCGAAGACGTTGTCGAGCTGTCGATCGTACGTCTTCGACCAGAGGTGATAGCCGTCCGCGGCATTGATGAGCTGCGCCACGATTCGCAACTGGCTACCCTCGCGGCGGACGCTCCCTTCCAGCACCGAGCCGACGGCGAGCTCCTCGGCGATCTTGAGGATGCTCAGGTTCTTGCCTTTGAAGGCGAACGCTGACGTGCGGGAGACCACGCGCACCCCTTCTACGTTGGCAAGCGCGTTGATGACCTCCTCGGTGAAGCCATCGGAGAAGTACTCGTCCTCCTTGTCACGGCTCATGTTCACGAATGGCAGCACCGCCACGGAGGCCGTGAGGGGCGAGACGGAGGGGCGCGCCCTCAGGGGACCCGTCCGCGAGCCCAGGTACCAGACCGCCGCGGGGGCGCCCGCCAGCAGGGCCATTGCCGGCATGAGCAACGCGAGACGAGCGCGGCCGAAACGGACGGCGCCCTCCGGCTGGAGAGGCGCCGTCCTCTCGACCCCGGCGGACGATACGTCGAAGAGCCAGGCGAACACGAGAACGACGGGAAAACCGAGACCGAGGCCGATGATCACGAACGATAGCGTCCAGTCGGGCAGGGCAAGCCCGTGCAGGATCGGCTCGACCACCTGCAGGATGGCGAACACGACGATGGCGTATGCGACCAGGGCGCGAAACACACGCCGTCGCTTCAATTCGGCGAGCAGCACTGCCGACATGACGCCTCCGCACGCGAGAGCGAAGCCTAGCACCTGCCTTGGTCTCCCACCACACAGGTTCAAGTCGCCGCCGTCCGAAGGGGGTAGACTCCCCACACGGATCTTCCGCGAGGAGAGAGTGGCAATGCGACGGTACGCGGCGTTCCTCCGGGGCGTCAGTCCGATGAACGCGAAGATGCCGGAGCTGAAGAAGTCCTTCGAGGGGGCCGGCTTCACGGAGGTGAAGACGGTCCTCTCCAGCGGCAACGTCGTGTTCAGCGCCCGGGGGTCGTCCGAGGCGTCGCTCGAGGGCAAGGCAGAGGCGGCGATGAAGAAGCAGCTGGGCCGTTCGTTCCTGACCATCGTGCGTTCATTCGACGCGCTTCGCTCCCTCCTCGATTCCGACCCCTATGAGGCTTTCCGGCTCTCGGCCGACGCGAAGCGGATCGTCACGTTCCTGCGCAAGAGGACCGGGGCGAAGCTCACGCTGCCGATCGAGCTCGACGGCGCGCGCGTCCTGCGCGTGGAGGGTGGCGAGGTCTTCAGCGCCTATGTGCCGAGCCCGCGGGGGCCCGTGTTCATGACGCTGATCGAGAAGACGTTCGGCCAGGAGGTCACCACCCGCACCTGGGACACGATCAAGAAGGTGACTCGCTGATCACCTCTCGTTCGCGAGCTTCTCGAGGCCCCATCCCTCCGCCTCGAGAAGGCTTTGCACCCTGCTCCTGATCTCGTCGCGGATTGCGCGAACGTGCTCGATCGGCAGGCCCTTCGGATCCAGCAGGGGCCAATCGTCTCGTCGAGCACCCGGAACCACCGGGCACTCGTCACCGCAGCCCATCGTGACCAGCAAGCTCGCGCCGCGCGCCAGCTCCAGGTCCAGGCGCTGCGGATGCGCCTTGGACAGGTCGAGGCCCGCCTCTTTCATCACTGCGACGACCTCCGGATGGACCCGCTCAACCGGCTGCGTTCCAGCGGACACCGCTCGGGCCTTGCCGGCGTCGGCCATGGAGTTGAAGAACGCGGCGGCCATCTGGGAGCGGCCAGCGTTGTGAACGCAGGCGAAAACGACGCGTGTCACGAGGCTTCCTCCGTCTGTTCCTGGTGCGGGACAACGAGATCCGGGGCGCGCTCCGGCAGAGCCGGCACGAGCCAGCGGAAGAGCAGCGTAGCGGCCGCGGCGCCCAGAAGCTGCGCGGCAATGAATCCAGGCACGTCGGCCGGCCGGATGCCGGCGAAGGTGTCGGTGACGGAACGGCCCAATGTCACCGCCGGGTTGGCGAAGCTGGTCGATGCGGTGAACCAGTAGGCCGCCGTGATGTACGCGGCCACGGCGAACGGCACCGCCGTGGATCGTCTGCGAGCGACTCCGCAGATGACGGCGAGGAGGCCGAAGGTCGCGACGAACTCGCTCAAGAATTGCGCGCCGCCGGCGCGCGCGTGGCGGGACGCCGTAAAGACCGCCTCCCCGAACATTCCGTGGGCGACCGCGACCCCGCCGAAGCCGCCGGCGATCTGGGCCAGGATGTAGCCTGGAACGTCGCGCCACCGCAGTCCGCCGAGCGCCGCATCGGCCAGCGTCACCGCCGGATTGAAGTGGGCACCCGAGATCGGCCCGAAGACCAGGATGAGCGCGACCAGGCCCGCGCCGGTCGCGAGCGTGTTGGCGAGCAGCGCGATGGCGACGTTCCCGCCCGCGAGGCGCTCCGCCATGATGCCGGAGCCGACGACGGTCGCCAGCAACAGCGCCGTTCCGAGCCCCTCGGCCACCAACCGGCGCGCGAAGGTGGGTCCGGAACTCGCGGAGTTCGCGGGTTGGCCGGCTTCAGGAAGGTGGGCGGCCATCGGCTCGAGTTCTCCGAGGACGGGTGTGCTGCGGACAGCACCCTCCAGCCCGCCGCAAAGCGCGGAGCGCGGCATGGTCGGCCCGGGTCTGGCGCGATCCGGTGGCACGCAGGGTCTGGAGGAGCTTCTGGTGAAAGGCGGAATCGGCCTCTGCGAGCTCGTAGAAGCTCCACTGGCCGCGCCGCTCGTCGACGACCAGCCCCGACTTGCGAAGGTACGCCAGGTGTCGCGACGCCGTGGGTTGCGGAACCCCCAGGATCGAGACGAGATCGCCGACGCAGAGTGGACCCTCGCGCAGCAGGTGGAGGATGCGGACGCGCGTCGTGTCCGCAAGGGCGCGGAAGACCTGTTCGACGGACGCGAGCTTTCCTGCTGGGGTGACCGCTGGTTCCACCATATCCGCCCAGGCTGATATTCGCAGTGGCGCATATATCGGATGCGCCCCACCCGGCGCAAGCGCGCGCCTGAGCCGGCCGCGTCCGGACTGTAGTTGAGCGAGCGCGCTGAAGCTGCAGCGCCCGTCGGTAGCGATCGACCTCTCGTCGGCATTTCGCGGCCTCGGCGGCGCGGTCCTTCTAGTCTGCACGAATCGAAGAGGACGTCATGACATCAAACGGATCGGTGAGCCGCCTCCCAGCCATTTCGTTCCTGTTCGCAGTCGCATGTGCCCATGATCACGCGCTCGATCGCCGTGATGTGGGCGCCATGAAGAACGCGAGCCCGGCGATTTCCCCTTGGCCGGGTCCGGTCGCCGATCCGGTCGCCGTTGTCTCCGACGATTCGCCCGTCGTGGCAGTCGTCGACCGCGTTCACGGGATGGTGGTCCAGGTCTTTGCAGCCAGGGGCGTGGACAAGATCAACACTGCATCCGGCGTATTGGCCGGAGGCGGTCTGGTGCTCACCGACTTGCGAGCGCTGTTCTTCGCGGGCCCCGGTGGCACCATCCAGGTCGCCACCGAGATTGCCGTGCTGACGACCCAGGGCGCCTTCCCTGCGCGTGTGGCCGGCAGCGTTGTCGACGCGGGCGTGGCGGTGCTGGAGCTTCCCGAGGCTGCCGCCGAGCTCGAAGGCCCACCGCTCACCGAGGGGTCATCGGAGGTCGGGGATCAGCTTCTCGCCGTTCGCGCTTCGAAGCAGGGTCCGTCGATCGTATTCGACGTCATCGGGTTCTCCGTCGAGCGGACCGCGAACCCGATGCGGTTGCGAGCAGCGCCCGGACTCCCCATCGCCTTCGCCGGCGCGCCGGTGTTCGACGCTGCCGGAGCGCTGGCGGGTCTTCTGGTCGGTCCAACCGGACAGGACATCATCTTCGTTCCCCCCGCCCTTTTGCTGCAGATCCTCACTCGTGTTCACCCGCCGGCGGCGCAGGTCGACGACCACATCTGATCCGGCACTGGTTTTGCTCTAGATGGCACGCGAACGGCTGGCTAGCTTCACGCCGATGCTGTCCGCCTGCGGCGAGCACGACCAGCGTGTCGCCTCGTTCGGCACGCAACTCATCTGCAACGGGCGCCTGAGTCCACGCTCCGGGCATTGCAGGAAGCAGTGTCCACTTCGACAATTTCGTCGTGTATCGGGTCTCGCCGGACGGAATTGTCTCTGCACCAGAGGCAACGCAGAGGAGACCGCGCTCGCCATAGGAGAAGTCCGCGTCGGCAAGAACTCCGACCTTCGGGGCGTTCCCCACAAAACCGTAGGCTGATCCATGGCGTCCGGACGTTCTTGTCACGCGCGCGAGCCGTCCCGCCGTTCCGATTCTTGGACGTGTTTTCCGAGTGCACCTGTCAAGTTTCCAGCGCACCGCGTCGCCGATGGCTTCCACCTTGCAATACCCAATGTACGTGGCGGCGCATCGGGCCCGCCCAGTCATGGGAGCGGCATCTCCTGTGGAGAGCGGTGATGAATGAGCGAACGGCTCTGATCGGCTTGCTCCTGTCGGGGTTCTTTGCCGTCGCCTGCATTCGCGCCTCCGTCCCGGTCAGTCCAGCCAGCGGCCCATTCTGGACGAACCTGCTCCGCTTCCCCGGCCGGATCGAAAGGCTCCGGCGGTCGCGATGGCAGTGGTTCGCCATGGTGTCCTTCATGATCGTGCTGCGGCTTCAGCAGCAGCTGCCCCTGGTTCTCGAGCTCATGGCCGCATTCCAGCTCCTGCTCTTCCTCGTGCTGCCGACGAGGGCCACCACCAACGGATCAGAACGGAGAAGCAATGCAGCACCCGCATAAGACGTCGGGTCACGGAGAAACCATGTCGAGGAGGAGCACCCATGGCGGCGAGTAAGTCCCAAGGAAGCTATTTCGGGTTGTTCGTGGTCGGAGGCACGGTTCTCTGCGCCGGAATCGCCTACATCGCCAGCGGCACAGGCAAGCTGCTACTGCTGGTCGGCGCTGCCATCCTGCTGGCGTCGGCGGTCGGCTTCTTGAAGATCAAGCCCCTCGAGGGCGAGACCCCCGTCCTGCCGAGCTCGGAGAGCATGAAGTGGCTCGGCGCGGGAGTCTGCCTGCTCGGGTGGCTGGTCACGCTCGGCGGCCTGCACCTCGTCAACAGCAACGGTGGGCGCATCGTCGTCGCCTTGGTGGGCATCGGCTTGAGCCTTTTCGGAATGCTCTACGTCCTGCCCGTCGCGTTCAACAAGACGGCGTTCTGGAAGAAGCCGGCTGCAACCTCTGCGCGAGCTGGTTTCAGCTCGGTCGCAGCAAGGGCCACTCTCGACTCGGAGCTGACTGCCGCACCCACGGCCATGGGGGGTATGAAATGAAGATCTGGCTTCGGAACCATCTTCTTGCTTGCTGCATCCTCGCGCTGAGCCTGGCGGTAGGCGGGATGGCCTACGCTGAGACCCCGGCCACGCCTGCCCCGCCTGCGGCGGCTCCGGCCCCGCCGGCGACGGCTGAGCTCCGGGAGGGCGCAGCCAAGGCGCCCACCCCCGCCGATCTGGCGAAAGGCGATCCCGGTGGCACCCTCACCGGGAACATCGCCGACATCACCGTGACGGATGCGAAGGCGGGTCCGACGATGGCGGACGCCGGCAACCAGATCGGGCAGAACAAGATCGCGATCAACTTCGTCTGGACCCTTGTCTGCGGCTTCCTCGTCATGTTCATGCAGGCAGGCTTCGCCATGGTGGAATCGGGGCTGACCCGGGTGAAGAACGCCAATCACACCTACATGATGAACTTCTTCGTGTACGGCTGTGGACTGCTCGCCTATTGGGTGCTCGGCTTCGCGATTCAGATGGGCGGCGCGGCCGGGAACGCGAACCTGGGTGGTCTGTACCCTCTCGCATCCGAACACACCATTTCCTTGTTTGGAAAGACCTGGGGCATCTTCGGCGAGACCGGATACTTCCTCGCCGGACACGCCTATGACGTCGGCGTGATGGTGATCTTCCTCTTCCAGATGGTGTTCATGGACACGGCGCTCACCATCGTAACCGGGGCTTGCGCCGAGCGATGGAAGTTCATCACCTTCTCCGTCACCTCGATCATCATGGGCGCACTCACCTATCCGCTCTTCGCCAACTGGGCCTGGGGCGGAGGATGGCTGTCGCAACTGGGTGCCAACCTGGGGCTCAGCCATGGGTACGCCGACTTCGCTGGTTCCGGCGTCGTGCACTCAGTCGGCGGGCTCACCGCACTGGCCGTGTGCTTGATCGTCGGTCCGCGCATCGGCAAGTACAACCGCGACGGCTCGGCCAACCCAATCATTGGACACGACATCTCCGCGGTCTTGATCGGTTGCTTCATCCTCGCGTTCGGTTGGTTCGGATTCAACCCTGGCAGCACGCTGGGCGCGTCCTCCAACGGCAACCTGCGCATCGCGACCGTCGCAGTGGCCACGATGTTGGCCGGTTGCACGGGGACGTTCGGCGCCATCCTCTACATGTGGATCAGCAAGGGGAAGCCCGACGCATCGATGTCCGGGAACGGCCTTCTGGCAGGCCTGGTCGCGATCACGGCGCCGAGCGGATTCGTCAGCGCGCCAAACGCGGCCATCATCGGGCTGGTCGCCGGCGTGCTGGTGTGCGTGAGCGTGTACTTCGTCGAGAACGTACTCAAGGTGGACGACCCGGTGGGCGCCATCTCCGTGCACTGCGCGAACGGACTATGGGGCGTCCTGGCGGTGGGCCTCTTCGCCGACGGCACCAGCAACTATGGTGGCAGTTGGAATGGCGTTCCAGGTTCGGTGACCGGTCTGTTCTACGGAGACGCCGGGCAGCTCGCCGCGCAGCTGGTGGGCATCTCCACGCTGCTCGGCGTGGTCTTCGCGCTCAGCTTCGCCGTCAACATGGTGCTCGAGTACGTGATCGGACACCGGGTCTCCGCCGAGTCCGAGCTGAACGGGCTCGACATCCCGGAGATGGGGCAGCTCGGCTATCCCGAGTTCGTCTTCCGGCCCGAAATGGCGTACTCGAAGGCGGCGTGAAGATGGAGCGGCAGCAGGACATCGTGACGACGCCGGCAGACGCCGGCGCCCTGGCGCCCTCGGTCGCTGCCTCATCGCTGGTTCCGGTTCCAGAGAAGGCGCGTGGGCTGCTGCTCAGGATGTTCGCCGACCCCTACGTGCTCGAGCCGAGCGACCGCGCTGAGCTGGTCGGGCAGTTGCGCGAAAGCGTCTGCGCGCATCCTCGAGTCCCCGAGCTCCGGGTCCTCCTGGGCATGGCCCTCTGCGTGAACCTGGAAGTGCAGGAAGCGATGGAAGAGCTGCGCGAAGGCGTGAAGCTGGCCCCGGACAGCTTCATCGCTCAGCTCAAGATGGGTGAGCTGTGGATGCGGCTCCGCGTTTGCAAAAAAGCGGAAGAGCACACGCGGCAGGCAGCCTTGCTGGCGCAGAACCTCGCGCAAGCGGAGTTGGCGCGCCGGCAGGCGGCGGCGATCCGGACGATGCTGCGCCAGGGGATCGAACGCGGCGGCTATCGGAGCCCGTTTGCGGTGTGGAGGCGGTTGCGCCGCCTCTGGCAGCGTCGCCGCGACGAATCCGTGGCCCTCGCCGACACGTAGCCGGTCCGCTCCCGGCGTCAGTGCGTGGACTTCCCGGACTGGCTCGTGCACAGCCGGCCTTCGCGAGCCAGCCTCTCCAACTCGTCGCAGAGCAGCCGCACCGACTCGTCGTCGCGCTCGGTCAATTCGTTCCAGATGCGCTGGTCGCCGTCCCAGCCGTATTTCCGATAGGCCTCCAGGCCCTCGTACTTCGCGTGGAGCGCTGAGATGACGTTGTACGCCTCGTGGGAGATCGGGGAGCCTGTGCCCTCGCCCACCGGACGCGACATGCCGGCCTCGTTGGGATTGCGCGGGCTTGCGATTTCACTTGCTTCCACCTGGGGCGTCCACCGGTGGACGAGCGGAATGAGCCCCGCGGCGAGACCGGCCTGGCGGGGCGCTCCGCGGACGTGCGCCAGTCGCCAGGGCGCGAGCTCGACATCAGGGCCAGGAGTCGCCCGGAGCGGGGGAGAGGCCGGAAAGGGGGACCGAACGAGCGAGCTCAGAAGCAGCGCCGTCCAGACCAGCCCGAAGGCCCAAGCGACGGCCTCTGCCAACTTGAGAAGACGCTGGTTGCGCAGCAGGCTCTTGCGTCTGGCTTCGATCTGTTGCCGGAGCTCGCGAAGCTCGTCTCTCATACCTCTGGACCGGCCCTGTCGCGCCAGGACTGCTTGTGTCGGGGCATGCTCGTAGCTCTTAGCCAATTCAGTGCCAGCACCTCGGCCGGCTCCCGAGAGCGGAACCGGACCCCGGCGACGAGCGAACGGTTACAAAATTGTTGAAAACGGCTTGCGAAACGACGATTCGGAAGGAATGCAGGACCTAGGTCTCGCGCTGACGTTGCTCAGTCTTCCTTCCGCTGCTCCGCCGGACCGCGGGGCGCCGTGAGGTTCAGCGCTGTGTTGATCAACGAGACGTGCGTGAAGGCCTGGGGGAAGTTGCCCAGCAGCCGCCGCGTCACCGGATCGTATTCCTCCGAGAGCAGGCCCACGTCGTTGGCCAGGCCCGAGAGTCGCTCGAACATCGCCGTCGCCTCCGGGATGCGGCCCTGGAGCGCGTAATTGTCCGCCAACCAGAACGAGCAAGCGAGAAAGACCCCTTCGCCAGGCGGCAGGCCGTCGACCGCGGGATGAGTGGCGTACCTCTCGACGAATCCGCCTCGCAGCAACGAGCTCTCGATCGCGCGCACCGTGCCGAGAACGCGCGGATCCGTCGCCGGGAGGAAGCCGACCAGCGGGAGCATGAGCAGGCTCGCATCGACCTCCTTCGACCCGTAGGACTGCACGAAGGACCCCACGCCGGCGTCGAAACCCTCGCGGCATACGGACTCGTGGATCCGATCCCGTGTCGCTTGCCAGCGCTCCAGAGGCCCGTCGAGGCCAAACTGCTCGACGGCCTTCACGGCGCGATCGAAGGCCACCCAGGCCATCACCTTGGAGTGGGTGAAGTGGCGGCGCGGCCCGCGCACTTCCCAGATCCCCTCGTCGGGCTTCGTCCAGGCCGACTCCAGGTAATCGAGCAAATGCCGTTCGACAAGCCAGGCATTCTCTTCCGGCTCCAGGCCGGCGCGGCGGGCCAGGTAGAGCGTGTCCATGACCTCGCCGAACACATCAAGCTGGAACTGGCTGTGTGCCGCG
>Ga0066669_10000555_pt1 | contig 12296 bp, 11 predicted proteins | sample GraSoiAngelo_118_FD_133940 | JGI IMG/M metagenome (GOLD analysis project Ga0066669, IMG submission 133940) | Grasslands soil microbial communities from the Angelo Coastal Reserve, California, USA - 14_0919_02_20cm | ecosystem: Environmental > Terrestrial > Soil > Grasslands | place: USA...
CCAGCAGTATCGATACGCCGGTTGCCTTGAGCGCGGCGATGATGTTGAAGATTTCCTTCACGATCAGCGGGGCGAGCCCCAGGCTCGGCTCATCGAGCATCAAGAGCCTCGGCTTCGCCATCAGCGCACGGCCGAGCGCGAGCATCTGCCGTTCGCCGCCCGAGAGCGTTCCCGCCCATTGCGACCGCCGCTCCGCCAGACGCGGAAAGCGCCGATAGACTTCGTCGCGTGTCCTCTCGACCGTTTTGTCTCCGGCACGATAGCGCTGAAATGCGCCGAGCTCGAGGTTATCGGAGACGGTCATGGCGCCGAAAAGCTCGCGGCGCTCCGGCACGAGGCAAAGGCCCAGCGCGACCCGCTGTTCGACGCCGACACGAGCGACTGGCATCCCCGCATAGCTTAACTCGCCGCGCGAAGGCAGCAAACCCATGATCGCGCCGAGCAGCGTCGTCTTGCCCGCGCCGTTGGGTCCGATGACCGTGACGATGCTCCCTTCGGCGACCGCAAGCGATACGCCGTGCACCGCTTCGACCTTGCCGTATGCGACATGGAGATCGCGCACTTCGAGCAGCGCGCTCATGCTCGGCCTCCTTGGGCTCGCCTCGCCGAACCACACACAAGCGAGTCGGCCTCCTCCGCATTCGCGCCGCGCCGAGCGCTTCGCGCGCCTCTTGACCGCACTCGATGACTCAGCCGTTGCGCGTCGGCGCGCCCGCTCGCGCGCGGACGCGCCCTGCGGGCCTTGGCTTCGCCCCCGCGCGCTCGGGGGTCCTCAACTTCACGCGCTGCGCTCATGCGACCCCGCCGAGGTACGCTTCGAGGACGACAGGATTCCTCTGGATCTCCGCGGGCAGGCCCTCGGCGAGCTTTTCGCCAAAGTCCATGACGACGAGCCGGTCGGTCAAGCCCATCACGAAGTCCATGTCGTGCTCGACCAGGAGGATCGTCATGCCATCTGCCCGCAAGCTGCGCATCAGCGCGGCGAGCTCCTGCTTTTCGAGGTAGCGCAGGCCCGCAGCGGGCTCGTCCAGCAGCAGCAGCAGCGGATCCGCCGCGAGCGCACGGGCGATTTCCACGATCCTTTGCCTGCCAAGTGCAAGGCTGCCTGCCGCATCGAAAGTGTGCGCTTCGAGGCGGCAGCGGGCTATCTGGCGCGCCGCCTCCGCCTTGACTTGTCGCTCCTCGGCACGGTCGAGCTTGAGCGCCGCGCGCAACACGCCCGCGTCGCTGCGCAGGAACGCCCCGAGCGCCACGTTGTCGAGCACGCTCATCGATGCGATCAGCTTCACGTGCTGGAACGTGCGTCCGATTCCGAGCCGCGCGATCTCATACGGTGCCCGGCTGCCGATCGAGGCGCCGCGGAAGCGCACGTCGCCTGCGGTCAGTCGCAGCGCGCCACAGATCAAGTTGAACATCGTGCTTTTTCCTGCGCCGTTCGGGCCGATAAGGCCAAGGATTTCACCGGGCCGGATGGCGAATGTCAGCTCGTTCACCGCAACCAGTCCGCCAAACCGCTTGCACGCCGCATCGACCTCGAGCAGCGCTCCCTGGCCGGCGGTCTTGCGACGCGCGGGCAGCGCCGGCGCGTCCGGCACCGGCGGCGAAGCACCCTTCGGGAGCAGGCGTTCGAGCCATGGCCAGACTCCCTCGCGCGCACGCTGCAGCAGGAGGACCATCAGCACGCCGAACACGACGATCTCGAAATTGCCCGCGCGGCCGAGAAGGTGCGGCAAGAGGTCCTGCAGCCATTGCTTGAGCAGCGTGATCAGCGTCGCACCGACTACCGCGCCCCAGACACTGCCGGCGCCGCCGACGACCGCCATGAACAGGTATTCGATGCCCTGGAGAATCCCGAACGGGCTCGGGTTGACGAAGCGCTGCAGGTGCGCGTACTGCCACCCCGAGACGCACGCGAGCAGCCCTGCGTAGACGAACACGATGATCTTCAAGCGCGCCGCGTCGACACCGAAGGCCTCGACCATCTCGAGCCCGCCCTTCAGCGCGCGGATGGCCCGCCCCGGGCGCGAGTCGAGCAGATTGCTGCTCGCCCACAGCGCGCAGAGCGCGATCGCCCAGATCAGATAGTAGAAGTGCCGCTCGCTCTTGAGCTCGAATCCAGGCAGTGCGAGCGGCGGAATACCCGTGAGCCCAGTATGTCCGCCGAGGAATTCGAGATTGCCGAACAGCAACGAAAGGCTGATCCCCCAGGCGATCGTCGCCAGCGGAAGATAGTGACCGCGCATCCGTAGCGTAATGAAGCCCAGGAAGAGCGCGACCGCGAAAGTGATGACGAGCCCGATGGGCAGCGTGAGCCACGGCGACGTGCCATAGCGTGTCGAAAGATACGCCGTCGTGTACGCACCGAGTCCGACGAAAGCGGCCTGCCCGAAAGACGTCTGGCCGGCGACGCCGGTGAGCACCACCAGGCCCAGCGCTACGATGCTGTACAGGCCGATGTAATTGCCCAGCGTCACCCAGAACGGCGGCATCGTGAGGGGCACGATCGCGAGGAGCACCGCGATCGCGGCGAATGCGGCGCGCCCGGCGCTCACCGGCGCAAGCGTCTTCATTCCTCTTCCTCGTGGTGATGCGCCGTGAGGCTGCGCCAGAGAAGCACCGGAATGATCACGGTGAAGACGATGACTTCCTTGAACGCGCTCGCCCAGAACGAAGAGAACGATTCGAGCAGGCCGACCAGGAGGGCACCGACCGCGGCCAGCGGGTAGCTTGCCAGCCCGCCGATGATCGCGCCCACGAAACCCTTGAGTGAGACGATAAAGCCGGAGTCATAGTAGACCGTCGTGATCGGTCCGATCAAAACGCCCGAGAACGCGCACAGCAGCGTGGCGAGGGAAAAGGTCAACGCTCCGGCCAGATTGGGAGAAATACCGACGAGCCTTGCGCCCACGCGATTGAGCGCCGTGGCGCGCAGCGCCTTGCCATAGAGAGTTCGCCCGAAAAAAAAGTACAGCGCGAGAATCAGCAGCAGGCTCGTGAGAACGACGAGGATGCTTTGCGCGCTCACGATAACCTCGCCTAGCTGGAACGACTCGCTCGAGAACGGCGGCGTGCGCGAACCCTCGGCGCCGAAGAACCAGAGCCCGAGGCCGGTCAGCGCAAAATGCACGGCGACCGAGACGATCAGCAGCACCAACACCGACGCCTCGGCCAGCGGCTGGTACACGATGCGGTAGAGCAGCGGCCCCAGCGCGGTCACCGCGGCGAGCGCAAGCGCGATCTGTACCGCGAACGGCGGTTGCAGCGGCGCGAGCCAGCGGACGAGACCGGCGATGGCGAGCGGCGCCGCAGTCCACAGCAGAAGCCGTCGCGGCAGCAGTCGCGCCTGGCCCTGCACGAAGCAAGTCCACGCCTCGATCGCGCCGGCGATGATCGCCATGCCGACAAGGAGGCCGATCGTGCCGGGCGGTTTGCCGAGCTGCAGACCCGCGAGCGTCAACGTGCCGTAGGCGACGAATTCCCCGGCGGGCACCCAGATCACCCGCGTCACCGCGAACACGAGCACCAGCGCCAGCGCAAGCAGCGCGTATATCGCGCCGTTGGTGATGCCGTCCTGCGCCAGGAGCGCGGTTATCGTCAGGTCCATCGTGCGCGGCGACGGTACGCTCTCACGCCGCGCCGTCGGTGGCGATGCAAGGCAAAACGCTCGGGTGCGTCGATTCCTCCCGGCGCGTGGCCAGGCGGGTGCGGCTATTTGATCACCACCCACTTCCCGTCTTCGATCCTGATCATCAGGCGCGCGCGGTTGTCGAGGCCGTTGTGATCCTGGGCGCTCATGTTGAACACGCCGTGCGCGCCGAATATATCCTTTGCGTTCTCCAGGCCGTCGCGCAGCGCCGCGCGAAACTCCTTCGTCCCGGGTTTGGCCTTCTTCAGCGCCTCGGGGATCGCGTGCGCCAATAACAGATACGCATCCCAGGCATGGCCGCCGAAGGTCGACCGGGTGCCGTATTTCGCCTCATACTTGGTGACGTATTCGGCCGCCGATTTCTTGACCGGGTTGCTGGCGGGCAGTTGCTCGTAGACCAGCATCGGCCCGGCCGGCAGGATCGTGCCGTTGCCCTCCTTGCCGACGACGCGCAAGAAGTCCGGATTGGCGACACCGTGCGTCTGATAGACCTTGCCCTTGTAATTGCGCGCGGCGAGGTCTTTCTGCGGCGTCGCCGCCGGCGTGCCCGATGCGCCGATCAGCACCGCGTCGGGATTCGCCGCAACGATCTTGAGAATCTGGCCCGTCACCGATGCGTCGTTGCGGTTGTATTTCTCTTCGGCGACCACCTTGATCCCGGCGGTTTGCGCGGAGCGCTTGATCTCGGCGAGCCAGCTGTCGCCGTAGGCGTCGTTGAAGCCGATATAGCCCAGCGTCTTCACGCCGTTTGCTTTCATGCTGACCGCGATCGCGTCGGCCATCAGCGAATCGCTCTGCGGCGTCTTGAACACCCATTTGACCTTCGGATTGGCGGGATCGACGATACGGCCCGATGCGGCCATCGCGATCATCGGCGTCTCGGCGTCGGCGACGATGTCGACCATTGCCAGCGAGTTCGGCGTCACCGTCGAGCCGACGATCACGTCGACCTTGTCCTCGCTCAGGAGCTTGCGCGTGTTGGTCACTGCCTTGGTCGTGTCCGAGCCGTCGTCGAGCACGATCCAGTTCACTTTCTGGCCGGCGATTGCCGTCGGCAGCAGCTCGAAAGTGTTGCGCTCGGGGATGCCGAGCGAGGCGGCCGCCCCTGTCGCGGACAGCGTCACGCCGACGTTGATGTCGGCTCGCGCCGTTTCGGTCAGGCCGAGCGCCAGCACCGCAAGCGCTAACAAGAGTCTGGTGCGAGTCATTGTTCCTCCAGTCATCGGTTTCGATCATGCCGCACGCCAGTGCGGCCGTTCATTTTTTCAGTGCATCGCGAATCTCGCGCAGCAGCTGCACGTTCTCCGGCGGAGGCGGCGGCGGCGTGGCGCCGCGCACCCGATTGATCTGTTTCACCATAAGGAAAATGACAAAGGCGAGGATGATGAAATTGAGCGCGACGGTGATGAAGTTGCCGTAGGCGAGCAGCGGCACCCCGGCCTTGGTCAGCGCTTCGTAGGTCATCGGGCCGCTGTAACCGGGCGGCGGCGCGCCCAGCATGACGAACCAGTTGCTGAAGTCGAGGCCACCGAAAATGCGGCTGATGACGGGCATGATCAGGTCCTTGACCAGCGAATCGACGATCTTGCCGAACGCGGCGCCGATGATCACACCCACCGCTAGGTCGACGACGCTACCCTTGATTGCGAACTCGCGAAACTCGCTCATGAACGACATGTGGCCCCCTTGCGTGCGCCGCGACGGGCGCGGTTCAGACGGCTGCTTCGCCGGACTCACCGGTGCCAATGCGTACAACCTGCTCGACCGATGTGACGAAGATCTTGCCGTCGCCGATCTTTCCCGTCCGCGCCGCCTTGACGATCGCTTCTATCGCGCGCTCGACCAAATTATCGCCGACGATGACTTCTACCTTGACCTTGGGCAGAAAATCGACGACGTACTCCGCACCGCGATAGAGCTCGGTATGGCCCTTCTGGCGGCCGAAGCCCTTGACTTCCGTCACCGTGAGACCACTGACGCCGATTTCGGAGAGCGCCTCGCGCACCTCGTCGAGCTTGAACGGCTTGATGATCGCTTCGACTTTTTTCATTGCTGCTCCTCATCGGCTCGGGCGCGCCACAGCGAAGGTTACACCACTCGAACGGGCGCAACTAGACGGAAAGGCGTGCCTTCCCTCCGGCGGTCTTCGTAGGTGCGAATTCATTCGCACGCCTCGGTAACATCAAACAGCGCGGCCGAATTAGTCGGCCCTACATGACGCTCTTCCACTCGGTCCACGCCGAGGTTATCGGGTAGCGCCAGTCCTTGCCGAATCCGCGCGGCGTGATACGGATGCCGACCGCGGCTTGCCGTCGCTTGTGCTCGTTCAGCTTGATCAGCCGCACTACCCTCGCCACGTGCTCCCCCGAATAGCCGCGGGCGACGATCTCGGCCGGGCTTTGCAGCTCCTCGACGTACGCCTCGAGGATCGCATCGAGCACCTCGTACGGAGGCAGGCTGTCCTGATCCGTCTGGTTCGGCCGCAGCTCCGCCGACGGGGCGCGCGTGATGATCCTTTCCGGGATCACACGTCCCAGGCTGTTCCGGTATCGCGCGACGCGATAGACCAGCGACTTGCTGATGTCCTTGAGCACGGCGAAGCCGCCCGCCATGTCGCCATAGAGCGTGGCATAGCCGACCGCCATCTCCGACTTGTTGCCGGTCGTGAGCACGATCGTCCCGTACTTGTTGGAAAGCGCCATCAACAGCGTGCCGCGAATTCTCGCCTGGATGTTCTCCTCGGTCGCGTCTTCGGACAGGCCCTTGAACTCCTCGACGAGCGCCGTGCGAAGCGCCTGAAACACGCCGTCGATCGGAATCTCGTCGTAACGCACGCCGAGGATTCCGGCCATGGCACGCGCATCGTCCAGGCTGATGGCCGCGTTATACGGCGAGGGCAGCATCACCGCGCGCACCCGGTCGCGACCGAGAGCGTCGACCGCGACCGCCAGCGTGAGCGCCGAGTCGATCCCGCCCGACAGCCCGAGCAGAACTCCGGGGAAGTGATTTTTTTCGACGTAGTCGTGCACACCCATGCACAACGCGGCGTAGATGTTTGCCTCGAGCCGACCGTCGAGGGCGCCGCGAACAGGCTTCGGCGCCGTTCCGGCGAACTCGGCGAGCGCGACGGTCTCGCGCCACGCCGGCGCTTGCTGCGCGAGCGTGCCCGCTCCGTCGACGATGAAAGACGCGCCATCGAACACCAGCTCGTCCTGGCCGCCGACGCGGTTGACGTAAACGACGGGCAGCCCCGTTTCCTGCGCGCGCGCCGTCACGACGTCGCGTCGCAACGCCTGTTGCCGCGTGTGGTACGGCGAGCCGTTGGGCACGACGATGACCTGCGCGCCGGCGGCGCACGCGACGCGTGCCGAAGCGGGAAACCAGATGTCCTCGCAGATGACGATTCCGACGCGAACGCCGGCGACGTCGACGACGCAGGGATCGGTGCCGGGCTCGAAGTAGCGCTCCTCGTCGAACACCGTATAGTTCGGCAGCTCGCGCTTGCGATAGATCGCTGCAACCCGGCCGTCGCGAACCAACGCCGCCGCGTTATGCCGCGCGCCGCCGCGCGCTTCGGGAAAGCCCACGAGCACCGCCGGTCCCCTGACTCGGGCGGCCAGGCGCTCGAGCTCCTCGGCACACGCCGTCAGAAACGCCGGTCGCAGCAGCAGGTCTTCCGGCGGATAACCGCACAGCGACAGTTCCGGCGTCACGACGAGATCGGCGCCGCCGCGCCGTGCCTCTTCGGCGGCCGCGAGGATACGCACAGCATTGCCAGGAATATCGCCGACCACGCAATCCAGCTGGGCGATGGCGATGCGCATGCATGAATGTTAGCACGTGGCTTGGCGCTCGCCGGACATGCGACAATGGCATGGAATTTCCGCTCGCGCATGGCTCGCACCTCGCTTCGCATCGTCGATTCGCTCAGCGCCATCCCCGCCTCAGCCTGGGATGCGCTCGTCGGCGATCGGCCGCTTTTGTCGCACGCGTTTCTGCACGCGTTGCACGAAAGCGGCTGCGCCGCGCCGGAAACGGGGTGGACGCCGCGCTATCTCACGGCGTGGCGGGGCGAGCTGCTCGTCGGCGCGATGCCGCTCTACGTCAAGGCACATTCCTATGGCGAATACGTGTTCGACTGGTCGTGGGCCGACGCGTACCGCAGACACGGGAGACATTACTATCCCAAGCTCGTGTGCGCGGTTCCGTTTACGCCGGCGACTGGACCGCGACTGATCGCGGCCGATGCCGCGACTCGCGGCGAGCTCCTCGCCGGCGCGTTGTCCCTGGTTGCCGACGATCATTTGTCGTCGCTGCATATTCTGTTTCCGCAACCCGACGAGGCAAGCGCCTGTGCCGCCGCCGGCATGCTGCTTCGCGACAGCGTGCAGTTTCACTGGACCAATCCGGGCTACCGCGACTTCGCCGACTTCCTGTCGACGATGAATCACACCAAGCGCAAGCGCATCAGCCAGGAACGGCGCAAGCTTGGCGCCGCGGGGGTGAGCTTCCGGCATTTGCTCGGGCGCGAGATCGAAGCCAAGCACTGGGCATTCTTCTTTCGTTGCTATACGACCACGTACCGGCGCCACCACTCGACGCCGTATCTGTCGCTCGCGTTCTTCGAGCGCATCGGCGCGACGCTGCCCGATCATGTCGTGCTCGTCCTCGGGGAGCGCGGCGGCAGGCCGATGTGCGCCGCGCTCGACGTCTTCAGCGCGGACACGCTTTGGGGCCGCTACTGGGGAGCGATCGAATTCGTGCCGGGCCTGCATTTCGAAGCCTGCTATTACCAGGCGATAGAATTCTGCATCGAGCGTCGCATCGCCCAGTTCGAAGGCGGAGCGCAGGGCGTGCATAAGCTGGCGCGCGGACTTCTGCCCGTGACGACGCGCTCGGCGCATGCGATCGCCGACCCGGATTTCGCCCGCGCGATCGCGCGCTTTGCGGCCGACGAGCGCGCCGAGGTCGCTCATGCGGTCGAGGAGCTGGAAGCCGCGAGCCCGTTCAAGGCCGAACTCGCCGCGGACGATGACCTCTCGCGCGGCCGCGGCGACACGGACAAACGCGCCGGGGTCTAAGCGCCTTCCATGACCAGCGCCATCCTGCTCGCTCGCGACGGAGCCGTCGCGACGCTGACGCTCAATCGTCCCGCTTCGCTCAATGCGCTCGATCCGGCGATGATGAACGCGCTGGTCGAGCATACCGCGGCGCTGGCCGCCGATGACGCGCTACGTTGCGTCGTGATCCGCGGCGCGGGCAGGCACTTCATGGCGGGAGGCGACATACGCCATTTCGCCGAACAGCTCGCGCTCGTGCCCGCCGACCGGCAAAGCCGTTTTACCCGCATGATAGCGAGTCTGCACGCGGCCATCGAGCAACTGCAGCGCATGCCGCATCCTGTCGTCGCCAGCGTGCACGGCGCGGTCGCGGGCTTCGGCCTGTCTTTGCTATGCGCCTGTGATCTCGCCATCGCGGCTGACTCGAGTTATTTCACCTCGGCGTACCGGCAGCTCGGATTGACGCCGGACGGCGGTCTGTCCTACGCCCTGCCGCGGCACGTCGGGGTGAAGAACGCGATGGAAATCCTGTTGCTTGGCGAACGCTTCGGGGCCGCCGACGCGTTGCGCCTCGGGCTGGTCAACCGCGTGGTCCCTGAAGCCGAGCTCGACCGGGCGACCGCCGCCCTCGTGGCCGCGATCGTCTCCGGACCCGTGGCGGCGATGCGCAATGGCAAGCGTCTTATTCAGCAGTCGCTCGCGCAGAGCCTGTCGGCGCAACTCGGAGCCGAAGCGGCGAGCTTTGGCGCATGCAGCGCCACCGATGACTTTGTCGAAGGCGTCCGTGCCTTCCTCGACAAGCGACCGCCGCGCTTTGGCGGAGACGAAAACTGATGCCGGCAACGGAGCAGTCGACCTTGTCGATCCGGCCGGCTCGGCCGCGCGACTTCGCCGGTATCTGGGCGATCTTTCGTGCGGTTGTCGCCGGGGGCGATACCTACGCGTATGCGCCGGATACGACGATGACCGAGGCACGGCGTATCTGGATGGAACCGCCTGTCGCAGCCTACGTCGCCGAACAAGCCAATCGCATCGTGGGTACCTATGCGCTGCGGCCGAATCAGCCGGGCCTCGGCGATCACGTCGCCAATTGCGGCTACATGACGCATCCGGACGCGCGCGGGCGCGGGGTCGGCGGCGCTATGTGCGAACATTCGCTGGCCGCGGCGCGCGAGCGCGGCTACACGGCGGTGCAGTTCAATTTCGTGGTCGCGAGCAACGAGGGCGCCGTGCGCTTATGGCAGAAACACGGCTTCGCAGTCGTGGGCCGCGTTCCGCGTGCGTTCCGGCATCGCGCGCTCGGACCGGTCGACGTATTGATCATGCACCGCGCTTTGTAGGCGCGACTAATTCGCGCACGGCAATACGTGGGCTGCAGCGGCCGAATGAATTCGGCCCTACGACAATCGAGCGTTCGTAGGTGCGAATTCATTCGCACGCGACGTGCTCAGGTCGCGCAGCGGCCGAATGAATTAGGCCCTACGAAAAAAGGTCGTATCGATCAGCGTCGGCCGGGGTCTTGACCGCCTTGTGGGCCGCCGCGGTTGCCGCCGCCGGGACCATGTCCGCGGCGACCACGCGGTGGACCGTGCCCGCCGCGTCCGCCGGGGGCACCATGCCCGCCGCGTCCGCCGGGGGCACCATGCCCGCCGCGTCCGCTTGGGGAACCATGCCCGCCACGCCCGCCCTGGCGACCCTGCCATTGCCCGCCGCCTTCGCGCGGCAACGGCGGCGGCGCGCGATTGCCGTTCACTTCGTCCAGCACTTCGTCGCTTTCGATGTCGGGCGCGGACGCGAATGGCTGATGGTCGTCGGCGTCGCTCTCCTGCGACGTGTTCTGCGCGCCATGTCCGGATTGCACCGGACGCTCCGCATTGCCCTCACGCCCGCCGTTGCCCGCATCGCCCGTCATCCCCGCCGCGCCCAGTAGCCGGGCGAGCTCCGCCTGCTCCAGCTCGGCCATCTGCCCGCGCTTGAGCTGTGGCGGCATGGCAACGACCCCGTAGCGCGTGCGGATCAGGCGGCTGACGGTCAGCCCAAGCGCCTCGAATAACCGGCGCACTTCGCGATTGCGCCCTTCCGGCAACGTGAGCTTGTACCAGTGATTCGTCCCTTCTCCGCCGCCGTCCGCGAGCGAAGTTACCCGGCCGACACCATCCTCGAGCGTGACGCCTTCGAGCAGCGCGCGCTCCTGCTCTGGTGTCAGCGTGCCGACGATGCGCACCGCGTACTCGCGCTCGACCTCGTATCGCGGATGCATCAGACGGTTGGCGAGCTCGCCCGACGTGGTGAACAGCAGCAGGCCTTCGCTGTTGAAGTCGAGGCGTCCGACGGCGATCCATTTGGCGCCGCCGAGCCGCGGCAGCTTGTCGAACACCGTCGGCCGCCCTTCCGGATCGGCGCGGCTCACAATTTCTCCCGACGGCTTGTGGTACAGGAGCACGCGCGTGCGCGGCGGTGCAAAACGCAACCTGACGAGCTCGCCGTTGATGCGGATCTGGTCGTTGGGACCGACCTTCTGGCCGACTTCCGCCGGTTGCCGGTTGACCGTGATGCGGCCGGCGATGATGAGCTCTTCGAGTCCGCGCAGCGAGCCGTAGCCGCACTGCGCCAGCACCTTGTGCAGACGCTGCGGCTCGGTGAAGACGGGTTCAGTGGAACGTCGGGTTGGATTCCGGTGCATCGCGCCCTGCGTCCCCCGCGGATGCGGCGAGGTCAGCGGATGCGGATGCCGGTGTGGCGAGGATCGGGCTCGCGAGCGCGAACTCGGCCTCGGCGGCCTTTGCGGGGGCATCGGGTAGCTCCAGGAGTTGGGAATTGTCGAGCTGCGCCAGCGGCGGCAGCTCGGAGAGTGAACGCAGGTTGAGATCGTCGAGAAACTGCTTGGTCGTGGCATAAAGCGCGGGGCGCCCGGGCGTCTCGCGATGCCCGACGACCTCGATCCACTGCCGGTCTTCGAGCGTCTTGATGATGTAGGTCGATACCGCGACGCCGCGAATCGACTCGATATCGCCGCGCGTCACGGGCTGCTGATAGGCGATGATCGCCAGCGTTTCCATGGCCGCGCGCGAGTAACGCGGCGGCTTTTCCGGCGTGAGCCGGTCGAGATACGGCTGCAGCTCGGGCTTGGCGCGAAAGCGCCAGCCGCTCGCGACCTGAGTGAGCTCGACACTGCGCGCGGCCCAGGCGTCGCGGATCTCTTCGAGCAGCCGGCGGATCGCGTCCTGTTCCAGCGGCGGATCGAAGAGCTTCGCCAGTTGCGCCGCGGAAAGCGGCTCACCGGCGACCAGCAGCGCTGCTTCCAGGATGCTCTTGATTTCGACGCTATCGTCCACGATCAGGATTGCTCTTCGGCTTCCAGAACGAACGCCGGGTCGCCCTTGCGCTGGACGTAGATCGGCGCGTAGGGTTCGGCCTGCGCGAGCTCGAGCAACTGCTCGCGGGCGAGCTCGAGGATGGCGAGAAAGGTCACGACCAGGCGCGGCAGGTCGACGCGCTCCTCGAACAACGTCGTGAACTCGAAAAAGCGGCCCGCCACGAGCAGCTTCAGGAGCCGACTCATTTGGCTCCGGACGGACAGTTGCTCGCGC
>Ga0066669_10000561_pt1 | contig 12256 bp, 12 predicted proteins | sample GraSoiAngelo_118_FD_133940 | JGI IMG/M metagenome (GOLD analysis project Ga0066669, IMG submission 133940) | Grasslands soil microbial communities from the Angelo Coastal Reserve, California, USA - 14_0919_02_20cm | ecosystem: Environmental > Terrestrial > Soil > Grasslands | place: USA...
GTCGATCTCCCAGGTGAACCCGGGGTAGAAGTAGCCGATCTGCGGCCCACCGACGAGCAGCGGGTGCCCGGTCGTCGAGTGCTTCGCCTCGACCATGAGCTCGTTCGAGGCGACCGGGCGCGGCTCCGTGCGGGCGGCGGGCCCGTTCACCTTCGCGGCCGGGGCAGGCGCGAAGCTCCCGTGGTCGAGGACGACGCTGCCCGGGGCCGCCGGCTTGGTCGGCGCATGCTCGTAGTTGAACCTGCCGTCGACGGTCGTCGGGCTGCCCGCGTCCAGGTTCTGGCGCAGGTCGTTGAAGACGCTGTACCCGCGTTTCACCCCGAGCCTCTGCTCGAGGCCGCCGAGGAAGTCCGACCGGCGCGCTTCGTCGCCGCCCCCCTCGCCGACGAACTGGTCCTTCAGCGCGCTGAGGGCAAAGATGTCCGCGACTGTGAAGTGCGGGGTCCCGGGGCTGTGCACGTCGAGGTAGGCGTTCATCCCTGAGACGAACACGCCGATGTCGTGGAGGACCTTCTTGCCCCCCCTGCCAGCGTGCGCGAGCACGTTCGCCTGCCTGCTGACGACGTCGATCGCGTGCTGGCTCGGGGTGAAGCTCTTCAGGCTCGCGAGCAGCCCGATCGCGTCGAGGCCGGGGGCGTCGATCGCGGCCACGTACGCGTCGTTTCGCGCCAGGTCGAGCAGCAGGCCGCGGTCCTCGACCGCGATCCAGCCGGCAGCCCAAACGCCGCCGTCGTGGGTGGTCGCGGTGACGTGCGGGACGTCGTACTTATCGCGGACGATCGTGACGCCGGGGTATGGAACCGATTCCGTCGTCCCGGGTCCGGCGGTCGAGATCCCGAATTTCTCGGACTTGAAGTAGCGAGTGAGGTCAGCGGGCGTGACGTGGTCGAAGAGCGGCGTCAGCCCGTCGTACATCAGCGCCTGGGTATCGGCGCCAGGCGCCGGGGGCGCACCGCCGTACTGCCCCGAGGGAATGATGTTGAGCGCGGACTGCGAGTAGTCCTTCGCCGGCGGAGCGGCCGCAGCGGCCGAGGATGCGAACCCAAGCATCCATCCGCCGATCGCGATCGCAACCCACCGTCGTCCCGCCATGCGCCTCCTGCGCCGCTCGCCTTCCTTGGCTCCCGCGGGGACAGGGTACTAAGGGCGGGTGGCCGGGCGAATGCCCGCTGGCCGCCTTCGTTAGCTCGGCCGCTCGATCGTCCCGGTGTTGATGCCACCGTAGGCGAAGGTCGGCACCACCGGCCACTGGCGCCGCCAGCTCGCCATCTCGGACGACGGAAAGACGTTGAGATAGCGCGGGTCGCGCCGGTTCGGGTCGGCAAGGGCCTTCTCCTTGACCATCGAGTCGTACTGGTCGATCGAGTCCTCGAGGGTGTTGGAGTTCAGGATCACCTCGCGGCCGAAGTAGTCGGCGGTGCGGCGAACCCCCGGGATCTTCGAGAGGTGGGGGTGCCAGCTGTCGGCGCAGACGCCGTTCTCGGACGAGACCCATACCCCCTCCTCGGTGTTGACGACGAGGGATTGGTTGCCGTCGGTGTGGCCGGGAGTCGCGATCAGCGCGCAGCCCTTGCCGAGCTCGATGTCGCCGTCGATCAGCACGACGTTGTCGGTCCGCAGGTCCTTGACCCCGTCGGCGACGTACCACGCCCACTGCATCGGATGGAGCGAGGCGAAGGTGTCCCACTCCTTTCGCTGCGCGATCAGCTTCGCGTTCGGGAAGAGAGGCTCACGCGGCGAAGCCTCGCCGTCGATCGGCGCCGTGGTCCCGCAGATCAAGCGCAGATCCTGGACGTGGAGGTGGTCGAAGCTCACGAAGTCGACGTCCTCGGGTCGAAGCCCCGCCCTCGCCAGCGCCTGCGGAGGCTCGTTCCAGATCTTCGCGATCACGTTGTAGGCGACCCAGTCCGGCACCTTCATGCGGCCCATCATCTGCTCGTAGAACGGCGCCTCGCGCGGCCCCTCGGTCACCGTCGGCTCGTAGGCGAGGACCCGCAGCCGCCCCTCGAAGTCTTCGAACTGCACGACCTGGAGGCGGTTGATGATGTTGATGTAGGGGTTCGGCCCGATCGCGGCGCCGCCGAAGGCGAACTTCACGGGGTACGGAGCCGAGGCGATGTCGATCGTCCGGACCCCGCGGATGCGGTTCCCCGGCGCGGCGAAGCGGGCCCGCAGCTCTGTCGCCGCCGCGCGGATCGCCGCCGGGCGGTCGCCGCGCGGCCATGTCGCATTCGCCTCGTCGAACTCGGGGATCGGCCGCAGCCCGAGGGCTTCGGCACCTGTGTCGGGAACCTCGACTACCGCCATCGTGCAGTCCTCCTTCGCGCAGACACCACCGGCGACAATCTAGCCCGCGCCAAACGTCGCGGTGGCGAACGTTCGATTAGGCTCGCGCGGCGAGCGAACCGACGGAGGTGCAAATGCACGCGGTGGTCTTCAACGTCACGATCGAGGGCGACCCCGACGAAGCGGCGGGGTTCCTGCGCGACCAGGTCGTTCCCCGCGTCAAGGAGGCGCCGGGCTTCATCGCCGGCTACTGGGTAAGGGTTGGAGACGCCAAGGGGACGGCCGTCGTGGCCTTCGACTCCGAGGAAGCGGCCCGCAGCGCTCTTGAGCAGGCGCCCCCGCTCGCGCCGGGCGTCACGATCGATAACGCCGACGTTGGCGAGGTGGTCGCCAGCGCGTAGCGCCGCGCGAGCCAGCGTCGCTACGACGCGGGCGTCGGCGCGACCTCGATCGGCTCGCCGCCGCGCTGCCAGTGGGCCTCCGGCGAGGGCGGCGTGTCGCGCAGATACCACTCTGCGTCGAGCGCGCCCATGCAGCCCGTGCCCGCCGCGGTGACCGCCTGCCGGTAGGTGTGGTCGACGACGTCGCCGACCGCGAAGACGCCAGCGAGCTTCGTGCGGGTCGATGCCGGCTCGGTCACCACGTAGCCGCCCTCGTCGGTCTCGACCTGGCCGGCGACGAGCTCCGAGCGAGGCGTGTGGCCGATCGCGACGAACGCGCCGCCCACCTCGAGCTCCTCGACCTCCTCGGTCTCGACGTTCCGCAGACGGACCTTCGCGATCTTCTCGTCGGCTCCGGCGACGAACTCCTCGGGCACGTATGGGGTCTTGAAGCTGATATTGGGGACCGCCCGGGCCCGCTCGAGCATGATCTTCGACGCGCGGAACTCGTCGCGGCGGTGGACGACCGTGAGCTCGGATGCGAACTTCGAGATGAAGATCGAGTCCTCCATCGCGGAGTCGCCGCCGCCGATCACGACCACCTTCTCGCCCTTGAAGAACGCCCCGTCGCAGACGCCGCAGGTCGAGACGCCGCGCCCCGAGAGCTCCTGCTCGCCGGCGATCCCGAGCCGCTTCGGCTCAGCCCCCATGGCGAGGATGATCGCCCGGGCTGCGTGCTCGTCGTCGCCGACGTAGACGCGGTGGACGCCGCCATCGGCGAGCTCGATTCCGGTCGCGTCGTCGGTGATGAAGCGGGTTCCGAAGCGCTCCGCCTGGTGGCGAAACTGCTGCATCATCTCCGGCCCCAGGACCCCCTCGGGGTAGCCCGGATAGTTCTCGACGTCGGTCGTGTTCTGGAGCTGCCCGCCCCACTGGAAGCCCTCGATCACGATCGGCCCGAGGTTCGCGCGCGCCGCGTACAGCGCCGCGGTATACCCGGCCGGGCCGCCGCCAACGATGATCAAGCTCTCCACGCGCCCATCCATGCCTTAATGATAGCCCAATACTTCACTTTTTATAGTGCTACCGCCGCGCCCTCCGCATCCCAGCGCGCGACCGTGCGGCGAAGCTTGAAGAAGGCGAAGATCCCTGGTGGAATCGGCAGCCAGAAGGCGAACAGCCGGTACGTGAGGATCGCCGGGAAGACCTCGGTCCCGTTGTAGCCGAACAACACGAACACGCCGATCATCCCGGCGTCGACCGCGCCAACGCCCGCGGGCGCTCCGGGAACGAGGTTCGCGACGAGGCCCACGAAGAAGCCCATCACCACCACGCCGAGCGGGACGCTGACGCCGTAACCGTGGAAGCTCGCCCACAGGATCCCGACGTTTGCGGCCCAGTACCCGATCGCGCCGCCGATGGCGAGACCGCCCCCCGACCCCCCGCCCGGGTTGCGCACCAGATAGAGCGCGGTCTTCGTGCCGCGGGCGAGGGTCGCCGGCGCCGGCGCCAGGCGCCGGGCTAGACGTCCGAGCCGCCCCGGATTCGAAAACCGCGCGGCGCGGCGCTCGAGGTCGGACGGGATCAGCGAGATCAACAGGAAGATGACCATGACCGCCGCGGCGATCCCGGCGGGAACGAAGGTGAGGCCTACCGGATTGGGCCCGTGAAGCACGCCGGTTCCGAGGAGGATTCCGTCGACGACCACCGTTCCCACGTACACCCCGTAGAGCAGCACCAGGAAGGCGATCATCCGGCACACGGCGCGCCGCGCCTCGAGCCCAGCCTTGGTGACCGCCCAGTAGGTGAGGACGACGCCGCCGGCGCCGCCCGCAGAGAACAGCAGCGCCGCCGCAAGGCCGGCCATGGTGATCTGGTAGGCCTCGGGGAAGCTCAGATCCAGCCCGCGAGCGGTGACGCCCCGGAACAGCGCGCCGTACGACAGGAACATCGCCACGGCCATGGCGAGCGCGACGCCGAGCCAGATCGGCTCGGCGTCGCCGAACTTCTGGAACGTGCCTTCGACGCCGACGATCTTGGGGAACAGGAAGTAGATGCCCCCGATCAGCAGGAGGACGAGAACGCCCGTCTGGATCAGTCGCTTCGGCCGGGCGAATAACGACGCGGCGGCCTCGTCGGCCTCCTCCGCGCTCTGCGCGACCTCGGGACCGAGCTCCTCGGTGGGGATCCCGTCGCGTTCGCGCAGCCGAAGCTCGTCGACGCTCGTCCCCGGACGCTGCGCCCTCTCTGAGCCGACCCCGGCCATCCCCCACATATCCTCGCATTCCGAGGGGCCGGCACCGAGGTTGGGGGACGGACCGGATTCGTCAGCCGTTGGCGATCCGCTCCAGCCGCTGTACGACGGCGCTCACGCGCAGCGCCGCCGGCTCGAAGAACGGCTCGCCGACCCGCACGCATGCGACGAGGGCAACGCCGGCGAGGAGATCGACCAGGTAGTGCTCGCCGAGGTAGAGAAGCGCGAGCGCCAGCGCCGCGGCGTAGGCGTAGCCCACCGCGCCCGCGCCCGGCGCGGCCTCGGCCAGCAGCATCGCGGCGAGGAGCGACGTGGCGAGGTGCAGCGAGGGCATCGCCGCCCAGGGATTGCCGCCGAGCGCCTCGTACAGCCCCGGCCACGCATCGCCCCAGACCTCCTCGCCCACCTCGACCCTCACCCGGCGCACGCGCACCGTCTCCGCCTCCGCCTCCTGGCCCTCCCCCGGCGCGGCGCGCCGAGCCAATTCGTCGGCGATGTAGCCGTTCTCCGCGGCCCACCACGGCGGGGCGGTGGGTATGGCGTAGTAGACGGCGCAGCCGAGGTCGAACGCGCCGGCTAGCTGGCGCGCGGCGCGGACGAAGCTCTCGTTCCGCCACACGAGGATCCAGGCGAGCGCGGCATGTGGCTGGGCGAACCATGCCCAGTGGACGATCGCCAGCGCGCGGTCGAGCAGCGTCACCGGGCCAGGCCGCGAGAGCAGCCGCTGCAGGCGGAGGTTCGGGAGCTCCCCGCCCCCGAGCGCGAGGTCGGCGCGGATCGGGTAGCGGATCCGCAGCCGCGAGCGCAGGGCATCCGGGTCGTCGTAGGGGAGCTCGTGGACGATCGTGAACGCCCACATCTGCATCGCGTACAGCGCGGCGTCGCGAAGCTTCGTGCGCGGGAAGAGCACGGCGAGCCCTGCTGGCCCAGCGGCGACCGCCGCGGCCACCGGCAGGCGGGGCACGCGTAGCCGCCGCCGCGCCAGCGGCAGCACTACCGAAGCGGCGATCGCCGCCGCGGCCGTTCCGCGGACCATGGCTCGCCTTCGGTCCGTTCCCGCGCCGAAAACCATGTTCCCCCCGCGAACCCCCTTCTTCGCCGCTCGTGCTAAGCGATACCGCAAGGCGCGGGCGAGTCTATGGTCCTACCGGCCGGGTCGCGGGAGGACACATAGAATGCGCGCGCCTTGCGGGGGCTCCGACACAACCTCCCCCGGAGAATGCTCACCCGGCGGCGGCTGCTCGCGCTTGCGCTCGCCGCCGTCGCGCTTTGCGCGCTTACGTTCGCGGGCCCTGCCGGGGCGTCGATCATCTCGCCGCGCGCCGCGCACTCGCCGAACGCCAGCGACATCCGCACCGCCTATTGGGTCGCGCTCATCGTCGCGCTCGTCCTCGTGGTCCTGGGGCATCTGGCTGTGTTCACGGCGGTGGCGCGCTTCCGGGAGCGGCGGGGCATCGAGCCCGCGCGCCTGACCGCGGGGCGCGGCTTCTTCCTGCGCGCAGGCGCTCCGCTCGCGCTCCTTGCCGCGGGGCTCTTCGCGTTCGCCGTCATCTACACCGTCAAGGCCGAGACGGTCGAGCCGACCGCGGGGAGCGGCCTGCAGGCGTCGGCAGCCCAGACGGCGCAGACGAGCGTTCGCGGCGTTTCCTCGCAGGCGCTCGCGCAGGCGATCGAGACCCTGCGCAACACCACCCCGTCAACCGGTCCGATCGGCGGAACCGTGAAGGGCGGGCCGCTGGAGATCGACGCGGTCGCGCAGCAGTGGGTGTGGCGGTTCTTCTACCCCGGCGGGCCTACGACGGCGGGCACCTACAGCCCCAGCGGCGGCCGGGCCGGCGACCGGACCTTCTCGTACGTGGACCTGACGGTCCCGGTCGATACGGCAGTCGTCCTGAACATCACCTCCACGGACGTCCTCCATCGCTGGTTCGTCCCCGCGCTCGGCGGCCAGGTCGACGCCGTCCCCGGCCATGTCACCCAGACCTGGTTCCGCGCCGACCGCACCGGCGTCTACCCGGGCCAGTCGACGGAGTTCTCCGGCAGCGGCTACTCGACGATGCGGATCTTCGTCCACGTGGTGAGCCCGTCGGCCTACCAGCGATTCCTACGGACCCAGACGGCGAACCTCCAGGCGGCGCAGAAGTACGTGAACCACGTCGTCACGGCGGGCACGGTTCCGGGGGAAGGGACGCCGTGAGCCCGCGCGCCGTTGCCCCGGCTCGCCCGGAGATCGTGAGCCACGGCCTCCGCCGCCGCCGCGCCGGCTGGATCGAGCGCGCCACGAACGCCGACCACAAGTCGGTCTCGATGCTCTACCTCGGTGGGGCCCTCACCTTCCTCGTCGTCGCCGCCATCGAGCTCGCGCTCATGCGGATCCAGCTCATCGTCCCGGAGGGCACGACCATCCAGCCCGAGACGTTCGACCGGATCCTCTCGGTCTTCGGGCCGACGGTGGTGGTCCTCTTCGCGATCCCCCTCGCGCTCGCGCTCGTCGGCTACATCGTCCCGCTCCAGCTGGGGGCGCGCGGCGTGGCCTTCCCTCGGCTCGGGCTCTTCTCGGCTTGGCTCTACCTCGCCGGAGCGGCCGTGCTCTACGGGAGCTTCCTATACCGACCGCCGAACGCCGGGATCCTGTCGCTGCCGCCGCTCTCGACCTCGACCTTCTCCCCCACGCACGGGGTCGACGCGTGGGCGATCGGCGTCGGGCTCTGCGCCGTGGGGTTCACCTGCTTCGCGATCAACCTCTTGGCGACCGCGCGCACGATGCGGGCACCCGGAATGGCGTGGCGCCGCGCGCCGATCTTCTCGTGGGCCGGCGCGGCGATCTGCTGGATCCAGCTCGTCACAGCGCCCGTGATGGCGGCGGCGCTCGTGATGCTGATGATCGACCGCCACTTCAGCGGCATCTTCTTCGACCCCCAGCAGGGCGGAGCGCCGCTGCTCTACGAGCACTTCGCGTGGATCTTCTTCACCGGCGGGTACGTGATCACGCTGCTCCTCGCGGCCGGAGCGATCTCGGAGATCCTGCCGACCTTCGCCCGCAAGCCAATCTTCAGCCACCGCGCGGCGGCGGTCTCGATAGCTGCGGTCGCGGTGCTCGGGCCGCTCGCCTGGATGCAGAACATGTACGCCGCGCCGATCGGCAAGGGCTTCGCGTTCTTCGCAATGCTGATGGCGCTGGGGCTGCTGCTTCCGGTCGGGCTCCTCGTCGTGAACTGGGTCGGGACGCTGTGGGGCGGGGCGCTGCGGATGCGGACGGCGCCCCTCTACGCGATCGGCGCCATCTCCTGCCTGCTGCTGGGTCTCGGCGGTGAGCTCATGTACTCGCTGGTGCCGGTCGGCTGGCAGCTCGACAACACGACCGCCGCGCAGGGGGCGACCGCGTTCGTGGTCGTCGGGGGCGGCGTCTTCGGGGGCTTCGCGGCGCTCCATTACTGGTTCCCGAAGCTCACCGGCCGGATGCTCGGCGAGAGCCTGGGAAGGCTCGCGTTCTGGACGATCCTCGTCGGGCTCTACGTCTTCGTCGCCCCGATGCTGCTCGCCGGGCTCAAGGGGCAGCCGGTCGACGTCCAGCGGTTCTACGACGACATCGGGCTCAACACGTACAACCTGGTCGCCTCCATCGGCTCGTTCGTGCTGCTCGCGGGAATCGTGATCGCCGTGGCGAACGCGGCGGTGAGCTTCCGCGCCGGCCGCCGCACCGGCCACGACCCGTGGGGCGGCGTGACCCTCGAGTGGCTTGCGCTCTCGCCGCCACCGCTCCACAACTTCGACGCCGTCCCCGACGTCCGCTCGCCGGAGCCGCTGCGCGACATCCGCGAGGCGATCCGGGAGCGTGACGAGCTGTGGCCCGAGCGGCGCCCGCGGCCACCGGTCGCGGAGCCGGCTGTCGTGGGCGCCGGCACCGCGTCGGAGCCGCGCTCGGCCGAGGAGGCGGCGGGCGCCGCGGCTCTGCCGAGCGAGTCGGTGCCGAGCGCGCCCGAGGCCGGCGACGAGCGCGCCGACGCGGTTCCACCGCCCGGTCGGGCGACGGAGCCGGGCGAGGGCGACGAGGGCGAAACGCCCTCCGGGGCAGGCGGCGCCCCCGTATCCTGAGGCTGATGGAAGGGCACGTCTCGGCGGGGACGGTCGCCGGCGGGGGATTGCCCGCCGCGCCGCCCGCTCGTGCCGGGGCGGCGCTGGCTCTGGCCCGCGACTACGTCGCGCTCACGAAGCCGCGGATCATCGGCTTGCTGCTCGTCACCACGGTGACGACGATGGCGGTCGCGAGGCCGTCGGGCCTCAGCCTGGCGTTGATCCTCTGGACGGTCCTGGGCGGCTATCTGGCGGCCGGCGGCGCCGGGGCGATCAACCACTACGTCGAGCGCGACCGCGACGCGCGGATGGATCGAACCTGTGACCGGCCGATCGCCTCGGGGCGGATTCGGCCCCGAGCGGGGCTCGCGTTCGGGGTCGCGCTCGGCGCCCTCGCCGTCGCCGAGCTGGCGCTCGCCGTGAACCCGCTCGCCGCCGGGCTCGCGCTCGCCGGCCTCCTCGGCTACGTCTTCGTCTACACGTTGTGGCTGAAGCCCCGCACGCCGCAGAACATCGTCATCGGCGGGGCGGCCGGGGCGATCCCGCCGCTCGTCGGCTGGGCCGCGGCGACCGGCGGCCTCGACCTCGACGCGCTCTTCCCGTTCGCGATCGTTTTCCTCTGGACCCCGCCGCACTTCTGGGCGCTGGCGCTGCTCGTCTCGGACGACTACGCGCGGGTCGGCGTCCCGATGCTCCCGGTCGCCCGCGGTGAGGGGACGACCCGGCGGCTGATCGTCGGCTACACGCTCGGGCTCGTCGCCTTCACCCTCCTCCCCTACTTCACCGGCCTCTTCGGGCCCGTCTACCTCGCCTGCGCGCTCGGACTCGGCGCAGGGTTCATCGGCCTCGCCGCGATCCTCGCCGCGCGCCCGAGCCAGGCCTGGGCGCTTCGCCTCCATCTCGCCTCGGTCGCCTACCTGGCGCTGCTGTTCGGCGCGATGGCGATCGATCGGCTGGTCTGATAGAAGGACGGCGATGGACCGCGAGCTGGCCCAGCGAACGCTCCGCGCCGGCCTCGTCTACGCCGGGATCGCGGTTGCGGTGTTCACGCTCGCGTTCATCGTCGCGATCCTCTACATACGCGCCTAGCGCCCGATGGATCAGTCACGGATCCCCGAGCCGACCGAGCTGATCTACGTGCCGGCGCCGTCGTGGGCCCCGGCGTTCACCGCAGTTGGACTCTCGGCGCTCGCGATCGGAGCCTTCGCGGGGTGGGTGATCTCGTTCGTGGGCGGGATCGTCCTCATTCGCGCCGCGATCTACTGGTACCGCGACTACGTCCAGCAGGCCGAGCGCCTGCCGCGCCGCCAGCGCCTCACCTCGGCGGTGATCCCGCCGACGACGCTGCGGCGCTAAGCGGTCGTCGCCTCCGACTCCGGCGACGTCATCCCGGAGGTCGCGCCCTCCGACGTCCACACCCGCATGATGTCCCGCATCGAGAGGATGCCGGCGATCTCGCCGCGCTCGATCACGACGAGGTGCCGGATGTGGCGGCGGGACATCTCCATCGCGGCACGCTCGAGGCTCCAGTCCGGCGCTGCGGCGATCACGGTGTCGCTCATGTGGTCGTGCACCACCTCGGCATCCGGGTCCTCGCCGCGGCCGATCGAGTTGAGGATGTCGCGCTCGGAGACGACCGACGGATGGGGGAGCTCCTCGTCGATCACGACCGCCGCGCCGACGCCTTTCTCGGTCATCCTGCGCGCCGCCTCGCGCAGCGTGTGGCCGGGGCCGAGCGTCAGGACGATCTCCGACATCCCGTCGCGAACCTGCATTCGAGTGCTGCTTCCCTCCTCCCGTCCGGGGCGACGGCGGGCAGCCGAGCGCCGTTGTAGCTATTGGCGCAAATCTACACCCGATGTGGGCGCCGCGGCACCTCCGGACCGGGCGTGGCGGGCAGCGCGCGAGGATAGGATTCGCGCCCCCGTGGCGACCCTCCTCCGCACCCGGATGCGCTTGCGCATCGCGCCGGCGGCGGCCCTGGCGCTCGCCGCCGCCCTCGCGACAGCGGGCTGCAGCAAGGACGCGGGTGACGTAAACCGCGGCAAGCAGCTCTTCCTCGCACGGTGCGGCAGTTGCCACGCCCTCGCCGATGCGAACACGAGCGGCAGCCAGGGGCCAAACCTCGACGATGCGTTCCATGCCGCTCGCCTGGCCGGCATGGACTCCGACACCGTGGCGGGCATCGTCAAGGCGCAGGTCGACAACCCGCGCCCGCCGACCCAGGACCCATCCGCGTCGATGCCGGCGCACCTCGCGAGCGGCCAAGCGCTCGACGACATCGCGGCGTACGTCGGGGCGGTCGCGGGCACCGGGATCAAGCCGCCGAAGGTGCCCGGCGGCATCGGCGGCCAGACCTTCCTCAACAACCAATGCTCGGGATGCCACACCCTGAAGGCCGCCCACGCCGGCGGGACCACGGGCCCTGACCTCGACACCGTGCTCCCGGGCATGAGCGCCGCGCAGATCAAGCAGTCGATCGTGAACCCGAATGCGAAGATCACCTCCGGCTATCCCGCCGGCGTCATGCCCTCGAACTTCGGGCAGACGATCCCGCCGGACCAGCTAAGCGCGCTCATCAAGTTCCTGATGAAGTACGCGGGGAAGAGCTAGCCCGCAGCTACGAAGCGGCGCGCGCGGCCCTCGCGGCCGCCTCGGCTTCCAGATCGACCACCACGTGCGTCACCGGCAGCGGCACCTCGCGGCGTGCGCGCTCGACGACGCCTCCCTCCAACCAGCGGGAGCGCTGCGGCGGATGGGTGGAGATGATGATCTCGTCGGCGGGGAACTCGCGCAGCGCGTCCTCGATCGCGGCTGCGGGCTCGTGGTGGTCGCCGACGTGCCCGCGCGCGTCGAGGCCCGCGCCCCGCATGGCCCGAAGCGACGCCTCGAGGCGCGAGCGAGCGTCGGCGATCGCCGCGTCGACGTCGGATGCCCAGTGCTGGAGCTGCGAGGCGGTTAGCGCCGGCACGACGACGAGGATCTCGCTGCGCCGGGGCTTGCTGCGGTTTCGGATCTCGTCGAGGAGCGCCGCGCCGCCAACGGTCTCGTTCGCGACGACGAGGACGCGGTAGAGGTCGTCGCGCGCCTCCGCGACCTCCGCCTGCTTCGGCAGCTCGCCCCGGGCGCGCTGCCAGAGCGCGACGATGCCGGCGACGGCGAGCACCGCGAGCAGGATCGCCCCGGGCGTCTGCCCGGTGATCAGGGTGACGGCGATCACCACGCCGGCCCCCACCGCGATCACCACCGCCGCCCAGAAGAC
>Ga0066669_10000570_pt1 | contig 12145 bp, 19 predicted proteins | sample GraSoiAngelo_118_FD_133940 | JGI IMG/M metagenome (GOLD analysis project Ga0066669, IMG submission 133940) | Grasslands soil microbial communities from the Angelo Coastal Reserve, California, USA - 14_0919_02_20cm | ecosystem: Environmental > Terrestrial > Soil > Grasslands | place: USA...
AGCGGTAATCGAAGATCCGCAAGATCACCTCCGATCTCATGCTCATGGCGGGCCGCATCTAGGCGTACGTGACGAGCTTCTTCGAGGTCGACTACAGCCGGGTTGCAGAGCTCCGCCGCAAGCACAAGGCGGCGTACGCGGAACGAGGCGTGAACCTCACCTACCTTGCGTTCATCGCGAAGGCCTGTGGCGAGAATTTGCGCAAGCATTCCGTGGTCAACGCGGCGGTGTCGGGCGACACCATCATCTACCGGCGCGACGTGAACATCGGGATCGCCGTCGCGCTCGAGTGGGGGTTGATCGTGCCGGTGGTCAAGCGCGCCGACGAGCTGTCGCTCAGCGGGCTCGCTCGCGCAATCAACGACCTGGGCGAGCGCGCTCGCTCCAAGAAGCTGTCACCGGACGAGATCCAGCGCGGCACGTTCACGATCACGAATCCGGGCGTGTTCGGCTCCTACGCGGGCGCGCCCATCATCAATCAGCCCCAGGTCGCGATCCTCGGCGTCGGTGCCATCGAAAAGCGTCCCAAGGTCGTGACGCTGCCAGACGGCACGGACACCATCGCGATCCGCACCATGGGGATGGTGTCGATGTCCTACGATCATCGCGTCGTGGACGGCGCGGACGCGGACCGGTTCCTCGCGGACGTGAAACGCGCGCTCGAGGACTTCCCTGAGGGAGCGATCTAGCCATGCCCAAGGTGCTCACCGCGGCGCGGGTGCGGGTGGCCCCGACCAACGAGGCCGACTACCTCGCCACCCTGCGGGAGCTGTGTCAGTTCGCCGAGGCGCGGGGTCAGCGCATCTGGATCTTCCGCAACGCCAAAGACGCCCAGCTGTTCACGGAATTCTCCGAAAGCCAGACCGAGATGTCGCACCGCGCCCAGGCGTCGCGACTGCCCGAGGAGATCAAGCTCGAGAAGCGGTTGCAGAGCCTCGGCACCTACGCGCCCGATGCGTGGGAGCTGTGGACCGAAGTGTCCCTCGCGGCTCCCTCGGAGGCGTAGGCCGACCATGGCGGGACGCACGATCGACGTGGACGGCGAGACGTGGGAGGTCTTCCCGTCCGGTCGGATGACGGTCTACGACAAGGATCAGTTCAGTGTGACGTTCGAACAGGGTACGGGCCCCTCGCGCCGGCGCCGGTTCACTCGCTTCGCGCCGGTCGGCAGCCGCAGCATCGACGCGGCGCTCGCGGAGCTGTCGGACCGGGAGTTGGTGCAGCTGTTCCGGCAGTCGCAGCCCGCGTGGACGGCTCCGGAGGGCGCGTATGGAGCACGTTGACCTCCACTGTCATTCGACCGCGTCGGACGGCGAGTACCCGCCCGCCGAGGTCGCGCGGCGGGCCAAGGCAGCCGGCCTCGCCGCCTTCGCCCTGACCGACCACGACACCACTGCCGGCATCACGGAGGCGGCTCGCGCCGCCGAGTCGCTGGGGGTACGCCTGGTGGTCGGGTGCGAATTCAGCGTGAAGGCGCCCTGGGGTGAGCTTCACTTGCTCGGCTACTTCCTGCCGGTCGGGAACCCTGCGCTCGAAGGGTTCCTCGACGGCACCCGGGCGGCGCGGCAGCGGCGCGCCAATCAGATCGTAGTGCGCCTGCAGCGCCTCGGCGTCGCGATCGAGTTGGCCGACGTGGAGCGGGCGGCTGGGGGTGGCGCCATGGGACGCCCGCACGTGGCGCGCGTTTTGGTCGAGCGCGGCGCCAGCATCGACATGAACGACGCCTTCAGGAGCTATCTGGGTCGCGGTCGGCCGGCGTACGTCGAAAAGCCCCTGCCGACCCTCCCGCAGGTCGCCGATCTGGTCCACGCGGTCGGAGGGATGCTCGTCGCGGCGCACCTGGGCGACCACGGCACTGAAGGGCAGATCCGCCAGTTCCAGGAGCAGGGACTCGACGGGCTGGAAGTGCGACACCCGAGCCACGCTGTCGGAACGGAGCGGCGGCTCACGGCCATCGCCGCGCGACTCGGCCTCGCCATCAGCGGTGGGTCGGACTGGCACGGCGACTCGGACTTCGGAGACTCGCACGCGCCGCTGGGCGGCATGGAGGTGCCGTTGGAGTGGCTTGAAAAACTCGACCAGCGTCGCGCAACGGCGTCTCGCGATACCGTTGCACCGGACCGTCGCGCAGAACCGTAAGGACCGCTCATGAGCGAGCTTCTGGCCATCGGCAGCAAGGCGCCTGCATTCACCGCCCCCGCGTCGGATGGTAAAACCTATCGTCTAGCCGACGTCCTCAAGGACACGCACGTGGCGCTCGTGTTCTATCCGGGCAACAATACGCCCGGCTGAAACCGCCAACTCTCCGCCGTGCGCGACGAGATGGCCAAATTTCGCAAAGCCGGCATTCAGCCCTTCGGCGTGAACCCTGCCGGCGTGGAAGCGCACGCCAACTACGTGCAAAAGCTCAACTTCACCTTTCCGTTGCTGTCCGACCCCGATCGGGCGATCGCGCGAGCCTACCACGCCCTGAAGGACGACGACCGGGGGATCCAACGCTCGGTGTACCTTGTGCGGCGGGACGGCAGCATCGCGTTCGCCCAGCGGGGCACTCCGGCCGTCGACGACATCGTGACGCATGGCTCCTGAGTTTCGCGACAAGGTGGCGCTCGTGACCGGCGTGGGTCGCGTGGGGCAGATCGGTCATGCGGTGGCGCGTGGGTTCGCTCGGAGCGGGGCGCGGCTGATCATCGGCGATCGCAACCCCGCGGCGGTCGCCGAGCGCGCGAAGGAGCTGACGGCGGAGGGCTACGCGGTCCACGCCGTGGCGGGCGACCTGACGGCGCCCGACGCGGCCCGGGCCGCGGTCGCCGCCGCGCGCGAGCGCTTCGGCGGGCTCGACGTCGTCGTGAACGTCGCCGGCGGCCTGGTGAACTATGGTCCTGTCACGGATCTCACGCCCGATCGCCTGGAGCTCGAGCTGGCGATCAACATCAAGACGACCTTCTACGTGTCACAGGCCGCGATCCCGGCGCTGCGCGAGCGGGGCGGTGGCGCGATCGTGAACTTCGCGTCCGTGGCGGCCTTGAAGCCCCAGGCGCAGATGGCGGCGTACACGGCCGCGAAGGCCGCGGTGGCCGGTCTCACCCGCGCGCTCGCGAAAGAGCTGCGGGACGATCACATCCGCGTCAACGCCGTCGCACCGGGGACGATGAAAACGGCGGATAACCTGGCGCACATGCATGGCGCCAAGGTCCGCTGGGTCGAGCTCGACGACTTGGTTGACACCGTGCTATACCTGGCCAGCGACGCCGCCCGGGGCGTGAGCGGCGAGGTCCTGCCTGTAACCGGTGGGGACGTCTAGCATCCCGTTGGCCGATCCCGTCGTGATGCGCGACGTGATCGTGGTCGGGGGCGGATGCTACGGCACGTTTTACGCCGCGCAGCTCGCCAAGGCCAAGGGGCGGGGCAGGGCGGAGTACCGGCGGGTCGTGATCGTCGACCGGGACACTCGCTGCCAAGCCCGTGTCGCGCTGGGCCAAGCAGCCGATCGCGAGTTCGTGGCTCGCGAGTGGACCGACTACTTCCGCGACTTCCTCGGCGGTGGGGCGCCCGCACCGGCGGGCGAGCCTCGGGATTACATCGTCCCTTCACCGCTCATGCCCCACTTGATGTTCGAGTGGGTGCTGGCCCGCGCCCGCGCGCGGTGGCCCGGACGCGCGATCGAGGTGGCACCTGTCCCGGGCGCGCCCGGGACACCGTACGACCGGACCGCCCCCGCCCCCCACCACACCCGGTTCGTCTCGTTCGCCGACTGGATCTGCCCGACGCATTGCATCGAACCAGCGGTGTGCCCGGCGATCGGGAGGACGCGGACGTGGGAGATGGGGGACGCCGTGCGCGGGCTCGCAGACCGACTGCGCGCTACGGGTGAGCCGCTACATGGGCCTGCCCTGTTTGTGTGTCGCCATCACGTCTTTGGCGTCGGGACCTTCGCGGTGGACGCCGTGCTCGCGGGCGACGCACTAGTGCAGCGCGTGGGCGAGAGCGGGGCGGCGGCGGCCGTGCTGGTGGGGACGATCTCGAGCTGCCATGGGGCGGTGAATCTGCTGCGCATCGGGGCGGCAAGAGCGGCAGAGGCGGCCCCTGCGCTGGAAACCATCTAGCGTTCTATTACTTGGGGGGCGGAGGCGCTGGGTACCGCCACGATTGGAGCTGAGCACGGATGATGCAGAAGGCTGCTAATGGATACGACGTGATCATCGTGGGCGGAGGGCCCGCGGGGCTGTGCGCCGCCATGTATGCGGGGCGCGGCATGCTCAAGGCCCTTACCATCGAGCGCGGCGCCCCGGGTGGGGAGCTCCTCAACACCGACCTGATCGAAGATTACATCGGGTTCGAGAGCATCAAGGGATGGGAGCTCGCGCAGAAGATGGCCGAGCACGCAAAGAAGTTCGGCGCGGAAATCATGACGGACACCGTGGAAAAAGTGCGCAAGGCGGACGATGGCTGGTTCGACGTCGTGACGGCGCGGGGGAAGACGTATCGCGCGCCCGCCGTGATCCTCACGGCGGGCGGGACGCCGGTCAAGCTCGGCGTGCCGGGCGAGAATGAGTACGCCGGGAAGGGTGTGTCCTACTGCGCCGTGTGCGACGGGGCGTTTTTCCGGGGCGAGGTGCTCGCGGTCGTTGGGGGCGGCGACGCGGCGGCGGAGGAAGCCGACTACCTGACGCGGTACGCGAGCAAGGTCTACATCGTGCATCGCCGCGATCGACTGCGCGCGTCCAAGATCCTCCAGGAGCGGGCCTTCACGAACCCGAAGATCGAAATGATCTGGAACAAGCAAGTGGTGGAGGTGCAGGGCACGGAGCGCGGCATCCATCACCTCGAGCTCGCGGATACCGTGACGGGCGAGCGCTCCCAGCTCGTGGTCGGGGGAGTCTTCATCTTCATCGGCTTCACGCCGAACACGGGGCTCGTCGAGGGTCACGCCAAGCACGATGCCGGCGGGTACTTCGTCACCGACGAGCGCATGATGACCTCGATTCCCGGCTTGTTCGCGGCGGGGGACGTGCGCAGCCAGCTGACGCGTCAGATCACCACGGCCGTGGGCGATGCCACGACGGCGGCGATCGCGGTGGAAAAGTACCTCGCGACGCTGCCCGATTGACCATGCGGATCGTCCCGATCGTCAACGGCCAGTTCGTCGAGAACTGCTACTTCGTGATCGACGACGCCACCGGTCAATGCGCCGTGATCGATCCTGGTGAGGAAGCGGACCTGATCGCGAGCCGCCTCCGGGAGAATGGCGTCACCGCCGTTGCCATCTGGCTCACCCACGCCCACGTCGACCACATCCTCGGCGTTGCGCGTCTCAAGGCGGACACGGGAGCGCCCATCTACCTGCATCCGGCCGACCGCATGCTCTACGACCGCGCTTCGGAACAGGCGTTCGCGTTCGGCATGCGTGCGGAGGCCCTGCCGGCGCCCGACCGCGCGCTGGCCCACGGGGACGAGCTGCGCGTCGGCGGCCTGACGTTCCGCGCTCGCCACGCTCCCGGCCACTCTCCAGGGAGCGTCGTGATCGAGGGCAACGGCGTGGTCTTCAGCGGCGACGTCCTGTTTCAGGGATCGATCGGGCGGACCGACCTGCCGGGGGGCGACCTGGACACGTTGCTCAAGAGCATCGAGCGCGAGTTGCTTACGCTCCCCGATTCGACCATCGTGTACTCGGGACATGGACCGGACACCACCATCGGACGCGAGCGCCGCGCGAACGCCTTCCTCACCGGCGCCTACCGCCTCGGTTAAGGCGCGCCCGTCGTGCCTGCGCTGTGGCGCCGAGGTGCGACCCAGGCCGTGGGGCTGTAAGAGCCCCTGTCCGAATTGCGGCTTCATCTACCCGCTGGGCGACTGCTCCGACTGACAGCGGCGTGGGCCACCTTCTTTCCCTGGCGCTGCTCGCCGTTGACTGCGTCGTCCGCGCCTGGCGGATCCAGCTCGCCGTGTGGACCGCGGGCGGGCGCCTCACGTTCCGTGATGCCTTCCGGCTGAACCTCTACGGCGAGGCGGCCTCGCAGCTCACCCCCAACCGCTTGGGCGGCGAGCCGGCCCGCTTTCTCGGCCTCCACGAAGCCGGCCTCCGGCCGGTTACCGCGATCGTGGCGATCGGGGTCGAGGTCGCGTCCGAGTGGCCCGTATTCGTGCTCGCCGGCATCGCACTGGCGGCGTACTACGTGCCCGATTGGCGGAACGCCGCCCGAACCTGGCTGCGGCACCATCGGGCGGGAGAGCTCCTGACCATCGAAATCGTGGTCCTGGTGGTCCTCGTCACGATCTACTTCCTGCAGCACCTCGTCCGGTCCGGCTTCGTACGGCATCGCGTGCGTCGCCAGTGGCGCGTCGCCTGGGCGCACGTACGCCGCGCCCCGTGGTGGGCACTCGGCGCCGGCGCACTGTTGACCGTCGTCAGCGTCGCCGCGCGCGTCCTCATCTTGCCGGCGCTGGCCTGGGGCCTGCCGGCCCGGCCCCCGTTTCATCAGATGTTCTTCGGGGCCCTCGCGCTGCTGCATGCGCCCCTCGTCGTCCCCCTGCCCTCGGGTGGCGGCGGACTCGAAGTGGCGTTCCTGAACGGATTCGTCGGTGATTTCGGCGGCCGGCAGGTGACGATGCTGCTGCTGTGGCGCTTCTACACGGCGGTCTTGCTCACGGTGCTCGGCGTCTATGCACTGGTCCGCTCCGTGGGCTATCACGCCGCCGTGCAGCTCTTCAAGATCGGCTGGGGGAGGCGCAGGGCAGGGAAAGGAGACGCACCATGAAGCCGCCGCGCATCGGACCGCTCGCACCGGATCAAGCCGCCCCGGACGTCCGCCCAATTTTCGAGCTGTATCCGAAGGAGCGGGGCAACGTCCCCAACATGTTCCGCACCGTGGCGCTCCGGCCCGCCCATCTGCGGACGATGATCGCGCACTTCCGCACGGTGATGAACGAAGGCACCGTGCCGCCGCTCTTGAAGGAGCTCCTGTGGGTCCGGATCTCGCACCGCAACGGGTGTCGCTACTGACTCAACTCGCACACTGTCTTGGCAAGACAGAAAGGGGCGAGCGCCGAGCTGGTCGAAGCGATCCAGGACCGGGGGGCGGGGGCCCCGGCGCTCATCGAGCGGCTCGAGGACGGTTGGAGGGCAGCACTCGAGTATGCCGACGTCGTGCACCGGTCGGGGCACGACGTGACGGACGAGTTGTACGCGCGGTTGCGCGCGGCCTGGGACGAGGGTCAGATCGTGGAGATCACCCTCGTGATCGGCATGACGGATTACTTCAACCGGTTCAACAACGGCTTGCGGGTCGAGCCGACGAGATGATCACGGGGCCGGCGCTATGGCCACAAGGACAATGGTCCGCTCGTGGGCGCGCGCGACGCCGCGTGGAACGCCGGCCGGTGCCACGACCAGGCCGCCGGGCCGAGCCTCCACCCTCCGGTCCCCGATCGTGAACCCTGCCTTCCCGTCGACAACGAAATAGAATTTGGCGCTGCCTGCGTGCGCGGCCACGCCTCGCACTTGCCCCCGCTCCATACAGTTGAGACCGACGAGCAACCGGTCCGTGCGGAAGCAGTCCACTTTGGTCATCCTGCTCTCGGAGAATCGGGCGCGCTCCAGCAGATGCTGCAGCAGGTCCTGAGTATCCATGGGTGATTCCTGGTTCGAGACCGACGGCGCCGTCACCGAACGGACGGAGGCGATGGGCATGACTCGCATGGAGCGTGATCCCCTGGGCGAGCTGCCCGTTCCCGCCGACGCGCTGTGGGGGATCCAGACCGAGCGCGCCCGACAGAACTTCCCGATCTCGCAGCTCCTGCCGCTCCCGCCGTTCGTCGACGCCGTCATCTGGATCAAGAAGGCCGCCGCCCTCACGGACAAGCAGACGGGCCGTCTCGACGCGAAGCGCGCCGACGCCATCGTGCAGGCGGCGGACGAGGTACTGGCCGGGCAACACCGTCACCAGTTCGTGGTGGATCCCTACCAGGCCGGGGCGGGGACCTCGCACCACATGAACGCTAACGAAGTCCTCGCCAATCGCGCGAACGAGCTGCTGGGGGGCAAGCGGGGCGATTACGCGCCGGTGCATCCGAACGACCACGTCAACATGGCCCAGTCCACGAACGACGTGATCCCGACAGCCATCCGGCTCGCAACGCTGTCGCAGCTCCCTTCGCTCGTCGCAGCAATGACACGGCTGGCGCAAGCCTTTCTGTCGAAGGGGAAAGAGTTCGACACGATCGTCAAGTCCGGGCGCACGCATTTGCAGGACGCGACGCCCATCCGCTTGGGTCAGGAGTTCGCGGCGTACGGACGCACCATCGAGCGCAATCGCGACCGCATCGTCCAGTCGGCCGACGGTCTGCGCGACCTGGGGATCGGCGGCACCGCCGTCGGCACGGGGCTCAACGCGGAGCCGCAGTACCCGGCGCTCATGGTGAAGCAGCTGCGCGCGATCACGACCCTCGAGCTGCGGGAGGGGAGCGACCGGGTGCAGCTGATGCAGTCGCTGGGCGACGCCACCGCCTTTGCGGGGGCGCTGCGCACCTACGCCACGGACCTCGGAAAGATCGCCAGCGATCTACGCCTGCTCGCCTCGGGCCCGCGGACCGGCCTCGCCGAGATCACCTTGCCGCCCGTCCAGCCCGGCTCGAGCATCATGCCGGGCAAGGTGAATCCGTCGATTCCCGAGATGGTGAACATGGTCTGCTACCAGGCCCTCGGGAATGACGTGACGATCGCCGCGGCGGCCGAAGCCGGCCAGCTCGAGCTCAACGTCATGATGCCCGTCATCGCACACAACCTGCTGTTCACGATGCACCTGCTCACCAACGCTTCGGCCGTCCTCGCGGAGCGGTGTGTCGAGGGCATCGCGGCCGATCGGGCGCAGTGCGAGCATTGGCTGGAGCGGAGCCCCGCCCTGGTGACGGCCCTGGCTCCCAAGATCGGTTACGCGGAAGCCGCCAAGCTCGCCAAGGAGGCGGTCGCGAAGAACGTGACCGTGCGTCAGCTCGTGATGGAGAAGGGCGTACTCAAGGGAAAAGACCTGGAAGAGGTGCTCGACCTGTTGGCGATGACCGAGCTGGGAGTGCCGGGCCAACGCAAGTGAACCTGTGTGAGGAGGAGCACTCATGCACTGGATCGTCGCGGGACTGATCGCCGGTGTCGGAGCGTGGATCGCGGACTACGTCATGTGGGGGAAGGTCTTCACCGGTCCGGAAATGCATGCGTTCGGCACGATGCCTCCGACGCCCGAAGAACAGAAGAAGGTGATGGCCGCGAACATGCCGAAGTCCGCGGTGCTGGCGCTGGTCTTCGGCGTGCTCCTGGCCGGCTTCTATCAACGCTTGAAGGCGGGGCTGTGGGTGCAGGGTGGCGGCCCGCTGGCGGGGATGGAGTTCGCGACGATGCTCTGGTTGATCACCATCGCGCTCTCGACCATCGGCAGCGGCGTGTGGTATGACAAGGTCCGACCGCTGCTGAAGGCGACGTTTTGGTCGTGGCTCGTGCGGGCGAACGTGGCCGGTCTCCTCGTAGGATTGCTCATTAAGTAAGCCGCGTCACGGGGGAGGTCGTGATTCGAGTCACCGAATCCGACCCCGCTCGCCGCTATCCCTTCTCCATGCGCACGGCATGCATTGCGGCCGCGGCGCTGTCGCTCATCAGCGTCGCATCCGCGCACGCCCAGCGGCAGTTCCGCATCGCTCCCATTTATTCGACGCTCAACCTGCAGGATCTCTCGGGCGCGAGCCACGGCTTCTCATCCTGGGGCGGATCGGCCGCCGTGCTCACGGCCGACGCGGGCGAAAGCGGCGTGACGATCGCTCGCTACGACGACCTCTCGACCGACGGGCGCGTGCGTCGCATGACGCTGTATAGCCTCGATGCCCGCTACTATCCCGTCGGCTCACGCGGCGTCGTGGCGCCGTTCGCGGGGTCCATGGTCGGCCTGGCGCGGGTCGGCGAGTCGTCGTCGCTGTGCCTGCCCCTCGCGTGCAGCGACACGGTGACGACCACGAGCAATTTCGCCTTCTCCTACGGCCTCGGCCTGCGCGTGAACGTGGGCTCGTACGCCGCCGCCACCATCGAAGGGCGATTCCTGCAAGTTCCTGGCACCGAGATTCAGGCGCTCGAGGCCGTGGCCAATGCCTCGATCATGTTTGGTCCGCCGCGCACGGGCGAATTCCTCGCCGGCACCGTAGGTCCCGTCGCGAGCCTCTACGCCCCGATCGCCGGCTCACTGCGCGCGCGGGCGCCGCTGGTTGGCGCCCGGTTCAGGCGCGACACCAAAAACGGCGGCGCCGTGGGCCTGCAGATCGACTACGCGCCACTCGAGGTCACCGCCGGCAACTGCGCACCGGGCTGCCAGCCAAATGCCATTCTCTTCGCGCCTGGCTACGAGGCGTCCGCCCGCCCGCGGTGGGGGCGGCTGTACGCCGAAGCAGGTTTGCTGCTCGCGGGCTTCTACGCCGAAGGCCCGGATCGCGGTATGGCCCAGGGCGCGCACGGCGGGCTCGGAGCGGACCTGTTGAGCGGCTCCGTCCTATGGAACCTGAACGCCCGCCTGCTGTGGTTGCAGCGCAACTCCGGGGAGAACGTGTTCGGCGTGCAGGTTGGGGCGAGTGTGAGCCCGAGACTGAGGTCGGTAGAGGTCGGTAGAGGTCGGTAGAGGGCGGTAGAGGACGGTGGAGGGCGGTAAGTGGCGCATTCACCGCCTTCTACCGCCTTCTACCGCCCTGGCGGGGTTGGGTTGTGCGGGGCTACCGCCGTATATTATTCCCATGCGCGTCACCACCTGGGCTGAGTACGGGTTGATCGTTTCCCTGAATCTCGCGAAACGGGCGGGGCAGGGGCGGCCCGTCGCGGCGCGCGAGCTCGCCGAGCAGGAGCGGTTACCGCACGACTACGTCGAGCAGATTCTGTTGCGCCTGCGGCGCGCCGGTCTGGTGGATTCGGTGCGCGGTGCCAAGGGCGGCTACTACCTCGCCCGGGAGCCTCACGTCATCACCGTAAAAGACGTGATCGAGGCCTCGGAGCATGTCACCTTCGAAGTCAACTGCGATCTCCATCCCGTCGATCCCCAGCGATGTAGTCCGGAGGCTGCGTGCAGCATCCGGCCCGTTTGGCGAATGCTCGAGCAACGGATCAACGATCTGTTGGCCGGCATTTCGCTCGCGGACCTGACGCACGATGAGCCTGAGCTGTACCACATCGCCGGGGCACTGGCCGGGAACTAGTCCCGCCATCCCAACTGTTTTTTTTGAACTCAAACCCGACTGGGCCTGTCGGGTTTAACCTGATTGGAGGCAAACCGTGGCGTATTCGCATCCCGACGTGCTCGTGTCCACCGAGTGGGTGGCGGGGCACCTCACTGATTCCGGCGTCCGCCTGATCGAGGTCGACGTCGACACGACGGCGTACGACTCCGGGCACATCACCGGCGCGGTCGGATGGAATTGGCAGTCGCAGCTGAACGACCCCGTGCGCCGGGACATTCCCGACAAGCGGGCGTTCGCCAAGCTGCTCTCGGAGGCGGGCGTGACGCCCAAGACCACGGTCGTGTTGTATGGCGACAACAACAACTGGTTCGCCGCGTTCGCGTTCTGGCTGCTGCAGCTGTACGGGCACACCAACGCGAAACTGATGAACGGCGGCCGTGCGAAGTGGGTGGCGGAAGGCCGACCGCTCCAGTCCGACCGTCCGACCGTCCGACCGTTCGCATATCCGGTCCCGAAAAAGGTGAACGCGGCCCTACGGGCCAAGCGTCCTGACGTGGAGAAGGCGCTCAAGGGAGGCAAGACGGCGCTCGTGGATGTGCGGTCGAGCCCCGAGTTCGTGGGCGAGATCATCGCCCCTCCCGGCATGACGGAGACGGCGCAGCGCGCGGGGCACATCCCGGGCGCGAAGAACGTGCCGTGGAGCAAAGCCGTCGCGGCAGACGGGACGTTCAAGCCACATGACGAGCTGGTGCAGCTCTACAAAGGCGCCAAAGTGATCGACGGCAAGAACGAAGTCATCGCGTATTGCCGCATCGGCGAGCGGTCGAGCCACACCTGGTTTGCGCTCAAGTACCTCCTGGGTGTGAAAAAGGTGCGCAACTACGACGGCTCGTGGACGGAGTGGGGGAATCTGGTCGGCGCGCCGATTGCGAAGGGAGCAGAATGA
>Ga0066669_10000578_pt1 | contig 12088 bp, 7 predicted proteins | sample GraSoiAngelo_118_FD_133940 | JGI IMG/M metagenome (GOLD analysis project Ga0066669, IMG submission 133940) | Grasslands soil microbial communities from the Angelo Coastal Reserve, California, USA - 14_0919_02_20cm | ecosystem: Environmental > Terrestrial > Soil > Grasslands | place: USA...
CTACGACAAGGCGGAGGCGGCCTTGTTGGAGGCCGTGCGGATCGATCCAAACTTTTGGCGCGCGCGTTGTAACCTGGCTGAAATTCCTTTTCTGTAGAAGAATGGGGCTGAAGCGCGCAATCGATTTCAGCAGTTGCTTGCGAGCAACGTATCGGACCTGGAGGGCGAGGCGGCGCAGCTGATCCACTACAAGATTTTGATCACCTATCTGCGCGAGAGCCAAGAGAACATGGTCGATTCCATGTTGGCCAAAGTCGAACTGTCGCCCGATACGCCGGCGGTGCATTACGCCAACGCCGCCATCGCCCTGCAACGTAAAAATACCAAGGAAGCAAAAGACTGGATCGGGACGGCGGAGAAGAATTTTTCGCCGCAACTGAACAAGCTTTTTGCCGAATCGTTGTACGAGATGGGATGGCTGGAGAAACCCGTCGGCCAAACGCGGGCATCGTTGCCTTTGACCACGGCGGCCGAGCGTGCCGCTAAAGCGAAAGCCTTCGCGCGATCAAGATTTGAACAGGCTCAGCAGGCATTGCAGCAACGAGACTTTGCCGCCGCTCAACAATTTGTCGACGAGGCAGACGCCTCAGACCCGAACCAGGCGCCGATCCTGAATTTGCGCGGCGAGATTCTCATGGCGCAGCAGCAGTTCGATGAAGCGGAAGCAGCGTTTAAGAAAGCAGCCAAGATCGACCCGAAGTTCCGGGAGGCGCAGTTCAATCTCGCCGACATTCCATTCAAACAAAAAGATTACGCTAAAGCGCGCGATCGGTTTGAGGCGCTCTTTCAGCAGACGCCGGGCGGCGACAAGAATCAGGCCGCTCAAATCATTAAGTTCAAGATCTACATGACGCTTTTGCTCGAGGGCAAGGAGAGCCGCGCGCAAAAGATGATGGAGCAGTTTCAGTTCACCGGTGACACGCCGGCCCTTTATTACGCACAAGCTGCTTGGGAGTTTAAGCACAATAATCCAACCAAGGCGACTGATTGGGTCGCATCGGCGAGGAAGATTTACTCGCCGGCTTTAAACAATCTGTTCGGCGACGCCTTCTACGATCTCGCATGGCTGCAGCCCGCCGTGGTCGCGTCGGTCCGCCCAGCGAGCGAAGCAGCCGCTGCGATGTCGACGCAAAATGAGACCGTTCCGGCAATCGAGCCCAGCCCGATCCCTGGCTTGGCCGCAGTGACAACGAAGCAGCGCGAGAAAGCAGTCGCTTCATCCGCGCCGGCGGCGCAGCCGATTACTGGAATGGAGGCAACGACTTCGCGGCCAAGCGAGCCCGTCGTTGTGCCTGTCCAGCCGCCTTCGGTAATTGCGTCGAAGGAATCAACTGCCGCAGGTACGCCGGCTAAACCGGAAGAGGTCCCGGCTCCACGAATTGTGACGACCGCACCAACGGTGGAGACACCGGCCGCTGCACAACCGCCGCCCGTTGCCCAATCGGCCCCGGCAGTGGAATCGGGCGCCGTGACGGTAGCGACGCCTGCAACCGTCCTCGCCCCCGCGCGTGTCGCCGAACTGCCGCAATCAGCCGGAGGGGGCGCGCGCCATACCTGGTTGGTCGGAGCGTTGCTTTTGGCGGGAATTCTTTTGTTAACGTGGGTGATCGTTCCTGAGCTTCGTCGCCGCATGAACAGCATTTCCATTTATCGCCACGCAGCTCCTGTAGTTGGACCCCGCGTCGATCAAGCGATCGCCACGCCGAAAAGACCAGCCACTGTAGCGCGCAGCGGGCTCGTGGGCGGACCACGCCGGATCTCACTGCAATTGAAAGCTTCCGAACCGTCACTGCGACGCGGTGTTCTGACGTTAGGCAAACCGACTCGCCCCTTTGCTGGCACCCCGGTCGCCGTCACCGGCGCGATCGCGGAGCCACTCATCGAGCCTAGCGCACCGCCCGTAGCGGCACCGATACCCACTCCTGAGCTGGTGATTGAATCCCAACCCGAGCCAGCCGTGGCGATAGCACCACCGATTGCTGAACCGGTCGTCGAACCCCAAATCGAACCCGTCGTGGAAGTGGCCGCGGTTTCTGAACCGCTCGTGGAACCGACCGTTATCCCTGTTCCCGAAGAAGTGGCGCCGCCAATTTTCGATTTTGTTCCGCCGAGCGATTTCGTTGCTCCCACGTTTCCGTCGATTCCCGAAGTAGAGCAGCCGTTAGACATGACAGTTTCGCCCGTCGTCGAACCGGCGACTCAACCGGAGCCTGAACCAATTCCGCAGGGTCAACCGGTTCCGTACCAAATACCTGTTTCCGCCGCGGAGCCGGCGGTCACGGAAACGGTGGACATGTCAGCAATTAGCCCCGAGATTTTCCCCGAGCCCTCAGTCGCGCAAACAACCCAACCTGTAACCATGCCTGAACCGACCCAAATACCAACCGCTCCTGTTGTTAGAACTCCAGCCACCGCGGGCACGCCACAACCTGCTGGCGGCATGACCGCCGTGCAGCTTACGTTTTCTTTCGAGATCGCCTCGATGCAACTCACCCCGACTTTCAAGATGGGTGCGTTACAAGTGCGGCCGACCTCGAAAATCGTTACCATGCGCCTGGCTCCATCGCAGCAGCCACAACCGGCGATGAATTTGCAGGTCACATTTGAGATCGCAAAGATTCAGCCGGCCGGCGGAGCGCTGGGGACACTGCGGTTGACGCCTTCTCAACAACAGCGGCCGACACCCACTGGTTCTTCATCGTTTACTGTGGCCGGGCTGCAGCTCGTCCCAAATTTCGAGGCCGCACCAGTGCAACTGACTCCTTCACAACAGGGACAAGCTCCCGTGCTCGTGACCGCACCATTTCAAATCGCAACGGTCGAGTTTTCGCCCTCGTTTGAAATTGCCTCCATCGTCCTGAACTCCACCTCCAAACAAGTAGCCGTCCAGTTGCCCGGAGCAGGTCCAGGCGGTGGTGAAGCGGCGCCGATGTTTGAGATCGCCAACCTGCAGCTCACCGGCGGCGGCGACCTTGGAATGATGCAGCTCAATTTGCTCGGTCAAGGGTCTCGGCGGGCGTAACCTCCGAGTTTAGATCGACAATTCAGCTTCGGGTTCGCCGGGCCACCAGACACACCGGCGGTGTAATTCTCCGGCTTGCCGTTGCCCGCCTGGCTACCCGGGGCCGTTTCGATTAAGCGAGCGCAACTGTTTCGGCAAGAATTCCCCGTCCCGGCGGATCAATTTGCCATCAAAATAAATCTCGCCTCCGCCGTATTCGGGTCGCTGGATACTCACCATGTCCCAGTGTACCTGGCTGCGATTCCCATTGTCCGCTTCTTCGTAAGCCTGACCCGGCGTAAAATGAAATGAGCCGGCGATTTTCTCATCGAACAAAATATCGCGCATTGGCTCGCGCACCCGTGGGTTAAAACCAAGCGAGAACTCGCCGATGTAGCGGGCGCCGGCATCCGAATCGAGGATCTTGTTTAATTTGTCCGTTTGGTTACTCGTCGCCTCGACAATTTTCCCGTCTCGGAAGTCCAGGCGAATCCGATCGAAACTCACCCCCTGGTAAATACTGGGCGCGTTGAAAGTGACGTGGCCTTGCACGGAATTTTTTAACGGACAGCTGAAGACTTCACCATCCGGAATATTGCGGTCGCCGCCGCAAATCACAGCTGGGATTCCCTTAACGCTGAAACGCAGGTCGGTGCCCGGGCCCTTTATCTCGACGCGGTCGGTTTTTTCCATCAACATTTTGAGCGCCTTCATTCCGGGCTGCAATTTGCGGTAATCGAGGGTGCAGACGTCGAAATAAAAATCTTCAAACGCCTCCGTGCTCATTCCGGCAAGCTGCGCCATGGAGGGTGTCGGCCAGCGAAGGACCACCCATTTTGTCTTTTTGACGCGCTGGTCTTGAACCGGGCGCATTTTTTTTGCCATCAACTTCAACTTGTCGATCGGCACATCGGATAGCTCGGTAATATTATTGCTGCCGCGCAGGGCAATATATGCGTCCATCTTTTTCATTCGGGCCAGCTCGTGCCTGGCCACGAGATTGAGCTGGCGTTCGGAAGCACCGAGCGCGAGGACCCGATTTACCCGGGCATGCTGCGTTTGCACAAAAGGGATGGCCCCCGCTTTTTGAATCATTCGAATGAGGGCAATGGCCATTTCATCGGGAACATCAAAGGCGTCGACCAGCACCATCTCGTTCCGTTTCAATCGAACCGAATATTCCACCAGCAGTTTAGCCAACTTGTCGAACCGGGCGTCGTTCATAGGACGTTATGATTCCATCGAGAAGAGCGGATGCAACCCTCTCAAATACGCTACGGCCAGCTCGCGCGAATGAGCCTGGCGGCAAAGGCGCCGTCAATTCGATCGCGGAATGGAAACGACGATTCCCGCGCGGTCTCGCGCAAGGCTGGGAGCTCGTGCCTCAGTTGCTGCGCGACCTGTTCGTTTTCTTCCGGCTCGAGACTGCACGTGCTGTAGACAAGGACGCCGCCCGGACGGAGCAAGCCATAAAGCGAGCACAAGATTTCGAGTTGCTGTTTTTGCAGGGAAGCGAAGTCCGCCGGCCTTAATCGCCAGCGGACGTCGACTCGACGTCGCATCACGCCGGTATTGCTGCAGGGCGCATCCACCAGGAGACGATCGAAAGGAGCGAGCGCGGCAATTTGCTTCGGAATGATACGTCGGCTCCAGTCCACCTGAAATGTTCGCACAATCGCGGTGCCCAGCTGGGCGACGTTTTGGTCAAGCGTGGCCAGTCGCTCCGGATCACGGTCGCAGGCGACGAGCGCACCGCGATTCTCCATGAGCTCGGCAATGTAACTTGTCTTCCCACCAGGTGCGGCGCAGGCGTCGAGAATCTTTTCACCGGGTTGCGGATCGAGAAGACGACAAGCGATCGCGGTACTTGGATCTTGAATGTAACAATGCCCCTGTCCGAGAGCGTCGGTCGGGAATGTAGTAAATTCGACAAAATTTTCCCCTCCGCCGAACGGTTGCGCGTCTGGGTAAAGTCTAAAAAATTTCTCGCGCTCAATTTTCAGTTCATTGATTCGGGCATAGAGCGGCGGAGGCCGGTTGTTCCATTGGCACAACGCTTCGGTTGCCTGGCTCCCGAAGTTCTTTTCCCAGCGCGCGATCAGAAACTGCGGATGAGATTGCCGGACAGACAAGGGTTGATCGGCTACGGCCGAGCTTAACTCGTTCCGTTGCCGGACTGCGCTGCGTAAAATTGCGTTGACCAAGCTGCGGCCTCGTTTTGGCGCCAGCTCGACGGTTTCATTGAGGGCTGCATGCTCGGGTATTCCGAGGAAGAACAATTGGTAAAGACCGAGACGCACGATGTCACCAAGGAGAACCTCAAACCGCGAATTCCGCAGTCGGGCGATCCAGAAATCCAGGACGGACAGATTGCGCAACACCCCGTAAAATAATTCCAATGCAAACGCTCGATCGGCGGCCGAAAGCGTAGTTTCAGCCAGGAATTTCGAGATGATTGCGTCGGCACGATTCTTTTGTTTTCGCCATCTCTGCAGCGCGGCCAGGGCCAGATTGCGCGCGGACGATTGTCTCATGCGCTTTCCAATGGGCGCGCCTGGTTAATGCGGCAGGACGGCGGCGCGCCCGACGGAATAATAATGGAAACCGAGTTCACCCATCGTTTGAGGATCGAAGAGATTTCGCCCATCGAACACGATCGGCGTTGTCATTTTTTCCTTCACCTGGGCAAGATCGACATTCACAAACTCGCTCCATTCGGTCGCGATCACCAAAGCCTCCGCACCATCCACCGCCTCAAGCGCGGAGGACGCCATCCTTGCTTGGGCGATGGCTTTTATTTCCCGGGCCTTTTCCATTCCTTTGGGGTCGTAAGCACTGACCTGCGCGCCTTCACGCAGCAGGTCCGCCACCAGATCGATTGCGACTGACGAACGAAGATCGTCGGTATCGGGTTTGAAGGTGAGCCCCCAGACCCCGATTTTCTTTTCCCGCAACACCCAAAGCGTCTCCCGAATGATTTTAAGGAAACGTTCCTTCTGTGCTCCGTTTATTCGCTGCACTTCCTTGAGCAAGTTGAATGGAACGCCCAGTTGCTCGCTGATGGCAATGAAGGCGGCGAGATCTTTCGGGAAACATGAACCACCGTATCCGATGCCGGCATTGAGAAAATCCCGACCAATACGCCGGTCCATCCCGATCCCGTCCGCGACCTTCTGAACATCGGCGCCGCTCGCCTCACAAATGGCTGAGACCGCGTTAATGTAGGAAATCTTCAGCGCCAAAAATGAATTGGCTGCGTGTTTGATCAGCTCGGCGCTGTTGATGTCAGTGACCAAAACGGGGGCCATGAACGGCTCATAAACTTTCTTCATCAGATCGACTGCATGTTCGCTTTGCGCGCCGATGACAATGCGATCGGGGTGCATCAAATCGTGCACGGCGCAGCCTTCGCGCAAGAATTCGGGATTGCTCACCACATCAAACTTTGCCCCGTGACGGTTATAACGCTTGATCGATTCCGCCACTTTTTCGCCGGTTTTGACGGGCACGGTGCTTTTGTCGACGATCACGCGGTAGCTCGTTAAAACCCCGGCAATTTCACGGGCGACTTTCTCGATGAAGCTAAGATCGACATCTCCATTGGGCTGCTGCGGAGTGGGAACGGCAATGAAAACGATCAACGAATTGTCGACGGCCTCCTGGACGCTGCCGCTAAAGTGCAGACGACGCGCGGAAACATTTCGGTGAATTACATCTTCCAGACCGGGCTCATAAATCGGGACCTTGCCTGCGCGGAGCGTCTCGATTTTGTGCGCGTCGTTGTCCACGCAAATGACATTGTGTCCGATATCGGCGAAACAAGCGCCGGTGACGAGGCCTACGTAACCCGAGCCGATGATTGAAATCTCCATCTTCGAATGGCGGCGAAACCTTAGCCGCGACAAAGGGAAGTCGGCGCCGAAAGGGCAAGTGGCAACGCTCGTCTAATCTTGTTTCTCATGGGCCCACGCTTCCGGGATCGAAATTTAAATCGAACCCGAATTTTGGAAACGCTTTGAGCGTGAGAGTAAAGAGCACGCCATATTCCTTCACCCCGGAATTGTCGCGTACGATTGCGCCAACTGAGGCCACCCAGTTCGTCAGGTCGCGATAAACAGAGTAACGCTGTTGTTCGAGAATACCTGTGGCCTCTTCATAAACTTCCTGGAGGCCGATGCCCCAATTGTCGTTCACCCGGTAGTATCCGCCGACCACGAACAAACTGCTGTCGAGAAAGGCAGGGTTATCGTTCAAATAGCGGTGGGCAAGACTAACTTGGAGATTGGCCATCGGTTGCACACTCAGGGTCGTGTTGATCTCGGTAAATCCCTTGTCGAAAGCCGGCACCTGCGACTCGACGCTGAACCTGACCCATGGCAACGGCGTAAACCAAAGATTGTTGAACAGATTGGAGTAAGGCGTCCGATCATATGGATTTTCGAAATTGACGTCTAAAAACGTGTCCAGCCCAAACCAGACCATCGTTTGGTCATCGCGTCGCGTTTCCAGCCGGTTGCGGACGCCAACTCGCCAAACGGTCCAACGATCGATCGAATCGATGGAGGTGAACTGAGGAAAATCGATTGCGCGCAGCTGGGTGGAAGGTTGGAACTGGTCGAACTGCAAAACCGCCGCAGGGTCTGGCCCGTTTTCCCAAACATAAGAGAAATTTGTGAATGGTTGGATGACGTGAAGAAGACCATCCAGCCCAAGGGCGCGGCTTTGGACGTCTTCCCATGTGCGTGAAATCTTGAAAGACGCCTCGGTCCCGGCGTCGAAGACGGTGCGAAACGTATCGCCTCCGAAAACGATTGGATTGGCCCGCGTTGGATCGGGGAGAAGAAAATCGGGCGAAAACGGGTCTGAGTTTAGCGGGAAAACCGTCTTTCCGAGGTCGCGGGTGTCGCTGTAGTAGGTGCCGCGGAAACCGACCCGCGGCACAATCGATAGCCAACCAAAGTAGGTATTTGGGTAAGTGAGCTGGTGAAAAGTGTCGAAGCGCGTCGCACTATAATTCTGAAATGCTGAGTCTGTGGGAAATTGTCGCCGCAAATCGGCAAAACCGGTTTCGCCTTCGTAAAAAATTGGTCCATCGAACAGCGCATGCCGTTTGATATCGAGGGTCACTTCCGGCAAGCGTTCTGTTTGCTCGAAAAATTCGTTGGCTTGGAAACGCGCGATGCCGGTCAATGTATAAAATGAGTTAGTTTTCGTGAGAGCCACCACGTTATCGGGAACCGGATCGAGTCGGAACTCGCTCTGGTAGAAATCCTGCATCACAAACGGATCACTCAGCTTGGTCAGATTCGCGATTCCGTAAATGTCTTCGGTGAATTCTGTCCGGTCCTGGAAGCTCACCCGGTATCGTGCGGTAGGAACATCCTTTCGCGGCACATTTGTTTGATTGAGCAGCGGGTTTTGATCCTGCAAATAGTAGGTCTTGAGCTTGGCCCAACTTGTCTTTTCCTTGCCGTAGTCCATGTCTCCTTCGAACCCGATCGCGACCCCTCGCCGGACGCGATAATCCAGCCGGACGTGGCCCTTGATGTCCTCCGTGATGGGAAACGTCACGGCTGTGAGAAGCGATGGTCCCCATGAGCTCAAAAATGCTGGGGAAATCGAAAAGCTAAAGGCGTCATTGAGCGATTGGTAGAGATACGGCCACCACATAATGGGCACCTTTCCGACGTAGAAAGCGACGTTTTGAAACACAATCCGATCTTTTTCATAAACGCGAATGGTGTGCGCGCGGAGATGAAAATCGGGGTCGGGCGAATCGTGCGTGGTAAAAGTACCATTTTCGATCCGGTAGCCGTTTTCGGAGATTTCAGTGATGTTTTCGCCGCTGAGAAAGTACGGCTCCGACGCGCTTCTTACGTGCGTCGCGCTGATCTGTTTGGTGTCGACGTTGTATACTCCGCGATCTGCCAGGTAAACAGTGACGTCGCGGTAAATTCGTACGTTGCCTTCCGCGGTGATCTCGTGAGTGGCGGAATTATACTGCGCATAATCGGCGTAGATGTCGGTGTCGCCGACGTGAATGGAGACATTGTCTCTCGCCGTCGCGATCCCATTCTCATAGCGCGTTTCACCGGACGAGGTAATTTCGATCGGCAGATTTCCCGGTGTTTTGATTGCACCTTTCGCGAGACCGCTTGCCGCGAGCAGTGTTACGAGTAACCGGAGCGGCGTTCGCATGGCGGACGCCGAAGGTACCGGACGGAGACGCTCTTGCAAAGTCAAAACCCAATCGTTGATCATCACCTGCGGGCCGATCCTCTCTTTGCGCCTAGCTTTCCGTGCTCAGACGCAAGCCTGCGATTTGCTGGCTTAAGCCGCAACTTATGGCTATGGCGCCTCTCGCCGTGATCGCTCTGTCTCCCGCTCGGGCAATGCGAAACAAAGGTTGTGGAGGCGCGTGAAGGAGTGGGGGAAGTTCGCCATAACGTAGTGCCTGAGCCGCGACGATAACCTGCCATATTCCCCCAGCGCCAACGCTTTCACCCAATGCTGGCTTAAACGTATAGATAATCCCGCTCTCCACCACTTGTGAAATGGCTCGACATTCGGCCTTATCGATGAAGGTGCCATTGGCGCTGGCGATGATGAAATCACCAACGCCATCACTGAGATCGGACAAGACCAGCTTCAAAACGTCAGCTGCTTTGCTGCGCTTGCGGTAATCACCGCCGGGATGGGTCTTTCCCAGCTTGATCGATCCGCTGCGCCCCAGCAGAACGGCTCCGGCTCCCTCGCTTAGAATCATTCCGCGCGCAGATTGGCCGAACGGCTCGATGGGCGGCTGGGAACGCAACAACCGCCACTGTCGATACGCGTCGCAAAGCAGCCAGTCGACTTCTTCCGCGCCGACAACAAGACAGTAGTCGAGCGCCTCATTCGTCATTAGATCTTCCGCCATTCGTATTGCCAGAAGGCCAACTGCCCCGTCGCCTACTAAGGTGTAGGAGGCACCAGTAATTCCGAGCAAGGCCGCAAGATGACTCGCGGGTGCATTAAAGACCGTCTCGGGAAATAATAGTGGACTGGCCGATTGCGGGCCGGTCTTGACGATGTCGCTGTAAAAACGCCGCGTGTAAGTGACGCCGCCGTTCGAGATCGCGAAGACGAGTGCGATTCGTTCTGTGTTGTTGGCCTCCACCTTTATGCCCGCACTCTGCAGCGCTTCTAAACCAGCTGCCGTGGCAAAGCGCGAAATCGCGCTGACTCGTCGCAGCCGCGGGTGTCGTGGGAGGGTGGCGAGCGCAGCATCAGGCACTCGAAAAACGGCATAACACCGACCCCCTGGCTGCGAATCGAGTTTTTCGGCGATGGCTTCCTCGCCTTTGCGCAAGCGGTTCCACACGAACTCAACGCCGCTGCCCAGAGGCGTCACCCAGCCCATACCGGCGATCCCAAGACTCATGGCGCCGATCTCTGAAGCATTATCGAAGCATTAGTCCCACCGAAGCCGAAGGAGTTCGAGAGGACGGTGCGCACCGACGCGGCCCTGGACTCATTCTCTACGATGGTAAGATCGACATCTCCGTCCGGAGCGCGAAAATTAATATTCGGGGGGAGAAACTGATGTTCAAGCGCAAGGAGGCAAACGATCGCTTCCACTGCGCCAGCCGCGCCTAATGCGTGTCCCATCATGCTCTTGGTCGAACTTACCGGCACGCCAGCAAATAATTGACTGATCGCCTTACCCTCGGCGGCGTCATTGAACGGCGTGGCGGTGCCGTGCGCGTTGATATAGTCAATCGTTTCCGCCGGAATTTGCGCGCTCGCGAGCGCGCGTTCCATCGCTTGCCGCGGACCGATGCCAGAGGGATCGGCGTGGGTCATGTGGAACTTGTCGGTCGAAACACCGTAGCCGACTATTTCCGCAAGAATGGCGGCGCCGCGCGTCTGCGCTGTCTCCAGGTTTTCCAAGGCAAGCACCGCCGCGCCTTCCCCGAGCACCATCCCGGAGCGATCTCGATCAAAGGGCCGACATTTTTCCGGAGTCGAAGCTTGCAGCGAATCGAAGCCAACAAAAACCAGTTCTGAAAGCGCGTCGTAGCCACCGGTAAGCACCCGTTGATATCTGCCTGAGCGAATGCATTCGAAAGCGTGACCAATGGCGTTTGTGCCGGAAGCACAGGCATTGGCGATTACCTGGCAAGGCGCCGCGATATCAAAATTTTGTTGCGCGTCGATCACCGGCTTTTGCGGAGGGTAGTTGGCAATCCAGGAGGGGGCGCGTCGCAGGTCACCGTGCCGTTCCAAGGCGCGATAGTAGTTTTCCCCATAACTCATCCCGCCGCTGGTTGTCCCGATCACAGTCAATTGGGGCTTGAATTGTCGATCTTGCGTCAGCGCTTCCCGCAATGCGGCAATCATCATTCGCGAAGCACGATGCAGGCGCTTGTCGTGCCGTCCGTTCCCGCTCTCCAGCCGCTCATCCGGCACCTGTCCGGCAGTTTGGCAGCGGCATCCCTCGACCGCGAATCGCGTCACTGGACTGACGCAATCGCGCGCTCCCCGAAGGGCATTAAGCGTCTCGGGCAGACCGAATCCCAAGGGGCTAACCACCCCGGCGGCAACGACCGCGACCCGAATAGGCAGGCTTTTCCCGCTTGAAACGGTAGATGTCGGCATTTTTCCCCCGGCTCTCGTCCCCTCGATTATTGTTGATTTCTAAAATGAAGCATCATACAAATGTGCCCCGAAGGGAAACAGCAGCTCGGAAGTTGGTGGATTGTCCAGTTGGAGTTTATTCAGTGGCGATTTGAAATCCGATAAGCGGGAACAGTGACCTAGCGGCTTTTTCCACAGTAAACTCAATGGGAACTAAATTATACGTAGGAAATCTTTCCTTCAACACGACCGAAAACGAACTGCAGGAACTCTTCTCCCAAGCCGGCACTGTGCAGGAAGTCATGCTGATGCAGGACAAATTCACCGGCAAATCGCGCGGTTTTGCCTTCGTTACTATGAGTTCGGATCAGGAGGCGCAAAACGCCATCACCCAATTCAACGGCAAAACGATCGAGGGCCGTCCGCTCACCGTTAATGAAGCGCGACCGCGCGAGCCGCGGCCGCCAG
>Ga0066669_10000582_pt1 | contig 12079 bp, 14 predicted proteins | sample GraSoiAngelo_118_FD_133940 | JGI IMG/M metagenome (GOLD analysis project Ga0066669, IMG submission 133940) | Grasslands soil microbial communities from the Angelo Coastal Reserve, California, USA - 14_0919_02_20cm | ecosystem: Environmental > Terrestrial > Soil > Grasslands | place: USA...
AATGGACCAATCTTGCGTATAGTGTTCTGATGGGAGTTGCCTTATCGTGATAACCGTGCCGGGGTGGCGTCCGGGCGGCAGGGTGTTGAACCCGTCGACGGCATTTCTTGACCGGAAACCCAACCTTTGAGGATTTAGGATTCTTATAAGCCGGAACTTGGATAGACGGTTACTGTGAGGTTCACTTCGGAGTCGAATCCTCCCAGAGGAGTCACGGTTACGTTTGAGGTTGCTGTAGTGTCTGGGGTTAAGCTCACTGAACTAGCGGCCGCGATTGTAAAGTCGGGAGCGGCCGAGGTCGTGAATGTGAATGTAGCCGTGGCGTTATGTCTGATTCCACCTGAAGTTCCGAAGATTGTTACGTCGTGGGCTCCCGGAACACTGGAAGTACACGAGATCGTCGCCTCACCCGAACTGTTTGGGATTGCGGCCGGGTGGATCGCTGTGCATGAGAGGTCTGTCGGAAGAGTGAGATCTGATAGAGCTACGTTCCCGGTGAAACCGTTGAGGGGACTTACGAGGATGATTGATGTGGCGAGAGTAGTTCCGTCGGCTGGAACAACACTCGGAGGGATGGCTACGAGCGTAAAGTCTGGAATCGGAATCGAGTTGAACGTCCAACGGATTGCTCCAAGTGATTCGGTGCCTTGCTCGGACACTATTAAGGAGAATGCCAAGCTGAGCACGAATAATAGCAACAGAACCTTGCTATCGGTCGGAGAGCGACTCATAGATTTCCCGAACATTCCTAACAAATTGCGCCAAGGACACGATGGCAAGATGGTGCCGCGGCCTTTGTCTTGAGGAATGTAGGCTTTGCTTAGAAAAGCGCCTTGCGCACCGATCGTGGCTTTGGGTCAGATGACGCGATGATTGATGCGGATACTTCTAGAAGCCTACTGCGTCAAGGGCTATTCTTGGGCGGGGTCTTCCTGATGTTTACCGTAGCCGACACTTCTCTTGTCTCAGTGTTCTCAACAACTAGGAACCATTTCCCGTTCTGGGGAGCTTTGAACTCTAGAGTTGCCTTTTCAGTATCCTCTTCGCCTGTCTCGCTCCAGAATTCCTCTCCAAGATCTAGAGTAGTCAAGTTGTCGTCGTCTAGAATGTAGAAGTTGACTCGGCCGCTCGCGGTCACATCACACGTAATCGACTTCCCCTGATCTAACTGCACGTCGAAGCTGACATAGTCGCCCTTCTCTATTGCTGTCGGTTTGCCGAGGTCTGGTTCCGACGGGACTGGCGTTGGTGGGCTGAGAAGAGCAGAGGCCGCTTTTGGTGGAATCGGTTTGAGCATAGCCTGGTTTGGAATGTTGGGTTTCGCAGGAATGGACTTGGCGGGGCTAACAGTTCCGGGAATAGTCTTCGGTGGTGTGATCTTCGGAGTCATCGCTTTCTGAAAGTCTGACTTTAGTTGTGACGGGGATTTTGATGGTTCACGTTTTGGAAGAGGTTTCAACTCGGGTCTTGCCGGTACTTGATTGGGTCTTGCGGTCTGTTTATCTTGCGTTCTTTCACGAGAATATTTTGACTCTGCTGGTCCCAGATGGTTTGCGGGTTTCTTTGTCTGTGAGCGGTCCGCTCTGCTTAGAGGATTGCCGAGAGGTAATAGTGTAGTGATTGAGAGAGTGGCGAGTATTAGCAGTCCTGCAATGGTCCAGGAGAGGGCTTGGAGTAGAGCGACTATCGTAAGGAGTATGCTAGCAAGGTTTCCGAGTAGCATTACTGGCTTAGAGGTCAACTTGAGTTCGTCCGTCTTAGGATAGAATTTCCCCGTAGCCGGCTCAAAACATCGCTGTAACGGTCGGGAGCCGGCTGCGGTGGGCGGGCGTCGTCTACCTGATTTGGTTCTTCGTGTAGTAGAGTAGGGCTCGATTCTTGCTCTGTTCCAATTGCATTAGGAACCAAGCATCAGTGTTGGCGCGTCCCGCCCACGAGATCAATCGAATGCTCCGAGGCTTCGTCCTCCTATCCTTTCTTGCAACCCTTACGGCGCCAACTGCACCGATAAGACCCGAGAACGCTTCTTGGATTCCGCGAGTTATTCTCGCCCAATCTTCACGTGCTTCCATTTTCTTTTTCACCGAGAGACAATGTTCCATTGGATCGGATTATCTTTGAGCAAGCGAGCGCCGGCATCAGTTTGAGGGGCACAGTACGGTACTGTCTAGCTGGCGTACGCCGGTACACGCCTTATATCATCCCCGCGGGAACTCTCACTCGTATAACATATGTTCGAGCTATTCCTACGCGTTCAGCCTGACGAGAGGAACGAGGATCCTCACAATCGTCTGAGCAAGAAGTTTCCGGGAGCGAGGATCGCGTTGTGGTGCAACGATCATACCGATATCCTGGAGATTGAATCTGACGGTCTTGATTCTTTTCAGGAGATGCAGAAGGAACTCGTCTACTATTCCAAGGAGTATCAGAGTAAGATCATTGCGAAGACTCTGCGCCAGGACAAGTTTCAGATGGTGGTCCGCACCTGCATCTGCGGCGTTGGACAGGGAACTTCTGTAGGTTCAATTGTCCGGGCGAACAATTTCCTCCAGATGCCTCCACCCGTATTCTTCGGAGGATGGGAATATCACCGCCTGGTCGGCTTCGAAGACAACGACGTCAGGGGTCTACTGAAGGGCCTGGACAAAGTGGGGAAGACGGAGGTCTTGCACAAGGGATCTGCTGAAGGCATGACCGACGACGCTTTCCTACTGTCACTAAGCAGTCTGTTCGGGAATTTGACTGAGAAGCAGATGAAGGCGCTTTTGGCTGCGATCGAGGGAGGATACTACGAGATTCCGAAACGGACAACCGCGGATGAATTGGCTGGCAAGCTGGGAACGCCGCGCAGCACGCTTGAGGAGCATATTCGGAAGGCGGAGAGCAAGATTGTCTTGGCGATGGCGCCGTACATGATGATGTATGCCCGGGTGCCGGACTCTCCGTTTACAAGCAAGACTCGGGCTGCGACGGACCCCGTTGGAACGAGATTCCTAAAGCAGCTCGCGGTCCAGACAGCGGCGAAGACGAGAAACAACTGAGACTGGGCACCGTCACTACTCCCTAGTTGTTGCGGCCCAACTAACGAGAAAAGAAGATTCTGGCCGTTAGCCTAGAACCGGAAATAAGATCCAGCCGGATCTGTCACGCAAGGATGGGTCGATTCTAGAAATATTCTTGAATTCTGGACCATTAAAGATTTTACGGGATGATGTTAGACTCGACGGCTGGATTGTCGTCCCTGATCTCAGAGGATTAGCATGACTATGCTCAGGTTTTTGATCCTAAGCGGATTCTAGGGCGTTTCACAGGGGACTCTCAGGGTTTGCCCTGGGGTCTTTCTACTGCTGCGTCATGTTGGAGCTGGTGGAGTGTCCGCTACTATCGTGGTCTCTATGGATCAGATCGTAATGGTTGCGGCACAGGTTCTTGCCGCAGTTGCTGCAGAACTCTGTGGCTGGCTCGGCGCAACGTTTCTCATGCTCCTCCAGTTCATCTGGACTGCCGAATCCGCCGATGTCGCCGACTTCTACCTCCTGACACGTCTTCAGTGCAGGATTGAGAGTGACATTCGGGCTAGGAATCGATTCGACGATGGCTGGATGAGCCTCCTTTGTCCCGGTGCGAGCATGAGTCTTGCTCTTTGTGTGCGCCTTCGATTTGGCACGAGGTTTAGATTTTGAACGGGTCTTAGCTTTCTTCTTCGACTTCATTAGAACCGAGTGTTAAGAGGCTCATGGTTGGTCAAATTCCACACCTAACCCATGCGTTGAAAATCTGGTAACAGTCCTGCCGACGTGCCTCGTAAAACAAGTGGAAAATGGTTGAGTTTTTGCTAGTTCAAAAAATGGAGGCAACCTAGGCTGCGATATTTTCTGCCTTCAGCCTAGGTACTTCGAAGAATGGCGCTAGCGTAGCCTTCACGGCCCGTTGTGCCTCAGGGCTGAGTTGTTCGAAGCCCTTTCCGCAGCTCGGACATGCCTCGAAGCTCTCTCTGTTGGATTTCTTGACGAACCATTCTCCACAATGCCAGCATTTTACGACTGGTGTAACACACATTTCTACTGTCTCACCTCCCTCGGCGACCGCTCTATTAGGTCGAGTCTGCCTCCAAGTCCCGATTTAAGGGCAACGATTCCTGCCGCTCCACCTATCGTCGCAAGCGTTCTCTCTCCATACATCAACGGTGTAACGCCGAGCCAGAATGGCCCCGTCAAGCCCAGAATACTGATGCTCAAGATGTTCAGAGTGACCTGCTCGGCCATGGCAGTGTAGAAAGAGAGTAATCCTATGCGAGGATTGTCCCGAATCCTGAAAGTCACGGGAAGGGAGACTATTACCAGAAAGTACGGAACAAGCCAGAAAAGCGTTCCGCCCCCGGATAGCACGACGTAGTAAACTGCGCCAGCTATGACATAGAGGCAAGCGACCACGGGTCCAAGGCGGTAGTGGAAAGCAATGCTTCCGGTCGCAACTGCAATCAACGGGATGAGAAGCCCTAAAGGTCCAAAAACAAACGTGAAACTGGACTGTCCCAGCGCCCCTACGAGACTGCCCACGAAGACCGCTGCAGAGGCTAGGGGTGGTCTCAACAGTGCGGCGATTATTGGGAGCATGACGATTTCGAGGGTGATAAATCCAGGTCCGCCAATGAACTTGCTCAGCGGGAGATAGGTTGTGATAGTATAGATGGCCGCGAGGCCGGCGGTCAGACTGAGTTCAGCGGTTTTAGGAACCCATGGTCTTCTATTTTCTGGTCTGATCATTTTGCCTCCCTACTCCGGGGTTTTTCTTGCGAGGCGCAACGGGTGGGAGGCCCCACTCACGCGCCTGAAACTCGGCTCGCGAAACATTTCGATTTAAGACTTGTGAGGATCGGGAGACTGCTCACTATCAGCATCTAGGGGGTCGGTTGTTACTGGGCTCGAAGAGTGTGGGTTAGAAATAGACTATGACCGGCCGTGAATTTTTCGTTGATGAGTCGACATGAAATCCAAGACGAAGCCCAAGAACAACGCGCATACCAATCCAGAGCATCACACTGGTACGCCCCATCCGAATCCGCACACTACTACGAGCACTCATCCAACCCCAGCGCATCAGCCGACCACTTTCGGGAGTCCAACCCATGAGCATGGTGCTCATGAGAGCCTGAAGACCAAGACTTGCGAAGAGATGGAAACTGGTGGGTTCGGCTCGTTCGACGAGACAATGGCGACGAGCAACCGTTGCACTGAGCGGGCGACAGAGTTCTGCAACAGCTGCGGCAAGAGCTTCTGCGGCGTCCACTACGACGCGCTTCACCGGGGCCACGAGAGCTTCAGCGGCCAGAGCACTGGTCACGGACTGATTCACCAATAGACTATCGTCCGATCAAGAATTACACTCTCCTCTTTTTCTTTCCCTGTCTTATTGGAAAGTCAGTGTCAGTAATGATGGGGACCTAGCTTCTTGGACGAAGGTGGGTTTCTTGATGCGTCGAGCTGGTCGTTAAGTATCGCTAGATGTCTTGCTCATCGGTCTTCCAGAAAGGGTCGACGAACATGGTCGAGATATCCATCGAGAACCTTACGAAACATTATGGAACCCTCGTGGCTCTCGACGACGTCTCACTCAAGATAGCTTCAGGCGAAGTCTTCGGCCTGCTTGGACCCAATGGAGCGGGCAAGAGCACTCTTCTGAAGACTCTGGTAGGAATCCTTAGACCGACAACCGGGACGATCAGAATCGGAGCCATAGACATTGTCGCGGATCCTGAGAAGGCGAAGAAGATGATTGGATACTTGCCGGAGAACCCGAGTCTCTACACAGGGCTCACTACGCTAGAGTTTCTGCAGTTTGTAGGGAAGATTCGAGGAGTCCCCGATGATCTTCTCGACCGGGAGATTTCCGAGTTGCTCAAGAGCTTCGGCTTGGAGGAGAAACGGAATAGTCTGGTCGGAACCCTATCAAAAGGGATGAAGCAGAAAGTGGCGCTGATTGCTACGAGTCTGCACAATCCCCAGCTTCTAGTGTTGGATGAGCCGTTGACAGCATTAGATCCGAAGACTCGCGTCTCGGTCAAGGACTGGATCGGTGGACAGACGGCGAGAGGCGTCACTACGATACTGTCAACTCATGATCTCGATGTGGCTCAGACCCACGCAGGAAGGATTGCGATCATTGACCATGGGAAGATCGTGGCGGTGGGCGATATTGAGAGTCTTCGGCATATGGCGAATACTACAAGCGATGCGAGACTAGAAGACGTGTTCCTGCGGTTGACTGAAGAGAAGGGCGAGGACCCGGCTCGAAGATGAGCGTTGCAAGTCCACTCGGAACCGTTGGAATCCTAATCCGATACTGGGTAAAAGGACGATTTACCAAAGCCACAATTCTAGGCCTAATTATCGGAGAAACTTTCTCTGTAATATTCATCCTATTCGGCAGCTCTACGTACCTCTCGTTCTCGAACAGGGTCGGCTTGACAACTGGACTCTCGGAAGTTGCAGGCAGTCTCGTCCTCGCACTCTACCTTGTTGGGCTGATACAGAGCGGCTTCAACGGAGGCGGGTTGCCTGTTAGTTCAAGCGATGTCGACTACGTCTTTACCTCTCCAGTGCCACCACGGGAAGTCTTCGCAGCCAAGGTCCTGCTCAACTCACTCACGACAGTGCTGTTCGGGTTTCCCCCAATAATCGTCCTCTACCTGCGATTCTCCGCATACTATCACACGCCAATGACCGCCGCCATTCTGGCCGGGCTCGTAACTCTCGTCTTCCTAGTAATCGGATTGCTTCTTGCCGCGGACATCACGCTCTCGCTAGGGCGCGGGATCGGTGAGCGAAAGAAACTCTGGAGAAACCTGTTCATCGTACTTGTCTTGGTTCTTAGTCTCCTTCCGATAACTCTGCTAATTCCCGGAATCCCGGTCGAGATCGCCGATGTTACGAGGATCCTGCCGAACGGGCTCGCTGCGATTGTCAGTGTTGGTCTTGTCAGCGGGACCCCGGGAGGGCTCGACTATCTCGTTGATCTTCTGTTGCTGTTTGCTTGGCTTGGAGGATTCCTGGTTCTCGGTGTAAGGATGGCACGCGGACACTTCTACGAACTTCTCGAAGTCTCAACGCCAGGCGGGGAAAAATTCGACCACCCGAACCAAACCTCACGGCTGGACCCGCGCGGGAAATCGATCTGGTCGATAGTGCGGCTGAAGGAGAAGATTCTGATCAGCAGGACCCGAGAAGCCCGGGCGCTCTTCATCAACGCCATGTTCCTCTCAGGGTTCCTAGTCATCTACGCACTCTCCGGATCTTTCCAGTCCTCGCCGACCTCGTTTCTCTTCATCCTCTTCATCATCGGATCGTTCGGGTCCGGGACAGCGTCCCGCTGGATTGAGAAAGAGCGCCTCTGGATCCTGAAATCATCGCCAGTCAGCATGCGCAGGTACGTGAAAGAGGTTTATCGCGCGCGGGTAGCGCCGTTGCTGTTCTATCTAGTACCGGTCACTGTCGCGGTTGGCGTGCCTTTGGTCTTAGGCCAGCTGTCCTCACCGTCGCTGTTGCTGGGCGTAGTGCTGGCACTTCCAGGAGCATTGGAAATCGCGGGAATCACAATGGCTGGTGGAATGTGGTTTGCGTCAAGATATGGTCAGAGCTCCGCGGATGATATCTTGTCGTCTCAGGCACAAGAGCTAGCTGACATCCGGAGGTTCCTCTTTCAAACAATCATCAATTTGATCATGGTCTCACCGATTATTCTGCTGGTGTTGGTCTCGGAGGCGCTCGCTGCAATAATGGGACCCGCCACGCTTCCGATATTAGCTGTCGCCCTGGTGTTGATCTCGATTGCCTTCACCGGAATGTCGATCAACGTGCTACTGAACAGGGCTGGAGACGCGATTACTCGTAGAGAAGACTTGTAACAGGATCGAGCGGATCTCCATCACGTTACTACGCATGCTGTTTAATGCATAAGTCTCTGCCCTAGTGTTCTACATCTGTGAATCTCTCGAGTTGGCTGGATTCGCCAGTCTTGAGGGCTCTTAACAGAAGGCTCTTGACTTCACAATATCTCTCCCGGAAAGCTTCAGGGCCACGCGCTGCCGTGAAGGTCGCGGAAGCATGTTGCGGCATGAATTCTCAGGACCTTCTCGAAAGCTACTCATCGTTCTGGGCCCGGGTAGACGGGTTCCGGGACTCGGACCTTACATCCGAGCTCAGACCCAGGGGAGGTCTTGTCAGAACTTGGACTGTCAGAAGCACGATGCACACGATTCCTTCAAAGGATTACTGGGTATACGTGCTCGGTGGCCCAGGCAGACGCTTCCAACCCTGGTTCGACAGGACGGCAAAAAAACGTGGCATTCCCGACCGAGATTTCAGAGTCCGGTTTCTCTACCAGCCATTCCTGGATCACATCAAAGGACGAGCGGCAACGTCAAACGAAGTCAAGCAGTTCATGATTGAAAGGCTAACACAACATGGTCTGCGAAGCAGAATGAAACTGCAAAGAGGATGGTCAAGCACGCCGACCCACGGGCCATCGTGGACGGGTATGTCGGAGATGTCTTATCTTGGTCTCCTCGTCAATGCTGGAAGGAAAGGTTCTGAGAGCCTCTGGATGGGATCAGCCGACTACCTTGCCGCGCCACGCACCCCTCTCGACCCGGAAGAGTGCACGGTTGAGTTGGTTCGCAAGTACATCGAACGTTACGGGCCAGTAACTCGCGAAGACATTCTGTACTGGTCGTTCCTTCGAAAGGACCAGGTAGACAAAGCCCTAGATGCTTTGGAGAAGGAGCTGACCAAGGAGAATCTCCATTCGAGCAGAGAATATTTTTCGTTTGGTGAAGACTCAGGCGAGCCAGTTGAACCGCCCAGAGTGACTATTCTTCCTGAATTTGACAGCCTGATGATGGGATACAGGGACAAATCCAGATTCCTCACTCACGATAGGATCAAGAACGTCTTTGGGAGCTTCGCCGCAGTCAACCGAACAATTCTTCTCGATGGATTTGTCGCGGCAACCTGGAAGAGGAAGAAAGATCGCGCAGGCATGACAGCGAATGTAAGCCCGCTACGACCCTTGATAGCTAGAGAAAGAAGGTCAATTGAAGAAGAGTTCGCAAATTACGCTGAGTATCAAGCGGCCAAGATTTCAGTTAAATTCAAGAGATAGAGAAGCTCAGGCCATCGCTTTGCGTAACAAGACCTCGCCAGGAACGACTAGCATCTCCCTGTACATGTTGAGTGTGTGAAGATTCCCATGTCTCTTGGAGACTTCGCTGAAGCTCGTCGGTGTGAATCCTTCTGACACGAAAAGTGCTTCAGAAGGTTTGTTGTTCTTTTCCACGCTAGCGAACACTTCTTTCATGCGGGAGACTCTGAAGCGCCGAAGGGCGTCCTCTAGAAGCAGTTTCGCGATGCCTCTCTTCCGGTGAGCCTTTGCTACGGCGATGTAGTACACATACCCGGTGCTCCCTTCTAGGGTTTTCAACATGACCAACCCGACTGGCTTGCCCAACGACACTGCGGCTCTGACCACTTCAATGTCTCGAAGGGTCTTTTTCGAATGCAGTAGGTACCATCCTTCGAAACTCTCCTCTAGTATCCATTCCAAGCCAGCCCGTTCCCTCGTCGGAATGTCTATGATCGCGATATCCTCCTTCGCGGTCATAGGCGAAAGACTCGCTCGGCGTTGCGCCAAAGTATCTTCTCCCTGTCAACTTCCTCTACGTCCAATCTCCTCACTAGATCTAATGCTTCGGAGTGTTTCGTGACTGGGTAATCGGTTCCGAAGATTATCTTCTCTGCGCCGCCAGCAAAGTAGATAGCTTCGCTGATCTTCTTGGCAAGCCACTCTACATACTTCTCGGCGTATCCCTTACTCCCCGTAATCAATCCGGAAATGTCCGCGTAGACATTCGGGTGTTTGTAGATGAGCTCCGCGACATCCTCAAACCATGGATTGCCAAAGTGGCAGAGGATAATGGTGAGTCCCTCTCTCTTGTTGGCGAGTCCGTCAAGTGTCAGCGGATGCGAGTGCACAAGGTCCCCTGTGCTGAACGCTGTGTCTCCGGTGTGGAAGAGCACTGGGAGCCTCTCTGATTCAGCATAATCGTATAACCCGTTGAACACGGGGCTTTGCGCTGATGCCTTCACGTAACCCAGCCTGATTTTGAAGGCCTTGACCTCCTTCTTGTTCTCCTCGGCGAGCTTGAGCGCGGCCTTGACGTCTTTGGGGGTGGGCTCTACCGTAATCACGGGCGCGAGCCTCCCATCGCTCCGTGTGCACAGTGTGATGATTTTGTCGTTTGGAAGGGAGGTTGCTCCTTGCAGGGGCGGGCTAAGAAGCAGACCGCGCATGATCCCGTACCTCTCCATGGTGCCAAGCAACTCATCTAGGGTGTATCTCAGCCCGTTCACCTGTGCGAATCGGATGAGGGCATCGTCTTGCCGTTCAGACAGGTGCACGTGGGCGTCGATGATTTTTTGCAACGATTTCTCATTCTACACCTGAATCTGAATAAGCATTGTTGCGTCGGATCCCGGGGGGACACGGAACGAATCACGATTGATCGACATTAATCGATACGGTTTTAGTCCGGTTGGGGATAATCGTGGGTTTGGAATGTCCGCTGAGTTTCCTGCAGAGTATTCCACGAAGGAATTGTCGAAGCGGACTTGGTCTGATTTTGAAAAGCTCTTCCTGAAGCAAGGAGTGGTAGGGGATGGTTGGTGGTGTTGGTGCATGCATCATCACGTGTCATCCTACTCTTTGCCTGAGAACCAGCAGCCGCGGACCCGGGCCGAGAGAGCGGTGAGAAACCATCGGCAGAAAGCAGAGCTCGTGGAGAAAGGATGTGCCCACGGGATCCTTGTTTATGCAAAGGGAGAACCGGTAGGATGGTGCCAATATGGGCCTAGGGAGGAGCTTCCTCGTGTCGACAATACTCAGAACTATCGAAGACTTGCCCTCGAAGGTGGTACAGAAAGATTGTGGAGAATTACTTGCTTTGTCGTCGACAAACAGCATCGGCGACGCGGTGTAGCTAGCGTCGCGTTGAAAGCGGCGCTGGAAGCGATAAGGAAGAAGGGCGGGGGGCTCGTCGAAGCCTATCCCGTGAGTAAGACTGATCAAGGATCAAACTACATGTACTGTGGAACAGTCAAGATGTTCGAAAAGGTTGGATTCAAGACGATCGCACCCCTTTCGACCGGCAGAACAGCCACTGTTGTAGTGAGAAGGCCGATCTGAATGCTCTCACTAATCTGCCGGCGTAGCACGCCTCAATACTTATCTCATATACTGGATCTCACAATCTTATCATGCAGTCGATGACCAGCAAGGTCGAGATTCGCGATGTAGCAAATCGCTTATGGATCTGGCGTGCGGAACATCATCACTGGAAGCCTGGCGATGACTGGCAGCCGATCGTCACATCAACCTATGTCGAATCGGGAGGCGAGAGTCTGGTGATTGACCCGCTCGTCCCCAAAGCGTCCGCCGAAGAATTGTGGAAGAGACTGGACAGTCGGCCGCCTACCATAGCCGCGGTAACAATTCCTGACCACGTGCGGGACGTCGATGATTTCGTCAGTCGCTATCGGGTCCGCGCTTTCGGTCCGAGACTCTTCTGGCCCGACGACGTTCCGAAGAGCAAGCTGGAGATACTCGAATCAGACGGAGTGCTTCCTGGAGGCGTTGTCGCCCTCTACGATGGAAGAGGGCGGCTAGAGACACCTCTCTGGCTGCCCGAACAGCGGGTCATAGTTTTTGGAGACGCATTGACAGAACGAGCTGGAGTCCTCCGGGTCTGGTCTTCACCGTGGCATGAGAAGCGAGCGTTGCCAGCGCTGCGAGAGTTGCTCAAGCTTCCATTCGAGCAAGTCATCATTTCACACAGCGACCGTGAACCGGTGCATGACCGTGCAGCCTATGAGCGTGCTTTGAAACTCCCACCTTGGACAGGCTAGCGCTTCTAAAACACTAACCTTGCTTGACCGGCCGGATCGTTAAGTATCTGGGCTACTTGGGGTTTCCAGCCTTGAGCCAGTCGGCGTAGTGTTGAATTGCCGACTGAGTGTCGAACTTCGGC
>Ga0066669_10000597_pt1 | contig 11987 bp, 8 predicted proteins | sample GraSoiAngelo_118_FD_133940 | JGI IMG/M metagenome (GOLD analysis project Ga0066669, IMG submission 133940) | Grasslands soil microbial communities from the Angelo Coastal Reserve, California, USA - 14_0919_02_20cm | ecosystem: Environmental > Terrestrial > Soil > Grasslands | place: USA...
ACGGAGACGGACAAGGAAATCAAAGTGTCGGCGGAAATTCCAGGAGTGGAGCCCAAAGACCTTGATGTGACCGTTGAAGACTACATGCTCACTATTAAAGGTGAGAAGAAATACGAGCGCGAAAAAAAGGAGGAAGGCCAATATCGCATGGAGTGCAGCTACGGCTCATTTCAACGCGCTATCGAATTGCCCGCGGAAGTCGACGAATCGAGAGCGAAAGCTGAGTTCAAAAAAGGTGTGTTGCGACTGACTCTTCCAAAGTGCCCGGGAGCGCAGTCGCGGCGGAAGAAAATCCCGATCACATAGACGAGGGAATGCGCCTTCTGTAGTCGCTTGGCTGTGCGAAGCGTAGCGCACGTGAGCCCAGGAGAATGAACGCCTCTTCGTGTCGCCCACAGGGCGACGGCTACAGATTGAAAACGGAGCGGGCGCGGTGGACAGTCTATATTGCAATGGATCCAATCAAAAACATGAAGTTGCGCTGGTTGCATGGCGCGTTACAAGACCTGACCTCCGAACTATCGCGTTTGCAATTTTCCGGATTCACGCCGCATGCGTGGGAGCCTGCAATCAACGCGTATCGGTGCGAAAAATCCATTCGCATTTGTGTCGATCTGGCTGGAGTTGATCGAGCGCTCATCGATTTGACCATCGAGCCGCGACGTGTGGTGATTCGTGGCACACGCGAACTGCCAGAGCCGACTGATGACGAGGGATGTGCCTTGCAACTGTTGGCAATGGAAATCGATTACGGTCCGTTCATGCGCGAAGTGACGTTGCCTGCCGAAGTTGAAATCGAAAAGGTCCACGCTGAGCAGCGCAACGGATTGCTCTGGATTTCACTGCCGTTAAAAGATTCATGAGCGGAAAAGAACTCAGGGCTTTGCAGGTGGGCGCCGAAGCGAAGACGGCCGGCGAAGGTACCATTCCCGCAGCCATAGACCAAAGCGGAATGCCGCGGATTCCGGAGGAATTATCGATCCTGCCAGTACGCGGCCTTGTCATTTTTCCGGGAACGATCATCCCGCTTAACATCCAGCGCGCCGCGTCGCTTAAACTGCTCGATGACACACTGCCGCGGACGAAAGTGATCGGGCTGCTGACGCAGCGTGATGAGGCAAAGGAAGATCCGGCCCCACAAGATCTCTACACGGTTGGTACAGCCGCGCTCGTGCTCAAGCTTTTGCGCCAGACGGAGGACAATGTGCTTGTCATCGTCCAAGGACTGCGGCGATTTAATCTCCGCCGAATCGTCGCGACTTCGCCGTTTCTTCGCGCCGAAATCGATTTATCCGAGTCGATCTTGCCGCCAGCCAGCAAGGAGTGGGAAGCCACATTCAGGAACTTGCGCGATTCCGCTGCGAGATTGTTCGAACTCGCGCCGGATGCACCCGAGCAGGCGCGCCTGATGATTTTAAACATCGAAAGTCCCGAACAGCTTGCTGATTTTCTTGCGCCAAACCTAAACGTGGATGTCGGGCAAAAGCAGAAGCTTCTCGAGGAATTCGACGTCGAAAAACGCGTAAAGGCGATACAGAAACAGATCTCTGCGCAGCTCGAGATCGCTGAGATCCAACAAAAACTGCAAAAAGATGTGGCCTCGCAGTTTTCTGACGCGCAACGACGCGCCTATCTCCGATCGCAAATCAAGGCAATCCAGCGCGAGCTGGGCGAAGCCGAAGGCGGCGGCGAGGAACAGGCCCAGCAATTACGTGCACGCCTGGAGGAAGCGAAACCGCCAGAAGAAGTGATGAAGCAGGCCGAGCGCGAATTGAAGCGGCTCGATTTCATTCCTCCGGCCAGCCCGGAATTTTCGGTCATTGTCAGTTATATCGAAATCATCGCCGATTTGCCGTGGAATAAATTGAGCGAGGACAACCTCGATCTCGATCAGGCACAGAAGATTCTGGATCGCGATCACTACGATCTCGAAAAGGTAAAGAAACGGCTGATTGAATATCTGGCAGTGCGCAAACTTAATCCGCAGGGGCATGGAGCAATCCTTTGTTTTCTTGGTCCGCCTGGCGTGGGCAAAACGAGTCTTGGCCAATCGATCGCCGATGCACTGGGCCGCAAATTTGTCCGAATCAGCCTCGGTGGGATGCGAGATGAAGCGGAAATTCGCGGACACCGCCGCACGTACATCGGCTCAATGCCTGGCCGTATCATCCAGGAACTCCGCCGGTGCGGCACGCGGAATCCTGTCTTCATGCTCGACGAGATCGACAAAATCGGTGCGGATTTTCGGGGCGATCCTGCCAGCGCGTTGCTCGAAGTGCTCGATCCACGACAAAACAACGCGTTCGTTGATCGTTACCTCGATGTGCCGTTCGATCTGTCACAGGTAATTTTCATCGGGACGGCGAATTATATCGACGGTGTTCCCGAACCGTTGCGCGATCGAATTGAAGTAATTTCACTGCCTGGTTACACCGAGCGCGAAAAACTCGAGATCGCCAGGCGATATCTGATCAGACGGCAGTTGGAGGAAAACGGACTCAAACCCGAGCAGATCGACTGGCAAGATGAGGCGATCCGCCGCGTCATCAATGATTACACACACGAAGCAGGTGTCCGCGAGCTAGAGCGGCAGATTGCATCTGTTTGTCGTGGAATTGCATCGCAGGTTGCTCGGGGAAAAACGGAACACGCGACGGTTACACCCGAGTTAGTGGTCGAGATGCTCGGTCCGGCGAAGTACGTGCGCGAAACCAAACTGAAAACAAGCAAGCCGGGCGTTGTCACCGGTCTGGCGTACACGCCTGCCGGCGGCGAAGTGTTACACATCGAAGCGACACGTTATCCGGGCAAAGGCAATGTTACCCTCACCGGACATATTGGTGAAGTGATGAAAGAATCGGTCCAGGCGGCATTCAGCCTCGTGCGTAGTCGCAACAGCGAAATCGGTGCCAAAGCGGAAGATTTCCGCAACATCGACGTGCACGTGCATGTTCCTGCTGGCGCTGTGCCGAAAGATGGACCTTCTGCCGGCGTTGCAATGTTTACTGCGCTCGCTTCGCTCTTCAGCAATACGCCGGTGCGACCGGACGTCGCGATGACCGGTGAAATCACACTGCGCGGCCTGGTATTGCCAATTGGCGGTCTGAAAGAAAAAAGCCTCGCGGCGATGCGCGCTGGGATTTCGACAGTCATCATCCCGAAGCTCAACGAAAAAGATCTCGTCGACGTTCCTGAGGAAGCGAAACAAAAACTGAAATTCGTCCCGGTCGAAAACGTTGATGAAGTTCTGGCCGTAGCGCTGGAGAAAAATGGCACGGAATCCGCGGCGGGATCCAAAACAGTGTGACCTTTCGTTAAAACGCCATGCTGCCACGAGATAACTCTTTAGCCAGCCGGCAACGTTGGGCCTATCGCGCCGCTGACTAAAACATTGTTGTTCAAATACCAGATCGCTGTTTGGCGTGTGTTGCTGTTGTAAAGCACATAGTCCGGCTTGCCATCACCATTAAAATCCGCCGTGGCGACCAACGCCCAACTGCCCGGAAGAGTTGGCCCCCAAGCGGCGCCAATAAGGGTTGTTCCCGATAAATAGAAGATGGCTGTTTGGCCTGAACTGGGATGGAATAACGCATAATCTGCGTGGCCATCGCCATCAAAATCCGCTACGCCCATCAGTGTCCAGCCGTTGGGAAGGGTTGGGCCGACGTCACCGCCAATCAAGACGTTATTATCCAGGTACCAGATCGCTGTTTGTTGTGTAATGCCATTGTAAAGCACGTAATCCGGTTTGTTGTCCCCATTAAAATCGGCTGTAGCCGCCAATTCCCAGCTGCCTGGAAGTGTCGGCCCCGAGGCACCATCAACAAGCGTTGGTCCTGACATATACCAGATCGCTGTGTAACCTCGATTTGGATAAAACAAGGCGTAATCCGGCTGGCTATCGCTGTTAAAATCCGCCACATCTTTCAACCCCCAGTTGAGTGGAAGAGTTGGGCCCCACGCTCCACTAACAAAGACGTTGTTGTCCATGTACCATATGGCCGTCTGGCGGGTGTCCGCATTGTAAAGCACATAATCAGGCTTGGCGTCGCCATTGAAATCGGCGGTCGTAGTCAGGTTCCAAACCTTCCGAGGTAGCCGAACATAATAGATGTCTTCTTCACCATTAAATGTCGCTGCGTACGCCACATTGGCACCTGCGTTATCCGAGACGATTGTAATATAATCGCCAAGCTTGTTCTGATTCGGATAACCGAGAAACGGGTTAAACGAGTTGCTGATTGCGATATTCAGCGACCATGTATTACCGCCATCGAGGCTGTACGAATAGAAGAGCTGCGAGTTAGTATTGTTCGCAGCATTGCGCGTATCCAGCCAGACTGCATCGATTCGCCCGTCGGGCGCCACCGACAGTGCGCTGAACCAGTGCCACTTCGCGTGATTTATGGGGTCGTCATTGATTCGGCGCGGCGCACTGAAGGTTCGGCCTCCATTTGTGCTTCGCACAAACATTACGTCACTGCCGTTATTGAAGCCGGTCGGCTGAACGCTCGCGAGGATGTAAACATTGTTGTTTGTAGTCGTGCCGGAACGATCTGCCGCCAGAAAAACCTGACCGACTAATCCTCCTGGGTTAATCGGCTCCCCCGAAACGATATTGCCACCAAGGTTGATTGGTGTGCTTTGGTCGAAGGTGGGAATAACACCGCCGTTCTTTGCGTTGGTGGAACGAACACACCAAATCTGACCGGTGTTCAGGTTTACACCGCCAATAAAAAGGTTGCCATTAGAATCGACATCCAAGGTACCCCAGGCAGGGGAGTGCGGAACATTGATCGGATTCATCCAGGTCAATCCGCCGTTAACGGATCGACTGAATTGTCTGCCTCCATAATTATTTCCATCGGAGCTCCAGGCTTGGTACTGAAATCCGTGTCCCGTGCTGTTGGTGTTGTCGATGACAAACCACTCTTTGTCGCCGCCATCCGCTCCGCCGATATTCGTCCACGATTGTCCACCGTTGAGCGATCGCCATAAATCATCGAAAAAGTTCTGGAGAAGGCTGAGATAAAAAAAATGGCCGGCGCCATCGGAGTTCAGCACCGGATCACTGCGAAAAACATTGCGTTGGAGAACGCCGGGAGAGATCCAGGTGCTGCCCCCATTTGCCGTGTACGCAAAACCCGCCTGGCGAAAATTCGACGAGACGCTGTCGAACTGCCGCCAACCGATACTCATCTTATTTCTGTTAATCGGGTCGACGCAAATCGATGGCTCGTTTGCAGCATCACCAACAATGTTATTCCCGTTTACGACGTTGACTTGATAGCTGGTGTAGGGACCGAACTGAAAGATCAACCCAGGCGAAGTGGCTACGGCTGGAGATAGCGGCGGCGGGTTATCATATTTTTCCAGCGGCTCCTTCGGGAGCGGCTTGGGCGCCAGAGTCTGACTCGAAGCGAGGACGACCATAGAGAAAAAAATGTAAAGGCTGTGCAGGCTCGCCCGTGGCATCGCTTCACGATTATACCTCTACGCGCCGTAAGAGCGATTCAGAAAATCGTCCGTGACCTGCAGTTGAACTTTTGGTCGCGCGTCAAGCCGGCTCACCTGGTCGCCACGGAAACGTCACCACTTTTTGAGAGGTCGCCATCTGTTTGTAACGCAAGGGTGCAATCGTTGGCCCATATCAGAACGGCAATTCAACGGCATGAAAGGCCAGCGATTCGTTCTTGGATTTCGCGGAGCTTTAGGAGTGCGCACGCGTCCTCGCGTCGCTTTCGCCGCGTCACCACGCTTCCGTGCCCGCTCGTTGCTCGATTTGCTCGAGACTCGGATCGGCATTCTGAATCCAATCGCGCGCCTCGTTGATTTCAGTTGGATTCACTGGAATCGCGCGCGGGATCGGCTCGGCTCGCGCGACCATTTGCCCGTCAAACTTGACAGGTTTCGCACGTTTGATCGGAAACTTCCAGTGATGCCCGAATCGGTAGAGCGCATAAAACATGGTCTTTGCTTCAGTGGCGCTCACCCCGCTGCAGCGCATGGCGTAGTAGAACATCCGGTCGCAATCTTGCCACGGCCGTCTCTTGTCCCCGTACGCGACATCGTGCAGAACGGAGGCGTTACGATATCTTCCCTCGAACGGTCCGCCCATGATCGACCAGAGGTAGCGCGGAATGGACGCACCATCGACAACCGACCCGATCGGAGCGACCCAGACGTTGCCCTTCGGATCGGTATAACGCAATTCAGTTAACAGCGTCATTGTTCTTCCATCGGGATTCCATTTGGTCACAGGCTCGCCATTGTAAAAGCCCCATTTGGTTGCGCCTGGAACGATTTGCTCGGCTCCGGGAACCTGGGCTTTATCCGACGCGCATGCTGCGAAGAGCGCAGCGAAAAACACGAACGACTGAATGATTTTTCTGCTTTCCATGTGAGATCAAAAACGTTTAACGCTCAAAGCCCAACATTCAACCCTGACCTAACCGTTTCACGCTTTAGCGCGTGATCTCCGCGACGGCTTCCCTTGTGGTAACCGTTGTTTTTTGCTTTTGAGCTGAAGGCGTAATCGGTTCGCCTTCGGTTTGTTTCCGGTACGGCTGAAGATAAAACATCATGAACACGCCGATCACGACGAGCAGCGAACCGATCCATTTCAATAGCCAGCCGGGGTCGCGCAAAATCTGCACGGTACTTTGTCCCAGGTTTTCCGGATTCCAGGATGCTTGGGAAATCTTGTAAGTGAGTCCCGTCCAGGTGTGCCACCAATTACCGGGATAACTGAACGGATGATTCATCCAGCACGAGCCCGAGGCAGTCTCGCCATCGGCGGTAATAATGCGAACAGTACTTTTGAATCCGGCCGGACTGTCGCTGCCTTCGTTCCGTTTCACTTCAAAGTCCAGCAGTTCCAATCCGATCGGGAGCGAAACGGTTCTCCAACCATAGGCAACCATGGTCGGGCTGGGCGAAGTGGGAATTGAAATCTGCCAACCCGCTGGCGCCCATCGCTCAATGGTTTCACCATTTTGCTGAATGCGGACGCGTACTCCATCTGGCGAATCGGCGGTCCTCGACGCCGTTTCGGAGCTGATGGGGTTGAACTCCATCGAGCTTTCCGCGTGAGGCATTGTCTTATCAATCGTCAGTTGCCAATCAGCCCAACCAGTCGGCAGCGGCTTGTTTATCTCGAGCTTGCCACTCGATTTGCCATTCTTTCTCGAGGCGAGCTCATAACTGACGCTGCCATCGTCGGCAATAAACAGCGTCAGATGATTCGATGTTCCTTCGCCAGTTGCTGGCATCGCAGGCGGCCCGCCGGTTGTGGTAAGATCTTTAGCACCTCCATGTGGGTTTGTTGCGGCCGCGCTGGCGGGGACGCCTTTGCCTCTGATTGTCACCAGTACCGCGGGATTGTTTGGCTGTTCGCTCAGAGAGCTGGGTTTGCCATTCTCAATTCGAAAATCGGCCCAGTAATCGTTGATCTTAAGTGTGAACGGCGTGCCGGCGATGGCGACATCATGCCCGAAATTTTCTGCGACATCGAAACTAGCTTCTTTGTCGCCTAGTGAAATGAGAACGCGTCCTTTGTTGCCGTTCTGAGGTTGCTCGAGGCGCACTTTCGCTCCGGTGCTGCCGCCTGTGCGAACATGTCCGATCTGTTCCTCAGGCGCCTTGCTGAAGGCGAATATTGATTCCTCAAGATCGGCTTCTTCATCCTTCGGAGTCGCTTCGCTTTCGGATGGCGGACGGCCCGGCGACCCGGCCCTACCATTTGATGATGTGGGTGCCGGAGCGTTGCCGCGTTTTAGTTCGATGTTGGCCAGGCCCATGGAGAAGGTTCCGTTCTGGGGATCGTCTGCGAGCAGCCAGCCATCAAGACGTTGGTTCATCATCGCGGTGGCAACGGCGAAATGTAGCGCAGGCGCTCCGCCATCGCTCAGCGGCTTGGGATTGAGCTTCCCTTCGATCACAGGTGCGTAATCGACAATGCTCAAGCGCGCGCCGCTTGCCAGCGGGCCAAGATCGCGTGGGTGTCGCGGCGTGGGCGGATGATGTAAGAACTCAGCGGGATAGCCTTTTACAAATCCATCAACATCGTGGACGCGCAGCTGGCGTTCATCGACCAGGAGTCGGTTTGTTGGCGGTTCGCCTTTAAACAGCGTGATTGTTCCTTCGATTCCCCAAATTCTGCCGATAAGCGATCCAATCAGCAGGGTGATGATCCCGAGATGCGTGATTAGAAACGCGACATGGTGTTTGCGCCAGGGCCAACGAGACAGCGCGGAACAAGCAAGATTTGCTCCAAGCAAAACAAGCCAAAGATTGAACCATGGAGCCCCGTAGACATACGCGCGGGCAATCTTCGCATCGAAGCTCGATTCATAGACTGTCCCTGCGATGGCGGCGACGATAATCACCGCAAGCAAGACGACTGCCAGTTTAAGCGATGCCAAAAACTCGAAGATCGGATTGCTCTGCCAGGCAGGCTGCTCGGATGAATTCAAAGTTGCCATGCGAAGACGACACCTTCCGCGAGTTGACGCGGTGCTTCAACCGAGAACGCCTTCGGAATCATTGGCGGAATTTCCCCGCCTCATAGTAGAACAGCTACCTTGACCGTCATCGTGCGAGTTCCTAACGTCGCCGATGCCCAATGAGTTATTCGAGAAACTTCAAGTCGATGGGGCGCAAATTGCTTATCGTGGCCACGCCTTCATGGCCCAATATCCGAGTCCGCTAGCCGATCTGATTAATAGTTTTCTCGAGCTTGGGTGAACTAATTGGAACGCCCAACTGCGTCGACCTCAGCTCGCGAAGACTTTCAGAGTCAACGCGTCCAAGCTTTCCAGCGTTTCCGGATCGGCTTTGCGTAGCGATCGACGTCGATCTTTTTCAAGCGTTTCACGCCATCCCTGACTACTTCCGCAGAGTCTTCATATTTTACCCTGGCTGACTTGAATAGCGAACAGAGAAAAGGCAATGAAAGAACACTCCAATCCAGATTCGATAGCGGCGACTTCACCTCAACTCACGCCCTCTCTTTGCTGGAAGATGTAACGCGGCTCGCCAATCCAATCGCGATTCCGAGCCCCAGCGCGCCCAGGATCGTCGGCACGGGATTTTCCCGTACGAAATATTCAGTACGCTCTCGTGCGCGGCTGGCTTTCTCTTTTGTCCCATCCCACGTCTGGGTCACAGCCGTGGAAAATTTGCTTGTCGCTTGACGAAACTGCTCACGCCCACCCGAGCCAATTTGTTCTTCGCCCGGCTGAACCGGCGTCGACAGCGGTTCGCCCCCCGTAAGGTTGTTTTCGTTCGGATTAATCATACACAATCCTTTCGTATGCCGCGGCCTGATTGCGTTTCTCAACTATAGCCGTTTCACTTCTGCGAAACGCGTTGCTGGCGTTTAGTACGGGTGCGCCCGCGCCGCCCAGAGGTCGGCGGCTACAACAATTCGCGATACGCGTCATAGGCCCCTTCATCCCAAAGAGCGAAAATCACTTTGTCGATATCGTCGGCAGATCCGAGGAAATCGCGCGTGGTCTTTACGGCGATCTGCGCAGCGTCCGGAATCGGATAGCCGTATGCGCCGCAGCTGATGGCCGGAAAGGCAATCGTCTTGATTCCGTTTTCAACCGCAATCTGCAACGAACTCCGATAACAGTTCGCCAGTGTCTCAGGCTCGCCACGCTTTCCACCGCGCCAAATCGGTCCAACGGTGTGAATGACATGGCGCGCGGGCAATCGATAGCCGCGGGTAATTTTCGCTTCACCGGGTCGACAACCGCCGAGGGTCTGGCACTCTGCAAGCAGCTCAGGTCCAGCGGCCCTATGAATTGCGCCATCGACTCCTCCGCCGCCGAGAAGCGTCGTGTTGGCAGCGTTTACGATCGCATCCACGTCCAGTTTCGTGACGTCGCCGCGGACGATTTCGATGTTGCCCATAATGGCTTATTCCAACGTCGTATCGGATTTTTAAGTTGAAATTGGAGTAGCGGTGTATGGGGGTGATCGAAAGAAACCAGAACTCCAATACTCCACTACCCCATTACCGCGGCGTCCGCAGCTCACGGTGCCAGCCGCTCGATCAGCCAACTACCGTCGGTCTGGCGCGTGTAACGAAAGCGATCGTGCAGCCGGTTCGGCCTGCCTTGCCAAAATTCAGTCGTATCCGGCCTTACTCGATACCCGCCCCAGTGCGGGGGCAAGGGAATTCGCTTGTCACCGAAGCGTTCGGTCATCTCAGCTATCCGCGCATCCAGCACACGGCGTCCATCAAGAACCTGGCTCTGACGCGAAGCCCAGGCGCTCAACTGACTGCCCACAGGGCGCGAATGAAAATACGTTTGCGACTCTTCGCGCGAGGTTTTTTCTGCTTTCCCGCTAATGCGAATCTGTCGATCAAGTTCAATCCAGTAAAATGCCAGTGCCGCGTACGGGTTGGCATCGAGCTGCTTTCCTTTTTCGCTTTCATAGTTGGTAAAAAAGACGAATCCATCGTGGTCGAAGCCTTTCAGCAGAACAATCCGCACGGATGGTCTGCCGTCAGCCCCAGCTGTGGCCAGGCTCATTGCATTGACGTCGCGAATCCCGGCCTCAATCGCAGCCGTGAACCAGTTTCCAAATTGTTTGATCGGATCGCTGCTGAGATCGCTGCGACGCAGGCCTCTGGCCGCGTGTTCGTAACGTGAAGCGGTAGGATCACGTGGCGTTTCCATCACGATCAAAGCAGGCTCGCACAATATTGCGTGGCAAGGAAATTGTCGAACCGGCGACGTTCAGCGGGATCAATTCGCCTTCGCGAATTGTCACGCATCGCAATTCGGCATGGCCGCAAATGGCTCACAGAGCCGCGGCTACTGGCGTCCGCCCAACACTTTGTCTCAGCTTCTCGATAACTTTTGGAACAACTTCAATCGCGCAGTCGATTTCCGCGTCAGTGGTGAACCGGCCAAGGGAAAAACGCAAGCTCCGTCGAGCGCCATCCTCGCTCGGATTCATTGCCCGTAGCACGTGCGAAGCTTCCTGTGAGCCGGTCCGACACGCTGAACCGGCCGAGCAACAAATACCTTCCCGATCCAACAAGAGAAGCGCGGCTGAGGATTCGATGCCTTCGAATGAAACACTCGAAGTGTTTGGGAGCCGTGTCGCGCCTGCGCCATTGACCGACGTTCCGTTCACGGCTCCAAGCACGGACTTTTCAAAGCGATCGCGCATGGAGCGAATATTACACTTGTCTTCTCGAAGATATTTCAGGGCAACCTCGGCCGCTTTTCCAAGGCCAACAATCGACGCGACATTTTCTGTTCCGCCACGACGCTCATTTTCCTGGCCGCCGCCGGCAACCAATGGACTGAAGCGGGTTTGTCGATTGACGTAGAGCGCGCCCACGCCTTTTGGGCCATGAAATTTATGCGCGGAAAGAGAAAGAAAATTGATCGGGGTGTCGCGCAGACTCATCGGAATTTTGCCGGTCGCTTGCACTGCGTCAGTGTGAAATAGCACGCGTTTCTCACGACAGATTTCAGCGATTTTCTCAATGGGAAATACCACACCTGTTTCGTTGTTTGCCCACATGATTGAGACGAGCGTCGTTTCCGGGCGAATCGCGGCTTCTAACTGTCCAAGATCGAGATCGCCATGGCTGTCGACGTTTAGAAAGCTGACGTGGCATCCTCGTTTTGCGAGATCCTGACAGGGGCGCAGCACGGCGCTGTGTTCAACTGCGCTCGTAATCACATTTTTGCCGCGAGGTTCAAGCTGCAGCACGGAATTGATCACCGCATTATTGGATTCTGTGCCGCCGCTGGTGAAAACAATTTCTGTCGGTTCGCAGCCAAGCAACGCAGCGAGCCGTTCACGCGCGAGATTTATGGCTTTTCTAGCCATGGCCGCGAAACCGTATCCACTCGAGGGATTACCGTAATACTTTGTCAAAAACGGCAGCATTTCCTCGATCACGGCAGGATCAAGCTGTGTGGTAGCGTTGTTATCGAGATAGATGATTTCGTTAT
>Ga0066669_10000601_pt1 | contig 11946 bp, 11 predicted proteins | sample GraSoiAngelo_118_FD_133940 | JGI IMG/M metagenome (GOLD analysis project Ga0066669, IMG submission 133940) | Grasslands soil microbial communities from the Angelo Coastal Reserve, California, USA - 14_0919_02_20cm | ecosystem: Environmental > Terrestrial > Soil > Grasslands | place: USA...
AAGAGAAGACAGAAAACTGGTGCAATATTTACAAGAAGGCCTGAAGCGCTTGGCGGAGCTCGAAAGACCTGCCAGGCGCTTCATCCTTTTCTTCCCGTCGTGCCTCACCGGGGCGCTCACCGTCGCGGAATTGACCTGCCTGTTTTGCGGAAAGAAACAGCTCTCAGCGCTGGGCTTGATCTGCTCAGCTCAGCCTTTCTTCATTTTCTGCAGGACATCTTCGTAGACACGAATCGTGTTTTCGACCATGCGTCCTGCGGAAAACCGTTGCTCCACCTCGCGGCGGCCTGTTTTGCCGAGCTTTGTTCGGAGCCCTTCATCATTGATGAGCCGCAGCATGGCGACGGCGAATTCCTTGCCATTTGGTTCCACGGCAAGAGCAGTTCGTTCGCCATCCACTACTTCACCGAGCGCCCCGCGCTTCGTCGAGATGCAAGGCAGGCCTGCGGCCATCGCCGCTTGCAATGCGGTTCCCAGACCTTCGAACTCCGAAGGAAATGCGAAAGCATCGAGGGCCGCGTGCACTTGCCCGACATCCCCTACAAATCCGGGGAAAAACACCGCTTCTGTCTGCCCGAGACGCTTTGTAAGCGCCTGCAGTTCCGCGCGGCGGGCGCCGTCGCCCGCGAGCAGCAGCCGCACTTCCGGATGCAGCTCTCTCACCAGGGGAAGTGCTTCGATCAAGTGCCGTTGTCCTTTTTCCGGGACGAATACGCTGACGCATCCAAACAAAAATTCGTTTTCTCGCACGCCCCAGTGCTTCCGCGCGCTGCTTCGTTGTTCCGAAGTTCGCAATGGAAAGAGTTCCACGCCTTCATTCACGATCGAGATTCGCTCCGCCAGGATGCCTGAATCGATCAGGCTTTGTGCCACGTCTTTGCTGTTCGCTAAGAACCGTTCCACGGCCCGGTAGCGCGCCTGCGACACTGCGTTTTTCTGAAGCGGGAATCCAATTCGGCGGGAGAGCAGCAGCGGAAGCCGGGCGTGCGTCTTCGCCAGCCATGCCGCCGTCAATGCATGCGGCTCATTGAGATGTACAAGCTCGAATCGCCTCCGGGCGATCAAACTGCGCATGGCACGAGCAGCCCAGGCGCGCAAGCCAAATTGCGGAGCTTGATGAACCGTGATCCCGGCTTCCGAGACGCGATTCGCAAGCGCCGAATCCCGCGCCGCCAACAACTCGACCTCATGCCCGCGCTCGCGCAATCCACCGAGCGTCAGCAATGCCTGGCTCTGCCCGCCGCGCCATTCCCGCTCCAGATCCACGTAAAGCACCCTCATGGGGTCCGCGCTCCGCCCGCGCGACGCTCGGCCTCGAGGAGCTCTCCGAGCTTCTTGAATTTCAGCCACGTGCCGCGCGCGGCCATCCGCGAGATGAGCCAGCCGCGATAGCCGTCGAGAAAGCCAAGATGCAGCAAGTAATTCTGAAACCAGCTCCAGGGCGTCGCCAGCCACATGGCCGCTCTCCAGCTCCGCTTACCCTGGGAGAACAACTCCCGTGCCATGACCGTTGTGTAGCCCTCGACTTTCGCTTCGTGCTCCGCAAACGTGCGGATCGTGTAGTGCAACAAGTTTCCACTCAGACGGCCCGCCCTTCCTTGGAAACGCAGGGCCGAATGGATCATTCCGGAAAAGCTCGCTTTGTTTCTCAGGTAGAGCCTGCGCTGAAAATCCGGATACCATCGCGAGTGACGGATCCAGGCACCGAGGTACCAGGTGAGGCGCGCCATTTCGTAAACTGGAAATTCCGGCTCGCGGTGCTTCCACTCCATTAGGGACTTGCGCAGTTCACCGCTCAACTCTTCATCGGCATCTAGCAGAAAAATCCACTCATTCCTCGCGCAGGAGGCCGCATAGTTTTTCTGATCGGCATGATTGGTGAAGGTTCTTTCAAAGAAGGATACGCCGCGCGCATTTGCAATTTCAGCCGTGCGGTCCGTGCTCCCAGAGTCCACCACCACAATTTCGTCGGCGATTCCCGCAAGCGAAGTCAAGGCGCGCGGCAAGTTGTGTTCCTCATTGAACGCAATCAGGCAGACGGAGAGGCGGTTCATCGGACTCCGGGCAATTTTGGAATCGGCGTTAGTATCTCACAAAGCCAATCGGAGGAATCGGAGCACGGATAAAGCGGCCTTGCGGAGGAGAGAAACCAGGCTACTTCGGCTGGAAATTCACGCGAATCAGGCTTCCGCCGATTCGAAACTCGGTACCGTCCTGCAACATGGCCGCGCGCACGCGTTCTTCGTCGAAGAAAGTGCCGTTGGTTGAATCCATGTCCTTGAGATTGATGTACGTTTCTTTCACTTCCAGCAAACAATGTTGTCGCGAAATTTCAGGATCATTCAGAGGGATGTCCGCGCCTTTGCGACCAAGCACGACACGCGGCTTTGCGAGCGTGTGGCTCTCGCCTTTCGAAGGTCCCGACAGAATGCTGAGAACAACCTGCGCTTTTTCGGGAAGCCGCAATCCGGGATCGGGCGGTGGCAAATTCAGATTCGAACTCGTGGCGTTTGCCCTTGCAAACGAGGGAAGCGGAGACATAACCACGGTGGAATCTACACGGCGCTTGATCTCCACAATGGTGGTCTTGCCACAATTCGAGCATTTGAACTGCACTTTCGAATGGCCGCCGAACTGCCCATCTTTCAGCATGTGCTCCGCGCCACAGTGAATGCACGCCGTCTGCATACTCTAAAATTAGCACCATTCGAAGCGCTCGGGAGGACGACGGACATTTTTCGGGCGCAAAGGTAAATCCGCGCCCCTGCGCCCACCGCCTGTCTTCCGGACCCGCGACCGGAATATTGTGTTACGACTACCAATTGGGCCGCAAAGCCTGGGCGTTTTAGGCCGGGGATATAGGGCCCTCTTGATTGCTCGGCGGCATTGTCCTAAACTCCTCTCCGTCCAAAAGAGCTATGGGCGGGCAGCCCAAAAGTGAAGCCTCTTGGTGGTCCTCCGCTGAAGTAAGGCGGCTGTGGGAGGAACCCACCGAAGCCATCCTGCAAAACCAGCGGGAGGCCGCAGGAATCCTCTTCCTTTTCGGGAGAGGGAGGTCAAAAATTCCAGACCCATCAGGAGAGCGTTTGTGTCCGATCATATTTCGCGCAAAGAACTGAAGCAGGACAAAATTAAGGAAACCATCGAGCACGGCGCTGAAGCCGTTATCTCTCACGGACAGTTCACGCTGATCGTCGTCTTTGTTGCTCTGGTGGCGGCGCTGGGCTACGAAGGCTGGCGGTTTTACGTCGATCGCCAGACTAAGGAAGGCTCTGCCGCCTTCGATACCGCCACGAAGGCTTACCAGGGCCGCATCGGTTCAGCGCCTGACCCCGCCGACCCCAATGAGCCCGTCTATCCCGATGAACCGGCGCGCCTCCAGGATGCTTTGCAGAAGTTCACCAAGGTTGCCGACAAATATCCGCGCACGAATCCCGGAAAACTCGCGCGCTACTACTCCGCGCTTTGTCTCGAGGACCTCGAGCGCCACAATCAGGCACTCGAAGAGTTGAAGAAGATCAGCGGCGGCAGCGACAAAGAGCTCGCCTCCATGGCGCAGTATCAGATGGCGGTCATTTACTCGCGCACCGGCAAACCCGATGACGCAGTCAAAATCTTTCGCGCTCTGGCGGACAAGCCCAGCGTCCTCGTTCCGCGCCCGCTTGTGCTGCTGGAACTTGCCGGAATCCTTCGCAGTTCCAATCCAAAGGAAGCCGCCAGCATTTACCAGCAGATCAAGAAGGAATTCCCGGACACCACCATCGCGGATCAAGCCGATCGCGGCCTGGATGCGCTTTCGCCGAAATCCTGATCCGCTCCGCACCCGGGCATTCCCGCGGATCAGGTGAAACATTACGGAGCGGCCCATCGAACCAGTTCCCACTCCTGCTCCCTGGGCGATGCGCGCGGAAGAGTCCCGCGGCCGGCGCTATCCCGAGCCGCCCCATCCTTACCGCAGTGCCTACGCGCGTGACCGCGACCGCATCATTCATTCCCGCGCTTTCCGCCGCCTGGAAGCCAAGACGCAAGTTTTCACCACGCGCTACTCGGACCATTTCCGCAATCGCTTGACGCACACGCTGGAAGTCGCACAGATTGCCCGCACGGTCGCCTCCGCGCTGGGGCTGAACACCGAGCTTGCCGAGGCGCTCGCTCTCGTTCACGACATCGGCCATCCCCCGTTCGGCCATGCCGGCGAACGCAAGCTCGACGAACTGATGCGCGCGCAAGGCGGCAGTTTCAATCACAATCTGCACGCGCTCCGCATCGTCGAGCAGTTCGAGCAGCGCTATCTTGATTTTCTGGGGTTGAATCTCACCTTTGAAGTTCGCGAAGGCATCATCAAGCATTCGCGCGATTATTCCGCCGCGCAATTTCCGCAGCTTGCCGAATACCTTCTCGACTTGCGCCCGCCCCTCGAAGCGCAGCTCATCGACTGGGTCGACGAAATTGCGTACAACACCGCGGATATTGACGATGCCCTCGAAGCCGGGCTCCTCGATCTTGCCGTTTTGCGCAAGGAAGTCTCTTTTTTTGACGAAGTCTACGCGCAGGTCGATTCCACGCATCGCGGTGCGCGCGCAAAACTCATTTTCAATGAGGCCCTCAAACGCGTTCTGGATGCACTGGCCACCGATCTCATTGAAACTACCGGGCAGCGCGTCCTCTCCTGGGGTGCCTCATCCGCGGACGGCATTCGCCGGGCCCCAAAACGCCTCGCTGGTTTCAGCGATGCTGCGGCCGCGCAAAATCGTGAACTTAAGCGCTTCCTTTTCGCGAATATCTACAACCATCCCGCCATCACTGAGGACCGCGACCGCTCCGTGAAGTGTCTGGAAGAGCTTTTCATTTACTACTCGGGCCGTCCCGGCTCGATGCCGGCTTCCTATGAAGAACTGGCCCTGAGGGAAGTCCGCCACGTCGTCGTCTGCGATTACATTGCCGGCATGACCGACCAATTCCTTCTTCGCCGGCATCACGATCAGTTCGGCGGTACCATTTGCGAGCAGTCGGCCTGATGCCGCACTGCCAAAAACCTAGACGGTTCAAGGAACGCCGTCCACGTTTTCTGCGTGTCGTCCAGGACGAACGAGACAAATTGCACGAGCGGCTTCTCCGCGGAGTTCCGCGCGGGAACCGGCCGGGTGACGGCTGGCTGCGGAGCGACGGAGCCGCCTCCGCTGAGCAAAGCAAAGAAGTTTGTCTTGAAGACGAAACTGAGAATCAGAAGGACGGCGCCGCCGATGCCGACATGCATGCCGCCGAATCGAAAACCGCCTCCGCCACCGCCAGAATCGTCGCTCCGATCCTCGACATCCTGGCTCTCACCGCCGGGCGTCCATCTCATGATCTTTTCCTCTTCCCTGCTGGACACCGAAAGGTTAGCACCATGTTTGTGCCGTGTGCATGAATTTGGATTTCTGAGGAAAGATCGCACGATAGGTTGAGGAATTAGGGATGGAAAAACTCGGGTTACTTCTGCGTCTTTTGTCAGGCTTGAAAGAAAAGAACAGAGTGGGGGTTGCTGTCCACTCTGTTCTTTTGGGAATAGCGCCTGCGGAACGGTTGAAAGAGTTCAGAACCGGATGAATGGTCCAAGGGCCACACGCAGATTGTGATGCGTGCTTCCGGCGAAGTACATCTCATCGCCGGCTTCAAGGCGCAGACCGACCGGGCCGATATGTCCTTCCAAACCCGCGCCTGGGTAGAGGATTCCGCTCACGTTGTTCGCGCGCAGATTCTCAATCGAGCTGATGGCTGTTCCCACGCTAGCGGGCCGGGGATCCAGGCGGAAATTGATAAAACCGCCTTTGACCGTGAAGAAAGGACGAATCGCACCGTGGCCGGCCACGATCTTGGGGCCAAAGAGTCCATGCAGAGCCTTGAGGTTGCTGTTCACAACCGTCACAGTTGGAGTGGTGTTGAAATTTTCCGAGAAGGCCTGCTTAAAGTCATAACTCATCTCGCCCTCGATCATGACGTGAGAGAACGCCTTGATCCCCGCGCGTGCTCCTAGCCCCGCCATGTTGGTTTTCGTTTGCGATATACGGAAATAATCACCGTAAGCGCCGAGCTGAAAATGTTCCTGCGCCGAGGCCAGCGGCACCAGCCAACCTGAGAGAAAAAGCAAAAGTGCGACACACTTCATTCGTGTTCTCCTGGGACAGACAAATTGGAATTGCAGAAAGCAGGGGCTGGCCTCGGACTGGGGATAGGCTTCTGCCTGCCAGATTTGGATGAGACTTCGAGGCTCAGAGTTGCCAGCGTGCATGCCCATGATTCCTCCCGTGAGCATGAGCCTCGGCATTAGCGGACTCTCATGATCCCCTTGCCAGCGTCAGAAAGAGCGTCAGGTAGCGCTTCAGCTTCTGCGTGATGAGAAAGTTTTCCTTCACGTGCTGATGCCCGTGTTCGCCGAGTTTTGCCGCAATTTCCGGGTGGGAAAGGAAAAAGCGAATTTGATACGCTGTACCTTCCACGGAATGCGCCAGCAAGCCGGTATGCTTGTGGATGATTTGGAGTGGGATGCCGCCAACCGCGGAGGCCACCACCGGTTTTTTCTTCCACAGCGCTTCGGAAACAGTGAGCCCGAAGCCTTCGCGCAGGCTTTTCTGAATCACGATGGTCGAGGCGCGCTGCAGCGCGTTGACTTCGAGCGGCGCCCAGGCCGGCAGCTCGATCACTCGAATGTCCGGATCGTTATCCGCTTCACGCAGCACTTCCTTCAGCACGATGGCGCCCTCGGGGTCGTCGTCGGCGCTGCCGCCCGCGAGAACCAATTGGCAATCGAAATACCGCTTCACGATACGGTACGCGCGAATCACGCCAACCGGGTCCTTCAGGCGGTCGAAGCGGGAAATTTGCGTGAGGATGGGGCGCATGGGATCGATGCGAAAACGAGCAAGGACTTGAGCGATGAACTCCGGTTCGAGGTCCTGATTTTTTTCCGAAAGCGGATCGATGGCCGGATAGAAAAGATATTGCGGGATAGGGAGCTGGCGCGAGAATTCGGGGGAAGAAAACATGGCGCCGTCGTACCGGGAGACAAATTTTTCCAGGAAATCCCAGACTGCCCGGTTGGGGTGCGAGAGATCGATGTGGCAACGCCATGCCCAGTGGTTTGAGCCTGGTTTGCGCGCGTCGATCAGAGCCGCCGGTTGGGGGTCGTGAATCACCACGAATTCGGAATCGAGAGGAAGAGCCGCGCGATTGCGTTCGGTATACGCGAGGAAAATTTCGAAATCCCTCGGACTTGCATGATAGGGCGCGCCGTGCAGGGCGTTGTGGAAAGATTTCGTGACGTCAAAGAAATCTTCGCCGCCGGTCATCACGTCCCATTTGAAATGGAGGTCCAGCTCTTCCGCGAGAGGTACCAGGCGATTGAGGATTTCCGCTACGCCCCCGCCAATGGCGGTGGCATTGATCATCTCGATGCTGCGTCCGCGCAACGGTTTGGCAAGCGCGCGCAGCTCTTCGATTTCGCCCGCGCCATGGAGCCCGGCGTAGTCGTCCAGAGGGATGCGCGTGAGGGTCAGCGTCTCGCTCACGCCTTTCTCCTTTCGCGGTCGATCAGGCGAAGCAGTTTGCCGCGCGTGCTGTCCAGCGTGTTCGTATAGATGTCAATGTGATTGATGTTTTCGGCGAGCGATGCAAGCCCCAAACCGTCGGCCAGCCAGTAGGAAAAATCGTTTGTCTGGAGCTGCAGCCGTAGGCGGGAAGAGATGAAATGAAAGTAGAAACCGGCGTGGCTGAGATGTGCGATGCCCTCGCGAAACTCGTCCAGCGTGCGAGCGCTTCGTCCCAGGGGCGCGGTCACTTCGACGCTTTCGCAAAAGTAGAAACGCTCCAGCGCGGACTGTCCCGCAAAATGGGGAAACGCCGTGCAAAACTCGCCGACAAGGCGGCAGAGATCGCGTCGCAGGGCGGCGATGGAAACGTAGTCGCGAATATCGAGCGCGGCAAGCTGCTCCGCGAGATCGTTGCGGTTGGTGTCCGCTAGCACCCATTGCGCGAAATCGTTGGAAAAACCCTCGGTGAGGAAGTGATGGCTGCCGAGGGTTTGAAAGGTGTGATGGAAGATGGACGCGTCGCTGCAATGCTCGAGCCCCGTCAGCAACTCGGTGAGTGTGCCGGCAGATTGGTTGCCGATTCGCGTGAGATAGGAAACGGTGACGAAGTCGAACGGAGTTTCAACTGCGTTCATGCGAGGGCTTCCTCCCCATTCCGCAAAAACAGCATCATCTCAATCTCCGCATACAGGCGGAGTGACCCGAGGTGCTCATGACAATTGAGGTGTCTCCTCGCGTTCTGGAATTTCGATACGAATTTCGGTGAGATCCGAGAGAAGATGAGCGGCCCAGCGGTAGATGTTGTGCTCGCGCACGTTGTGACGCATGTGCTGCATGCGCGCGGACTGTTCCTCTTCGGACATTTCCAGCGCGCGATGGATGCTATCCGCGAGTTGCGAGACGTCGTAGGGATTGACCAGTAGCGCATCGGAAAGCTCGCGCGCCGCACCCGTAAAGGTGCTGAGGATCAGCGTGCCGCGTTCATCCTCGCGCGAAGCAACGAATTCCTTGGAGACGAGATTCATTCCGTCATGCAGAGACGTGACCATGCAGAAAGACGCGGCGCGGAAAAAGCGTGCGATTTCTTCGTGCGAATGGTGTTTTCTGAGAAACACGAGCGGTTTCCATCGCGAGGTTTGAAAGCGTGAGTTGACGCGTTCGGCTTCGCCGCTGACTTTGGCCAGGAAATTCTTGTAGCGCTCGATGTCCGTGCGGCTGGGAGCCCCGATTTGCACGAAAGTGAAGCGCTGCAGGTAGGCGGGGTTCAATTCGAAAAAGCGCTCGAGGCCGCGGAAACGCTCGAGGATTCCCTTCGTGTAGTCCACGCGGTCAACGCCAACCCCCAGAAGGGAAGCTTCAATACTCATTTCAGCGCACAAAGCGGCGCGCTCCGCGCCGGGGCTGGGCGATTGATCGACACCATGCGAATTCTCCGGAAACGCCACGCTGACGGGATACGGGCGCACCCGCGTGACGTGGCCCTGGCGATTGACCGCGAAACGATCCCATTCCGTGAGCGCCTCGACCGCGCGGTCCACGGTTTCCAGAAAATTGTTGCAGTGCGATTGAATCTGGAAGCCAATGAGGTCGGCGCCCAGCAATCCATCGACAAGCTCGCATTGCCACGGGCAGATGCCAAAGGCTTCCGGATTCGGCCATGGAATGTGCCAAAAGATCGCAACCCGCGCGTCGGGCCGCGCTTCCTTAACCATCCGCGGAAGCAGCGCGAAGTGATAATCCTGCGCGAGAAGAATCGGCGATTCGGCGCCCTCCATTTCCTGCAAAACGGCGTCCGCGAAGCGGCGATTGATTTTTTGGTACTGCAGCCAGTCCTCGGGCCGGAAGACCGGGCGCGTATGCACGATATGGCACAGCGGCCAGAGACCCTCGTTCGAAAAACCTTCGTAGTAGCCTTTGTCTTCTTCGTCGCTGAGCCATACCCGGCGCAGCGTGTAACTCGGGCGATCGGGTGGGACGCGGAGCCGATCGTGGGCATCGACGGCTTCGCGGTCGGCGCTGCCAGAGCCGTTGGCGATCCAGGTGCCATTGCAGGCGCGCAGAACAGGTTCCAGCGCGGTGACCACGCCGCTCGCTGGAACGATTACGCTGATGGACTTGTCCTTTTCGCTGAAGACGTGCATATAAGGCTCGCGATTCGAAACAACGAAAAGCGGCTTTTCCTGAAGTTTGTTGCGCAGGCTGACATGCAAGCGTTCGGCAGTCCAAAGTGAAGCGTTCGAATCGCGCAACCGCGCTTCTTCTTCCGCGGCAGCGCGCGCGGTGCTCAGGTCACGTGCGAGATGCGTCACTTCGTGATGGATTTCGTCGAGAATTTCGCCCTTCGAAAGCGCTGACGGCGCGATTGGCTGGCCAGTGCGCTGTGCGCGCAGCCATTTTGCCGTGCGCGTCAGCGGCACGGTGAAAGTCCACTGGACAAGAATAAGCGCGAACCCCGTGATCAGAACGGTTTGGACGAATGCAGTGAGCAGGGAATCGCGAAGCGTGCCGGAAACCTGTCTGTCGATGTAGCTTGTGTCGTGGAACAGAGCCTGGGTGCCCACAATTTCACTATTGCGGTGAAGCGGCAACGCATAAATATGAATCGGCCCATTCGAATCTTCGGTGATGGACGCAGTTTGCTCGGCATTCAGAAACTCACCTACGCCAGCGTCCTCCTGCGCGGCGTGAGTCGCAGCCGTGGGGCACACCTTGAAGGCCGCAGGGAGACCTGCAGTTATCGCCAGCGCAACTCCAGCAGAGTTGTATACAGCGACGCCTTTCAAGTGTTCGCGTTGTCCGAAACGCTCGATGAAATGTTGCAAGTCCTTCTCCCGCGGCGGCTCGAGTAACGGCTCGACGCTTTCCTGAAGACTTTCGCCGAGAATTTCCGCCCGGCGCAAGAGGTCATTGCGCAAATTGCGCTTCTCCGTCCGCACTTGGTATGCCGCGAAAAATAGAGACACCGATGCGACGCTGACGATCAAGGGCAGAATGATTTTCAGAGTCGTGCGCATCATGACTCCTCAATTTTTTAAAATGAAAGGCGGCCGCGGGGGCTGGGTGGGCGGCCGCATGGGAATTACGATTGTCGGTAACCGGCTTCTAGAGTATGAGCGGCATAGCTCGTCAGTACAAGCTCATTCCGGAGGCCGGGGTCACGATGACACGAACGGCGATGTTCTTGCCTGCGTCTGAGCGATACTCGACGGTGGCTTGCGCGCCCACGGCGAGTTTGCCTTCGACTTTCGTCTTGCCATCGACCAGGAATTGGACGGTATTCACATCCTTGTCTTTCGTTACCTGTACGGAGAATTCCGCATCTCCGACTGATGCGATTGGCCCCGACAGCGATTGGTTATCGGGTGCGGGTTGCAGGGAATCTGCAGCAGTCTCGGCGGGGAGCGGTGTGGACCATGCCGCAATGGTGAAACAGACGAGAAACAGAGTGGCTAGGCAGAGTGAAGTACGGAATCGCATAGAATTTCCTCCCTTTCAATTTTGAGCGGGGCCACTCCTGGGGGCAAGAAATGAACCAGAACTGGAAAAGATTATCGTTATTCTGATAAACACATGTGAAATCAAGGAGATGCGCTGAATAGCAAGCAGTAGCGAAGAAGAAAAATTAGGTACTAGTGCTATGAAATTTTTGCCACTCCGGCGTTGTGCGGTGAAAGATTGACCCTGCCGTTGCTTGAAAGTAGGATTTGGCTGCGATTCTTGCGGGTCGTTAGGAAGGGCAAGAAGGAAACGAGGAAATGCCGTGTACTGTTCCAAGTGTGGCGGAGTGATGGCCGTTGGTGCGGCGTTTTGCTCGAATTGCGGACAAGCCTTCGCGGTTGCCGCAGTGGCGCGGGGGTCGATGATGAGTTCGCCGGTTGCGGCGCCGATAGCGGGCGGCGTGGCGGCAGTTCCCGCGTACGCCGGATATGCCGCCGTCCCGCGCGTGCAGTACGCCGGGTTCTGGGTGCGGTTTTTGGCGTTCCTCATCGACAACGCGGTGATGGGTGTAGGCTTCGTCTTGATTTTGATTCCGCTTATCTTTCTGACCGGACTGGGCGGATTCATCGGCGAGATCCATCGTGATGAAGACATGAATGATGTTGGCATCTTCATGCTCTTTGGACTTCTATTCCTTGCCGCGACGGCCAGCCTGCTCTTGACTTGGCTGTACCACGCTCTGATGGAGAGTTCGGAGTGGCAGGCAACGCTCGGGAAAAAGGTGCTGGGTCTGGTGGTGACGGACATGGCGGGACGCCGCGTCAGCTTCGGCCGCGCGACGGGGAGGCACTTTGCCAAGATCATCACCAACATGGTGCCTGCATTTATCGGATACATCATGGCGGGATTTACGGAAAGAAAGCAGGCGCTGCACGACATG
>Ga0066669_10000602_pt1 | contig 11940 bp, 8 predicted proteins | sample GraSoiAngelo_118_FD_133940 | JGI IMG/M metagenome (GOLD analysis project Ga0066669, IMG submission 133940) | Grasslands soil microbial communities from the Angelo Coastal Reserve, California, USA - 14_0919_02_20cm | ecosystem: Environmental > Terrestrial > Soil > Grasslands | place: USA...
ACCGCTCGGGAAATCAGATTCAGTATGCCGACGCTATACATCGAGCTCAGTTCTACAACCGAATGGCTCCGAATTGGAACACGACGCTGGTTCCCAACATCGTAGACCGAGTAACCTTTACGATTCCTAAATTTGTGAACGTCCGTCTCGCGAATGGCAATGTCGTTCAGGCACTCGGCTATGCGAGCGGAACTGCCCCTGATGGCAGCAGGTTCGTCCTGATGCTGGATCTGCTGTTCAACTCTTTGTTCAGCAGCGGGTTCATCAATGAAATCAACAACGGAACCTTCACCACTGATGCCCTGAGCACGCTGATGTTGCCCAACACCTTCCTGTACTCGTTTAATGCGAATCATCCCCTAACTCCAGGAAGTTGCTGCGTCCTCGGTTTCCATACCTATTTCCGCGACTTGAGTGCAGTTCCCCAGCCTCGCTTCGTCGGAGAATACGCGAGCTGGATTTCTCCCGGACTGTTCGGTGGAGGCTTCCAGGACGTCACCGCTCTATCGCACGAGATAACCGAAGCCTTTGCAGATCCATTTGTCGACAATGCAACCGCCTCCTGGCAATTCGCCGGTGTTCCTGCCACTTCCAAGACGTGTCAGGCAAACCTGGAAGAGGGCGATCCGATCGAAACCTTGCCGGTTGCGTCGATCCCAATCACCATCAAAGAGAAAGGTCAGACGTTCATTTACCATCCTCAAGTGATCCCGTTATTGCAATGGTTTGAAATGGGACCAACCTCTAATGCGATCGATGGTGCATTTAGCTTCCCAGATGAGAGCACTCTGCCGCATTCGGCGATCCCCTGTCCGAAGTAGAGTTTCATTCCAAAAAGAGGCACGCGAATCGTTGAATCGTGCCTCTTCTCTTTTTTGTTGTTTAGATTTCCCGTTCCGCCGGCCCTTTCTTCAATTCCAGCCATTCAGTCAATCCTTGACTTCACCGGAGAGAGTATGGTTCCATCTCAGTTGTCATAGGCGAACAAATAGAGAACAATGCCGCCTACTGAAGATCAATCTTCGTGGCTGTAAAAATCCACGCTTATGGGCGTCGAAACGGGCAAATAATGACAAGACCTGAAGACGTAAATCACTAGATTTTGTGATTTCAACTTCGGAATCAGAACATAGTGTGGTCAAAATCGGGAAAAGCGCTGGAATTTAAGAGTAACTCCTTTCAAATCAATTTGGCTCGCAGAAGAAGGAGGGAAGGGGTAGGGTAGCTGAAACCTCTCGATACTGGCGCTACTACAGCTCAAGCAGGTTGGGGAGAAGAGCAGAAAGCCATTAGACAGAGGAAGCATGGGACTTCTTTTCCACGAATTGACCAAGAATTCCTCAGCCTCCGGCGAATTGCTATCCGATTAGAATCGAGATGACGAGCCCTCCAAACGATGTCCGAGTTTACCCACCTTCATCTGCATACCGACTACTCTCTGCTCGACGGGGCTTGCGACGTCGAAAAACTGGTCAAACGCGTAGCCGAAATTGGCCAAAAATCGGTCGCCATGACCGATCATGGCAACATTTTCGGTGCAGTTGCCTTTTATGACGCCGCCACCAAAGCTGGGGTGAAGCCGATCATCGGCTGCGAGCTTTACGTCTGTAAGAAGGACGATCATCGCGCGGCGCCTGAAGGCGATGAGTACAACCATCTGCTAGTTCTGGCCGAGACGGATGAGGGGTATCGCAATCTGGTAAAGATCACCTCCGAGGCATCGCTGCATGGCATGTATTACAAGCCGCGCGTCAGCAAGAAATTTTTGGCTGATCATGCAAGGGGACTGATCGGACTGTCGGGCTGCCTGGCCGGAGAATTCTGCGAGAACCTCATGGCAGGGAAGTACGAGGCCGCTCGGCAAACAGCAGGGACATACAACGACATCTTCGGACGGGGAAATTTCTTTCTCGAGATTCAGGACCAGGGCCTTGCACTCGAGAGACATATTCGTCCTGATCTCCTGCGGCTCGAGAAGGACTTGGATATCCCCTTAGTCGCCACGAATGACAGCCACTACATCTGTGGTGAGGACTCCTACGCACATGAAGTTCTGCTGTGCGTCCAGACCGCTTCCTCGATTCACGACGAGAAGCGCTTCAAGTTCGAGAGCGATCAGTTCTATGTAAAGTCGGCTGACGAGATGCAGCGCCTCTTCGGCGAGATTCCGGATGCGCTGAAGCGCACGATGGCTATCGCGGAGCGCTGCAATGCGAAGATCGACAAGGTTAAGAATCCATTTCCCAAATTCGATATTCCCGCGGGAGAAGATCTCGACAGCTACTTTGAGCACGTCTGCCGCGAGGGATTTGCGAAGCGCCTGGAGATGATTCGCGCTCTGCAGGCGAAGGGTGAGCTTAGAAAGTCAATCGGGGACTACGAGCAGCGGCTTTCACGCGAGATCGACTGCATCAAGCAGATGAAGTTCTCGGGATACTTTCTGATCGTCTGGGACTTCATTCGTTACGCAAAGGAAAACCACATCCCGGTGGGGCCGGGACGCGGATCTGCTGCGGGCTCACTAGTGTCTTTTGCTATGGGGATCACGGACATTGATCCTTTGCAGAACGAACTGCTCTTCGAGCGATTCCTGAATCCGGAACGCGTCTCGATGCCGGATATCGACATTGACTTCTGCATGAATCGGCGGGGCGAAGTCATCGACTACGTGACGCGTAAATACGGACGCGAGCAAGTCGCGCAGATTATCACCTTCGGAACCATGGCTGCGAAAGCCGCAATCAAAGATGTTGGCCGCGCGATGGATATTCCTTACGGCGATGTAGATCGCATCGCCAAAATGGTGCCGAATACTCTGAATATCACGATTGATCAGGCACTGGCCGATTCTCCCCCGCTGCAGCAGGCGTATGAGAATGAGGTACAGGTCCGCGAACTGATCGACATTGCCTGCAGGCTCGAAGGCTTGGTGCGGAACTCCGGAGTTCATGCTGCAGGAGTTGTGATTTCGCCGCAGCCACTCACCGATTTGGTTCCGCTACATAAGACCAAAAACGATGAAATCGTCACCGCCTTTGATATGAAGGCGGTCGAGAAGATCGGTTTGCTCAAGATGGACTTTCTTGGGCTTACGACGCTAACGATTCTTGAAGACGCGTTGCGGCTGATCGAGCAAACGCGTGGCGTGAAGCTCGATTTGCTGGCGCTGCCTCTCACCGACCGCGAGACTTACGAAAAAGTCTTCCATACAGGACTTACCTCTGGAGTCTTCCAGTTTGAATCGCAGGGCATGCGCGACGTGCTTCGCCGCTACCAGCCCACCGTTGTAGAAGACCTCACGGCCCTGAACGCGCTATACCGTCCCGGCCCAATTCAGGGAGGCATGATCGACGATTTCATCGAGCGCAAGCACGGACGCCGCAAGGTCGAATACGAGCTACCGGAGTTGGAAGAGATCCTGAAGGAGACGCTCGGCGTCATCGTGTATCAAGAGCAGGTGATGCAGATCGCCAATCGGCTGGCTGGATACTCACTCGGCGAAGCTGATCTTCTGCGCCGCGCCATGGGCAAGAAGAATCCGGAGGAAATGGCCAAGCAGCGCAACCGTTTCGTAAAAGGCGCGGTCGAGCGAGGCTTCCCGGAGAAGAAGATCGTAAAAATCTTCGACCTGATGGAGCAGTTTGCCGGATACGGCTTCAACAAGTCGCACTCCGCTGCGTATGCGCTTCTCGCATTCCAGACCGCTTATCTCAAGACGCACTACCCCATGGAGTTCATGGCCGCGTTGCTGACCTCTCAGGCGGGCAGCACCGACGAAGTCGTGAAGTACATCAACGAATGTCGCGAAATGGGAATTCCGGTCGAGCCACCGGACATCAATTTCAGCGATGCCGACTTCGCGCCGCACGGTGAAGCGATCCGTTTTGGGCTCTCTGCGGTAAAAAACGTGGGCCGCAATGCTATTGACTCCATCATTCAGGCACGGGCGGATGTCGAGAAATTCTCTTCGCTCTTCGAGTTCTGCGAAAAAGTCGATCTGCGACTTTTGAACAAACGCGTTCTCGAATCATTGATCAAGAGCGGCGCCATGGATTCGCTCGGAACTCGCGCGCAACTCATGGCTGGACTCGATCGCGCCATCGAACGCGGACAGAAGACGCAGCGCGATGCAGAATTCGGTCAGCACGGATTGTTTGGCGTCTTTGCTTCCGACATGCCGCAGCAAAACGACCGTCTGCCCGAGGTCCCAGAATGGGACGAGCATCAGCGCCTTGCCGCCGAAAAAGAAATCCTTGGATTCTTCATCACAGGTCACCCGATGGAGAAGTACCGTGACAAGCTGCAGGACTTCAGCGGGTATTTGGATACCGCAGCCATCTGCGCGATGAAACAGGGAACCGGTAAAGACGAAATTCCGACGGCTGGAATCATTTCGGGAGTTCGTGTGATCAAGTCGCGAAAAGGGGATCTGTACGCGCAGGCTGCGCTCGAAGACATGGCAGGTTCGGTCCAGGTGATCGTATTTCCGGAGGCTTACAAACGCCTCGCCGACAAACTGAAAATGGAAGTTCCAGTCTTCGTGCGTGGGGCCGTGCGTGTTGAAGAAGGAGCAAACCCGAAACTGGCGATTTCCACGATTTCATCGCTTGACGAAATTAAGCCAAAGCTCCCGCGCTCAGTGCGCATCCGCTTGCCGCTCGATATCGCGCAGCCTGAAACAGTCGATGCTCTGCACAAGCTCTTTCGTGACCGTCGCGGCGAAGCCAAGGTGCTGTTCAACTTGGAACGTCCCGGTGATTTCATGGTAGTGATGGAAGCTGACGGCTATAATGTTCAGGCTGATCGGCTTTTTATCGCACGCGCAGAAGAACTCTGCGGCCGCGGCAGCGTTCAGGTCGTTGACTGATCGTCTCTTGCCCTCAGCTATTCCCCATTCATGGACGCAGCTACCAGAGCCAGAAAAGACATTGAAAGCATTGAACGGCAGATCGCGCACCTGGAATCGGTGACCGGCGCAGATGTGCAAACCAAGCAGCAACTTTACGAACTCCACCGCCAAGTCGAGAGCCTGCGCACGCAGTTCGAAATGAGCACGGCCTGGCAGAAGACGGAGCTGGCGCGGCATCCGCAGCGTCCTTACTTCCTCGATTATGTCGAACGCTTGTTTTCCGACTGGAGCGAGATTCACGGAGATCGGCGTTTCGCGGACGATCCAGCGCTGCTGTGCGGTATGGCTCGCTTTCATGGCCACGAAGTGATGTTGCTCGGGACACAGAAAGGTCGCGACGCCAAGCAGCGCGTCCAGCGCAACTTTGGTATGGCGAATCCGGAAGGTTATCGCAAGTCGCTACGTGCGATGAAGCTGGCGGAGAAGTTTACGCGTCCGATTATTACCTTCATCGATATTCCGGGCGCCTATCCTGGATTGGGAGCGGAAGAACGCGGTCAGGGCGAAGCTATCGCGCTTAACTTGCGAGAGATGGCACGCCTGCGTGTTCCAACGATTGCCATCATTACCGGTGAAGGCGGAAGCGGCGGCGCACTGGCGATCGCCGTAGCCGATCGCGTGCTGATGCTGGAGAACGCAATTTATTCCGTAATTTCACCCGAAGGCTGTGCTTCGATCATGTGGCGCGATGCGACAAAGAAGGAAATTGCTGCGCAAGCAATGAAGATCACTGCTCTGGACCTTCAGCATCTCAAGTGCATTGATGGAATTATTCCGGAGCCGGATGGCGGCGCTCACACCGACGTCGATGCGGCGGCAGCCGTGGTCGACGAAGTCCTTCAGAGTACCTTAAAGGAATTGTTGTCCCTGCCGGCAGATCGCCTACTCGAGTCGCGGTACACCAAGTTCCGCAACATCGCGCAGTTCTTCACTGAGCGCTGATGCCGAAATCTCAAACCTCTTCACCTCAAGCAACAAGAAACGACACCATCGTTGCTCATGCTTCCTGCCGGGTGGATCTGGCGGGCAGCACACTCGATCTGTGGCCACTCTATCTGTTTCATCCCGGCGCTGTGACCGTAAATTTTGCGGTCAACATTCTCACGCGTTGCCAGATTACTCCTTCGGCCGATCAGGCGATCCACTTCAAGTCGATCGATACCGGACGCGAAGATCACTTCCGAAACTTCGATGAGTTCTGCCGCGCGAAAGCGACGAAGCATCATTTGGCCGAGCATCTTGTGCGTTTCTTCCTTCCGGAAGGACCGCGAAATGGAAGAGGATTCACTCTCGAGACGAACTCCGAATCCCCCGCCGGCGCAGGCATCTCAGGATCCTCAGCGCTCATGGTGGCCACGGTGGCTGCTTTGGCTCAGTACATGGGAAGAGCACTCGATCGAGAGCAGATTCGCGTGATCTCACAGAACGTAGAGGCGCAGCTGATCAAAGTTCCAACTGGATGCCAGGACTACTATCCAGCGCTTTATGGCGGAGCAAACGCCATTCACCTCGACGTGGATGGCATTCACCGGCAGTCGATTGCAGTCCCGCCTGAAGACATTGAATCGAGATTTGTGCTCGTGTACACCGGAGCCCCGCGCCAATCCGGCATCAACAACTGGGAAGTGTTTAAGGCGCACATCAACGGCGAGAAGCGAGTCTTCCGCAACTTCGAACAGATTGGCGCCATTGCGCGAGAGATGCACGCAGCTCTCGAATCGGGAAAGTGGGACGACGTTGCGCGACTGCTGGGCGAAGAATGGAAACTCCGCCGCACCAACGCTCCCGGCATTACGACGCCTCTAATCGACAAGCTGATCGCAGTGGCGAAGCGCAAAGGCGCATTAGCCGCAAAAGTCTGTGGTGCGGGCGGTGGAGGCTGTTTTGTATTATTTGTTCGCGAAGGCAGTCACGAGAAGGTTGCTGAAGCAACCCGTAAGAATGGAGGCCGAGTACTTCCATTCAGGGTGAATCCGGATGGAGTTACGGTGGTAAGCGGAGCGGCGAAAGAGTTCCGGGTAGACACGCAGCAGGCTGCGTCTTCAAAATGAGGCGTGTGAAACAATCTCACCAGCACTCGATCCCACCTAGCAGCGGCGCAGCATGCTGTGTCTCTAGCGGTGAAGAGCCTGCAATTTCGGCATCTCAAAGAGCTATTCCCCTCTCAACGCGACCATAGGATCCATCTTGGAGCTCTCTGTACGGAGAGAGAACTTGCCGCGAACCTAAGTCGCTGAATTCCTGCAACTTTGTTCAGGTGTTAGATGGTGAGCTTCACGATTTCGCACAGCACTGTTCGAAGACGAACAGTGCTGCATCTGTTCGGCGCCGCACAGCTCATTCCAGTTCAGGATAATCGTGGATCGGTCCCTCGCTGCGCCGTAGACGTAATCGCAGAAAAAAAGCTCCAACCTTTACCTCTTCTTTCGGTCTAACACTTGCCCATACATACCGGCTCACGACCGGAGACACTATGCAGACGTTGCTTCAGGACCTCCGTTTTGCTCTGCGGCAGTTGCGCACCTCACCAGGATTTACTGTAGTCGCGATTCTTTCTCTTGCGCTTGGGATTGGCGCGACCTGCGCTGTGTTTAGCGTTGTCTACGCGGTGCTCGTGAACCCGTATCCCTATGCGGATTCAGACCGCATGGTGCACCTGGTTGTGAAAGACAAAGGCGAAAACCAGCGGTGGATAGTCTTGAGCGGACCGCAGCTTCAGCAACTTCGCAATGCAAATTCAGTCGAGAGTGTCGCCGCGATGGACGAGTGGAACCTCACAACGACCGGCGGTGATGTCCCGGAAGATCTCACAGCAATTTATTTCACGGGAAATGCCTTCAACCATTTTGGCGTCCCGATGCTTTTAGGACGTGCGCTGCTGCCCACCGACGCACCCGAAGGTCAAGATCCGCAGCCGGTGGCAGTATTGGGCTATCAGTTCTGGCAACGACACTACAACGGCGATCCAGACATCGTCGGCAAGACGATTCAGCTCACACACAAGTCGTACACCGTCGTTGGTGTTGCTCCGTCGCGGTTCACCTGGGGCGATGGGGACGTATATCTATTGTGGAAGTTTGTGAATGATCCTGCACGGGCAGTGATGCCCATGATCAGGTTAAAGCCCGGAGTGAGTCACGCCGCGGCCAACGCGGAGTTCCAAGTTTTGCTCGAGCAATTTGCTAAGGAAACTCCGAAGCATTTTCCGGAACAGTTTAAAACTGCCATTCAGGGACTCAACGATCAATTCATCGAAAGGCTGGGAGGGACACTTCGCCTGCTATTTATCGCGGTAGCGTTATTGCTTCTCATTGGTTGCGGCAACGTCTCTATTTTGCTGTTAGCTCGTGGAACCGCCCGCCAGCACGAAATGGCGGTGCGCTCCGCGATCGGCGCGGCAGGGAGCAGGATTCTTCGCCAGCTCCTCACAGAGTCGTTGCTCCTTTCATTTACAGGTACACTGCTAGGCGTTTTGCTTGGCTACCTGTTGCTGAACCTGATTGTGAACTGGCTACCGGCGTTTTCGTTTCCTCACGAAGCTGCCATCAAGATGAACCTTCCCGTTTTGGTGTTCAGTGTCGGGCTGGCGTTGTTAACGGGAATCGGATTCGGGATTGCCCCGGCCTTGCAATCGTCGCGTCCGGATATAGCGCAGGTAATGCAATCCAGCACACGTAAGATAACGGCTGATGTGAAAGGCCGTTACATGCACAGAAGCTTGATCGCCGGACAGATGGCACTCACTCTCCTTCTTCTTGCTTCCGCTGGAGCCGCGATGCAGGCCTTCGTACGCGTGATGCATATCGAGCTTGGGTACGATCCGCACAATGTGATGTCCGTGGGAATTCCAGTTCACGACAACACTTACACAACATGGCAGGCGCGCGCCACGTTCTTTGGACAGCTGAAGCAGAAAATTGCGGCCATGCCGGAGGTAGTCTCTGCCGGCATCTCCACCAACGCTACCCCGCCGAATAACGGATGGGAGCTGCGCTTTGAGATTTCAGGCAAGCCGGCAGCCGAGCAGCAGCGCGGAACATTGAACTTCGTCAGTCCGGAATACTTTTCTGTTCTCCACATTCCTTTGTTGCAAGGAAGAATCTTCGATCAGGCGGAGACTGCTCGGGGAGATAAGGTTGCCATTATCGGCAAAACTATGGCCCAGCGGTTCTTCCCAAATGGAGACGCGGTTGGCAGCCAGCTCCGTATTCCCGAATTGAAAGGCGAGCCACCGTTTCAGCTCACTGTTCCGGAAAGCAATTTCTGGATACGAATCGTAGGAGTCGTCGGAGACGCTCGCGACGATGGACTCAGCAAGCCGATCAAACCACAGTTCTACGTTCCCTATACCGTGTCAATGCCGGTATGGACGCAGGTCTTAGTGCGCACCCAGAAAGATCCCTTGGCGCTTCTTCACTCGATACGTCAACAAATACAGACTGTCGATCCGGATCAGCAGGTGTTTAAGCCAACCAGAAGCCTGGAGGAGTGGATTACGAACCAGCCGGAGTATGCGCGCGAACACATGATTGCCTTCCTATTCGCTCTGTTTGCTCTGCTTGCGCTGGGACTGGCAGCGACCGGACTCTACAGTGTCGTGTCCTATACGGTGGCGCAGCGAACCGGCGAGTTCGGAATTCGCATGGCGCTCGGCGCCATGCGCGAAGATGTCGTCCTGATGGTTTTCCGCTCGGCGGCTTTCAGCGTTGGATCGGGAGTGCTCGCAGGACTGGTGCTCGCGTTTGCGCTCAACCGGCTGCTTGCGACCTGGATTGAAGGCAGCTCGCGGAATCCTCTGATGCTGCTCGGGGTTACGGCGTTGCTGGTAATCACGTCGGGGCTCGCCTGCGCGATGCCGGCAAGGCGCGCATCATCAGTTGATCCGATGGAGGCGCTCCGTTACGAATGAAGTGTCAGTCAGCTCCGCAGAGTTCACTGTTAATTCGCTGATCAGCGAGATAACAGCGAATTTAACAGCGAAAAGAACAGCGAATTTTTTTGTGCCGCGTCAAACCCGTATAAACACTGGAGGATTCTTCAATGGGCAGTGAATTAACAGTGAATTATCAGTGAATCGCAACCGACGGGATTCTCGTCCTCTCATCGCGATCCTGCTCATCTCTCCCACAGCATCCTCTTCTTTACCCCGACTCGGAGTCCCGAGTCAACACTTGTAGCGTCGCTCGCCATGAAAAACGTAATTGCCAGATTCCGGCTACCGGCGCTGACCTGAGCCCAACCCGCTGGCCCTTTGGGCTCGTCTCGTGTAACCTCGCCAACGCTAACGACTAAATGCACCCGCCCGCTACCGCAGGGTTTCTGAATACCCAGCGGCTGCCGCCACTGGTACTGACATGACAAGCCGCAAAGCACTCTCAGTCTACCTGGTACTCACGCTCGCCATCAGCGCGATTTTCTGGACACTCATCATCTGGAGCAAGCACCTCTCCGCCGGCTTTGGCTACGTCTTCGGACTGATGTGGAGCCCTGGCGCAGCGGCCCTGCCACATGCCGCATCCTCAAGCGCGACGTCCGCTCTCTCGGCTGGACGTGGCCGCAGCGCAAATATGTCGTGTTGAGCTATGTCATTCCACTGGCATACGCCGCCGTTGCTTACGGCACAGTCTGGATTACCCGCCAAGGCGGATTCAACTCCGATTTCGTCACCCGGCTCGTCTCCCGTTTCGGACTCAGCGGGATGCCGCCCGCCGGCGTGCTGGTGCTTTATCTGGTGCTCGCATCGACCGTGGGAGTCATTCAGAGCGTCAGTTCCGCTTTGGGAGAAGAGATCGGATGGCGCGGATTCCTTGTCCCTGAACTCGCGAAGGTCACGTCGTTCACCAAGGTCAGCCTGATCAGCGGAGTGATCTGGGCAGCCTGGCATACTCCAATTCTTCTGTTCGCCGACTACAACGCCGGCACCAACCGCTGGTATGGCCTGGCATGCTTCAGCGTGATGGTCATCTCCATCAGCTTCATCTTCGCCTGGATGCGCCTGGCCTCCGGCAGTCTCTGGACCGGCGCCATCCTGCACGCCAGCCACAATCTGTTCGTGCAAGCCGTCTTCGACAACTTCATGCGCGACACCGGCCGCACACTCTGGCTAACCACCGAATTCGGAGCCGCACTCGCACTCAGCGCCGCCGGCTGTGCCCTGCTCTTCTGGACAAAGCGCAACCAACTCAGTCATCTCGAAGCAGCGCCGCAAACCGTCGCTGCGAAGGCAAGTTAGATAAGCGTACTTTTCTGAAGGCAAGCGGCGGAAGATTCATTGACGCCCCCCCGCAGAAATCGGCAAATCGGGTGATCGGGTGATCTGGAGAAGTGAATAGCCAATGGGGCTCCTCGCAGCCCAGTGCACGTGTAAATTATTAGTTCCTTTTTGAATTTGTCGTTCTAGCAACTCCTGAGCGGAACAAGGAGGATGGGAGTGGCGATCAATGTTCGCGGCATGGCGCCGCTGTTGCAGGTCTTCGACATGCCCACTTCACTCACCTTTTATTGCGATAAGTTGGGCTTCGAGATTGTCACCTCGGATGGGAAGCAAGAGCCGGACTTTGATTGGGTGCTGCTAAGGCTTGAGGGTGTAGAACTCATGCTGAATACGGCCTATGAGCGAGCGAACCGTCCAGCAAAACCGGATTTGGAACGCACCCGCGGCCATCGAGATGTCACGCTGTATTTCGGCTGTCCCGATGTCGATGGGGCCTATGCGTATTTGCGTAGCATGAAAGTGGACGCGAAGGAACCAAAGGTGGCGTGGTACGGCATGAAGCAGATGTACCTCAAAGATCCTGATGATTACGAGATTTGTTTCCAGTGGCGCGCAAGTTAAAGGTTGCCTCCCACTTTGCGGGAAGCAAGCACTGATGGTTTGCCTACTCCGATGGCATACTCGGCGGCAGCGTGTGCAAGTAGCCGCGTGGAATCCAGAGTAGGCAGAGGGCAGTCGTCGGGTCGGACCAAAAGGGGAATCTCGGTGCAGCCGAGTATCACCGAATCGCATCCTTTCTTTTTGAGGCGCGAGATTA
>Ga0066669_10000603_pt1 | contig 11926 bp, 6 predicted proteins | sample GraSoiAngelo_118_FD_133940 | JGI IMG/M metagenome (GOLD analysis project Ga0066669, IMG submission 133940) | Grasslands soil microbial communities from the Angelo Coastal Reserve, California, USA - 14_0919_02_20cm | ecosystem: Environmental > Terrestrial > Soil > Grasslands | place: USA...
CTCCACCGCGATCCGCTCGAGCGCGACCAGCGGCGTCTTCGTCGCCGATCGCACCGCGACGCGCGCGAGCGTGAGACCGAGGTTGTCCGCCACGCCGGCCACGCCCGCCGGCCCGCTCTCGAGCCGCGCCGAGAGCCCGAGGCTCAGTCCCCCGACGTCGAGCGCGAGCGGCGCCGAGCGGCTATCGTCGACGAAGGACAGCGCGACGTCGTCCACCCGCAGCTTCTCGACAGCGAGTCGCCAGGGACGCGTCTCGGCGACCGTGGCAGGCGACGCCGCGGGCGGCGCGGCGCTGGCCGGTGTCGTCACCAGCCTCTGCCAGTTCACGGTCCCGTCCCGCGCCAGCGTCGCCGCGACCCGACCTCGGCTCACGGAGATCTCCGGCACGGTCAGCTCGCGCGCGATCACGTCGCCCGACGCCGAGATCACGTTCACCCTGTCCAGGGCCAGCAGCGGCGCCTTGCTCGCACGCTCAGCGAGGACCAGGCCGGTGACCGCGATTTCGACCCCCTGCACCTTCAGCGACGTCGCGCCATCCCGGTAGCCGAATTGATAGCTCAGGTTCGCGGCCAGCTCACCGGCCGGCTCGGCGATGGCGACGTCGTCCTGCACGAAGCGCCACGCGGTCGCCAGCGGGAAGCGGCGGAGGTCGAGCCGGCCGGCGGACGCCAACGGCACGAGCGACACCTGGCCGTCCCAGCCCACGACACCGCCGCCCCTGAGCGTCGCCGAGATCGTGTACGGACCACGACGCTCGCGCAGCGTCGTGATGTCGTGCAGCTCGATGTTGATCGGCTGCACCGCGGCGGTCTGCGGCGAGTGGCGCGAGAGATCGGTGAGCGACGCGACGCCGTCCTGGACGACCGCGTGCTGCACCAGCAGCCGCGGCGGCGCCGTCGGTTGCTTGGCCGGCTCGTCCTTCGGCAAGGCGTCCAGCAGCTCGGCGATGTTCATGCGCCGGTCGGCGGAGATGACCGCCTCGACGCGAGGCGCCTCGAGGCGGATCTCGGCGAAGGTCCACGCCGCGTGGAAGATGCTGCTCGCGAGCTCGAGATCGACGAAGAGGCGATCGAAGCCGAGCAGCGGCCGTCCGTCCGCCTCCTTCAATCGGAACTTCTTGATCTCGATTTTCAGCAGCAACGGATTCACCCTGACTTCGCCGATCTCCGCGCGCCGCCCGAGCCGCTGCTCGACGTACCGCGGTACGTAGGTGGCGATGAGCCGAGGCACGAGGAAGAACCCGGCGAGCGTATAGACGAGCACGATAACGGACACCACGGCGAATGTGATGAGGACCGGCCGGCGCGTGAGGAGCGCGCGAAGCCGCGCCCATCGTCGTGCCCACTGGGGTGTCATGCGGGAATTGTGGGCGCGACGGAAGCCTACTGCAACAAGTCGATGTTGACGGAGATCATTAGCGGTGGCGCGACCGGTCGGCGAACCGCATCACTCGCGCCGGCCGCCGAGGAACCGGAGCAGGAAGAGGAAGAGGTTGAGGAAGTCGAGGTAGAGCGCCAGCGCACCCACGATGGCGTACGAGCCGACGCGATCTGAAGGAATTTCGAGCGCCATCTGCTTCAGGCGCTGGGCGTCCCAGGCGGTGAGGCCGGTGAAGACGATCACGCCCACCACCGAAATCAAAAACTGCAGCGCGTCGTTGTGCCAGAACAGCCCGACGATCGACGCCAGCACGAGGCCGATCAGGCCCATGAACATGAACTGGCCCATGCCGGCCAGGCTGCGCGAGGTGGTCGTCCCGTAGAACGCCAGGCCGCCGAACATTCCCGCCGTCACCATGAACGTCGTCGCGATCGAGGCTCCGGTGTATGCGAGCACGAGCACCGACAGCGTCACACCCGTCAGCGCCGCATAGCCGAGAAAGACGGCGGTCGCCGTGCCGGGCGCCAGCCGGTGCGCGCGCGCCGACAGGTAGAAGACGAGAGCGAGCTGCCCGATGAACAGGCCGATGACGAGCATGTAGTTGCTGACCAGCGCCTGGAGCAGCGCCGGCGAGCTGGCGACCATGTAGGCGACGACGCCGGTGACCGCGAGCCCCGCGCACATCCACCCGTACACCGTGCGAAGGAAGGCAGTGACTCGCTCGGCGGTCGCAACGCTTCCGGGAAACGCGGTCGCGGGATTCCGGTCAAAGGGGTTCATACGGCTCACGTTACCACGCGCGGCTGTGCTATGGGTGAGTGATGCCGCCGCAGCCGCCGCGCGCGGGGATCGTGTCCTTCTTCCGGCTGCTCGGGCTGCTCAAGTACGGCCTGGCGCTATCGGTGCTGCTAGCCTACTTGCCGTTCACGACGTACCGAATCATGCCGCTGCACGGCATGCTCGGCAATCTCTTCTCGGAGCTGCGGCCCCTGAGCGCCTTCTCGGCGATGCTGTTCGTGTTCCTCGCCGCGTGGACGGCGATGATCGTCACCGGGCTGATCGTCAACGGCGTCGAGATCCGCTACCCGCGCAGCACCGCGAACCGCGCCTATCGCACGTCCGCCGAGATCACGGGCGAGCCGTCGCCGCGCGTGCTGCCGCGGTGGGCGGACGAGATCTTCAGCGTTCCGGTCACGGTCGGCCAATTCGTGCTGTTCACGCTGGTGCTGGCCGGCCTCGCCGGCGTCGTCATCGTGCACAACGCGCGCCCGGGCGAACGCCTGTGGGCGATCGCGGCGATCGCCGTCGCGTTCATCGTGGCGTACTTTCTGTTGATCCTCGCCGCCGCGCCGGCGGCGATCCTCGCTCCCGACGACCCGCCGCTGCGAGGGCGGTGGCCGGCGGCGACGTGGTTCTGGGCCTGGCTTGGGCGAACGCCGTTTCGATCGTTCGCCGGCTTTGCGCAGTGGTTCTGCTCGCGCGTCGCGCGCGCGTTGCGCATGACCTACATCCTCGACCGCGCGGGCCACATCTATCCCGCTCACCTCACGGCGGCAATGGCCAGCTCGGGCTTCGTCCTGCTCTGGGCCATCACCGCGTACGTCTTCTATCCGTCGCGCGTCACGGCGGCGGCGGTCGTCTATCTCTACATCACGCTGCTCATCTTCGTCTGGGTCTTCGGCGCGTTGAGCTTCCATCTGGGCCGCTGGCACATCTCGCCGCTGGCCGCGATCGCGCTGATTCTGCTCATCGGCTATGCGAAGCTCGATCACTACTTCGAGCCCGCCGAGCCGGGGACGGCGCTGGAGCCGAGCATCGAGCCGATCGACGTCGCGGCTCCGGCGCAAACGAATCTGGTCGTCGTGGCCACGGCGGGCGGCGGCGTGTGGGCCGCGGGCTGGACGGCGCGCGCGCTGGAACAGCTGATCGCGAACCGACCGGCGCTGCGCCACGAGATCCGTCTGATCAGCTCCATCTCCGGGGGCACGGTGGGCGCCGCGTACTACATCGACGGCCTGCTGCGCGCCGGCCGCGAGACGAATCTGACAACGATCCTGCACGACGTCCGCGTGCGATCGACGGCGTCGAGCCTGGAAGCCGTCGCGTATGGCGTCGCCTTCAGCGATTTTCCGCGCCTGCTCACCGGCGGCTTCTACAGCCCGCACAAGGACCGCGGCCAGCTCCTCGAGGAAGAATGGGCACGCATCGCGGCGGCGCCGATCGAGGGCGACGACGTCGGCAAGCGCCCACTGCCGCGAGACGGCAAGCGCCGACTCCGCAGCCTCAACCCGAGCATTCGCGACGGCACCATCCCCGCGCCGATCTTCGGCACGACCGTGATGGAGGCGGGCCAGCGCTTGATGATCACGCCGATCACCTTCGCGCCCGGCATACGCGCGCCGACACTGCAGGAGTTCCTGTTCGGCACGGTCGCCGCGACTCCCGAGCCCGATGTGGATCTCTGGACCGCGGCCCGCTTGTCGGCGACGTTCACCTACATCAGTCCGCCGGCGCGCTCATGGCTCGACGCGCGCTCGACGCAGAGGGAACACCTCATCGACGGCGGCTACTACGACAACTACGGCGTCACCTCGGCCCTCGACTGGCTGACGCCGGTCCTCTGGGCTCAGAAGAACGGCGACGCGCGCCTGCGCTTCAAGCGCGTGCTCATCGTCGAGCTCTCGGGCTTCGCCGAGCCCGATCCCGAGTTCGTCAAGCCGGCCGACGGTCTCACGACGACGCTGTTCGGCCCGACGCTCACCGCGTTCCTCGCGCTGCGCGAGGGCATCGCGACGTCGCGCAATCGGATCGATCTCGACCACTTCAAGCGCTCGTGGAACGAGGCTCTGCGCGGCCGGGTGCAGATCGAGACGGTCAAGTTCCAGCCTGGACCGAATCGGCGGCCGGGGCCGCTGTCGTGGCATCTGTCCTCGACGGAGATCGAATCGCTGAAGAATGAATGGGGGCCGGGTGGTGATCCGCAGGGGTGGCAGCCGAACCTGCGCGCGGAGTGGGGAGTGCTCGATCGGTTTTTGCGTGGGGAGGGTGCGCGGCCGTAGGAAACCTCCGTCGGCGGTGAAGGCTCAGGCGAAGAAGTCGGCCACCGCGAAACTGACGTCGGGGAAGGCGAGCGGCGACACGATCTCGCCGGAGCCGTGCACCGTCACGCCGGCGTACCCGTCGACGCTCGGCCCGCGATACACCTCGATGACGCCGTCCGCCACGAGGCAGAGCCAGAACTCCGGGATGCCCGCTCGCGAGTAGAGACGCGCTTTGACGAGGCGGTCGAAGCGGACCGTCGTATCGGCCACCTCAACGGCGAGCAACACGTCCTCTGAGGCCGGACGCTTGTGGCTATAGGAGACGGCCCCTGGCCGGAGCAGAACCACATCCGGCTGCGGTTCCGACCGAGGCAGGATGACGACCGGATTCTGCGGAGAGATCACGGCCCGATCGCCGAGCCGGGTGATGAACAGCCGTGTGGCATTGATCACGCAGCCTATGTGCCGGGTGCCGATCGGCGCCATCTCGACGATTTCGCCGTCGATCAGCTCGACGCGCTCGTCCTCGGCGAGAATGCCGGCCTCGGCCATGCGGTGATACTCCTCGACGGTAAAGAGCCTGCGCGGGACCTCGACGTCGACAGCCATCGACAACCTCCACCGCCAGTATAGGGCGACATGCGCGCAGCGTGTCGCGCACGCCATCAACCGTCAATGCGGCGAATTCGATACGGCGCTCGGTGGGGTGACCGCAGCTAAGTACGCTCAGACATCCTGACGGAACTCGAGGGCATCCTCGCCCTCGGGCTCGCGGACGAAAATCGGCCGACCGAGGTCGAATCCGAGCGGCTCGAGCAGCTCGCGCACGCGCTCGAGCACCGCGTCCGGCAACGGCCAATCGCGACCGACGATACGACGGCGGCTGCCGCCTCTCACGGCCTCCTCGACCACGCCATGACGGCGCAGTTGCCAGAACGGAATGCGCGAGGTCACAGCTGCATCAGCACGGCGGTGACGTTCCGGCTGGTGGCGCGCGCGACGACCGACGCATACAGGCCAACCTGCCGGCGATATCGCGGAAGCTCGGCGGCGATCTCGGCGTCGGTCTTGAAGTCGATGACCGTCCAGCCATCGGTGTCCTCGAATGCCAGGTCGACGACGCCTTCGATCAGCGAGCCGTCGGGTTCGCGGCACGCCAGCGGCGTCTCGCGGCGGCAGCGGCCCGCCCGCCAGGCCTCTCGCGCGCGCCCTATAAGAGGATGCGCGAGCGCGGCACCGACCAGCACGGTCGCCGCGTGGATCTCATCGGCCGGCGCGCCGAGAATGCGCGCCTGCAGGCTGACGGCCTCGACGATCTGCGCGGGCGCCGCGTCGAGAGCGACGGTCGCCAGCGCCGCGTGGACGAGCGTGCCGAAGCGCGGGCCGGTGGGCCGTGCCGCGGCGGTTGTCCGCGTTGCGTCGATCAGCGTGACATCGACCGACTCGTCGGCGTGCGCCGCGTCGTCCGGCTTTGCGCGAGCCCATTCCGTGACGACTCGCACACGAAGGCTTGGCCGCGCGCCGGCCTCCTGCGCCTCCCGTCGCGCGGAGAGCCAGTCGTCGTAACGCTTGCGGTCGGCGTCGACGACCTCGCGCGCCGGCTCCACGATGAGATCGTCGCGCCTCAACCCATAGACGCGCTGCACGTCGAACGCAAGCGCCCGCGGGTCCCACCACGCAACGTCGTACTCGGCGAACGCGTGCAGCCCCGGACGCACGTTATCGCGCCCGGGCGTGTCGCGGTCCGAGCGCTCGAGCACGCTGTCCTCGCCGAACGCCGGGCATCCCGGCGCCGCCTGCGACGCGCGCCGCCTCTCGGCCGGCGGATAAATCGCGGCGTGCACCGGGCTGATCCATCCGTCACTCGCGCCGTCCCAGCCGCCTGCGAACGGATCGTCGCCGATCGCGGGCACGACCAGCAGATCCCGCGCGCGCGTCGCCGCGACATAGGCGACGCGCACGCCCTCGGCGCGATCGCGCACCCCTTCCTCGTCGGCGTGCTCGAGCAGATCCCACGGCTGCCAGCCGCCCAGGCGGAGCGCGCAGAGCCCGCGCTCGGCGTCGATCCACCGTCCCGGATTCCACGCCGCGATGTTGCAGGTGATGTCGGCCAGGACGACCACCGGGAACTCGAGCCCCTTGGCCTTGTGCACGGTCATGACGCGCACACCCTCGCTCGCCTCCTCGACGATCGGCGCCTCCGGCGCCTCGCCCTCCGCCTCTTCGCGCAACCGCTCGACGAAGCCGCGGAACGAGATGCTGCCCGCGGCCTCGTACGTGCGCGCCAGCTCGGCGACGCGCAGCACGTTGGCGAGCGCCTGCTCACCACGTTCGCGAAGCACGAACGCCGCGTGCGCGCGCGTGGCCGTGAGCAATCGATTCACCGTGTCCTCGACCGGCCGGTAGTTGCGCAGTCCGTGCAGCGAGCGCAGCAGCGTGAGCGCGTCGACGATCGGCTTCAGATTCGGCGCGACCTCGTCCCGCGGCAGCCGATACGGATGGAGCCGGCGGAATCGCTGGCGATACTCGATCAGCTCCTCGTCGCCGATCGCGAAGAGCGGGCCCTTGAGCGTCGCGTACACCGAGAGCTCGTCGTCGGGCCACTCCACCGCCGCCAGCGCCGTGCGCAGGCTCTCGACTTCTTCGCGCAGGTGGAACGAGCGGCCGCCGACCAGCAGGTGCGGGATCCCGCGCGCCTCCAGCGCCTCGACATACGGGCGCGTGACGTCCGCGCCGAACGACGTGAAACGGCGGAAGAGCAGGCACACGTGGCGCGCCGAGATCGGCACCGCCTCACCGGGCCGCTCGCGCTCGGTCACCTTCCAGCCACTGTCCTTCACCAGCCACGCGACGAATGCGCCGACGGCCTCGGGCAGCGACTCCTCCACGGCTTTGCGCGTGAGTCCCTGCCAGCCGTACGGCTTCGGCACGGGCAGCGCAACGATTCCCGGCTGGCCCGCGATCTCGGAGCGGTGGCGCGCCAGCGGCACGTAGCCCGCCTGCAGCGCGTCCCGGTCGTCGGTCATCACGGGCGCGAACGCGGCGTTGACGAGATTCTGGATCGCCGGGATCGCGCGAAACGACGTCGTCAGATTGATGCTCGCGGCGCCGCGCGCGACGAGCAGATCCTTCACCGCCTGGTACGTACCGACGTCGGCGCGGCGGAAGCGATAGATCGACTGCTTGGGGTCGCCGACGAGGAACAGCTTGCCCGGCGCCGGCGTGATGTCCTGCCAGCGGGCGACCGCCGGGTCCGAGGCCGACAGCAGCAGCACGATCTCCGCCTGCAACGGGTCGGTGTCCTGGAACTCGTCGACGAAGATGTGCGTGAGCCGGCGCTGCAGATCGGCACGGACCTCGGCACGGTCGCGCACCAGATCGCGCGCGCGCAGCAGCAGATCAACGAAGTCCAGCGCCGCCGCGCGCTCCTTGAGCTGCTCGTAACGGTCAACCGTCTCCAGCAGCGCCGGCTGGATCAACGCCGCGAGATCCGCATCCGCGTCGCGGGCGAACGCCTCCAGCTCGGCCAGCAGCTCGCCGTGCGCCGTCAGCACCTCGTCGCGCGTGACATCGCCGCGGTAGTTGCGCGCGTCTCCCCTACGCGGACTCCTGAACGTCCGCTGTCTGAGCAGATCGATCAGCGCCGCCTCGAGCCCGTCGTGATCGCGCGGCGCAACGCGCTCGCGTGTGAGGACGTCCTGGCTGAGCTGCCGCACCGGCCAGAGGTCGGCGTAGAGCGTGTCGCTCGTCCGCGCACAGGTGGTGAGCCGCGCGTGCAGCCCATGCACGCGCGCCACGAGCGCCTCAATCGCCGCCTCGCGATCGAAGACGTGACGCTGCCACGGCTCTCGGAAGTCGCGCCACCCCGCGAGCTGCCAGCCCGCCTTCCGCAGCCGCTCGATCGGATCGCCGTCGAACGCCCGCCGGCGCAGCGCTCGCCGCAGCCCGTCGGGCGGCGCCTCCAGCCGCTCCGTCAGCCAGCTATCGAATGCGCGGCGATAGAGCGCCTCGGCCTCCTGGTCTGCGAGCACCTCGAAGCGCGGGTCCACGCGCGCCTCGACGGGTCGCTCGTGCAAGAGGTCGTTGCAGAAGCCATGGATCGTGCTGACGCGCGCCTCTTCCAGATGGGCGATCGCGTCTTCCAGCCGCGCGCGCCGCGTGCCTTGTGGGGCTCGGGTGCGCTCGTCCTCCAGCCCCGCGCGCAGCCGCAGCTTCAGCTCGCCGGCCGCCTTCTCGGTAAAGGTCAGCGCAGCGATCGTCTGCACGGTGCCGCGTCCCTCGGCGAGCACGTTGACCAGGCGCGCGACCAGCTCGCTGGTCTTGCCGGTCCCGGCGGCCGCCTCGACGATCAGCGTCTCGTCGAGCGAGGTGCGGATGCGCTCGCGCTCGGCATGGTCGACGAGCGGCTGGCTCGTCACGCCGACCCCGTCGGCTCGCGCAGCTCGTCGATCTGTGCCGGTGTATCGATCTCGACGCATTGTCGAGCCCACGGTGAGCGCCTGATGCTGAAGCGCAACGCGCATGAACCAGATACGCGTTCGGCCGATCTTCGTCGACGACCCGGAAGAGATCGTGGTTGTAACGGTGTATGTGTACTATCTGTGATGGGACGCCAATGAGGATCACCTACGACTATGACTCCGACGGCCGTTTGGCGGGCATCGAGATCCTCGACGCCATCAGGCGACTCGGAGATCCGGCAGTCCTGCGCCAAGTCATCCTGGAAGGCGTCGGCCCCACCGCGTAGCCTCACGGCCAGTCCCTCAGCGCGCGCAATTCGTCCATCCGCGCCTGCTCCTTCAACTTGACGCGGATCTCCTCGTTCGGCCCGCAGACGTCGCGGAAGTCGCAGATGCCGCACGCCCGCGTGCGCGGCGCCGGCGGCAGGAAGCCGGCGGCGATCGCGCGGTCGATGAGGCCCAGCACCTCGGTGCCGCGGCCGCGCGCCTCGCCGGACAGCGCCACGACGCGCTCGGAGAATCCGCCGGTGCGCGTGCAGTAGTAGAGGCGCGATTCGACCACACGCGCGCCGAGCAGCTGCTCGACGGCCAGGCCGTAGAGGACGGGCTGGAGCATCTCGCCACCGCCGACGACCAGATTGCGCTTGGTGTAGTCGCGGCCCGTCTTGTAGTCGGTCACGCGCAGGTCGGGCGCGCCGCCAGGCGCCCCACCGCCGCGCGGTGCCTCGCCCCGCCGGCGCTCGATGAGGTCCACGATCCCGCGCAGCCGCCAGCCCTCCGCGAGGGTGACTTCCGACTCGACGCTGCTCGGATCGTTCGCGGGATCGCGCCTGAGGCCGAACGCCAGCTCGAAGGCGATCGGTTCCCACTCGGCGTGCGTCGCGGCGGTCTGCTCGAGCCACATGCGCAGGTCGGCGCGCATCGATTCCACCTCGTCCTGCCAGACGCGCTGGATCGCCGGCGCGAGCTCCTCGCGATACTGCTCGGCGACGCGATCCAGCGTGGCGTCCAGCGCCTTGCGCGCGGCGTCCATCGTCGATGCCGTCAGCGGCAGCCGTTTTTGTTCGGCGAGCATGCGCATCACGTCCGCCTGCACGCGGTGGAAGAGATGGCCGCGCGTCGCCGGGTCCAGCTCCACGACGGACGCCACCTCGGGGCGCGGCTCGAGCCGGCAGATCGCCGAGAGGAAGAACTGGTATGGGCACGCCGCGAACTTCTGCAGCGCCGAGGCCGAGTAGGCGCGCGCCCCGAGGCGCGCCGCCGCGAGCGTCTCCTGCGTGCCTGCGCTCACGCGCACGAGGCCGTCGGCCGGCGTGAAGCGCCCGCGCCAGCGCGCCCAGCGCGTGCGCAGCGAGCGCGCGAGCGCGTCGTTGAGCTCCAGCAGGTAGCGCGCGCGTCCGCGCGCCTCGCCGCCGGCGAGCAACCCGCGCAGCATCGCCAGGTCGTGCTCCACCTCGTCGATCGCGCGAGCCGGATCGTCCGGCGCCGGCCACGCCAGGCGCGCGCCCGCGGCGGCGGCCGCCTCGCGCTCCATCCGCTGCGGCTCCGGTACGCGGCCGGTCAGCGCGCGCGCGACCTCCAGCGCGTAGAAGGACGGCACGCGCGGGCGCGCCTCCGTCTGCTCGATGCGCGAGTACGAGAGGTGCAGCCGCCGGCGCGCGGCCCCGACGGCCAGCCGCAACAGCAGCCGCTCGCGGCGGCCGCGCTCGTCCTGCGTCGCCAGCGCCGCGCCGAGCTCGCGCCGCAACGCATCGAGCAGGATCGGATCCTCGCGCGGCTTCTGCGGAAAGATCCGCTCGGCCAGCCCCGGCAGGAAAACGATCTCGAAGGATCGTCCGCGCGCCTGCTCGATCGTGCCGACGAAGACGCGTCCGTAGCGGTCTTTGGGTGGAGGCTCAGCCAGCGTCGTCAGCTCAGCCGCCAGGACATCGCGCACCTCGCCGAGCGCGACGGGCCCGATCACGTCGAGCGGCCGCAGCGCGGCCAGCACCGTCAGCACGCGCTCCGGCCGTCGTAGCACCATCGGCGCCAGCGTCTCGAGCGCTGCGATCCACTCGCCCCACGTGCCTTCTCTCGGCAGCGCCGTCAGCCGCTCGATCACCGGCACCGCGAACCGCCGCAGGTGCTCGAGGTTGGCGAGGTCGCGCTCGATCGCCGCCACGCGCGGCGAGTCCGGCTCGTCTTCGCGATATTGCGCGAGCCGCGCTCTGTACTCGGCTTCCAGGCCCTTGAGCCGCCGGCTCCAGCGCTCCTTTCCGCCGATGACCGCGGATTCGACCAGGAGCTGCTCCCACCGCCACGGCGCGCGCAGCGTGCCGGCGACGACGGGGTGATCGTCGGCGTCGGGATCCGGCGCGGCGGTCGTGTCGGCGTCGGATGCCGCGTTTTCGGCCGCTGCGATGTCCGCCGCCGGTCCCAGCGTCTCATCGTCCGGCGCCATCCACACCGCGCGATCCACCGGCGGCGCTCCCGCCGCATCGAGCGGCGGCACCTGTCCGAGCGACAGGTATTCCGCGAACCTCCGCGCCGAGAGATTCTCCAGCGCGCAGTCCAGCAGCGCCAGGAACGCGCGCCCCGATGGATCCGGCCGCTTCGTGCCGCGCGTGAACCACGCCGGCACGCCCGCCCGCCGCAGCGCCACCTCTAGCAGCGATCCGTACACCTCAGGCGCGCGCAGCAGCACCGCCATCTCGTCGAACGGCGTCCCCGCCCGCGCCTCGTCGAGGATCCGCCGCGCGATCTCGACCGTCTCGCGTCCCTCCCCCGGCGCGGAGAAGAACAGGACGTCGCCGCGCGGCTCGCCCGGCGGCACGTTCGCCGCGTAGAGGAATTGGCGTGCCCGCGGCAGATCACCCGCGTCGTCGCGGCGATCCACGTCCGCCTCGCGCGCTCCCAGGCTGCGCAGCGCCTCGACCGTGGCGTCATCCCCCGCGGCGACAGTCACGAGCACCGCGGGCGACTCTCGGGTCAGGGCGTGGATGAATGCGCGCTCGACCGGCCCGTCGATGGTCACGTCGAGCAGCACCATCGGCATCCGCCGCAGCA
>Ga0066669_10000605_pt1 | contig 11924 bp, 13 predicted proteins | sample GraSoiAngelo_118_FD_133940 | JGI IMG/M metagenome (GOLD analysis project Ga0066669, IMG submission 133940) | Grasslands soil microbial communities from the Angelo Coastal Reserve, California, USA - 14_0919_02_20cm | ecosystem: Environmental > Terrestrial > Soil > Grasslands | place: USA...
AGCTTCTAGGTCGAAAAACCTTCAGAGGTCCGCCGAGAAGACCAGCGTCCCGGCCTGAGACAGGTGGGCTTTCCCCTGCCGTCCATCGACGCGGACCGAATAGTCGCCCTTCGCCGCGCCCGCGGCCGCGAGGGCGTCCGCCCAGCCTTCCGCGTGCGTTCGGAGGAATTCTTCCGCGACCGCCGGCTCTTCGCGGCCCTCGAAGTCGGGAAGCGCCTTGACGGCAGAGACCTGGTCGGGATCGAGAACGAACGCGAACCCTTCGCGCTCCACGCGATAGCGGACGTTCCTCCTCGAAGCGGCCATCCCGGGGAATTTTAACGGTCGCGGACGGCTTTCACGTCCTCGATGTCCCGGTCTCGAATCACCGTCTCTGTCGCGCTCGCCGCGCTCCTTTTCGCGTTGCCGGCGCGGGGAGAGAAGATCCGCAACCACTTCGACTCCGACGCTCCAATGCGGGAGCCGGGCTTCTTCGACCTCCTGGTCTGGGGAGCTCCCGGCGAGGCGGAGTGGAGAGTCCTCGCCGATTTCAACCCTCCTTCCGCTCCCAACAAGCTCCTGCAGACGCTGGAGACGCGCCCGTCGGGCTCGATCGCGGTCGCGCTGCGGAGGACGTATTCCTTCGAGGATGGAACCGTTTCGGTCGGCCTGCGCAAGGGATCGGGGCTGGGCGGGATCGTCCTGCGAGCCTCCTCCGGCGGAAAAGATTTCCTCCTGCTCTTAGTCGACGTCGGGAGCGGCGACGCCCGGCTCTGGTCGTATCACGGCGGCGGCGGCAAGGCAACCGAGCTCGATCACGGAAAGGCGGAGCAGTCGCAGGAGTGGGGGACTCTCTCGATCACCGCCTCGGGACCCTCGATCTCCGCGCGCTGGAACGACAAGCCGCTCCTGAAAGGGAACGATCCGCACCCGGCGTCGGGGCGCGTGGGCCTGGCCACCATGGGCCCGGGGGCGGTGTCATTCGACGAGTTCGATTTCGAGCCCGCTGCGACGCCTTCGCGATAGCGAAGACCGCTGAAATCGGTCCGCCGTAACGGTGGGGCCTGGCGAAGGGCCGAGCCGCCGCCGGGATCGCTGGCGCGTCCGTTGCATCGCTGATCCTGACTCCTGTGACGACGGCGCCTTCGGGCGAGCACCCTAAAAGTCGCCTGTGCGGAACAGGATTGGAAGAGTTGCACGATCCAGGAGGTGGCCGATGAAATGGAAGAGGCTCTCGTTTTCTTTCGCGGCCGGGCTGGTGATGACCCTGGCCATGCCGTCGATCGGCGCGGCGACGACTCACCCGCCCGACATCAACCCCGCCGACTTCGTCTACCCGATTGCCAACCCCAATCCCTTCTTCCCGCTCGTGCCGGGGACGACTTTCAACTACACGGGTGAGAAGGACGGTGTACCGAACACCAACGTCACGCAAGTCACCTGCAACACGCTGGTCATCGAGGGCGTCACCACGACCGTCGTCCACGACCAGGCTTTGGACGAAAACGGGAACCTCGAGGAAGACACCTTCGACTATTACGCGCAGGACAAGGACGGCAACGTCTGGTACTTCGGGGAAGACACGATCGAGGTGGCAACGGGTAGCACGGAAGGCAGCTGGCGCGCCGGAGTGAACGATGCGGATCCGGGCGTCATCATGGAAGCGCGCCCGCGAGTGGGCGATCGCTACTATCAGGAGTTCGCCCCCAAAGTGGCGGTGGACCAGGCGAAAGTGATCAGCTTGAATGGATCAGCGACGGTCGTCTACGGCTCGTTCGACAACCTGCTCGTGACGAAAGAGACGAGCCAGCTGGACCCGGCCGTCGTGGAAAACAAGTACTACGCTTCGGGCGTCGGTTTCATCCTCGCGGAGACCGTCAAAGGCGGGGACGAGCGCACGGAGCTCGTGTCGATCACGTCTGGCTCCTGTCCCTGATCACAGCGCCACGGACGCTACGAACCGGAAGCGGCCGCCTTCGACTTTGAGGACCACCGCCGGCTTGACCGGATTGCGGTCCGCGTCCATCGAGATCGTGCCGGAGACCGCCGCGTAGCTCTTCGTGTCGGCGAGCGCATCGCGGACGCGCTTTCCCTCCGTCGAGCCGGCCCGCGAGATCGCGTCCGCGAGCAGCCGGGCGGCGTCATAGGACAGAGCGGCGATCGAATCGGGCGCGACGCCGTATTTCTTTCGATATGCGGCGACGAACCGACGCACCGCCGGAGAGGGATCATCCGCCGAGTAGTGGTTCGAGAAGTACGCGCCCTCCACCGCGTCTCCGCCGATCTCGGTCAACTTCGGCGAGTCCCATCCGTCGCCGCCGAGCAGGACGGCGCGGAGCCCGAGCGCCTTCGCCTGGCGCGCGATCAAGCCGGCATCGGTGTAGTACCCGGGGACGACCAGCACGTCCGGGTCGAGCGGGCGGATGGCCGTTATCTGCGCGGAGAAATCGCTGTCTCCCTCGGAATACTTCAAGTCCGCGACCACGCGGCCGCCCGACTTCGTGAACGACTCGCGGAAAGCCTGCGCCAAACCGACGCTGTAGTCGTTGCGCACGTCCACGAGCTGCGCCGCCGTCTTCGCCTGGAGGTTGTTGCGCGCGAAGGTCGAAATCACGGCGCCCTGGTACGGGTCGGTGAAGCAGACGCGGAAGATGTAGTCCCCCTTCTTCGTGACCTCGACGTTCGTGGAAGTCGGAGAGATCATCGGGACGCGGTAGCTCTGGGCGATCGGAGCGGCGGCGATCGTACGGGAAGAGGCTTGCTCTCCGATGAGAGCGACGACGTGATCGCGCGTGATGAGCTTCGAGACGGCGGAAGCCGCTTCGGTCGCCTCCCCGCGGTCGTCTTCGACCAGGAGCTCCATGCGCTTGCCGCCGAGCACGCCGCCGGCGGCGTTCAGCTCCTCGATCGCCAGAGCGACGCCGTTCTTCCCGGACAGCGCGAACGTGGCGGTCGGTCCGGTCAACGCTCCATAGAAGCCGACCTGGATGCCCTCCGCTCCCGGCGTCTTTTCGCCTCCGCATCTCGAGAGGGAAAGAATTCCGGCGAGCGCCAGGAGCGGAATCGGCGAGCGGCGCCCGGACACGCGCGGATTATAGAGGCCGGAATTCCGAACCCGCTGATAGGCTTCGCGCGCATCTGACGAGAACCGGATGAACGGATCGAAAACGTACGACGTCGCGATCATCGGCTCGGGGCCGGGCGGTTACGTCGCCGCTATCCGCGCGGCTCAGCTCGGCATGTCGATCCTGATCGTCGAGCGCGAGCCGAAGCTCGGAGGCGTCTGCACGCTGCGCGGATGCATTCCGACGAAGGCCCTTCTCCATACGGCGGACCTTCTCGAAGAGGCGCGGCACGGCGGTGAGGTGGGGGTCTCGGCGCGCGAAATCCGGCTCGATTTTCCGGCGGCCATGAAGCACAAGGAGAAGGTGGTCCGCCAGTCGACGAACGGCGTGTCCTACCTGATGAAGAAGAACAAGGTCGACGTCGTGACCGGTTTCGGCCGGATCGCCGGTTCCGGAAAGGTGTCGGTCGCCGGCCCGGACGGCGCCGAGACGACCTACTCCGCGAAGAACGTCCTGATCGCGACGGGTTCGACGCCGAGGTCCCTTCCGGGGATCGAGATCGACCACAAAGGCGTGCTCTCCTCCGACTCGATTCTCGAGCTCGCGGAGGTCCCGAAGTCCCTCCTCGTGATCGGCTCGGGAGCGGTCGGGGTCGAGTTCGCCTCCATGTTTTCCCGCTTCGGATCCAAGACGACAGTGGTCGAGATCCTCCCCCGCATCGTCCCGCTCGAGGACGAGGAGGTCTCCCGGGAGCTCGCCGCGTCCTTCAAGAGGCAGGGGATCGCGGTCTACGTGGATACCCGCGTCGAGCGCGTGACCCGGAGCGACGCAGGTGTCGAGGTCATCGCGCGGTCGTCCGGCGGCAAGACCGAGACCTTCCGGGCGGAAAAGATCCTGCTGGCCGTGGGCCGGAAGCCCCTTTCGGAAGGGATCGGCCTCGAGGCGCTCGGCGTCGCGACCGACCGCGGGTACATCCGGGTCGACCAGTGGATGCAGACGAACGTCCCGAACGTCTACGCGATCGGCGACGTCGTTCCCACCCCCTGGCTCGCGCACGTCGCGTCGGCGGAAGGAGTCGTGGCCGTCGAGCATATGGCGAAGGGCGAAACGCGCCCCTTGAACTACGACCAGGTCCCGGGTTGCACGTACTGCGCTCCCGAAGTCGCCTCCGTCGGCCTGACGGAGGCCGCGGCCCGGGAGCGCGGCTACGACGTGGCGGTGGGGAAGTTCCCGTTCTCCGCGAACCCGAAGGCGCGCATCGTCAACGAGACCGCGGGGTTCGTGAAGATCGTGGGCGAGAAGAAGTACGACGAAGTCCTGGGCGTGCACATCGTCGGACCCCGGGCGACCGAGCTGATCGGGGCGGCGGGCGCGGCGTTGAAGCTCGAAGCGACGTCCGAAGAGCTCGTGCGCACGATCCATGCGCATCCCACGCTCTCGGAGGCGATCCACGAAGCGGCGGAGGCCGTCGCGGGACACGCCCTCCACATCTGACTCACGCGTGCGGCCGGCGCACGCCACGCCGGCACAGCTCGAACGACGGCTTCAGGGAAGCGGTCTACTCGTCGGGAGACGCGGTCCGGTTCGCCGTGCCCGCGTTCGCCGCCCCGGCCGCGCTCCGGGCGTGATCGATGACGCTGTACCTGCCTGCGACCGCCGAATCCCGCGGCCCCTGAAAGGCCAGATTCCGGATCCGCACGGCCGAGGTTGGATTGATGGCCGCCGCGGCCGCCGGGGTCATCTTGCCGATCTGTTTGACGGTCGACTTGCGCACGCTCAAGAGCGTTCCGGTGGGGTACTGGTGAAGAAGGTAGTTCGTCCCCTTCAGCACGGGGAGATCGCGCGAGATCAGCTTGCCCGACGGAACGAGATCGATCTGGTACAGCACCGGGCTCGTTTCCTCGGCGCCGAGTACGAATGCGAAGACAAGAAGAGCCGCGGCGACTGCGAGACGTTTGAACATGATTTGCACTTCCCCCGCAGAAATTATCACGAAGCCGCAGGAGGAAGCCGGGGGACGATAAGGAGGCGGCTGCAGGCCCGCAGGGCCTGTCCCCGCGACTACTGAGGGGACTTCGGAGGCTCCCCGCTCCGCACGCCGGTCGGAGGCTGCCCCGGGGCCGTCTGCACCGCCGTGCCGGGCGGGTAGGCGAACGAACGACCTTCCCGGTAGTCGTTGGCCGACGCCGGGAAGGCGAGGTTCTGTCCCGGAATCTGCTTCGAATCCCAGTCCGGACGATAGTCGCGCGCCGGGTTGAAGAGAGCCTTTCCGTCCGCGGCTTCTCCCGGTCGGGTGGTTCCGGGCGCTTGAGACCCGGCCGTGCCGGTTCCGCGTTCACCCGTCGGACCGAGGACGATCAATTCTCCGGGCCGGGACTTGCGCACCACGGCGGTCTTCGGGACCGGGACGCTGACGACGCGCTCGATGTCGGAGCGCTTCAAGCTCATGAGCGCGCCGTCCGGATACCGCGCGAAAACGAGCCGCGTCGCGCGCGGAACGGGCGGAGTGCGCGCCAGGATTTGCTGCCCGCCGGCGAGCTCGATCCGGTAAACCATCGCCTCACCGGCGCCCGCGGCACGGCCTGGCCCTGGCGCGAGGAGCGCGGCGAAGATCGCGACGGCGACGATGCGTGCCAGAAGCCGCATACCCCGGATTGTTGCACGTTCCGCGCCGAGAGCATGTCGTGGGGACAGGTCCCGCGGGCCTGCACCCGCATCCTTATTCCGTCCGGGGAGTGAATAGAATGGGCGGCTTCCGAGAAATGAGCCAGGAGAACCCCCGTCCCGCCCCGGATCTCTCGGCCCTCCGAATCCGGAGGGAGCCGGAGAAGTCCGGCCGGCCGAAGGGATGGCTCTTCGGCGGCGCGATCGTGGTGGTCGCGGCCGGGGCCGCCGCCTGGCTGCTGGCGGGAAGGACCCTTCGCCCGAGGACCGTCGAGGCGGTGACGGCGTCTGTCCTGACCGAGGGCCAGGCGACCACCCTCCTGACGTCGACCGGCTACGTCGAGGCGGAGCGCAAGGCGGATCTTTCCCCGAAGATCACTTCCCGGATCACGGAGTTGAGCGTGACCGAAGGCTCGAGGGTCAAGACCGGGGACGTCATCGCGCGCCTCGACCACACCGACCTGGACGCGCAGCTCGCCGAAAAAGAGGCCTCGTGGGTCAATGCGCGCGCGGAGCTCGAGAGGCAGCGCTCCCTGCACGCGCAGGGGCTTTCGCCGAAACAGGCGCTGGACGCCGCCGTGGCGGCGGAGGCGACGAGCCGGGCGGGCGTCCGGTACGTCCGCGCGCTCCTCGATTACACCGTGATCCGGGCGCCGTTCGCCGGCGTCGTGACGGCGAAGCGCGCTTTCGTCGGCGAGGCGGTCTCGCCGTTCGGCTCATCCCCCTCGGGCGGAGGCTCGGGCGGCGCGATCGTCACGCTCGTGGAGTTCTCGACGCTCTATGTCGGGGCGGACGTGAATGAAGCGAACCTCTCGAAGCTCGGCCCGAAACAGCCGGCCGAGATTACTCTCGACGCGGTGCCCGACAAGACGTATCACGGGTTTCTGAGGCAGATCGTCCCGGCCGCCGACCGCCAGAAGGCGACGGTGCGCGTGAAGGTCGCGTTCCTCGACGCGGACGAGAAGATCCTGCCGGATCTTTCGGCGCGAGTTTCGTTCACGGCGGAGCCGACGCAAGGGAGGACCGGCCGCACGCGGGTCCTGATCCCGAGGTCGGCCATCCGGACGGTGAATGGCCGGACGGGCGTCTTCCGGATTGTCGAGGGGCGCGCGAAGTTTCAGCGGGTCAAGGCCGGCGCGGAGACCCAGGGGCAGGTCGAGATCGTGGAAGGTCTCTCGGGAGGGGAGCGGCTCGTCTCCACCTCTTCGGGCGAGATCCACGACGGCGACCGGGTGCGGGTCGAAGGAGAGAAATCATGAGCTCGGCCGGAGAAAAAGAAATGAGCGACATCATCGTTCTCGATCACGTCGAAAAGGTCTATCACCGGGACGCGCTCGAAATCCCGGTCTTGAAAGACATTGCCCTCCGGGTGCCGCAGGGGGAGTTCCTCGCGCTCATGGGCCCCTCCGGCTCGGGCAAGACCACTCTCCTGAACCTGATTGCCGGAATCGATCAGCCCACGCGCGGCCGCATCCTCGTCGGGGGTGTCGACATCTCGACGATCTCGCAGACCCGGCTCGCGAAGTGGCGGTCGCAGACCATCGGGTTCATTTTCCAGCTCTACAACCTGATCCCGGTTCTGACCGCCTTCGAGAACGTCGAGCTGCCGCTGCTCCTGACCAGGCTCTCGCGGGCCGAGCGGCGCCGACACGTTGAGACCGCGCTCTCGATCGTCGCCCTCTCCGACCGGATGGATCACTACCCGCGACAGCTCTCGGGAGGCCAGGAGCAGCGCGTGGCGATCGCCCGGGCCATCGTCTCGGATCCCGTCATCCTCGTGGCGGACGAGCCCACCGGCGATCTCGACGCGAAGTCGGCGGAAGAAATCCTGATTCTTCTGAAGCGGCTGAACGAAGAGTTCGCCAAGACGATCGTCGTGGTCACCCACGATCCGAAGGCCGCATCGCGGGCGCACCGGATGATCCATCTGGACAAGGGCGTGCTCGAGTCCGACGAGCTCACCGAGACCGGACATCTGCGGCGCGTCTGAAGCAGCCATGAAATTTTTCCGCCTGATCTGGAAGAACGTCTTCCGCAAGAAGACCCGGATGGTCCTGACGACCGGCTCGATCGTTCTCGTGCTGGTCCTGATCGTCGTGCTGGTGTCGCTCCTGAACGCGATGGAAGCCGACCCTTCGGGGGGCCGGGGGGCGAATCGCCTGGTCGTCCAGCACGCGACGGGGCTCGCGTCGTTTCTGCCTCTCTCGCAGCGTCAGCGGATCGAGCAGATCCCGGGGGTCGTCGCCGTCTCGCCCGAGATCTGGTTCGGAGGCGTTTACAAGGACGACCGGCCGGAGAACTTCTTCGGACAGCTGTCCGCCGACCCGCAGATCTTCTTCGACAAGATCTTCGACGACGCCATGATCGATCCGGCGGCCAACGCCGAGTGGAAGGCGACGCGCAACGGGTTCGTCGCGGGGCAGAACCTCGTCACGAAGTTCGGCTGGAAGAAAGGGGACCACATACAGCTCCGCGGGACCTACATCCCGGTCACGCTCGACCTGATCTACATCGGCAAGTACAGGGCGGGCGACGAGTCGAACATCTTCTTTCACAACGAGTATCTGAACCAGTCGAAGTGGTTCGGAGCGAATCGCGTCACCGGGATCTACTACATGAAGGTCGCCTCGACGCAGGACCTGCCGCGGGTCGCGGCGGCGATCGACCGGATGTTCGAGAACAGCGACGCGCCGACGAAGACGATGACCGAGAAACAGTTTCAGGCCCAGTTCATGGAGATGATGGGGAACATCAAGGGCCTGATCCGGTGGATCTCGCTCGTGATCCTGTTCGCGGTGACGCTGATCGTCGCGAACACCGTCGCGATGTCGGCTCGCGAGCGCGTGACCGAGATCTCCGTCATGCGCGTGCTCGGTTTCCGAAGGAGTCACGTCCTCTCATTCATCCTGTCGGAGTCGGTGCTGATGTCCCTCCTGGGCGGGCTCGTCGGGGTCGTGCTCGCGAAGTTCGTCATCATTCCGGGGATGGTGAAGGGGATGCAGACGACGCCCATGGCCCCCTTTCTCATCAACTTCCGGGTGACCTGGCAGGTGCTTCTCGCTGCCTTCGGGATTTCCGTCGGGGTCGGAGTCCTCGCCGGCTTCGTCCCGGCGATCCGTTCCTCCCAGCTCCGGATCGTCGACGGCCTGCGACAGGTGGTGTGAAAGTCGCGGGTGCAGGCTTAAGCCTGTCCCCAGAAGGGTGAAATGGCTATCCCGCTCAAGTACAACCTCCGAAACCTGATGGTCCGCAAGGTGTCGACCGGGATGACGGTCTTCGTCATCTGTCTCGTCGTCACGGTTTTTCTCTTCGTCCTGTCGCTCTGGAGCGGCGTCACGCGGACGCTCTCGACCAACGCCTCGGACAGGAACGTCGTCACGATGCGCGTCGGGTCGCAGGCGGAGATGCAGAGCGTCGTGACCCGCGACTCCGCGGATCTCATCCGTTCTCTGCCCGGCATCGAGCGCGACGCCGGCGGGCAGCCGCTCGTTTCCGCCGAGCTCCTGACGCTCGTCAACATTCCGAAGGCGGACGGCAAGAGCACCAACGTCCAGGTTCGCGGAACGTCTTCGGCCGGGATGGCGCTGCGGCCGTCGATCCGAATGGTCGAAGGGCAGATGTTCCGGCCCGGCACGAACGAGGCGATCGTCTCGAAAGTCCTTCCGTCGCGGATCGCGGGGGTCTCGATCAGCGACACGCTGAAGTCGGGGAGCTACCGCTGGAAGATCGTCGGTTACTTCGACGCCTCGGGATCCGCGTACGACTCCGAGATCTGGACGGACGTCGCGGACCTGCAGGCGCAGAGCAAGCGTCCGATCTACTCGATCGTGTACGTTCGCGCGACGGACGCCGAGAGCGCGCGGCGCTACATCGAGGCCGTCAAAGGCGATCAGCGGCTGAAGCTCGAAGGGAAAACGGAGAAGAAGTACTTCGAGGAGCAGATGGTGACGGGAGCCCCGATCAAGGTCCTGGCGATCCTGGTCGGCGTCTTCACCGCCATCGGGGCGTCTTTCGGGGCCATGAACACGATGTACGCGCAGGTCTCCGCGCGCATCCGCGAGATCGGCACGCTCCGCGCGATCGGCTTCTCGCGCCGGTCGGTCCTGGTCTCGTTCGTCGTGGAGGCTCTCCTCCTGTGCCTGATCGGGGGGATCCTGGGGACCGCGCTCGCATTCGTTCTCTTCAACCTAGTCATCACGAAACCGACCGGGACGATGAACTTCCGCACTTTCTCGGAAATCCTCTTCAACTTCCGGCTGACGCCTCCGCTCGTCCTGGGAGGCCTCGCCTTCTCCCTGGCGATGGGCTTCATCGGAGGGTTCTTCCCGGCGGCCCGGGCGGCGCGGCTGAAGATCACGACGGCATTGCGGGAGATTTGAAAAGCCTTAAACGCTCGCGGCCTCGACCAGCCTCTTTCCTTCCTCGTCCTCCACGATCGTGCCCCACGGCACCTCCGGATCGTGCTCGAAGATGCACAGCCACTTCTCGGCGACCGCCTGCGCGACGAGCCGCCTCTTGTTCTCGATCAGATCGACGGGGTAGAGGTCATACCCCATGATCCAGGGGATCGCGACGTGCGCGGTCGTCGGGAGTGCATCGGCGAAGTAGAACGCGGTCCGGCCGCCCGAGTCGATCCGGATCGCCTGCATGCCGGCGTTGTGGCCACGGACGGGGACGACCGTCAGTCCCGGCCGGACCTCGACTTCGCCCGAAACCTCCGCGAGCAGACCGGCGTCGGCGCACGGCTCCCAGTCCTCGCGGCGGTAAGACGCGCGGTCCCGCTCGTTCGGGGACCGCGCATGAGACAGCTCTTCCGACTGGACATAGACGGTCGCGTTCGGAAAGGCCGGCGCCGCCCGGCCATCCTCCCGGCGTGTGGAGCCGCCGGCGTGGTCGAAGTGCAGGTGCGACAGCACGAGCGCGTCCACGTCCCCGGGAGGGACGCCTTTCTCCGCGAGGCTGTCTTCGATCGTCCTCGCGCCGTCGATCGCGTAGATCTCCCGGGATTTCGAGTCCCACTTTTCTCCCAGGCCGCTCTCGACGAGCGCGGTGTAACCGCCTCCCCGGACGAGGAGGCAGTTCGTCGCGAGCCGGATCCGGTTTCGTTCGTCCGCCGGAAACTTTTTCTCCCAGAGAAGTTTCGGAACGATGCCGAACATCGCCCCGCCGTCCAGACGGAAGCCGGAGCCGCGCACGATGTCGAGCTCGAGAGACCCGAGCCTCACGAGCGGGATCTTGTCATTCCGAGGAGCGAAGCGACGAGGAATCCGTCGTCCTCACGAGCATCGCTTCGCTCAGGATGACCGCGACGCGGTCAAATCCCTCGTTGCGCTCGGGATGACAATGGAAAGGTCGCTCGAGATGACAAGGAGTCTCGTGAAGCTCAACTTCTACGGCACGAAAGGCTACGTCGAGGAGTCCTCGCCCGAGCACTCCGGGCATTCCGCTTTTACGATCGAGGCGGAGGGGTTCCGACTGCTGTGCGACTTCGGCGAGAACCGCAAAGGGCTGCTCGGAAAGATCCGTCCCGACGCGATCTTCGTCTCCCACGCGCACCCAGATCACGCTTGGGGGCTGGAGGAGGGGACCGCCGCCGCCGTATACGCGTCGGAGATCACGCACTCGCTGACCGGAAAGTTCGGGATCGCGAAGCGCGTCGTCCTCGAGCCGGAGAGGACCGTTTCCGTGGGCCCGTGGCGCGTGACGGCGTTTCCCGTCGTCCACTCGGTCCGTTGTCCCGGCATCGCCGCCCGCCTCGAGGTCGCGGGGCGGGTTCTCGTCTACTCCGGGGACATCGTCTCCTTCGAGAATCCGGACGGAGCGCTCGCCGGCGCGGACGTCTACGTCGGCGACGGCTCCACGCTTCGAGGCACGCTCGTGCGCCGGCACCCCAGCGGGACCCTGCTCGGCCATACCACGGTGCGCGCGCAACTCGGCTGGCTCGCGAAGCACGGAATCCGGCGCGCGGTGTTCTCGCATTTCGGAAAGGAAGCAATCGAGATGGGGGAGAAAGCTCTCCGGGAGGCGTTCGAGAAGCTCGCATCCGAGCGCCTGCCGGGAGCCGACGTATCCGTCGCCGGCGACGGAGCGACGATCGAGGTCTAGACGGCGATCAGCGGGGCGATGCCGAAGTCGCGGCGGTTGCCGGGGCGGCCGTCGCCGTCATGCCCGAAGCCGTCGCCGCCGAAGCAGCCGCGCGGGGCGCCGTCGAGACCG
>Ga0066669_10000618_pt1 | contig 11866 bp, 6 predicted proteins | sample GraSoiAngelo_118_FD_133940 | JGI IMG/M metagenome (GOLD analysis project Ga0066669, IMG submission 133940) | Grasslands soil microbial communities from the Angelo Coastal Reserve, California, USA - 14_0919_02_20cm | ecosystem: Environmental > Terrestrial > Soil > Grasslands | place: USA...
ATCGTCCAAACCTGTTCCGCTGGTCTTTGTTCGTGCAGGACAGCTGGCAATTGGCTCCGACCTTCACGCTCAATGCTGGAGTGCGCTACGAGAATTTCGGGCAGCCAGCTAACATCTTCCCCTTCCCGGCCTACTCGGGAGACGATCCCGCGAAGTTCACAGTGCCGAGCAAGGTCCATTCACCCAACAAGAACTTTGGACCATCGCTGGGATTTGCCTGGAGCCCGCAAAGCGGTCCCCTGGCTTGGCACGGCGGCACCGGCAAGACCGTCGTTCGTGGGGGTTATCAGCTCACCTATGACACGTTCTTCAACAATCTGTTGTCGAACATGGCCGCTGGTGCTCCGAATAACCCGGCGAACTTACCCATTATTGGCGCTCAGAGTGCCTCGGCTCCTCGCGGGCTGGCTGGACTGAACCAGACTCTGCTGCCCACGGTTACGGTCGGACCGCTGAACCCCCTGGCCGGCAGCTCCAACCAATTTGATCCGAACATCACAAACCCGCGATATAACCATTTCTCTTTGGGCGTTCAAAGAGAAGTAGCGGGCGGGACAGTCATTGATCTTTCGTACGTCGGCGGTCTTGGACGTCATCTCTTCAACAATTTCTCAACTAACCCTTTTCTGCCGAACGCTACCAAGACCTCAACGGGAAGCCGTCTGAATCCGGCTTTCGGGCCGCGCACCATCAGGGCCAGTGAAGCCACTTCCAACTATCATGCGATGCAGCTGGAAGTCCGTAACCACCTGATCCCAACGCTGGTGGGTGGATTTGAGTTCCGCAGCGCCTATACCTGGTCGCGAAACATGGACGAGACCAGCGAAGTCTTCGTGACTAACAATCAGAACAGCTCGAACCCGGCGGTAAATCCCTTTATCTTCCCGAATGGCTTGCGCGCCGACTATGGCCCGTCAGACAACGACCGCCGTCATGTTTGGCAGACAACGGCCGTGTGGCAGGTACGGGGGCCAAAGACCGGAATTCTGGGACAGGCTTTCGGCGGATGGACTTTGGCCACCATCATCCCGGTCTCCTCAGGTCAGCCGTACACGGTGATCAATGGTACCGACCGCGATCTTGATGGTTCCCTGGCCGGCGATCGTCCAGAAGTAGGCAATTGGAATGCGCCATTTAACTCCAGGGCAAAGATCAGCACCACTTGCAGCACGGGTCTGATCAATCCTGATACGGGGGCGTGTGTGACGACAAACGATGTGCGCTGGATCCAGGTTGCAGCTTACAACCCCAACAGCCCGCGTACTGGCCGCCGGAACTCCCTCTACACCGACGGTTCCGTGACCATGCATTTGAACATTCTCAAGAACTTTAAGATCACCGAGAGGGTCGGCCTGGAGTATCGGGCCGAGATCTTCAATCTTCTGAACAACCAGAACTTCAACTTTGCGCCGTTCCTCAGCGGAGGAGCCTCCACCGTCATCGTTCGCGACGCAGCCAAGGGGAACTTCCTGAATTTCAGCAATGGCGATGGCTCGGAGACCAACGCCACGCTGACGCAGCGCAATATGCGAATGGGCCTCAAGCTCAGTTTCTAATCTGTTGAATGCGGGATCGGGATGTTCTCCGATCCCGCAACATTTCTAAACGGTTTCCACACAGCCCTTCCTGTTCTGGTCAAGAAAAATGCATCTAACCGGATGCATGCGTGTGACCGACCGTACTATCTTCCCTGAGTCGCACAGTCTCACCGAAGCGCTCGAACAGATTGCTAACGAGATCGGCACCAGGCCGCTCTCGACGTATCGCATTCAGTTCCACAATGGATTCAAGCTCGAGCAAGCACGGGAGCTCGTCGACTACCTGCACGATCTTGGTGTCTCACACCTCTATTCGTCTCCATTTCTCGAGGCGCGCGCCGGCAGCATGCACGGCTACGACATCATCAATCACGAGCGTCTGAACCCCGAAGTCGGCACAGAAGAAGAACTGCACGCGCTGGTCCGCGACCTGAACGCGCGCGGCATGTCGATCGTGCTCGATATCGTGCCCAATCACATGGGAGTGAGCACCAGCACGCCGTGGTGGCGGGATGTGCTCCAGCATGGACGCACCTCGAATTATGCGGACTTCTTCGATATCGATTGGAATCCGCTCAAACCGGAGCTGCACAACAAGCTTCTGCTGCCGGTGCTCGGCGGTCAGTATGGCGACGAACTCGAACAGGGTCATTTGCAGGTCGTCAACAAAGATGACGAATTCGTGATCAAATATTACGACCACGAATTCCCCCTCGATCCGCAGACACTCCCTTTGATCTTCGAAGGACTTGGGCCACTCCCGAATGGGGAAGCCTCCGCGAACGGAGACCTGCAGAAATTCTCGGGGATCATTGAGCAGCTCCGGACCCTGCCGCAACATAGCAGTACCGATCCGGAACAGCGAAACGAACGAAGTGGCGCCTGGGAGAAGTTACGCCCACGCTGGCAAGCACTTCTCCAGGAATCGCCCACCGTGAAGGAACTTGCCGGGCGCGCTCTTGAGCACATCAACGGCAGGGCCGGGGATCCGCGCAGCTTCGATCTGCTGCATCTGCTGCTTGAACTTCAGGTGTACCGGCTTGCACACTGGCGCGTCTCAGGCGAGGAGATCAATTACCGCCGATTCTTTGATATTAACGACCTGGTCGGGCTGCGCATGGAAAACCCGCAGGTCTTCACTGCTACCCACCGCATGCTCCGCCGATTATTCGCAGAGAAGATGATCACCGGCGTCCGCGTGGATCACTGCGATGGCATGCTGAATCCACGACAATATCTGATTCGCCTGCAGCTGCTTTACTCCGATGCTCGCGTAAACGGCCCAGAGCCGGTTGACCCTGCCGGCGAAAACGGCATTTCCTTGGAAATACAGCAAACCCTCGCACAACACGACTGGCTGGAAAGAAAGCATCCGCTGTATGTGGTGGTCGAGAAAATCCTCGAGCCTGGCGAGGAACTGGCGAAAGAGTGGCCGGTCGACGGCACCAGCGGATATGAATTCAACAATCTGGTAAACGGCATCTTCATCAATCAGGAGAGCGAACGTGCCTTTACCCGCATTTACCTGCGCTGCGTTGGGCAGATCGCGGATGTCGACACGCTGATTTACCAAAGCAAGAAACTCATCATGCACACGGCGCTGGCCAGTGAGGTGAACGTACTTACGCACCTGCTTGGCGAACTCTCCTCCAGCGACCGCCGCGCCCGCGACTTCACGCTCAAGACTCTGCGCGACAGTATCCGTGAAACCATCGCTTGCTTCCCTGTTTACCGCTCTTACATCGATGAACGCGGCGAGTACACTGCGCGCGACCGGGAATATGTGCAGGTTGCGATCCGCAAGGCTAAGCGTCTGAATCCTGGAATGTCGGATCGAGTCTTTGATTTCCTGCACGACACCCTCCTGCTGAAGGGAGGGCGGCTCGACGAAATCATGTATCGGCGACGTCTTTACTTCGCTCTGAAGTTCCAGCAACTCACCGGACCGGTGATGGCCAAAGGCCTGGAAGACACCGTTTGTTACGTTTACAACCGGTTTGTCTCGGTGAATGAAGTGGGAGGCACACCAAAGCAATTTGGCATGAGTCTGGCTGCGTTCCATTCCGAAAACAGGAAACGGGCGGAGCGCTGGCCAACCTCGATGTTGGCCACTTCCACGCACGATACGAAGCGCAGCGAGGATGTTCGCGCGCGGCTCAACGTACTCTCGGAGATGCCGAAGCTGTGGTCAGCCTTTGTAATGCGAGCTCGCCGCCTGAACCGCAACAAGAAAATCACCATCAGCGATGGCCGCGTTGTCCCGGATGGAAATGAAGAATATTTGCTGTACCAGACGCTGGTTGGGATATGGGGCTTCAGCCGCGATGTAAAAGATCGAGCCGAGATCGTGAAGCGCGTGCAGGAGTACATGACCAAAGCGGTACACGAAGCCAAAGTAAACCTGAGCTGGGTAAATCCAAATCCGGAGTACGTGGAAGCGCTGCGCAAGTTCGTGTCGCGCATAATCACAGGGCGGCCACGCGCCAGAAACTTCGTCTTTTTCCTGGAAGAGCTCGTGCAGTCTATCGGATTATTCGGCGCAATGAACTCATTGGCACAGACGACGCTCAAGCTGATGGCTCCGGGCAATCCCGACATCTACCAGGGAACCGAGCTGTGGGATTTCAGTCTGGTGGATCCTGACAATCGTCGCCCAGTGGACTTCGGCCTACGGCGCAAGCTGCTCTCTGAGCTGCGCAGAAGCGTCGATCCTGTTGAGTTATGCAAAGAGCTGCTGGCCAATTACGAGGATGGTCGAATCAAGCTTTGGCTGACCATGCGCGGCCTTGAATTCCGTCGTGAGCACCCGGACTTGTTCCGTCTAGGAACTTACATTCCCCTTGAAGCTACAAGTCTCAATCAGCACGTCTGCGCCTTCGCTCGCGTGCTGGAGCATCAAGGAAATTCGGAGTTTGCCATCGTCGCTGCCCCCCGTTTCTCGTACACCCTGACAGGCGGCAAGATTCAGCCGCCGATCGGGGAGCTCTGGGGAGACGCGGCAATCAGCCTCCCCGCCCAGGCTCCCGCAGAGTTTGAGAACATCTTCACTGGCGAACGAGTGCAGGCTAAGAATGGAACTATCTTATGTCGGGAGTTGCTCAGCAGCTTTCCCATGTGCGTCTTGAAAGCAACTAGTTCCGGTGCTTAGACACTTGGAGACACACTTCCTGCATGCACGTCCAAATTAGAGCAGCTGCTTCTAAGCCTTCAACTGAACACTGTCATTCCGAGGCGCCGTTTTTTTGCGCGCGGAATCTGCCGTTTGCTATGGCGGCCTCCTGGACGGCATATCCCCACTTCGTGCGAGATGACAGTATGAAACATACTTAATGAAGAAAATGAGTGATCGGGTGAAGCCACGCGCCTTCGAAAGACTTCGAGCGAAGCTGATTTGGGGCAAGGAGCGCAATATAGTGTGCCTCTATGCTGCTGTTTGTGAGCACCTCACAGAGGCAAACGGAGGCGGCTTAGAATCATCACAAACTCTCAAAGCCCCCGGGAGAAAAGCATGGTTCGAATCACCTGTGATAGTTGCGGGGCTGTTAAGCCAGCCTACGAGAAATTGCGGCGCGATGCATGGATGCTCGGCTACGATATCGAGAGCAAGAGCTCTCGTTCTCTGCAGCGCGCAATTCGATTTCTGGACCGATGGGACGATCGCCGCATTTTGGAACTAGGCGCGATCCATTTTTGTTCGGTGAAATGTAAGGACGAGTACCTGAAGAAATCTGCGTAAGAACAGATCGACGTGGATACATCCAAATCCACGTTTCACTTCTTCACGTAAGGAGCGCGTGGAGAGTACTTGTTCAGCACGCCGATCAAATGCGCTGCTCCGGCAGGCATTCCTACTCTCTGCGCAATGAGAATGTCCTGTGGCTTAATCTCCCGCCCATAGAGATCCTTGTTGACATCGCCATCCTGATACATCCGGGCGCCGTCCAGGGCAACGCCAGCAAACAATCCGCGCGAGCGTGCATAGGAATAGATCTCTGAGCGCAACAAAATGTCGGTGCCTGCTTCTGCGGTTCGTCCGATTGGGCCAGCCGAAATGGATGCATCACCGCCCAGCGAGAATTGATCTTGCAATAGCTTTTCCACTCCACGCTGATTCACGAACAGGAGAACGACGTCTACAGATTCCAGCCCAATTTGGAACCCAAAAGTTCCGCCCGCGATCTTGAAGGACGACACAGGTCCCCATGAACCCGTCATTCCGCGCCGGCAGGTCACGAATCCATGCCCGAATCGGGCGCCAAGGCCCAAGCCTCCCTTCTTAAGGGAAGGAACAACCGCTACGCAGCGAGCGTGATCAAGCATGCCCTTTGGGATGCCCTTGTCGGGCGCTCCGATCATCTCCTGCAGTACCTGGCCGGAGCGTTCGAAGCGATCCATCACTTTGCCGGAAACACCCGCTTCCGCCAATTGGTAGGGAAATACCGCCAGGGCGGTGGCTGTCAGGGCAACGAGGAAGCGTCGCATTTGGGGGACTCCAAATCTATGCAGATTTTCGACCTGTAGGTGGATGTTGCCGTGGAGCGCCAGACGCGACAAGGGTACGTAAGTGCCTGTTCTTCCGCGGTTTTGATTTCGTGGTTCCGGCCGCCCTAGGCTGGGCTTTTTGGGGATCTTGCGATTTCGCGTGCGTGATTTCGCGATCTCGAATCACTAAATCGCAAAATCACAAAATACTTACGAAAAGGCTAGAGGGAAGGATCAACGCTGCGGAGTTACTGAACGTCGTCTTTGCCAGAACTCCGGGCAATGCTCTCGCCACCGTCTTCAAGCATCCACGATTCAGAAGCCGGCGGGCGCACAGCCTGACGTTCGACTTTCACGCGATACATTTCCCTGTCAGCCACTTCGAGGGCATCCTTCATATCCATGCCTTTGCGATAAGTGGCCACACCGCAGCTGAACGACAGCTCATACTTCGCGTGACCTGCCTGGTTCCACCACCTCGTCTCCCAGGAGAGACGCTCTGCCGCGCGCATGGCTTGTTTATTTGAGGTCTCAGGCAAAAGGATCAGAAACTCATCTCCGCCCAGGCGCAGAACGGTGTCCGATCCGCGAAATGTCTTCTTCAGTAAGGTTGCGATGTCGCGCAGGTACTGGTCGCCGAGAAAATGTCCGAATTTTGTGTTGATGTCTTTGAATCCATCCACGTCGAGGATGATCAGAGACAACTCAGTGCCGCTGCGAGTTGCCTTGTTGATCTCGCGCGGAAAGTTCTCTTCCATGTAACGCCGATTGAAGGCTCCGGTCAGGGGATCGACAAGTGCCGTCTCTCTAGCCTTGGCGGACTCCATCAGCTCGCGAAGCAGTTGTCCGCGCGTCCGGTTCAGTTCTCGCTTCTGCTCGAGGATGTAGACGTTGAATAGGATGACGAGGGTAATCAGTCCCAGGAAGAGCTGAGGCACATAGCGTGCATCAGTGCGCAGAGTAGTCCACACCAGATTCGGAACAACAAAGGCCGCTAAGCCGGTCGCAATCACAAGAATCACGAGCGCGCAGATCGACCAAAGCTGCCAATCTCGCGACGAAAGCGCTTCCAGGTCGCGGTAGATCTCCGACGACTCCTGCAGCTCCGCTTGATGGCGTTCTGCGTGTTGCTCCAATGTCTGCTGTTGCTGCTCGCTCATGGAAGATCCTCTTGCGACCGCTGATGCTGGGGCAGCACCCGCTCGCGAATACACGTTCAGGGCGGGGAATCCCCAAAGAGTAGCAGCGCTCTTGCAGACTTAAGAGATTACGAAGGGGAGTTAGACTCCAGGACTGCTGCGGAAGGTAACTGGTTACTTGTAGATCAGGTATTTCTCCCGCATCGGCAGGAAGGCCTCCAGCGCCTCAGTCCACTTCGAAGAAATGAAGCGTGGATCGACGCCGGCGTTCAGGTCGTCCATGGTCTGCTGATTTGCTACCAAGCGCGCGATCTTATCGATCTTGAAGTCGTTTGGATAAAGCTTGTGCAGTGCCGCCGCAATTTCCGCTCCCAGTCCCGTGGCATCCAGCGCCAGGCGATTCGTCACAATGATGTTCACGCCTCCGCACTGCTGGTTGGAGTACAGGGACGACGTCGGAGCAAACGATGTTGGGATGAAACGCACGCCGGAGATATGCCGGTTGTTCAAGTAGGAAGCGAGTTCCTGAGACTTGATCCAGGGAGCGCCGAGAACCTCGAATGGGGTATCAGTGCCGCGGCCGACGGAGACATTTGCTCCTTCCACCATTCCCACTCCGGGATAAAGCGTGGCTTCATTCAAGCTGCGCATGTTGGGCGAAGGATTCACCCACATCTGCCCGGTTGAGTCGAACCAGTCGCCGCGCTGCCATCCCTGCATGTTGACGACCGTCAACTTCGCCCCGAGATTCTTCTCGCCATTGAAGAACTTCGCCAGCTCACCAAAGGTCATGCCATGACGCAGCGGAATGGTGTAGTACGAGGTAAAGATTAACTTGTCGAGATCGGCGATAGGACCAGACACGACGGATCCGGTGATGGGATTGGGTCGATCGAGCACCACGATTTCAATCGCAGCCTGCGCCGCCGCCTCGAGAAAGTAGCCCATCGTGGCTTCGTAGGTCCAAAAGCGAACTCCGATGTCCTGAAGATCGATCACCACGGTGTCGAGCTGCTTCAGCTGCTCGAGATTCGGCCGCCTCTTGGCATCCGTGTCGCCATAGACGCTGTACACCGGGATACCGGTAGCACCGTCGACGGTATTCCCAACCTGAGTCGTATCGAGCACGCCCGCTGCTCCATGCTCAGGACTAAACAACGCTGTCACCTTCAGCCCAGGAACAGAATTAAGGATGTCGATGGTCCGGCGTCCCGCGGAGTCAATCCCATTTTGGTTCGTCAGAATGCCGATCTTGCGCGGAGCGGCGCCTTCCGCGGCCGGTTTCAGGGCGTCGAAGTGATTCGCCTGCAGCACATCGATGCCTGTGAGCACATTGGCGTTGCGATACGCCATGCGACGGCTCCCCGCTGCCGCTTCGTTGTATCCAGTAATCGCAAGCAGAGGATCCTTGTCGTGGATCTCTTTTCCCAGATCCAAAGCCGCAGCAACCGCATTCGCAACTTTGCTGCGCAGGACGACAACACTGCCGGTTCCATTCGGGTGCACGGAATTCGTCAGCAGGATCACATAGGTGTTCGTGAACGGATCAATCCATATCGACGTTCCGGTAAAGCCTGTGTGGCCGAATGAACCCAGCGGTAAGAACTCCCCACGATTCGACGAAAATGCCGAATCAATATCCCAGCCGAGCCCGCGCAGGCTGGTAGCTTCGGGCGGCTGCTCTGGACGGGTCGCCTTTATGAGCGTCAAGCTCTTGAGAAATGGCTTTCGCTGCGGCTTCAGGTTGATCGCGTCGATTAAGGCCTGGGCATACTTGGAGAGATCCGCGGCGGTGGAGAACAAGCCGGCGTGGCCTGCAACTCCGCCCATGCGACGCGCAGACGGATCATGCACGATCCCACGAAGCATCTGATGATTCTCATCGTACTCAGTCGGCGCGATGCGCCGCCGCCACGAAGGAGGAGGAAGAAACCGAGTTTCCCTCATCCCCAGCGGCTGAAAGACAAAGGCATCCGCGTACTTGTCCAGCGGCATTCCGGAGATCTTCTCGAGCAAAAATCCGAGCGTCTCGAAATTGATGTCGCTATAACGGAACATAGCCCCGGGAGGCGTGATCAGCTGCTCTGCGAATGCCATTTGCATCGCCGTATCTCTTCCGGACCACTCGATCTTCAGATTTAAGTCTCCGGGCAACCCTGAGTAGTGCGTCAATAGCTGGCGAATGGTGACATCCTGTTTCCCATTCTGGGCAAACTCCGGCAGATAGCTGGCAACCGTATCGTTCAATCGAATCTGCCCAAGTTCGAGCATGCGGAGCACAGACGGCGTGGTCGCCACTACTTTCGTGAGCGAGGCAACGTCAAAGATCGTGTCCAATGTCATTGCCTCGCGCGCCGGCTCGAGCGAACGCATGCCATACGCCTTGCGGTACACGGCTTTCCCGCCATGCCCGACCACCAGCACCGCGCCCGGACACTGCTTCTGCTCAATCGCGTCCTCGATCACCGCATCGAGTGTCTTGAACTGAACTGTAGTTTTCGACGGAGCAGCAGCCTTCGTTTGCGAGGGGGTCTTCTTCGCGGCGGCTGCGAACCCTGACTGGAAGAAGGCCAAAGCTAACAGGAGGTGGAAGATGGGAGATCGAGAGACTCGCATACAGGAAATCTCATTGTCGTGTATGCGCGAAGGCGACGCAACGTCCGGGTTCCTTGTTTAATATGACGCAAGTTCTATCTCGAACTATGCCGAAAGTTGTCTGCGTCTGTGATCCCAATCGGATTCTCCGGAGTGCAATGCGCTCATCACTGCAAGGGACTGTTACCGCGCGACTAGTGGTTCCTGAATAGGCACAGTCGCAACCGTCGCCTTCACCGGCTCCGCTCGGCGGACGTACTTCTCATACGCCTCGCGCTCAGCCGCCCAGGCGCGGAAGGTTGGCAGCACCTTCAAAGCTGCTTCATAGCCGACGTTCACGATTCCCAGCGCTCTCTGGAAGTCATCGAAGGCGAAGGCGCTCACGTCCGGTTCCACCAGCAGGTCTGCATGCTTTTGCCACAGGCACGACATGTTCGATTGGGCGATCGAGAAGCATTGCCCAATTACCTCAAGCACGTGGCGCGGACTCTTTTGTACCCAATGCGCACCAAAGAAGACCGCAGCCACACGGTCAGCGCCCATCTGCTTGAGCGGCTGCGCGGGGACAGCATGTCCGAGCAGACCATCGACCATCACCTTGCCTTTCACCTCGACGGGCAGAAACACGCCTGGATAGGCGCAACTCGCCCGCACCGGATCAATCAGCTCACCACTGGTAAATACGATCGGTTCGCCGGTCACAAAATCCGTGGCCGTAACAGCCAGCGGAATCCGCAGCTCTTCGAACGTTCTTACTTTCAGGATGCGCCGCAGGAATCCGGTCATGCGGTCGTTGGTGCAGAGTCCAAAGCGGGAGATGGTATAGCGGGCAAAATCTTTAAAGCGGACGATGGAGGCGATCTCTTCAAGTTCCCTGGCGGAAACTCCGCTACAATACGCAGCGCCGATTACAGCCCCAACGCTTGTCCCGGCAAGAAAATCCGGGACGATGCCGGCTTCTTCCAGGGCTTTGAGCACGCCGACGTGAGCCAGACCACGGGCAAAACCACCACCCAGCGCGAGTCCAATCTTGCAGGGCTTAGGCACATCGGCCCGAGACGGCAATTGCAGGGATTCCGACTCACCTCCGAGAACCCTCAGCGATTTGCGGATACCCTCTAGTAGCTTCACGGCTACCTGCCTCAGGCGACGCTAATCCGAAGCGCAGCCTATATATACGATGCTCAGGTTTCGAATTTGAGATGCAGAATTCCGCCTCATTTTTGTGACGTATTGGCTACTGCAAAACTTCCGGCTCTCCCAAGTAAGCAGACACTAACACTGTTCCGGCGGCGCACAACAGGTAAATTTTCCATATTGATCCGGCACCGGAGGGTCAAGAAGAGCCGTCTGCTACACTGCCGTCCCTTTTGTAAGACGCAAGGACGGAGGCACGATGGCAGGAGCGAAAAGCAGCCTATCCAACAACGAGAGTCGCAGAACCTTCCTCAAGACAGGTCTGACAGCGGCTGCCGGAGCCGCTGCATTTCCGCAGTGGCTGCGTGGGCAAGCGCAAAGTCCGCAAACGAACACTGTTTCGGTCAATTTGGACGAGGCCTCACTCGACACCCTGCGAGCCTACCTGGAGGGCGGCCAATTTACCGCCCACACGCTGTCTCAGTACTATCTGTCGCGAATCGACGAAGTAGATCGGGCGGGCCCGCGGCTGAACTCGGTCATCGAAGTTAACCCGGAGGCTTTGGGGATCGCGGACGATCTCGACCGCGAACGCCGCGCCAAGGGTTCCCGAGGTCCATTGCACGGCATCCCCGTTCTGATCAAAGACAACATCGCCAGTGCCGATCGGATGCAAACAACCGCCGGTTCCCTGGCGCTCGTTGGTTCACGCCCACCGAAGGATGCGTTCCTCCTAACCCGCCTGCGTGCGGCTGGAGCCGTGATACTGGGCAAGACCAACTGCAGTGAGTGGGCTAACTTTCGCGGCAGGCACTCCACCAGCGGATGGAGCGGACGTGGAGGACAAACCCACAACCTCTACGCCCTCGATCGCAATCCCTCCGGCTCGAGCTCCGGATCGGGACCAGCCGTGGCATCCAACCTGTGCTCTTTCGCAGTAGGCAGCGAGACCGATGGCTCGATCGTCTCGCCTTC
>Ga0066669_10000622_pt1 | contig 11842 bp, 11 predicted proteins | sample GraSoiAngelo_118_FD_133940 | JGI IMG/M metagenome (GOLD analysis project Ga0066669, IMG submission 133940) | Grasslands soil microbial communities from the Angelo Coastal Reserve, California, USA - 14_0919_02_20cm | ecosystem: Environmental > Terrestrial > Soil > Grasslands | place: USA...
CGATGTGGGCGACCTCATTCCCGTCGCCTACCAGAGACTCGCCAAGGAAGAAATCCGCTGCCATAACTACCTCCCGATCCGGATGGGGTCCACGAGTTTCACTGCCGGCCGTCACGAATGCGGCGTTGAGAGCAGCGTAGCCAGAGGGGTGTGGAAAGCCACGCCGTCCCGCGTCTGCGGGTAGCTCCTACGAAACCGTATCGATGGGGTGCTAACCTGCCCGCCGCTCCCACGGGTGTCAAGCCCGCGCGGCGGGCCCGCAAAATCGAACTTTTCGCATATGTTCCCAGTGTGAGAGGCCCCCTTGGAGGGACGCGAGTTGGCTTGTGGGTTGGCGTCGCGCTTAGCCTGCCAGCCACCGTGGCTGGAGCTCAGGGCGGTTATTCAGTCGTGTATGGCGTCAAAACGGTCACGCCAACCCTTACTCCAAGCGAGGCGAAGCAACGCGGCCTTTGGTACGGGGACGTCCCCAAGGTTGCCGTAACCCGCTTGTTCACGGTCGACCCGTCGAGCGGGAAGACGGCGTTGGTCTTTTCGGACGAGGCCTTGCCGGTCATGGTCCTGCATCGGGAAGGCGCCATGGAGACCGACCTGAAGTGGATTGTGGTGACCATCCCGTCCCGTCGCGCCGCGATCGCGCTGATGGGCAAGCGACCAGGTCCAGCCGACCGATCACGTCCCACGCCACAGCTCTATCAACTATCACTCGACGGAAGTAACAGGGTTCGACCGGTCGCGAGTGTCGAGACGCTGATCGTGTTCGCCGTGTCGCCCGACGGTGCACAGATCGCATACTACTTGAGCGACCCGCACAGGCTCGTGGTCCGCAGTGTAGACTCCGGGACGGTCGCGCGAGCGATCAGTCTTGAGGGACGCGAATTCGCTAATCTGCCGGTACTGAGCTGGTCACCTGATGGGAGAGTCGTATTGGTTCGACGGTGGCCGGGTCCAGAGCACAAGACCGAGTACGATTTCGTCTACGTCTCGCCTGAACGAGTCGAGGCAACCGGGATTCGAGGCGAGATCTATTCCTTCTTCCCCAAGAGCAATCGACTGCTGGGCGTGCACTTGTTGTACGACGGATCCAGTGCCTCACCACGGCGCCGGTTCTTCTCGATGGCGTTACCGTCACGAGAGGCGCTCGATCTCCCGGTCCCCCAATGTAGCGAAGCTTGGCACGCCGAAGTCTCACCGGATGAAGAACTGATCGCCTACCCTTGCGATAGTCACATCGTGATAGCGCCATTGGCAGGTGGTGACTACGGCAAGGTTGCGCGAGAGGTGCCCCTCGAAGGCGGCTCCGTGCTCGGCTGGATCAACAAATGATCCCGGGGTCCGGCTGTCCTTATCCCGGTGGCACCTCATCCCGGTGGCACCTCATCCCGGTGGCACCTCGCCCATGGCGACCCGCCACACCTCGTCGGCGAGCCATTCCAACCGCTGCTGCGCGTAGTCGAGCTCCGCCGGCGTCATCTCCTTCGCCCGGCGGGCGATCTCGCGCGCGTGCCCGAGCAGGTCGTCCAGGACCTCCCGGAGCGGCCGGTTCTGGCGACGCTCGGCGCGGGCGCGCGCGCTCATGCCGTCTGGATTCCCAGGGCGCGCTCCTCGGCAGCCTTGAACTCCGCCGCCGCTGCGCGGACCGTCGACGCGATGCCCCGCTCGGCGAGGTAGCTCTCGACCAGGCGCAGGCCGAGATAGTAGCCGCAACGCTCGGGTAACACCTTGCCCGCCGTGAGTCGGACGGCCGGGCTCATGCCGCCCGACAGGAATCGCAGCCGCAGCCCCAGGCCCGTGTCGTCGAGGAGCGGCGCGGCGGCGCGCCGCAGGAACGAGTCGAGCTCCCGGATGCGGCGGTACTGGCGTCGCGTGTAGCCGAAGTACTCCCACGGCTCGAACCCGGGCGCCACTGCCTGCGCCGCGGCGACCGCGACGCCCTCGTTCGCGAACAGCTCTCGCAAGCTGGCTCGGCGCCCGGTGTCCCAATAGTCGTAGTACCCGCGCAGCTCGGCGACCAGCCGCTTCAGATCGGCTCGGCTCGTGGGCGACGTGTAGCGCACGGCGTGCGCGACCTCATGCGCGACCCATAGCGGCAGGAGATGTGGCGCGAGGCCCATGCCGTAGGTCTGTGGATTGGAACGGCCGGTGAAGTGCTCGAGACACACGAACGCGATGCCGCGGCCGCCCACGACCAACTCGCCGGCGTTCGCGCCGCCTACCCCGACCATGAGATACAGGTCCACCGCACAGTCTGCCTCGAACTGCTCGAGCGAGCGTTGCAAGGCATCGTCCGCGATCGCCGCCACGTCCACATCCTCGAGCAACCTGTGGAGATCAGCGCGGTCGGCGCGCAGCGCCGCCGCGATCGCCTGTTCCGCGTGCGGCGACGTCGGATCGAGCACGTAGTTGTGCCAGTAGCCGTGCAACACCGGTTTGTGGCGTTCGAGATACTCGTGATAGGCCGCGGTGGGGTCGGGCGCGGCGAGGACCGCGAGGAACTCCGGCACGAGGTTGACGAGCATGAGGCGGCCGGTCCCAATTTGGGAACCGGCCCCGTCGGAGACAAGCGGCGACGGCCCGCGGGCGGCTTGACTTTTACGTCACGTGTGGTCGCGCATCTTGCGGCTCATCTCGGCGAGGAAGCGCCGCTCGGCGGGGGTGAGGCTATCGATGCCGCGCGCCGAGATCTTGTCGAGCACGCGGTCGATCTCGGCCTGCGACGGATCGCGCGCGGCTCGGCGCGGCGGCTTCGGGGCGTCGCTCGCCCGCGCCGCACGCCCCGGATGCACCAGCACGCTCGGCTCGCTCGCGCGACGCAGCTGCCGCTCCGCGCGGCCCAGTCGCCAGTCTGCCGCTCGCAGGTACAGAAAGCCGGTCGCGAACCCGCCCAGATGGGCCAAGTGCGCCACTCCGTCGCTCGTCGGGAGCAGGGCGAGCACCAGCGAGAACGCGACGATGAACGTCACCAGCCATTTCGCCGGGATCGGTGCCGGCAGCAGAAACACGTAGATCGGCGCGTCCGGCGCCGCCCACGCGAACGCCAACAGCACGCCGTAGATCGCCGCCGACGCGCCGACCACGGGGCTCAGCTGGCCGAACGCCCACCCCAGCACCAGCGAGAACACCGCGCCGCCGAGCCCGCACAGCAGATAGTAACGCAGGAACGCGCCACTCCCCATCCGCTCTTCCACCTCGGGCCCGAACACGAACAGCGCCAGCAAATTGAACGCGAGATGCAGCAGGTTCGCGTGCACGAACATGTACGTCACGAACGTCCACGGATGCCGGAACGCCGTGAGTGGCGCGAACTGGAGCGTGGTGAGGAAGGCCGGGCTGACGAACAGCGTCACCTGGAAGAGAAACACCACGAGATTGGCGACCATCAGCCGCCGCACCCACGGAGTCATGCCGAACATCCGGTGCGGGCCCATCCGCTACTTATCCCCCGCGCGCGCTCCCCGGGTTCCCCGCGAGCCGACAAATCCGCTCGCACAGCTCCGGGAATTCGATCCCCGCGGCCCGGGCGGCCTGGGGCAGGAGGCTGGTGCGCGTCATGCCGGGGAGCGTGTTCGCCTCTAGGCAAAAGATGTCGTCCTCGGGGCTCAATCGGAAGTCAACGCGCGAATACCCCCCGAGCTTCAGCGCCCGGTGCGCCGCCAGCGCCAGCTCTTGCAGCTGCCGCGCCAGGGCCGTGTCGAGTCGCGCCGGAAAAATCTCCTCGGACATTCCCGGTGTGTACTTGCACTCGTAGTCGAACAGCTCGTGCTTCGGAATGATCTCCCCCACCGGGAGCGGCACGTCGCCCAGCACGCCCACCGTCACCTCCCGCCCGGGGATGAACTGCTCGGCCAGCACCTCGACGTCGTACCTGCGGGCGAGCGCCACCGCCGCCTCCAACGCTTCCGCGTTGCGGACCAGCGTCATCCCCACCGAAGAGCCCATCCGCGACGGTTTCACGATCACCGGCCACCCGAGCGCCGTCGTCACATCCTCCGGAGCCACCGGGGCCATGAACCAAGCGGGGACCGGCACGCCGGCCGCCCGGAACAAGCGCTTGGACAGATCCTTGTCCATCGCGAGGGCGCTCGCCAGCGCTCCGCTCCCCGTGTACGGCACGTCAATCACGTCGAGCACGGCCTGCAGCGTCCCCCCCTCGCCTCGGCCCGCATGCAGGCACAGGAACAACACCTCGGCGCCCGTGACCTCGGGGAGTCGCGCGAGCCCGTTCGAGAGCATCGCGCGCTCCCGCTCGTCCAGCTCGGCCACGGCGGGCGGCTCGCGGCCCACCGCGCTCGTGAGGAGACTTCGTTCGTCCGCCGGCGAAAGGAGGCCGGTGACCGTATCCACGACGCAGACGCTGTGGCCACGACCGCGCAGGGCTTCCACGATCTGCGCCGCGCCGGCGAACGCGACGGCGCGCTCCGCCGTCGCGCCCCCCGTGATCACTCCGATCCGCATCACTGAATCCCGGCGAGCTGGTGGAGCACGTCGTAGCGGGTCACGATCCCGGCGATCTTCCCGCCGCGCCGCACCAGCGCCGCCGGCGTCTCGCGCGACAGCATGGTCGTGAGCCGCTCGACCGGGAGATCGGCGTCGACCACGGGGAAGGGGGCATCCATGACGTCCTCCACCGGCTTGTCCAGAGTCGCCGGGTCCTCGAGGGCCCGGGCCATGAGCATCTGCTCCGCCACCGCGCCGACCCCGTCGCCGCCGTCCAACACCGGCAGGTGCGACACGTTGTAGGTGCTCATCAGGTTCAGCGCCTGGCGCACGGTGGCCGTGGGGGCCACGGAGATCAAGGGCGGCGCGCCCGAGTTCCGGGCCTCGAGCAGCCGCGCCACGGACACGCGCTCCGACTCGAGGATCTGGTTCTCCCGCAGCCACTCGTCGTTGTATACCTTCGACAGGTACCGCTCTCCCGTGTCGGCGAGCACCGTGACGACCAGTGCCTGGGGATCGTTCACGCGCCGGGCGACCTCGAGCGCCGCCACCACGTTCACCCCCGTCGAACCCCCCGCGAACAGCGCCTCCTCCCTTGCCAGGCGTCGCACCATGAGCATCGCGTCCTTGTCGGACACCGTGATCCACTCGTCGATCACGTCCCAGTGCAGCGAAGTGGGAAGCTTGTCGCCGCCGATCCCCTCCACCTTGTACGGGTGACCCTCCGTCTTGTGGCGGGTGCGTGCGTACTCCGTGTAGATGGAGCCCGCCGGGTCGCCGGCGACAACCTGCACCCGCGGATTCTTCTCCTTGAGGAACCGCCCCGCCCCGCTCACTGTGCCGCCCGTCCCCGGCGCGCACACGAAGTGTGTGATCTTTCCTCGAGTCTGCTCCCACAGCTCCGGGCCCGTGGTCCGATAGTGGACCTCGGGGTTCACCGGGTTGTAATGCTGGTCCGCGAAGATCGCGTTGGGGTGCGCGCCGGCGATGGCGCGCCCCTTCATTATGTAGTTCTCGGGGTGATCCGGCGGCACGGCGGTCGGCGTGATGATCACTTCGGCGCCCAACGCGCGCAGTAGCCGCGCCTTCTCCTGCGACATCTTGTCGGGCATGGTGAAGATGCAGCGGTAGCCCTTCACCGCGGCGGCGATCGCGAGCCCCACCCCCGTGTTGCCCGAGGTGGCCTCCACGATCAGGCCGCCGGGCTTGAGCCGCCCCTCACGTTCGGCCGCTTCGATCATCGCCAGTCCGATCCGGTCTTTCACGGAGCCGCCAGGGTTGAAGAACTCCGCCTTGGCGTAGACCGGGGTGCGGATTCCCTGCGCGACGCGATTCAGCCGGACCAGCGGCGTCCACCCGATGGTCTCGAGGATGTTGGCGTATGGCTCAGCGTGGGACGGCACTCGAATCGCGTTTCTGAGCAGCGGTGTCCGGGGCGGCGGGCCGCGTGCGGGTCGTGTCGACCGGCCGCGGGAACGTATCGCGCTTGACCGGTATCGTATCGCGCGCCGGTGCCGCGACCGGCGGCGTTGCCGCCCGCGCGGGGGCCGGCGGTGGCTGTTGTCGGATAGGGGTGGCGGTGGGGGGAGGCGGGGCCGGTGTGACCCTCGTGGTGTCCGGCTCGCCCTTCCGAACCGCACCGCTTGCCTGCGGATGGCGGAACTCGACCGGCTGCAGGAAGGCCGTGGCGATCGCCAGGCCGCGACGTCGCGCGGGCGCGAACCGGAGCTTGCGCGCCCCCATGAGCGCCGCGGAATCGAGTGCCGAGTAGCCGCTCGATTCCGCGACCTTAGTCGACTCGCTGAGCAACCGCCCCGCGGAATCGACGACCAGGCGCAGGACGACGTCTCCCTCGACCTTCTGATCGTACAACCGCGGCGGGTACTGGATCGGCGAGTCGCCGTTGAGCGCGACGGGGGGTTCTTGATCGGATGGCGCCCCCGAGCCATCCGCCGCTCCGGTCTGGTCGCCGCGAGTCCCCTTGCCGCACGCCACGGCCGCAAGCGTCCACGCGAGCGCGATTGCCTGCCCTTCCAGTCGCCAGGCCATCATCCGCCCTCCATGAGCTGCTTCTTCCATGCCGCAAGCCGGTTCAATGCGTCGAGCGGTGACAAGGTGTTCACGTCGAGCTTGTCGAGCTCGGTGAGGAGGGGGTGCGGAGTCCCCGAAAGGCCGAACAGGGCGAGCTGGGCGGCGTCTGGCGGAGCGGGCGGAGCCTGCCGCGCCACGTGATGACCGGCCTCCAGCAGGGTGAGCACTTGCCAGGCGCGTGCCACGACCGGTGCCGGGAGGCCTGCGAGCTGCCCGACGTGGATGCCGTACGATCGATCGGCTCCGCCGGGCTCGAGCCGGTGCAAGAACACGATCTCGTCGCCGGCTTCGCGAACGGCCACGTTGAAGTTGCGGGCGTGCGCCAGCTCCTCGGTGAGCTGCGTGAGCTCGTGGTAGTGCGTGGCGAAGATCGTCTTGCAGCCGATCGTGTTGTGAAGGAACTCCGTCACCGCCCATGCGATCGCGACGCCGTCGTACGTAGACGTCCCCCGACCGATCTCGTCGAGGAGCACGAGGCTGCGTGCGGTCGCGCCGTGCAGGATCGCGCTCGTCTCGCTCATCTCCACCATGAACGTCGACTGGCCACGCGCCAGATTGTCCGACGCCCCCACGCGCGTGAACAGCCGGTCCACGACGCCTACGATGGCACGCCGCGCGGGGACGAACGCACCCATCTGCGCGAGCACCACGCACAGGCCGACCTGTCGCAGCAACGTGGATTTGCCCGCCATGTTCGGGCCGGTCAACAGGATGACGCGGCCGGCGTCGTCGAGCATCACGTCGTTCGGGATGAAGGCCTCCCGGGCCAGCATGCGCTCGACGACCGGATGGCGGCTTGCTTCGAGGGTGATCGTGAAGCCGTCATTGACCTCCGGCCGCACATAGCCGTCGTGATGCGCCAGGTCGGCGAGCGCGCTCCACACGTCGAGCCGGGCGAGCGCGCCGGCCGTCGCCTGCACCCGGGCGATGGCGTCCCGCACGCGGGCGCGCAGCGCGTCCACGAGCTCTCCCTCGCGCACCGCGATCCGTTCCTCGGCACCGAGGACCTTGGCCTCGTAGGCCTTGAGCTCGGGCGTCACGAACCGCTCCGCCCCGGTGAGGGTCTGGCGGCGTTCGTAATCCGCGGGTACCCGATCGCGATGGGTGTTCGTGACCTCGAGGTAGTAGCCGAACACCTTGTTGAACCCGATCTTCAGCGAGGCGATACCCGTACGCTCGCGCTCCCGCGCCTGGAGCCCGGCGATGTACTGCTTCCCGCCATCGCGGGCATCCTTGAGGTCGTCGAGCTCTCGATCGTACCCACCGCGGATTGCGTCGCCGTCGGGGGCCTGGAGCGGCGGGTGGTCCACCAGCGCGCGCGCCAGCTCGTCCCCGACGTCCTGCAGCAGATCGAAGCGGTCAGCGACCTCCTCGAGCGGTGCGGCCCGCCCCCGCGCCTCCAGGCCGTCGAGCGCCGCCCGGACGTCTGGCAAACGAAGGATCGAATCGCGCAGCGCTCCCAAGTCGCGCGGCGTGGCCCGCCCGAGCGCCGCGCGCCCCGCCAGGCGCTCGACGTCGCGGACACCATCGAGCGCTTCGCGCAACCGGTCCCGCCCGCGCCCGTCGACCACGAGCACGTCCACCGCGTCGAGCCTGGCATTGATCGCGGCGGCGTCGACGAGCGGCGCGAGCAGCCAGCTGCGCAGCAGGCGGGCCCCCATCGGCGTCATGGTGCGGTCGAGCACGCCGAGCAACGTTGTGCCGGCCGGGGCGTCTCCTCCCCGCAGCGGCTCCACCAACTCGAGGTTGCGGCGCGTCATCTCGTCGAGGGGCAGCACGTCCCCGCGCCGCAGCGTCCGCGGGCGTGCCAGATGCGGCAAGCCACCAGGCTTGAGCTCGCGCGCATAGCGCAACAACGCGCCCACCGCGCCCAGGGCGGGGTCGTCCCCCGGCTCGATGCCGAGCCCGTCGAGCGAAGCCACGCGGAACGTGCGCGTGAGGTCCTCCCGCGCGAGCGCCGAATCGAACTCCCACGCCTGGCGCTCGGCCCGAGCGGCGCCGGTCACCGTCAGCGCCGCTCCCTCCGGGACAACGATTTCCCGCGCTTCATAACGCGCGAGGACTGCGGGTAGGTCTTCCGGAGTCGCCGTCTCGAGCAGCAGCTCGCCGGTGGTCAGATCGAGCGCGGCCACGCCCGCTGGAACGCCCCGCGGGTCGACAGCGAGCAGGAAGTTGTTGCGGCTGCGCTCGAGCCAGTCGTCGGCCAGGACGGTGCCTGGCGTGACGGTTTCGACCACGGCCCGCCGCACCAGGCCCTTCGCGAGCTTCGGGTCTTCGACCTGCTCGCAGATCGCGACGCGATGCCCCAGACCGATCAGCCGCCGCAGGTATTCCGTGGCCGCCTTGACGGGAACGCCGGCGAGGGGCACGTCTGCCGCACCGCCGTTGTTGCGGGAGGTGAGCGTGAGCCCGAGCTCCCGCGCGGCGAGCTGTGCGTCGTCTTCGAACATTTCGTAAAAGTCGCCCATCCTGAAGAACAAGATGGTCTCGGGATATTGGGCCTTGATATCACGGTATTGCTGCATCAACGGCGTGTCGGTCTCGGCCCGCGGCATCATGGCTCCTCCACCACGAACGGTTGGCCTCCGAGCTTGGTCTTGAGGCGCCGCTGGGTCTGTGTAGCCTCGTCGCGGGTCGCATACCGCCCGACGCGAATCTTGAAGAGTCCGCTCGTATCCCGCACCACACGGCCGTCGAAGCCCATGACCTTCAGACGCGTGAGCATCTCGTCTACCTGGGCCGCGCTTCGCACGGCGAGCACCTGTACGGCGAACATCGAAACGCCCGGTCGGGACTGGGTGTCACCGGCTGCCACAGGGGTCATGGCCGCGGGCGGGGGCGTGGAACTACAGCGCGAGGCGTAGAAGGTCACCTGATTCCTGAATTCCACATCGCTCCCGGCCCCGTCGAGCGCTTCGCGAATCAACGTGCAACCATGCGCGTCGTCCTTGAGGTCGAAGTAGGCGCGCGCGCCCCAGAACGCCGCCCGGGGACGCAGCCGCGAGTCGGGGTAGTCGAGGCGTAACCGCTCCGCCTCCTGCACCGTGGCCGCGGGGTCTCCCTGGGCAAAGTGGAGCTGGGTGAGCAGGACCAGCGCGGAGTCGGCCCACACCGACTGGGGGTACTCGAGCACGACGCGCTCGAGATTCGTCTCCGCGGCGGTCGCGTCGCTGGCGAGCCGGCCCGCAGTGAAGAGCACGCCCGGATACAGGGAGTCCTTCGGGGAAAGCCCCGCCAGCATGCGGCGCATCATCTTGCGCGCGGAGTCTGGGCGGGTCTGCGCCACCCGGAGCGCGGCAGCGCGTAGGGTGTCAGTCTGGGCGGACAGTTGCACGGTCGGACCGACGAACAGGAGCACGATCCAAACTGCGAAAACCCGTCCGACCGTCCGACAGTCCGACCATCCGGCCTTCACGCCGCCTCCCGCGTCGGCACGGCGAGGGACAGCACGAGCTGCTCCAGGATTCCCGCTTCGTTGGTCACGGTGCTCGACTTGAGCGCGCGATCAGCGTCGAGGGCCATCCGCAGCGCGCTTCGCAGCTCGCCGCCGGTCCAAAGTTCCGCCCACCGCGCCCAGCGTGCCGCGGTCTGCTCCCAGCTGCCGAGGCCGTAGGGCCTGGCGGTCCGGAGGTGCGCCAAGAGAGCCGATGCCAGTCCCCCCCCCGCCCGGTCACCGCGGGTGCCGCGATCGAGCTCGGCCCGCGCCAGCGCCGTGCCGACGAGCGCGGTGCCCAGCGCCATCAGTGCACGGACCCCGCTCATGCCCGCTTGCTCGAGCACGGGCCGAACGAGCCGGGCGGCGGCGGCCCCGCGCCGTTCCAGGGTCGATTCCACGAGGTCTTGAAGCGTCTCGCCGCGCCGCACGCCGACCAGCGCGGCCACGTCGTCCCGACTCGCCGGGCGTTCCCCGGCCAGCGAGGCCAGCTTCTCGAGCTCTCCCGACAGCGCGCCGAGGTCGTTCCCGACAGCGGCAAGAAGGAGTTCGCCAGCGTCCGCGTCGAGCGTCAGTCCCAACTGCTGCGCCCGGTGAGCCATCCAGCGGGCGACGCGCGCCGGGGGAAGCCGGTCCACGGTCACGGCTGTCGTGCGGCGCAACAGCTCGGCGTCCGGCGACTCAGCGGCACCATGCACCAGAATCAGCACGGTCGAGGGGTTCGGCGCGTCCAGATAGCGGTGGAGCTCCTGCCGTACCTTCGAGGTCTTCCGCAGGTGCTCCATCCCCCGGATGACGACGGCCCGAAGGACGGCGAGCATCGGTGGCGTATTGACCAGGGCGTTGAAGGACTCGGGCTCGAGCTCCGCCGCGCCGCGCTGGTCGACGTTGAAGTCCCGCGCGGCAGGATCGACCGCGCGCTGGAGCAGTGCACGGACCGCCTCCTCTTTCAGGACGTCTTCCTCGCCGTGGAGATAGTAGACGGGATCGGGCACGCCCTGCTTTAGGCTCCGGAGCAGCGCGTCAAAGGTGAGAGCCCCCATACGGGGCGGAAGTTACCGCAGCCCTGAGGCGAGAGAAAGCCTACCGCCCTGCGGATGCTGGCTCGATGAGCTCTGACCCGTCCGGGGCTTGGCCCGCAGCGAACACCCCGGCGCGCGGATCCTGGAAGGACACGAACGGGACACCTGCTTGTACGACGGGATGCGGGAACGGGACGGGTGGGAGGGCCGGGGTGCGCGCGATTTCGGTTCGCCGCACGCCTTCCAACGCCAGCAACGCGAGCGCGGCCACCACGAAGAGCGCCGCCGCGACGCCCGCCCGCGCCGGGACATCTCGCGTCGAGCTGCGCTCCCGCTCGATCCGCGCGTCGAGCCGCCGCCGAAACGCTCGCGATGGCTCGATCGTCCCGACTGCCTGTAACGCGAGCACACCGCGCCGTACCGCCGTGTCGTAGCGCCGGCAACCGGTGCAGTGCGCGAGGTGCCGCTCAAAGCGGCGTAGCTCCCGTGGGGCCGTTATCAGGCCGTCGCGAAAATCCGTATAGCGTTCGAGGAATTCGAAGCACGTCATGGCGAGAATCTACTACCGTCGGGCCAGAGGGGGGTTCCCCCTGACCCCCCTCCCCCCCCTCTTCCAGGGGGGGCCTATTCCAGTAGCGGGCCGATCAGTTGCGCGAAGCTGTTGCGCGCTCGGTTGAGCCGGCTCTTGACCGTGCCCAGATTGCAACCGGTGATCTCCGCGATCTCCGCGTAGCTCTTGCCTTCAAGCTCCCGCAGCACGAACACCGCCCGATGGTGGGTGGGCAGTTGGTCCACGCACTGGTCGACGGCCTCCTTCAGGAAGCGCTTGCGATACAGGTCGTCCGGCCGGGCCGTGGCG
>Ga0066669_10000623_pt1 | contig 11842 bp, 7 predicted proteins | sample GraSoiAngelo_118_FD_133940 | JGI IMG/M metagenome (GOLD analysis project Ga0066669, IMG submission 133940) | Grasslands soil microbial communities from the Angelo Coastal Reserve, California, USA - 14_0919_02_20cm | ecosystem: Environmental > Terrestrial > Soil > Grasslands | place: USA...
CCGCGGCTCGTTCCTTGGCCTCGGACTCCGTTACGCCCAAAACGCGCCAAAAGACGGCGCTGGGCTCCACTCCGTCCGAGGCCAAGGAGGCCCATTCATGAGGTTCAGGGGTGGGGAATTTTCGACCGGTACAATGGGGAATTTTCAACCGGAATTGACACAGGAGCTATTCAACGCCTTTTGATGGTCGGGAAACCGAGCACAAGATCAAGTAGTAGCGTGCCAGGATCGATTTCATTTCTTGACCATTGGTTCGCTTGGGCGGTAGCTTCCGATCGTTTTAATTGCCCATTCCCGATTCTACCCCAGCGTGCGCATTTCCATCCTTTGCTGGGTCCGGCCTGGATTAAATCTTCTTTCCCGAGATTACTGAACCGTGTTGCGAATATGGCTCCCGGTCGTCCAGTCCTTAAGCTGTTGAGTATGTACGCGTTGGCAAGTGACCTAAACCGAAAGCCATTGACAATAGACGACTCCGCGGTATATGCAAGCATGTTGAAAGGCCGGTTCAGTTGTGATGAGTCGGCCGGCAAGACAAGCGGTTCGGTCCCCGGGACTCTTGACAATCAGGGGAGAGCACTCGGGTCTTGACTCCTTCCAAGCAAGGTCGGTGGATAGCTCTTTGTCATGTGGAACTCGGTCGGTTTCCCGACCAGCATCACGCGACTTCGTGTTGGGGCATATAACGCCGTGGGCGCGAAAGAGACTCCTGTCCGCGCGCGGGCCCACCGCTATCCGCTCGACTCAAGTTCAGACATCTCTAAGCTCACCGATGAAGAATTGATGGATTGTCTTAGGTGCGGGGGGCATGAAGCTCTCACCGTTTTATTTGACCGGTACCACCATCTTGTGTTCAGCATAGCCTTGCGAATCGTGCGAGACCCGGGCGAGGCCGAGGAAGTTGTCCAGATTGTTTTTCTCGACATCTTTCGAACCGCGGCAAATTTTGACTCTCGGAAGGGCATACTTAAGGGATGGCTCTTGCAGTACGCCCACCATGGGGCCTTGCACCGGAAGCGCCATCTTGTTGCCAACCACTTCTACCGTTGGGAGGAACTCGAAGCTGTGCTAGAAGGTGGGGCCAGTGTCCCACTCGCGGGGGAATCGCCGGAAGTCATGCGGCTCGCGGAAGAGATGTTGGGAAAACTCAAGCCGCGTCAGCGGGCAGTCCTCGAGTTGACATATTACGAGGGGCTAACAGCGGAAGAAATTGGTGACCGCCTGGGGGAATCTGTGCACGCGATTCGACACGATCTGTACCGTGGCCTCGCGGCTCTTCGGACAGCGTTTGGGAACGGCCATGAAAAACAATAGCAAACTCGTACGAGCTGCCATTCGCCTTTGGCCAAATCGCCATGAACGTTATGAAGAAATGTGTGCGTTAGCGGCCACGGCCCAGCTTCGCGGGAAAGAAATGAGTGAATTAAACGCACATATCTCCACCTGCGACTCGTGCCGTGAGTTTCTGTGGTCTCTTGGGCAGGTAAGCGTTCAGGTGATGCCACTGCTCGCCGAAAATGGCGCACCCGCAGCAGACATTGTGCCGCCGGAGGGCATGCGCGAAAGGTTCCTGTCACGGATTGCTTCAGAAGAGCTGGTCAAGGAAATGAATGGAGGGCCGCGGCCGCACCCATTTCTACTTAAAAGGGAACCATCCTCAAGGCTGAGAAAAGAACAGGGTGGAGAAGAAGACACGGATGTCGAACCAGTCCTGTCCGGGCCAAAATCGAGACTATTTTGGTTGCTGTCGCGCTCCGCAGCGGCGGTAGCGGTTTGCGTGATTGTGGGCACGGCCGCGTTTTATGCCGGCGTGTGGAAAGGCAAGCGCACCCAGGTGCAACCGGCTCAAGTGCAGGCGCCGAGCACGCAGGCATCGGCACGCAATTCGCTAGTGGGTAACTCTGACCGTCTGAGCGAGCTTGAGAGCCAGAAATCCCAGCTAGAAAATACGCTTGCGAAGCTGAAACAGGACCTTTCGACTTTGCAGAGCGAAAAACAATCGCTGAGCGATGAGTTGACGACTGCCAAAGACAAACTCGCTGAGCTTACGATCCAAGCGAAGGGTGCATCGGAACACTCTTCTGCGGAACTTCAGGAAGCTCAGAATAGGGTCGCCACACTTCAAAGCCGGGCGGAGGCACTCAGTGAGCGACTCGCGGAGTCCGAGGTCAAACTTGGCGTTCAGAAACAGATGAAGGAGGATATGGCAGCGAAACTTGACACGACAGAAGAGGAGCTCCGCCGTCAGAACGATCTTAAGTCGGCCAAGCTGGAGTTGGGTGACCTCGTAGCCACACGGAACCTGCACATCGTGGACGTTTACGATGCGGATTCAAACGGAAAACGGGACCGCTCGTTTGGGCGAGTTTTTTATGTTGAAGGGAAATCACTCGTGTTTTATGCCTATGACTTGGACGCCCCCGGTCAGTTCAAGGCGAATGTGGTTTTTCATGTCTGGGGTGAGAAGGCCGGCGTTAAAGAGGTGGCGCATAGCCTGGGCATTCTCCACAAGGACGACGGTCAAAATCGCTGGGCGATGACTTTTGATGATCCGAGCGTACTTGTCAAGATTAACTCAGCGTTTGTAACGACTGAAGTTGCCAGCAAACACTACAGTGAACCCCACGGCAAGAAAGTTCTTTACGCCTACTGGGGAAACCAACCAAACCATCCATAGATTGGTCTCGCTCGCCGCTCCGCATCAATCACAAACTTCCTGCGAAATGATTGTCCTTCCGCGCTGCTCGCGGACAGATCGAAATCATTTGAATTTTCGATGGCGAATTTTTCGGGAATGGCGGCCATTAAAGAGACAAGGGGAGTCCACTCGATGATGACACTGTCGCGTTTGCTGCGGATTGCCGGTCCGTCTTTATTCGTCGCCATGTGGTTTCCCAGTGCTGTGATGGGACAGACGGAGACCGCTACGGTTTCGGGGCTGGTCACAGATCGGACCGGAGCCGCGGTGCCCGGAGTCCAAATAGGCCTTGAAAGTGTGGAGCGTGGGACGGTCACAACGACCAGCACGAACAATGTTGGCATCTATATTTTTCCAAGCGTTCATCCTGGGCAATACCAAATCAGCGTCCAAAAACAGGGATTTAAGCAGGTCGATTTGCTTGGCTTGATTGTCAATGTGCAGGATCACATCGAGCAGAACTTCCGGCTGGAGGTTGGCTCGGTCGCCGAGAGCGTCACCGTCGAGGGTGGTACTCAACTGATAAACACACAAGACGCGGCGGTTAGCACGGTGGTTGACCGGCAATTCGCAGAGAACCTGCCCATGAATGGCAGGAGCTTCCAAACGTTGATCCAGCTCACGCCCGGTGTAGTTGTTACTGCTTCCAACGGCGTTGACAATGGTCAGTTTAGCGTCAACGGCCAGCGCGCTGCCTCCAACTACTGGATGGTGGACGGTGTAAGCGCCAATGTTGGGATTGGCACCTCGCTCGCGCCTGTCGGGAATGGGCTCTCAGGCGCAAATGCAGGATTCAGCGTCCTTGGCGGAACGAATAGCCTAGTTTCTGTAGATGCCATGCAGGAGTTCCGCATCCAGACCTCAACATTCGCGCCGGAGTTCGGCCGGACACCGGGCGGACAGATTTCCATCGTTACACGCTCGGGTACTAACCAGTGGCACGGCAGTGCATTTGACTATTTCCGGAACGATGTCTTGGATGCAAACGATTGGTTCGCCAACAGAGACAACCTTCCGAAGCCAGAGGAACGGCAAAACGATTTCGGAGGAACAGTCGGCGGCCCGGTGCTCAAGGACAAGACATTCTTCCTCTTCGCATATGAGGGCCTTCGTCTTCGGTTGCCGCAAGTTGTAGAGTCTCTGGTCCCGGATGTCTATGCTCGGCAGCATGCCGTAGTAGCAATGCAGCCGTACCTCAATGCGTTTCCTTTGCCTAGCCCTAACACCCTGGATGACCTCACCAATGAGATTGGTCAGTTCAACGCCTCCTTTTCAAATAGCTCCACACTTGATGCGTATAGCATGAGAATTGATCACAAACTGAGTAACAAACTTAATTTATTCGGGCGATATAACTTCTCGCCCTCTAAGTTGATTCAACGCGGAGGCGATAGTCTTAATTCCATTACGCCATCGGAGACCACTTTGCAAACGGCAACGGCGGGAGCTACTTGGGCCATCTCTCCAACCATAGCGAATGATCTGCGGTTTAATTACAGCAGGACGCACAGTAAAAGTTTTACGTACATGGATGGGTTCGGGGGTGCAGTTCCTCTCGCATCGTTGCCATTTCCCAATGGGATAGACGCCAGGAATGGACAATTCCTATTGTTATGGTTTTCCCTGTTTCCATCTGGCGGGTTTTCCACAGGACCTCAGGGAAATAATCTCCAGCGACAGATCAATCTTGTAGAAAACCTCACGACCCAAAAGGGTGCGCACAATTTGAAATTTGGAGTTGACTTCCGCCGACTGTCGCCTGTCTATGGGAATACTGCTTACCTTCAAGAGGTAATCTTCAATGACGTGCCATCGTCCCTTTCGGGTAATTTTCTCTTTGGTGACGTCGCATCCGCCCGAAATGCAAGTTTCCTTTTCCACAATTTGGGAGCCTTTGCGCAAGATACCTGGCGAATAAGTCCACGCTTGACTATCACATATGGCTTGCGATGGGACCTAGATTTTGCGCCGTCTTCTAATCCCGCCTTTTTGGCCGTTACTGGATTCAACTTGAACGATCTTTCCCAACTTGCGCTTGCGCCAGCGGGCACACCACCATTTCAAACAACCTACGGCAACGTGGCACCTCGAATCGGCGTCGCTTATCAGGTCCGTCAGAGCCAAAGTGGGCAAACCGTTTTTCGTGGAGGGTTTGGCACATTTTTTGATTTGGCCACATCAGAAGTGGGCAATGCTGTTGTTTCGACCTTATATCCGTTCGGGACGGGTTCGTTCTTGGTGGGCGGAACGTTTCCTCTCAGCCCAACGATGGCTGCTCCACCGCCAATTACATCCGCCGATTTGCAAGTGGACGGTGCCGGGGGCATCTTCGATCCCCACCTCAAACTCCCATACACCCTTCAGTGGAACTTTGCGGTGGAGCAAGCTCTGGGAGTGCGACAAACACTGTCGATGTCCTACCTCGGAGCGGCAGGAAGGCGATTGATTCAGACAGCGGTGGTTCTTAATCCGAGTCCAACGTTTTCCCCAACTGCCCAACTGGTAGCGAATGCATCGACCTCGGATTACCACGCTTTACAGGTCCAATTCCAGCGGCGGCTGTCCAGGGGACTACAGGCGCTCGCTTCGTATACTTGGTCCCATTCGATTGACACAGGTTCTGCGGGTTCAGCATACGGGGATGCACAAAATCTTCTCGTGCCAACTGCGGTTAGGCAGAACCGTGGTCCCTCAGACTTCGACATTCGGAATTCGTTTTCCGCAGGAGTGACTTACGATATTCCCGTACCAAAAGTGAACGCGTTTTCGAATGCGATCTTGCGCGGCTGGTCCATTGAGAATGTCGTTCAGGCTCGCTCAGCGACGCCAGTTACGGTCACTAGTGGAAGGCGTCCTTTTCGTAATTTCTTTCAGGTAGCACCTCGGGCCGACGTGGTTGCCGGACAACCTCTCTACCTGTATGGACCGCAATATCCTGGGGGGAAAGCTCTCAACCCCCTAGCTTTCGTCAATGCGCCTTCCGGGCGGCAGGGGAACCTCGGGCGAAATTCACTGCGCGGTTTCGGTGCCGCTCAATGGGATTTTTCCGTTCATAGGGACTTTCCGATTCGGGAGTCGATCAAGCTGCAGTTCCGAGCAGAAATGTTCAATGTTTTGAATCATCCAAACTTTGGGCCACCCATGTCAGCCCTCAACAACAAGGCTCAGTTCGGTTTATCCACCATGATGCTTGGACAAAGTCTAAACAGTAGCAACTTAGGGGGTGGAGCTCTGAGTCCGCTATATCAGATCGGCGGGCCGCGCTCCATGCAATTTGCATTAAAACTGGCCTTCTAACCAAGGGGATGAAGAATCATGCCTTATTCCATTTCGAGCGAAATTAGGAGTTCCTTCCGTACGAGAAATCTCGGGAAGTACGGTCGCTCGATTCTCAAGACGTGAACGTGCGAACGATGCATATAAGGGGAGGAGGGGGAGATTGCCTGTCAGGGAAACGAAATTACTCGCTTTCCACCGAGTTACCATCAGGTCGTTTTGTCGAGCAATCGGCACTATAGCTCTAATCAATGGTGTGTTCTCGACTAGTTTATTGGGTGGCGTCGCGGATGCCAGCGGTAAACGTCGATTCACAGTTAAAGACTCCATTGAACTGTCGCATATCGTCGATCCAGCTCGAGTAACAACTCTCGCTACTAGTGGAGAGCAAGACTTAGGCTTCCCGATCTATTCACCGGACGGCAAACACTTTCTCTTGGTTACTCAACGTGGCGACCTCGCAACCAATACTTTAAATGGGACAATCTGGCTTTTTGAACGACGGAGCGCTGGGGCCTTCAGGTCTGACAAGTTCACCAGAGAACAGCTTCCGAGGAGAGTAATTACCCTTAGTTCGCGAAGTAATACACCTATAATTTACGATGTTCGTTGGATCGAAGGTTCAAAGAAAATTTCCTTTCTCGGAAAAGACGCAAACTCATGTCAACGGTTGTTCGTTGTAGATGTCGGGACGAGTTCTCTCGCAGCAATGACTCAGGAAGGTTTGTATGTGACAGCCTACGACATACAAAACGAAACCATTGCTTACACCGTCTTGGAGCCGGACCAGGACATTGTTAGGCAGAGTTCATTGATATCCGTGGGCCAAAGCCGTGTCTACGATTTGCTCTACTGGGCTCCACCGGCGAGAGAGGATATTCCACAAATTTTCTTGCGAAGGCACGCCAACTCGCTGCACATAATACAGAACGGAAAGGAAGTGCCGGCTCGCTTCACCATGCTTGACAGGCCCCTGCAGCTATTCATTCCTACTCTCGCTCTTTCCCCTGACGGAAGAAGTCTAATAACTGTCGCGCTTGTGCACGATGTCCCGATAGAATGGGAAAGATATCAACCTTCGTATGAGCAGTATCGACTCAAAGTAGGTCCGTTCCTGGAAGACAGCTTGAGGAACGATAGTGTGCCAATTCCAGAGCAGTATGTAACCGTCGATTTGAAAACCGGCGTCGCGTCCCCGCTTATAGCCGCACCTGCAGGACGAGATTTAGGCAGCGGTGGTATCCCTACGGAGGCATTCTGGCTTGATAATCAGAATGCTGTAATAACAAATACATTCATACCCTTCGCAGGCCTCGACGAGGAAGCGACCAGAATTCAGAAAAGCAAGTATCCCGCCGTGGCGGTTGTCAATACTTCTAGCAAGCATGTTCAGACCGGCATAGAACTGAGGGATCCGCCGTCCAGTCAAGAGCGTTATCACATAAAGAATCTGAAATGGGATGAAACTAATCGCGAACTATCGGTACAGTTTGCAAGTGAAGGTGTGTCGGATAAGGCTGCTCCGGCACCGGAAAGGTATTCTTTGCGCTCGGGCAAATGGTTTCGACTTCCGCGCGCTGATTCAAACACCAGCGATCAGCCAGAAGCTGACTTGCAATTATCAGTGCGCGAAGATCTCAATAACCCGCCCAGGTTGTGGGTGGAGATTCGCGGCGAACCTGAGTTCGTGCTCTGGGACCCAAACCTTCAACTCAAAGACGTAGATCTGGGGAAGGCATCTATCTATCACTGGCAAGACGCAAAGGGGATCCCGTGGTCCGGCGTCTTGGTGTTGCCTCCAGATTATGATGTCAAACGTCGGTATCCGTTGGTGATTCAAACGCATGGGTATGATGCTGACAAATTCTTCACGGATGGCTATGTGACAACGGCAAACGGGGGCCGGGCGCTTGCCGCAAAGGGCATTATCGTCCTTCAGAGTGATATGGACTGGGTACATCTTACTATCCCAGAGGAGGGCTCTGAAAATCTAGGCGGCCTCGAGTCTGCCATCGATCGTTTAGTTTCTGGGGGGTTGGTGGATCCCACAAGAATCGGAATTATTGGATTCAGTCGTACCTGTTTTCACGTCTTATATGCCTTAACGAATCGCCCTGATTTGTTCAGAGCAGCCTCGATTACGGATGGTGTAAATTTTGGCTATGTAGAGTACACGTTGGCGAGCGGGCCAAACGGTTACACGGGCGATGCAGAAGCCATAATGGGCGGGGCGGCATCTAGAGAAAATCTGATTAAATGGATTCAGAATTCACCGAACTTCAACCTCGATAAGGTCAAATCTCCACTACTCATTTCAGCTTTAGAAAGGGGAGAACTGCTCTCGGAATGGGAAACTTATTCTCGGCTGCGCATGCTGAACAAACCAGTTGAACTATTGTGGTGGTGGAGGGAGAACACTGCGCATGTACTAATCCAGCCCGCGCAACGATATGCGTCCCAGCAGTCAGCGGTTGACTGGTTCGACTTTTGGTTGAATGGTGCTGAAGACCCCGATCCTGCAAAAGCAGAGCAATACTTGCGTTGGCGAGAATTGCGCCGATTGCAGTAGGGATAGCTGGCACCTTACTGTGAGCCCGCAGCGACGCTGTTTTTAACTGCCCACTGACAGCGACCCAATTGATTCCCATTCCGAAATCCAGTCGCATTAGAGGCATTAGATCTCTTCGGCAAAAGAGCTATCGAACCGCTAGAGAAAGAGACCCCTCCTAGCCGCGCTAGCGGCCAGGAGGGGGTGAAGAGGGAGTAGCCAATCGTTCGGATTTGTCTACTCCCCGCGATTAATCGTCCAACTCACAATCCGAAGCTTGGAGTGAAACGGTGTGGTCTTGGTCTGTCTTGGCGATCGAGCTGCCCTTAATTACAGCAGCCGCGTTGCCTAGTACAGTAATCGTTGGTGCGCTATAGTTCATTGTGCTCACCTCCTTTCTTTTTCAGAGTTAGCCACCCCGCTAGCAAGAGTGGTTAAGGCGATCGATTCCGGCTTCGGTTCTAGCCTGTTCTTGAAACGGGTTCCTGTTCCCGCCAAGCTTCTGTCGGCATTTAACGCTCGGGGCGGAGGAGTCGAAATCACCCCGCAGGATTCGGCGTCTCGGAGCCAGAGCTCTAAAGAAAAGGTCTTTAGAAAACGAGAGATGTATTCGGGGAGGTTACCGTTCTTCACGGCGACCAATGCTTCATGGATACGATCCCTTTCGACGTAACCTAAACGCGATATAAAGGGCGACGAAAAAATAAGTTCAACTTCGTTCCAATATTTATCCAGAGCGACCGAAAAACACCGGCCTGGAGCAGCTTTCGTCTTCCGAGTCAAAACCTCAGGCGGAAGAAGATCTTTGAGCGCTCTCCGCATAAGAGAACGCCGCTGCCCTGGCCGAAGCAACTGGTCGAGTGGAACACTCTTAAGGAACTCAACGAGGTTCTGATCAAGGTATGGATACCAAATTTCGGTGATGGACGGCGCAGTACAGCTCATCTGTCGCGACACCGAGATAAAGGTTTCCAGTGAGTTCCGAGTGCTAGGGCGTACGAACGATGATTCTTTCACGGCCCCCATTTGGTGAGCAGATATACTGAATTTAGTTGCGAACGCGCGATTGATCCAAGCGTCGACCTTCGCATGATCCGTGAATCTTGCACGTACCTGCACGGGCATGAGCTCGCGCAGAGTTTGAAAAAAGAGGTGAATCCAGGGGCGCTTTCGTATGAGCAAACTCCACGTTGTGAGCTGTTTGGCCAGCTCTATAAATCGAAGCCGGAGCAGCAGATCAGCCATTTGTATGCGAGGATCCAATCCTTGGCCGTTGACGTCGTCTCCAGCGCTGCCCGATAACCTCACCCTATGTTTATGTCGCTCTAGGATGGCGGACAGTGCAGCTGTGACTTGTGTTCGAAGCCTAATATCCGGAAAACCGACAAATTTCTGATTGTCGAAAGAAACTGAGGTATCGAACGATTTTAAATCCGCATGAAAGCCAGTTTTCCCTCGTTTTTCCTCAATCCTCGTGAAATAGAACAGATCATCGTCCTCCGGTTCAGTCGAGTCGTGAAAGGAAAATGTGTCTATGCTCGGCGTTTCCGCACCCTCCTTGGAGAGGATATCGTCGGCCATACAAACGATTGATGAAGAATCGAATCCACCGCTGAGGTCGGCCAAAATAGGTGAATCCGTTCGCATTCGACGTCGCACCGCCTGTCGAAACAAGTGGCGGTATTGCTCCTCGTATTCGTGGTCCGTCTTGTAACGAGTCCTGAGCCGCGTGTCGAAGGTCCAGTAGGTGTGAATCGCAGTTTGCCCATTGCAAATGCAGACGAACTTTCCTGGTGGCACAGAACGAATTTCTTGATAGGGCGTAAGATGCGTTGCAGGCCATGAGGCAAGATATCCAGCGATATATTCGTCGCACAATGTGAACTGATCGCCGCATAAGGCCAACGGAGCGAGATGGTTGCACCAAATGATTTTGTCTCGCTTGGGGTAGTAAAACAGGTGTCTGATCCCGATATAATCTCTGCTGAGAATCAGTTCCTTCTCTCGAGGGTCCCAAATGGAGAGACCCCAATCTCCAATCAGTTTTGCAAAACAGTCCATTCCCCATCGCTCGAACGCGGCCGCGACGATCGCTACATCGGTTCGATCGTCAGGCGGATGACTCCGGAGTTGGGTCATCAGTTCGTCTCGATTGTCAAGCCGGCCATCCCATGTGATCACCTTTCCACTAACAGAGATGTAGGGTTGTCGTTCGGCGCGCGATTCCATTGTCGAGTAGAAAGGGCGATACAACATTCCCAGTGGTCCATCAAAATACGTGGTCTCGCCATCGGGTGCATACTCAGCGATGGATTGGCTGATCCTGGCCAAGAATTGTCGGTCGACCGGCTCTCCTTGGAAATTCCAAATACCTGCCTGTACACTCATGCTCTTGGTTCTCCCCTAGCAGCGTTCCCAAACACCGTAAATCTTTTGAACGTCCCTGGGCTCGTTGATGGCCCGGCCACCGATTTCGGTCCAAGCATGAGCTTTGAAAGGTACTTTCTGTGCGCCCAACACCATCTGGGCGGGCACACCGCAAGTTCGCAGTAGGCAGGTTGTTACCGCGGAGCGTTGCAGGCACAGTACCCTTTTCGGATAGGCGACGCAGGCGTAGTTCACTGCGTTACAGACATGGTCCACCGTGTCCGGCAGGGCTGTTCGCGACTTAACCTTCCAGGTGCTTACAGATTTGTGCATCCTGGCGAAATTGTGGCCAAAGCCCAAAAGGTCATAAGCCAACAAACCCATGAGAGCTTTCCAGAAAAGGAATTGCACGACCATCTCCTCAAACGGTTACGCCTAACTCGTGAAAGATAAACGCCAACCTGTCCGTAAGCGCCTCAATGCGTTGGGTCAGGGGTTGTACCGATACGTGGCCCCATTTCGCCTTGTAGTCGAGAAGAATTGGACGGCCAGATTTGGTCGCTGCTTGGAGGCGGGCGGCCATTTTGCGAGCGTGCATGGGATTACAGCACGTGTCCTCGTCCCCAGAAATCAGCATCACGGATGGATAAAACGATTGCTCCTCGACTCGATGATAGGGTGAATATGCAAATAGAAAAGAAAAATCGTCGGCTCTGTCTGGCGAACCGTACTCATCGATAAAAATGTGGGCAGTATCGAATCGATGGTAACGCAACATGTCGAGAAGGGGCCCCATACAAACCACGGCACGAAAGAGAGTAGGTCTTTGCGTGAGAACAGCCGCAGTGAGCAGACCAGCATTCGAACCTCCACCGATCGCAATTTTGTCCGCGATTGAGTGCCCCTGTGAGATAAGCCATTCGGCGGCGGCTATAAAATCGTCGAATGCGTCA
>Ga0066669_10000624_pt1 | contig 11832 bp, 8 predicted proteins | sample GraSoiAngelo_118_FD_133940 | JGI IMG/M metagenome (GOLD analysis project Ga0066669, IMG submission 133940) | Grasslands soil microbial communities from the Angelo Coastal Reserve, California, USA - 14_0919_02_20cm | ecosystem: Environmental > Terrestrial > Soil > Grasslands | place: USA...
CTTTTCCGCAAGTTCGTTAGGCACGTAGTCGTAGTGCGAAAACTCCATGGAGTATGTGGCACGGCCCTGTGTTTTTGAGATGAGGTCGTTGGCGTAGGTGAGCATTTCCGCGAAGGGCACCTGTGCTTTGATGATGACGTTGTGGCCGCGGCTTTCGCTGCCAGCGATCCGCCCGCGGCGCCCACTGAGGTCACCCATCAGGTCGCCAGAGTATTGATCGGGGGCATAGACTTCGACGTGCATGACGGGTTCGAGGAGGGCTGGCCGAGCCTGCTTCATGGCTTCTTTGAAAGCCAGCGAGCCTGCAATCTTGAATGCCATGTCCGACGAGTCGACATCGTGATACTTGCCGTCGTAGAGGATGGCACGGAAGTCCACCACGGGGAATCCCGCCAGGAATCCGCGGGCGGCAGCGTCGCGGATGCCTTTCTCGACGGAGGGAATCCAGTTCTTGGGGATGGCGCCGCCAAAGACGTCGTCGACGAACTCGACGCCCTTGCCGCGCTCGACCGGCTCCATCTTGATGCGGCAAACGCCGAACTGGCCGTGGCCGCCAGACTGCTTCTTGTGCTTGCCTTCGACGTCGGCTTTGCCGCGGATGGTTTCACGGTACGGGACTTTGGGTGGTTTGAGAGTGAGATCGACATGGTAGCGCTTGTGGAGCTTGGCGACGACGACTTCAATGTGCTGCTGGCCGGAGCCGGCCAGCAGAAATTCCTTGGTTTGCGGATCGCGGGAAAAGCGGAGCGCGGGATCTTCCTCCAGGATTTTATGAATCGAGACGCCGATCTTGTCTTCGTCAGCGCGGGTTTTCGGCTCGATGGCAAAGGTAATGGACGGCTCGGGAAGCTGGGCGGGTGAGTAAAAGATGGGCGAAGCTTTGTCGCCAAGAGTTTCGCCGGTGGTGGTTTCCTTCAGTTTGGCGATGGCGCCGATATCTCCGGCGCGAAGGTCGCCGACTTCGATGAGCTGTTTGCCTTGAACGACCTGGATATGCTGGAAGCGTTCCGTAATGTTGCGATTGTAATTGGTGAGAGTGGCGTCATTTTTCAGGATTCCGCTTTTTATCTTGAAGTAGTTGATGCGGCCGGCGAAAGGATCGGCAAGCGTTTTGAAGACAAAGAGAGAGAGCGGCTGGCCGTCGTCATACTTGCGCTCGAGGCGGTCGCCTTTGCCACCGGGGTCTTTGAAGCCCACCTGGGCGTGCTCATCGGGGTGCGGAAAAGCGTCGGCAAGAAAAGTGAGCAGGCTGGCGGTGCCGATGTTGTGAAGCGAGGAGACCATCAAGACGGGGAAGATTTTTTCGGCGACGATGGCTTTGCGAACGGCGGGGATCAGGTCGTGAATGGGAATGGTGCCTTCGCGGAAAAACTCTTCCATCATTTCGTCGTCGCCTTCGGCGATCATCTCGACGAGTTTTTCGTGAGCTTCTTTGGCGTCGCCGGCAAGAGCGGCGGGAATCTCTTCAATGGAAGGTTTGCCGTCGCCATCGGTATTGTAGAGGTGAGCTTTCATGGCCACCAGATCGATGACGCCACGGAAACCTCTTTCCGCGCCGATCGGCAATTGGAGCGCGACGATGTTGCGGCCGAAAACTTGTTCGAGAGATTCCATGGAGCGCTCAAAGCTGGAAAGCTCGCGGTCCATCCAGGTGAGAACGAAAGCGCGGGGAATGTCGTATTCGGTGCAATAGTCCCAAACTTTTTCAGTGGTGACCTGAGAGCCGACGTGGGCATCAACGGTGATGAGGGCGGCATCAGCGGCGATGAGAGAGGCCTTCGCTTCGGTGATGAAAGTGGAATAGCCGGGGAGGTCGACCAAATTAATTTTGACTTTCTCGGAAGAACCGGAGGGTCCCGTCGGGGTGGCGGGCCATTCGGCATGGGCGAGACCGGTTTGAATGGAGATTTTCCTGGCGATTTCTTCTTCGTCCCAGTCGGTGGGGGTGGTGCCTTCCGCAACTTTTCCCCAACGCGGAGTCATGCCCGCGGTGAAGAGTAACGACGACACCAGTTGCGTCTTGCCGGTGCCGCCGTGGCCGACAATGCCTACGTTGCGAATGTCCGTGGTGAGATAGCTCTTCATACAAACCTCCTGGTTTTGGTGCCTCCGGTGCGGCCGGCGTCAACTGGCGAGGTCCGTCCTGAAAGCTTCAGACGCGGGCCTGCGCCTGGTCATTTGGTTGAGGAAGGAGAGCGCGGCCCGTTCTCTGGGTCCCGCGAAGCGAGGCGAAGGAGAAACGAAGAATCCCCTGGTCCGCTCTCCTGACGAAGCGGATGCTAGCACAGGGGGTTTGGTCAGGGCAATGCGCGGAGGTTTGGCGGATGAAGAGCAGAAATGCGACGGCGACGATGGGCTGGTAGGGAATTCTTCCGGCGAAGGGTGAGCGATCGCGCGCAAGAGTGTGCTTCAGGAGATGGGTTTCGAGAGTGGCCTTGAGAGAGACGCTTTACTGGACTTGAGAACTTCGAGTGCGGCGCCAGTCGGTGTGGCCGGGTAATTTCAAAAGGACCGCGTGGCTGCCGGGGGAAAGCTTCAGAGTGGCGGGTGCGTTGCCGAGGAATTTGTCATCGATGAAGATTTCGGCGCCGTCGAGATCCGAGGAAACAGTGACGGTGCCGACGCCATCGGGGGCGGACGATGAAGAGATCTTCGACGACTCGGAGGATTCGGTGCCCTCGCTGGCAAGAGGCTGGCCTGCGGTCTCCAGCGGCTTGTTGACGCGCGGGGGCGGAGAGTTTTTCGGTGAGCGGCACGGCGTTGGAATAGAAGCGATGGAGAACCTCGAGAAGATCCGTAGCGCTGAGGGCGACGAAGCCGATGCCTTTCGTGACGCTGAAGAGCATGGCGTCGCCCGGATTGCCGAGGGCCAGAACGTTTTCGCCCTGGCGGACGCTGGAGGCGTCGGTAAGGGTGAGATGAGGAAAGTCACTTTTGCCGGCGGGGCGTTCGACTTTGGCGAGGGCGATGTCGAGATCGGGATCGATGTGAACGACTTTGGCTTCGAGCTGCTGGCCGTTGGAGAGGATAAAACCATTCGTAAATCACCATAAAGTTAAATAACCTCATAAAGAAAATGCGCATCGCTGATCTGTGGATTGGCGTCAGGGCTTCTTTTTGTAGCCGTCGCAGGAGAGAACCGGGAGACGGGGGTATTTGGGGTAGCGGGGATCGGTGAGGTAGAGATTGCACAGGATGAAGACGGAGCCGTGGGCAGATTCGATGTGGCGAGAATGAAGACAATCGGCACAGAGGCCAGCAGCCAGGGAATTATGCGTCTGTTGCCGTGCGTCAGACATGAAAGTAAGGATAGCGCAGTGTGTGAGCGCGGCGATTGTTAGAATGAAATGCAGCTCGGACGTGTCTTAGAAGGATTTGCGAATGCGAGTTGCAGTGCGGATTGCACTAGTGGGTTTGGGCCTGCTCGCTACAGGAATGAATGTGCTCGGCCAGAGAGCGGATACGCCCCAAACCACTCCGCAGAACCAGCAAAAAAATCAAAACACGGATGAGATCACGGCCGTGCCGAACCGGCCGACGTTCGCGTCGACTGCAGAGATGGTGCAGCTCGGAGTATTCGAGATCGAATATGGGTTTGAGGCGGGAAAGGGGCACCAGAACGTAAACGGCCTTCTGAAATGGGGTGCGGTCAACAACCTCGAGCTATGGTTTCTCAACAATCCCGTCGAGCGGGACGCGGGTACCGCGGGGCTGGGGGACTCTGGAGCGGGCTTCAAGTACAGATTATTTCCGCAGGTGAAGGCCCGCCCCACCGTGGCGATTCTCTACCTAGCGACGCTGCCGACAGCGAGGCCTGAGCTCGGCGCCGGAGCGATGGCGCACCTGGTGCAACTCCTCGTGAGCAAGGATATTGGCAAGCATCACTTTGACGTCAACGAAGGGGTGCAGTTTGTGGGGAGAGCCCAGCTGAGCGGATTTGACCGCCGATATTTCACTGCGCTCTCTTATTCCCGTCCCCTGAAGGGAAAATGGGGGTACACGGGGGAGATTGCGGGATTTAGCCGGCAGAACGCGACGACGCCGGCAACCATGACGCTGCTGAACGCCGCGACGTACAACATGTCGCCCCGATTGGTGTTGGACGGAGGAGCGTACATCGCCGCATACGGACAATTGCCACGGTTTACAGTATTTGCAGGCCTGACCTATTCCATCGCAAATCTATACGACTTGCATTCGACACACCGGGCTTCGAAGAACTAGCGGTCAACTTGCCAAGAAGGGAGAAGCATCGCTCGGCGTGCGCGAGCTAGTTCGAGGGTGGAGGACCGGCTGGCGCCGGGGGTACGGTTGGCGCTGGGGCCGCAGAAGCGTCCGGTTGAGATGGTTTAGTGAAGCGAGAATCATCGATCTGCGGATCGATTTCAAATTTTTCGGCGGTGAGAGTCTGCTTGATGTCAGTGCCCGGACTGCCCTGGTCGATCCGGAATGGATATTTCAGGCCCTGGACCTCGTGGAAGTCGGAGAAGAAGGACTCCCATGGAAGCTCCTGGCCTCCGGTCTTGCGGGTGCCTTCCCACTTCAAAAGCAAAAAAGAGGTGGCATCAAAAAAGTAAAAGCGGATGTCCCCGTTCTTATTCGTGACTTTCAGGCGATAGACGGGCTTGTCGTCCAGGTTTTCTTTGCCGGCTAGTTCGATCTGGTTGCCCTTGGCCTTGTAATCTACCAGCGGGCCGTCAAAGTCGGATTCATCGGAGATATTCTTGAGGTCTTCGGAAGACAGCGGCTGGACGTCTTTGGTTTCCGCGAAAGGGTTGATCATCCAGCCGGAAGACTTGCCATCGTAAACACGGACAATTCTTTGCCCTTCGATGGAGATCTCGACGTGCATCTTCAGGGGACGCTTGAGCTCCACCACAAAGGTGCCTTCCACGTCTCGCGAGAAGGTGATACGGCCGGTTACGCGCTCGGTTTGGACGGCTTTGAGCTTGTCGACTCCCCCGCGGGCGTCGAGCGCTTTCTTGACGATTTCGTCGGCGGTCTGAGCCGCTGGGGTCAGCGGCAAGAACAAGAGTAGAGTGACGGAGAGGATTCTGGTTTTCATTTGTGACTCGCTGGCGGCTTGTCAAAGAGTGGGGGCGGCGCCAGATTCATCCTTGGAGTACAAGCGTTTTGGGCCGAATGCGTTGCCATGCGGGGCCGCACATCAAGTATAAGTGTGTTGTAAAGTTAGCGAAACAATTTTCCATTAGACTCCGTTGAATGTAGATTTATAGCCGCACGGTGGAATATTGAGCATCATCTTCGAGGATCGGAGAAGCAGTCATATGAAATCGCGAACCATGACGGGTAGTTTTCTTATGATTTGTTTGTGTTTTTGCGGGCGCGCCTGGTGCCAGCAAGAGCCGGCCGGAGAGGGGCGGCCCATCACGCCAGCCGGTACGCTGGTGATCGATCGGACGACGCATCTGCCGGTTGTCGGGGCCATGCCTATGACGATGCTTCGCAGCCCGGACGCCCTCGGACACGGCGGCAAGGGCCGATATCTCCTGGTGGTCAACAGCGGGTTCGGTGTCCAGTTCAGCGAGGAGACCAATAGAGCCCAGCAATCGATTGCGGTGATCGATCTTAATGCCGCTCCCGAGCCATTGGTGATTCAAAATGTCTACTTTCCTTCGCCGCAAAGCGCGAATGTCGGCCTGGCTTTTTCACCAGCCGCGGGCGCCGATGGAAACTTTGAAATGTACGTTTCCGGCGGATTCGAGAACAAAGTGTGGGTCTTTCGCTTTGATCCGAAAGCAGCGGCACCGGTGCAGCCGGGATCGCCTGGGCCGGATACGAAAGTAGAAGCGCCCTCTTTCGAACTGAGCAAAGCAAATGAAGTTTCGCGGGCGGACTACAACAACGGAAAGGCGGCACTGTACCCGACCGGGCTGGCGGTAACGGCGGACGGTGCCACGCTGGTGACGCCGAACAACCTGGGAGACAGCGTGACGATTGTGCGCGCACTCAACGGGGCGCGGCAGATGGAGAGAGTGGATTTGCACCATCCCGGAAAGCTGACCGAAAACATTTACCCGTACGGCGTCGTGGTGCTGGGAAGCGGCAAGAACGCCCGCGCGTACGTGTCCTGTTGGAATGATGCCTCGGTGGCGGTGATTTCGCTGGGCGGCAAAAACGTCGTTCGAAAGTACATCACCGTTGACCGCCACCCGACGGCAATGACCCCGAATGCCGGGGGCACGCGGCTTTTTGTCGCGAACTCGAACGCGGACAGCGTTTCCGTGATTGACACAACGACGGATCAGGAGATCGAGCGCATTGAGGTCCGGCTTGCGGAGGACGCCTTGCCCGGAGCGAGTCCGGAAGGAGTAGCGCTCAGCGAAGACGAGAAGACCTTGTATGTGGCCAATGCTCACAGCAACGCGGTCGCGATGGTGGAGCTTTCCGAGAAAGTGCGCGGCGGAAAAATAACGGAGAAAATGTCTGAAGTTTCGAAATCGAAAATCCTGGGCTTCATTCCGACGGGTCAGTATCCCTCCGCAATCGCCGTGGCGGACGGCAAAATCTTCGTCGGAAACGGGAAAGGAACGGGATTCGAATCATCGTCAATGCGCGTGAACAACAGCGGTCGCACGCCGAATCCACCCAACGCCGCGTTTCCTCCGAATAAAGAAAAGAACAGGCAGGGTGGGCAATACAGCGGGTCGATTGTTTCCGGAAACATCAGCATGGTTCCGCTGCCGGACGGCCCGGCGCTGGCGCACTACACACAGCAGACCATGCAGAATGACGGGCTTATCGATTTTGCGCCGCCCAAACTTTTTGCGGGAAAGATCCCCATCAAACACGTCATCTACATTATCAAGGAGAATCGCACCTACGATCAGGTGTTTGGCGACGTGAAGACATCGGGCGATGGGCACGCCGCGGATGGAGAGCCCGAGTTTGCTATTTTCGGAAGTGGCGCCGCAGCGCAACGGCCTGACGGCACGCCCCAAGTGGTGACTCCCAATCATCATGCGTTGGCGCAGCGATTCGGTTTGTTCGACCGGTTCTTCGTGAATTCCGAAGCGAGTCCGGATGGACACAATTGGGCTACGGCCGCGTTCTCGACGGACTACGTTGACAAAGGTTTCCGCTGGGAATACTCGGACCGAGGACGCACGTATGACTGGGAGGGATTTAACAGGTTGCCAGATTACGAGCCGCCGGGAGATCTGGAAGTAGGCAAGTTCAAAGGCGATGTACTGGCAGCGTTGACGGATCTGCTGGAGAAGCATCTTCCCTTTCACCAGGGGTTCATGGATCTCGCGGAACCGAAGAGCCTTTATTTATGGGATGCGGCTGCGCGGGCGGGTCTCTCGTACCGGAACTACGGCGAATTCGTAACTGTGATTTCGACAAAGGATGTGGAAGCAGCGGGACAAAAACTCCATAAGAGCTATCCCGATGTTTCGAATGCCGTGCGCGCCATACCCACGAAGCAGTCACTGACGAATCATCACAGCCAGAGTTTCCGGAGCTTCGACGTAACCGCCCCGGACAGCATGACCGCGGATTGCTACAAATCAGCCTTGGATCCTTCAGGCTCTTCCGATCCGGCTGTGACACGAGACAATTCGAATTCCCATTCGAATTGCCGCGGCAATTCGCGATTAGGCGAATGGCTTGCCGAGTTTCGAGGATTTGTAGCGGAGCGCGAAGCGGGCCACGCGGACCAGATGCCCGCGCTTAGTATCGTGCGATTTCCCAACGATCATACCACCGGAATAAAGAATGGATTTCCGACGCCGCAATTCATGGTTGCGGACAATGATTACGCGGTGGGCCGGCTGGTGGAGGCGATTTCCTCGAGCGTGTATTGGAAAGATACGGCGATTTTTATCGTGGAAGATGATGCGCAGGCCGGCCCGGACCACGTCGATTCGCACCGTTCGGTCGGCCTCGCGATCAGCGCGTACAACAAGCCAGGAGCGCTGATCCACAAATTTCACAATACCGTCAGCATGATTCGAACTATCGAGATGCTGCTGGGAATCGCGCCGATGAACCAACTCGATGCTTCGGCCGTGCCAATGGACATTTTTCAGGAGACGCCGGACTTGACGCCATACAAAGCTGTTTTGCCGGCGATCGCCGCGGACAACCTCATCACGCAGAAGCCGAAGGACAAGGCCACCGCCGAGTGGATGAAGAAATCGAATCGGCAGAACTTTGCGCATGCGGACATGGCCGACCCGAAAGTTTTGAACGCGGTGATCTGGTTCGCGTGCAAGGGAAGCGGATCAAGCATTCCGCAAACGGCGCAATTGCCGGCGTATCAAGCCATGCGTTTTGGAATCGCCAAAGTGGATGACGACGAAAGCGGCGCCAAAAAAGACGATGACGACTGAAATTGAAAAACTCACTTCCAAGACATCAGCGGAAAAGCAGCGAAGCAAATTCCGTCAGGTTGCGACGCCAGACCATCCAGGTGTGGTAGCCGGGCGTCTCGATGTCCACGTGCTTGATATTCTTGGACGCTAGCCAGGCGCGGACCTTGCGATTGATATCGATCAAACGGTCGTCCGTACCGCATGCTATCCAAAGCAAGTGCAGTTGCTCGGCGGATTTTGCATTGAGAGCGGGAAATTCCTTGTCGAATTCTTCGGTAATTCCTCCGGAGCTAAAAGCGCCGACCCAGGCAAACTTGTCCAGCGTATTCAGGCCCGTCAGCAAGGATTCCGAGCCACCCATCGAGAGGCCGGCGATGGCAAGGGAGTTGCGGTCTTTAATAACGGAATATTCGGCTTCGACGCGCGGGATGACTTCCGTGAGCAAGGCCTCGCGGAATTTATCGAAGTTTCGATCCGTGATCGCGCGATCGCGCCACACCCCGGAGTTGGGAAGAAGAACTTCACTCGCGCCGTAGCCCAGCGGCATCACCACCAGCATGGGCTTGGCTTTGCCTTGCGCAATCAGATTGTCCAGAATCACATTGGCCCGGCCCACCGCCGTCCAGGCACTGGCGTCGTCGCTGAATCCGTGCAGCAGATAGAGGACGGGATAGGTTTGTTTTCCACGCGGATCATAGCCGGGCGGAGTGTAAACAAAATAGTCGCGGTCGTCGCCCACAACTCCTGACTTGTAGAAATGATGATGGATCTCGCCATGGGGCACGGCGCCAATCTCCCAGGAAAGAGAAGCCGGTCCGGGAACGTGCACCTCGCTCGCTCGATAGAGGAAGTTGGGCTTGATGGCGTGATTGGAAGGATCGAACATGCCCACGCCGTCGGCAATGATCGAGTATCCGTAATAATCAGGAGCGAGCGGATCGGTGGTCACACTCCAGACGCCCTGATCGTCTTTCTGCATGGGGAAAGGCTTGGGATTGCCTTCGAGGGAAACGACAACTTCTTTGTCGTTGGGGGCGCGAAAGCGGAACGTAACGCTTTTATCGGCGTGGACCTCGGGAGAAACCAGCGGCGGCGGTGGCGTTTGCGCTGGAGCGACCGCAGCCAGGAGTAGGACGGCAAGCACAAAAAATGTTCGTTTCATGATTCCTCGTCGCGGCGCTCTCTCATGGGCGCGTTGATTTCCGAGCGCCTGTGCCGGTGGATGATACAACATCGGAAGCGTTTGAAGGTTTGCAGGTTCGAAGATTGGTATGTTCGGAGCACCCTCACCCCCCTGTCTTTTCAGTCTTTTCTAAGTGTTGCAGCGAAAGGACTTATGGGGGCAAAGTGCCGGCGGGAAAATAGTGGCTTGGGATGGGAAGATTTTGCAGGAGAAGTAAGCATGTAAACAGGTAAGCGTCACGAGCGGCCGCCTTTGCGACTGCTTTGCGGCAGGCGGGAGGCGTTGACATGGCCATGGGGTAGAGAAAACGTGCAAGGACGAGCGTAGCTGGCGACGATCACACAAAAAGGGTAGCATGAAACTAAATCGCATGTTAAGTAATTACTTAGATATCATTCGAATGAGCCGGCAAGCTGCTGAAAAGGCGAGGTTTGTGGGGCTGATTCGTGGGAAGAGGTTGCCGGGCGCGAAAGTGAAAAATCTTGAGAAAAGAGGTGCAGGAAGAGTCAAAAGCGCCGAGAAAGTGGATGCGCTCTTCCGGTGAAAAAGTGTTCTCGAGCTCGGCGCTCATCTTCGCGAGCGCACAGCGGGCTCGTAGCTGCTGCGCTAATAACCGCGGCCACCTGCGTTCGCATCGACCCACGGCGAACAGCCGGGGAGCTCGAAGGTCTGCTAGCGCCGGGTGAGCAAACGAGAGGTCGCATCCTTTGACCCGGCAGGGCGAAGATTGACGGGGATTTGCCAGATTTCGCGGGACCCCGCAGCGAGTTTCGCGGGGTCCGCAAAGTAACGCTCCTGAGCAAGCGCCACTTGCGTAGTATTGGCCCGGCAGGCCGATTTGATAAAGACGAGTGGTGCGCCGGACTGCTCGGTAAAGCTGGCCATAATCTTATCGACCGGTTTGCCGGAAGTGGCCGCGACCTGATTCCAGAAAACTTCAGCGGTGGCATTCCCGTAGGCGTGTTTCTCAAGATAGGCATTCACGGCTTTGCGGAAAACTTCGGGACCAACATACGCTTCCACCATGCGCAGCACAGATGCGGCCTTGCCGTAGGCGATGCCGTCGAAGAGCGTCTGAATCTCGGCCAGAGTCTCCGCCTTGGTGCGCACGGCGCGTACGGAGGATGGCAGGTGTGAGTGTGCTTAGGGCACGGAGCTAAACGGAGGTGATGAAAGCCCCGTCGGGGGCGACGTAGCCGTAGGCCATGCGGGGGGTGTTGAAGGCGAAGCCGGGATTGCCGGCGCGGTCGAGGAGGATGAGGCCGCCGGTGGCGTGAGTCCGCTTGGCGAAAAGATGGACGGCTTCGCGCGCGGCGAGATCGGCGGTGGAGGTATCGCCGGAAGAGGCGACTGGTGAGTCCACACAAATGGCGCGCTGGCGAAGTAGATCGACGGCGGTTTTGGCCAAGACCACCTTCATGATGGCTTCGCCGTAGCCGGTGCAGGAGACACCGCCGGCTTCGGCGTCGGCGTAGCAGCCGCAGCCGATGAGAGGGGAATCGCCGACGCGGCCGGGAAGTTTGCAACAAGTGCCGCCGGTGGAAGTGGCGGCGAATAAACTTCCGTTTGCATCGATGGCGACAGCGCCGACGGTTCCTTGTTCGTGGCCGCGGTGATGCTCGGCGGCGTGTGTGTCTTCCTTGCACTTCTGCCAGGCTGCCCACTCGGCTTCGCTGACCAAATCTTCCAGCTTGCAGAGCTGGATTCCCTGAGCTTTGGCAAAGCGCTCCGCGCCCTCAGCGACGAGCATCATGTGGGGGCAATGCTCGAGAATCTTGCGGGCGAGCTGAATGGGGTTCTTGATGCGTTGCAAAGTGGCGGCAGCGCCGGCGCGAAGCGTTGCGCCGTTCATGACGATGGCGTCGCATTCGACGCGACCGTCAAAATTAAGGTGCGCGCCGTAACCGGCGTCGAAGACGGGGTTGTCTTCGAGGACGATGATGGCAGCTTCGATGGCATCGAGAGCGGAGCCGCCGCAAGAGAGGATGGACCAACCCGCAGCGAGGGCGGCATTGCAACCAGATTTGCAAGCTTCCACGGCTTCGTCAGGAATGTCCCACGCGCCGCCATGAACAATGAGAGCAGGTTTCATCGAGATGAGGATGGCAAAGGCACGGTAGTTTGTCTAGGAGAGGACAGAGTGAGGGAACGAATGAAGTAAAGAGAAAATGAAATAATGATGTAAAGACAGTGCCGTCCCAAGAAAGTCCGAGCAATCCACGGTAACTGCTTGATTGAACGAAAGTAAGGGGTCTCTGTCAGTTTTTTCGATTTCAATTGTTTGCTTCTCTTTTGGCGCCATCCTACTGC
>Ga0066669_10000632_pt1 | contig 11753 bp, 8 predicted proteins | sample GraSoiAngelo_118_FD_133940 | JGI IMG/M metagenome (GOLD analysis project Ga0066669, IMG submission 133940) | Grasslands soil microbial communities from the Angelo Coastal Reserve, California, USA - 14_0919_02_20cm | ecosystem: Environmental > Terrestrial > Soil > Grasslands | place: USA...
CGGGATGCGAGGAAGCCTGCTGTCGTCCTTTGAGCCGGTAATAAATCCAAACAAATAGAGAGGCGTTAATCATCGAAAAATAATACGGTAGCTTTAGAAGCTTAGAGCGCAACAAACCCAGCGCACCCAGCAGTGCCAATCCATAGAAACTCAACTGGGCTATCGCCAGCCACTTGTAGACGGGCGAGTGCCACAGCGAAAGTGCGCTCACGAGGCACAATGCCAGCGCCACAGGCGCAAGGAGCCGTCCGCCTTTGTGGGAGAGAAAGCAGAAAAGCACAAGCGGTCGTGGCCACAAGAGCGGGCCCGCCTGGCGCATTTGCTCAATGTTTCCGGCCGTGATGCGCACTCGCCGCCCGAAGCCTTCCATTTCATGCGCTTCTTCATATGCCACGGCATTCGGCTCGTAGGCGATCCGAAACCCGTGTTTCAACACACTCGTGGGAATAACGAAATCATCATTGATCGTGCCAGCGTGCGGGAACGGATACAGCGACTTGCGCATTGCATAAAGTGAACCATGGGCGCCGGTCAAGGCACCCAGCTTGGCCTCCTGCAGCTTTAGGAACGTCTCGTATTTCCAGTAAAAGTCTTCTTGATGCCCGGTAGCCGAAGCGTCATGGTTTAAAACTTGATAAACGCCACTGGCAGCGCCAACGCGAGGATCGGCAAAGCTCGCCACTAGATTCCGGACCGAATCGCTCGCGAGCATGCTCGACGCGTCTGAAAAAACCACAATTTCGCCACGAAGCTGCGGGACCGCATCATTCAGGCAATGAATTTTTCCTCGGTTTACAGGAAATTCCAGAAACCGCACACGGCCTTTTCCTTCGCTTTGGGTGAGAGAGCGAACGAGCTGAGTCGTGGCATCGGTAGAACCATCGGATGCGATGACGATCTCCAGTTTGTCCACGGGATAGTCAAGCGCCAGCGAGTTGCGAACCTTGGCTTGGATCACGTCTGCTTCGTTGTAAGCCGCGATCAGCAGCGACACTGATGGCTCGATCTCCGCCTTGCGCACAGAACGTCGAAACAAAAATTGCACGACCCACAGCAAAGCCGGATACCCGACATAGGTGTAGATAACAAGTGCTGCCGAGATCCAAAAGATCAGCTTCATCGCCATCGTGTTAAATTGCTTTCGATTCCACGCAGTAAAGCTGGCCGTGCTGCTCCCACGAAGCGGCGCGGAACCCGGCTCGGTTCAAATGGTCCTCGACCTGTGGCCGCGTCCAGAAATACACCGGGCATCCTGCAACTTTAAGCCGCGCTTTGCGGATCATGGCCCGCAATGTGCCCGCGCGTGGCCACGCCGAGAGGAATCGATCGCGCGTGATGCTCCTGACCCTTTGCAATCGCGGCAGAGGATCGGCCACGTAATCCCAAAATCCAATTGCGATCACCAGTTCGAACGTCCGATCTGTTTTCCAATCGAGCACATCACTAAGAACAAAATCGCAGCGATCTGCCACACCATCACGTTGCACAAGTTCCTGCGCGAGTTTCAGCATTGTGGGCGCAAAATCCAGGCCGGTAACCTGGCCTCCCTTCTGTGCAAGCGCGCTGACAAATCTTCCTGAGCCGCAGCCGATATCACAGATGGTCTGGCCGCGGCAATCGCCAGCCCGGCGCATTACCCAATGAAAGCGCTCATACATATCCCGGCGCAGCCACTTATCGAGTCCGCGTGCGACAGGATTTTTGTCCCCGGTGTAGATGGAGTCAAATTCCGGCGCAATGCGGTCCCAATATTCCGCCACTTGCCGGGCTTCATCTTGAACCATTTTTCCCCCAGCTATTTAAGTCAACGGTTGGCGCCATTGCAGCCAGGCCGCTGTTTCGAAAACTGGTAAAGTTGCCCCGCCCGAGCATCTTTTCAAGACGCCCAGATGCCTTGCCCAGATTTGTATAGTGCCTGAGCCTCGCCTTGAGCCGCGCTTTGAGCCTAGGCTGCTGCGTATCGATTTCCCAAGGATGAATGTAGGCGACTGCAGGGATGCCTTCAGCCTCCGCGCGCCGCCATCCAAGCTGGTTGTACCACCACGGGAGCAATCGCAGATATCCGCCTCCACCAAAAGGAAAATTCAGGTTACCCCAAAGACGGAAGGTTGCGATCGGATACTCAATCACTGGGCCAGAAGTCGTATTTATGACAAAGGGAAATCGTGGCGCGCTTGGAATTCCATATCTGTCGTGATGACTTGGGAAAATACTGGAGTCGTACGTGAAACCTAACTCGGCCAGAATGCCAGTCGCCCACAATGAACTCATGACGATTGAATACGTCGGAGCGCGGTAGCCATAAATCTGCACTCCCGCTGCCTGCTCAATCACCTGCTTGGCGCGATACGTATCCGAGCGGAACTCCGCTGGATCCAGCTTGTAAATCAGCCGATGCCAATAGGAATGGCACGCTACCTCGTGTCCGGTCGACGCGATGTCCCGCACCAGTTTTGGGAATCGTTCCGCCACCCACCCTAGGACGAAGAAAGTAGCCTCGACATTGAGCCGAGCGAAAAGATCCAAGAGTCGCCGCGTATTGTCCTCCACGCGGCTGGCGTAGGAATCCCACTCGGATCGTTGAACAATACCGGCAAAGGTTTCCGCGTGAAAGTAATCTTCAACGTCAACCGAAACTACATTCATCAAACGCGAACCCTTCGGTGCAGCGGCCGCGGGAACTCTGGTTTGGACTGTTGTGGACATGATTACCAGCAGAGACCCTGATATTTGGTTATCCCATCAATCCGGCGGGCCTTTTCCAGATTTACCAGATCGAGCACGATGTGATCCTTGCGAATCGAATGTTGCAGCGTTTCCTTGGGCAATCCTCGCGTTCCAATCACCACCACTTCCGACTCCATCAACACTTCGCTCAAATTTGAGGACAATAAAGCCCCAAGATGTGGAATCACCTCTTCGATGTACTGACGGTTTGAACCGATCAGTTGTCCGAGGGAAACATTGTCGTCCCAGATGCGAACTTGGCAGCCTTCGCCCAGCAACTGCTTTACCAGTTGAACTTGAGGGCTTTCTCGTAGATCGTCGGTCGCCGCCTTGAAGCTCAATCCAAGCATTGCAATTTTTTTCTTACCGGTTTCGAGAACCATTTCCACTGCGCGCTGCAGGTGCACTTCGTTGCTGGGCAAAATAGCTTCAAAGAGCGGCAGCTTAAGGTCGAGCTCCTTAGCGCGATAATTCATTGCCCGGACATCTTTGGGAAGACACGAACCGCCAAAGGCGAATCCAGGCTTGAGGTAACTTGGTGAGATATTCAACTTATTGTCTGCGGTAAAAATTTCGACCACAGCGTCGGCGTCCACACCCAACTCTTTAGCTAGAGTGCCCATTTCGTTCGCAAAGGCGACTTTTAGTGCGTGCCAGGTGTTGCATACGTATTTCACCATCTCCGCCGAGCGAAAAGACGTTTCGAAAATTCGCCCGGGCGCCCAGGCGTACAGCTCGCGAAGCATCGCGCCGTGATGGGCGTCAGCACAGCCAATAATCGTCATCGAAGGCTCCATAAAATCAGCCACGGCCGTCCCCTCACGCATGAATTCTGGGTTCACGCACACTCCGAAATCGGCGCCTATCTTTTTTCCGCTTGTCTTTTCGAGTGCCGGGACGACCACCGTCTCTGCCGTGCCCGGTAGAACCGTACTGCGCAAGACAACCAGGTGAAAGGAATTCTTCTTCTGGAGAGCGCTGCCGATTTGCTGACAGACCGGTATGATATGCCCAAGATCCAGTTTTCCATTCCTGAGATTGGGCGTCCCCACGCACAAAAATGAGATTTCGGTTTGCAACACCGCAGCTTCAGCATCACTGCTCGCATGTAGCTGACAGGCGCGGTTGCATTCTGCGATTAGATCGCTGACCCGAGGTTCGATGATCGGACTCCCCCCAGCCTCTATCACCTCAACTTTGGAGTGGTTTAGGTCAACGCCCAGCACCTGATTGCCCTTATGCGCCAGGCAGGCAGCAGTGACGGTGCCCACGTAGCCCAAACCAAATACGCTGACTGACTTACTCATGAGAAGCTTCTATTTTGCTCCGAAGATCGAATTGCACAATGTGAGCGTAATCGTCGCTAAGCGCAAGTCTCCTGCCGAAGGCTGTTGGTTCCTGAGATAATCTTCTCATTAAACTTTTAATTTCAGCAGGTTGGAAGATTACCGACGAGTGAGACGCAATCATCGTAAGCCATGGTAGAACAGAGTGCAAAAACTTGCACATTTCGCGTAACTGTTTCGCTCAAAGAATTGGGAACCGCAAGGTAGTGCTCACAGCCACTGCGGGCTCCTTTGGAAAGTGAATTGCACTTCTTACTAGTTTCGCGCTCAATGAGATACAAGATATGATGGATCAATCCATGGGTGCAGTGAAGCAACCTCAGTCGATCACGGAGTTCCGGGTCGCGCCAGACTGATCCAGAAACACTGTTTCGCGCTAGGCCACGTTTGCGCCGACGAATCTTTTTCTTGGTTGATTCGTTGAATGTGGGCGGTACGGAGTGCGGTGGAACTCGCGCGTCGGCTTGATACTGCCGATTATGACGTAACCCCGGGTTGCCTGCGTGCGCGTGGCCCTTTGATGGAGAGATTGCAGAATCGACGGTTTCAGTGAGGGGATTTCATCCTAGCGGAGGAGTTGATTCCCCTGGAGGTATTATCCGGGAGGCATTAATTGCCGAAGATCGATTTGCCCCAGCAAAAGTGTGCGTGATCCACAACGGTATTGACGTTGATAAATTTTCTAAGGCTGCATGCAATCGCGATCAGGTTCTCCCTGGGACAGGTGATGGCAAACTGATTGTGCTCGTTGGGAATATGCACAGCGATGTGAAAGGCCCTGAGTTATTGATTTCGGCGGCATCGGCCATTGTCGGCGAATTCCCCAGCGCTCGCTTCATCCTGGTCGGTGACGGCACACAGAGGCAACAATTCGAGCAGGCAGTTCGTGCCTTGAGTCTAGCGCAACGCTTTCTCTTTGTGGGACAGCGCAACGACATTCCTGAATTTCTCGCTTGTTGCGACGTCGCCGTTCTGCCCTCGAAGGCGGACGGGTTGCCTAACGCCGTTCTTGAATACATGGCGGCCGGTTTGCCAGTCGTATCCAGCAATGTCGGCGGGAATTCGGAGAGCATTCGCGATGGCGTCACTGGGCTTCTGGTTCCCTCGCAAGATGCGACGGTGCTCGGCGAGGCGCTGCTCCGATTGTTGCGCGATTCCAGCTTGGCGCGCCGGATCGGAGAATCAGGCCAGGCATATGTCCGCCAGAACTTCAGCTTTGAACGACCGATTGAGGAGACGGATTTGCTTTACTCGGAATTGCTGGCGTGCCGGGGACGCGCGAATTGACATATGTCTCTGCTTCCAACACAGTGGAAAGATCGGCACAAGCGGCTCGCTTCAATGGGCTGGGCCGAGCTGCGTGAACGCTTGCGCCAGCACGTCAGAGCTCGCGCCGATGCCTTAAGGTACAGAGTGGGATTAGAGTTTCCCGATGATGTTGGCCCCTCGAGCCGACAGCCGGCTCGTTTCTTCTTTGCCCCAGATGACGTCCCGTCCCTCTGTTCACAGCTCAAACAGCGGTTTCCCGCTCAGGCAGACGAAATTGTCCGCCGCGCAGAGCAAATCTGCAGCCATCGTTTCGATCTGCTTGGCTATCAGAACCTCTATTACGGCCAGCAGATTGACTGGCATCTCGATCGGGTCCACAGTAAGCGAGCACCTAGAAAGTTTTGGTTCAAGATTCATTACCTCGGCTTCGAAGAGGTGGGCGACAGCAAAATTGTTTGGGAGCTGAATCGGCATCAGCACTTTGTCACGCTGGCGAAGGCATACAGGCTTACGAGGGATGAAAAGTTCGCGAACGAAATATTTGACCAGTGGCAACACTGGCATGCCGAGAATCCGTATCCCATTGGCATAAACTGGGCTAGCAGCTTGGAAGTGGCATTCCGTAGCCTCTCCTGGATTTGGACCTACTTTCTTCTGGCTGATTCTCCGGCCATGCCACCCGGCTACCGTGACGACTGGCTGCGGTCCTTGTGTATCAGTGGACGGCACATCGAGAACTACCTTTCTACCTATTTCTCTGCCAATACTCATTTGTTAGGCGAGGGAGTAGCCCTATTCTTCATCGGCTCGCTATGTCCGGAAATCTCTGCCGCCCAACGTTGGAAGCATCGCGGATGGGAAATCATCTTGCAACAAGCGGCTCGGCAGGTACTCAGCGATGGGTGGCACTTTGAGCAATCCACTTACTATCACGTGTATGCGCTGGATTTCTTCCTGCACGTGGCGGTGCTGGCTTCCCTCAATGATGTTCCGATTCCGCCTGAGTTCGATCGAACACTAGAGAAAATGCTCGAGGCCTTACGTTTGCTTGGGCGTGCGGGAACACCCCCTGGGTTGGGTGATGACGATGGCGGCAGAGTGTTCGATCCGGCGCGCAATCGCAGCGAGCATTTACTTGATCCGCTATCGACCGGTGCAGTTCTTTTTGGGCGCGGAGACTTTAAGTCTGTTGGCGGTGAAATGCGAGAGGAAACTCTTTGGCTGTTGGGCCAGCCGGGAGCTCAACAGTTCGATCAGCTGGCTGCGGAAACGCCGACAGCACCTTCCGCTGCACTGCCCGCGAGTGGGCTTTACCTCATGGCTGCCGAGGGTGGGAAGCAACAATTAGTCATCGATACGGGTGCGCAAGGAGCTTCCACCGCGGGCCATGGCCACGCTGATGCTCTCAGTATCACCGTGAACTCGAACCGACGCCGTCTGCTGATTGATCCCGGCGCATGCGAATACGTTGGCTCCGAACGCAACATTTTTCGCGGCACTCGCTCGCACAACACACTCGTCGTTGACGGTGCCGATCAAGCAGAAACCAAAGGACCCTTCGCCTGGACAAAGCTGCCGTCCGTGCGCGCCGATTGTTGGGTAAACGGAACTACCTTCGATCTCTTTGTCGCGAGCCACGGCGGGTACCGACGACTGGAACAGCCGGTCGTGCATTACCGTTGGGTGTTTTCTCTAAAGTCAGAGTTTTGGCTTGTGCGGGATATCGCCAAAGGCAGAGGTCAACATCAGCTCGATATTTTCTGGCATCTCGGTCCTGAACTTTCCGCGCGCGAAGAAAATACAGAAACCTTTCTAGACTCGGACGGCCAGTCCGGCCTGCGCGTCCTGGCGGCGGGCGAAGGATGGTCGCGGCGCTTAGTACCGAGATGGTGGTCTCCCGCTTATGGAATTAAGAAACGCGCAGCAGTTTTGCAGTTCAGCCGGTTGGCCACTCTGCCTGCGGAGTTTGTGACTCTGCTAATTCCAGTTACACAGGGCGATCCGCAAGAGAGCGAATTAATCAGACTCGAGCCGCAGTCCGCCTCCGGATCGCTGTCCAAATATTCCTACTGCACAACGGAAAAAGAGCACGGAGTCGTATTCGCAGCTTGCAAACCGTGGTCTTCCGGCGGTTGGAACAGCGATGCTGAATTTCTATATTGGGGACGCGCTCGCGGCTACGCACAGTGGTCAATCATTATGTGCAACGGCAGCTACGTTGAATTTGAGGGCGGGCGGCTGTTTTCTTGCTCCCGCCCAGTGCTGCGCTGCGAGATAATCAGGACTGCCCGGAAACTAGATATCTTATGCTCCGATAACCAAGCGCTCACAGTGAATGATTCCTTGCACAACCTATGGACGGAATTTGAGCCAATCACGACCCCAAGTTCTCCTGTGCCGGAAAAGGTGACTCGCTGAATGTGCGGAATCTGCGGAATCCTGTATCCGAATGACGCTCGCCGCGTTGAGCGCGACATCCTGGCCGCGATGAACGCTCAAATAGTCCACCGTGGTCCGGACGATGATGGATTCTTTGTCGAGGGTAACGTCGGGATGGCAATGCGCCGCCTGAGCATTATCGATGTTCAAACGGGACAACAGCCCCTTAGCAACGAAGATGAGAGTCTATGGATTGTCTACAACGGTGAAATCTACAATCACCGGGAACTGCGCTCACGCCTCGAAGCGCTCGGCCATCACTATCGCACAAAAAGCGACACCGAAACGATTGTTCATTTATATGAGGAACATGGGCGCGAGTGCGTGCAGCATCTTCGCGGCATGTTTGCCTTTGCCGTCTGGGATCGCCCCTTGCGTCGGCTTTTCGTTGCCCGCGACCGGCTTGGGATCAAACCGTTCTATTATTTTTATGATGGCAGCAAATTTCTTTTTGCCTCCGAGATCAAGGCGATTCTTGCTTATCCAAGCATAAAGCCTGAATTCAATTCCGGTACGATCGCAGAGTATCTTGCGTTCGGTTACATCGCTGGCGAAGAGACCATGTTCAGGGGAATACGCAAACTGCTCCCCGGGAACACGCTGGAAATAGACGAGAAGGGTGTAATCCAGATCGAGCGGTATTGGGATCTTTCAATACCTGCCGAAAGTGACGGACGTCCCGAAGCTCACTGTATCCGGACCTATCGCGAACTGCTCGAGGAATGTGTCGCCAGCCATCTCATGAGCGATGTCCCGCTTGGCGTGTTTTTAAGCGGCGGCCTGGACTCTAGTGTCATCGCTGCGCTTACCAGCAAGATTCGCGGAGAGCAAATCGAAACTTTCTCGGTTGGCTACAGCGAAGCAACTTACAGCGAATTGCCGTACGCCCGTGAGGTTGCGCGACATATCGGCTCCCGCCACCACGAAGTTCGCCTGGATCGCCAGGAATTCTTTGACTCCCTTCCGAAATTGATTTGGCATGAAGATGAGCCAATTGTCTGGCCTTCCAGCGTTTCTCTGTATTCTGTCGCGCGTTTGGCACGTGAGCGTGTGACGGTAGTGCTGACCGGCGAAGGCAGCGACGAGACTCTGGCGGGCTACTCGCGTTATGCCTGGACTCTGCTCAACTCTGGCATGGATCGCGTCTACCGCTCGCTGACTCCCTCCGGATTGCGAAAGTTGATTCGTCAAGCGATCAGTTCGGGTCCCCTCGGCGCTACTCTTTTTCGGAAACTCGAACACACATTTCTGGTTCGTGACGGCGCTTCCTGGCCCTCGTTCTACTTTGACAACTTCTACTCGGCTTTCTCCTTGGCGGACGAAGCCGATTTGCTCACACCTCAGGCATATGAAACTGGCGGGAATGCTTACCGGGAATCAATGCGTCATTGGGAGCACGCATCAGGTGATCTGTTGCACCGGTTGCTTTATACCGACATAAAGACTTACCTTGTGGAACTGCTGATGAAGCAGGACCAGATGAGCATGGCGGCCTCGATTGAGAGCCGCGTTCCGTTTCTGGATCATGTGCTGGTTGAATTTGCTGCGACGATTCCAGCCGAGTTCTTGGTCAAGGGTCTCTCGGGGAAGCACATTCTGAAAGCTGCGGTCGCAGACTTGCTTCCCAAACCAATCATTTACCGGCAGAAGATGGGGTTTCCAACGCCGTGGTCTTATTGGCTCTCAGGTCCTCAGTTGAACGAACTCGAAGCGATGCTTCTGGAGCCTCGAACCACGGCCCGTGGACTGTTTCGGCGGGAGATGATCCTACGCCTTTTTGCCGAGCACAGGGCGCACCATCGCGATCATGGGAACCGGATTTGGCGGCTCCTGAACCTCGAAACCTGGATGCGAGTCTTTCTTGATGGTGAAACGCCGACCAGGGATGAACAACTTCAAGGCGTGTCCGCGATTCCCGCTCGGCCCAGTGCATCAGTTTGAAAGAATAAGAAACTGCATTTGCATGGCGAACCATCTGGTAATTTCCAGTTTCAACCGGCAGAAGCAGCCGGCATAGCGCGGCGGTAATAGTGGCGCAGGAGTTGGAGATAAGAACCTAGATACTCGGGCCACAGGGACATGCGGAAGCAAATCCGGAGGGCGATCTTACACGTGTTGCGGAATGCAGGCGTCTTCCGTCTGCTGCGGGATAGTGAATGGCGCCGGCAGCGCCTCCTGATTCTCTGCTATCACGGAATATCGTTAGAGGACGAGCATCAGTGGCGGCCCGGACTCTATATGGCTCCCAGCATCCTTGAGCAACGGCTCGAGCTTCTGCGCGAGGGTGATTACAACGTCCTGCCTCTGAGTGAGGGGTTGAAAAGCTTGTATGCCGGCGAACTTCCGCCGCGAAGCGTAAGCATCACATTTGACGACGGTCCGTACGATTTCTATAAACAAGCCTATCCAAGACTGAAACAATATGGCTTCCCTGTGACGGTTTACCAGACTACCTATTACAGCTACCGCCAGTTGCCGGTTTTCAATTTGATCTGTTCATATCTGCTGTGGAAGCGCAAAGGCACCGTTCTCGATAACGGCGCAGAATTAGGCTTGAAGCACCAACTGGATTTGAGGACCGAAGCCAGTCGGCAAGCGATAGTTACTGCGTTAATGGACATGTCTGAAAAGCATAATCTCAGCGGGGAGCAAAAGAACCAGCTGGCTTGCCGATTGGCAAAAATGTTGGGCATAGATTACGCAGCTCTGATGCGCACACGAATTCTTCATCTAATGAATGCGTGTGAAATCGCAGAGTTGTCACGCGACGGAGTGGATTTTCAGCTTCACACCCATCGTCACACTATGCCCACGGACCAATCCCTCTTCCAGAGGGAGATCAAAGACAATCGCGCCTGCCTTCAGAGGGTGTCACAGCACGAGGCTGTACATTTTTGTTATCCGAGCGGAGTTTACGATCAGCAGTTCCTGCCCTGGCTTAAAGCCGCAGGGGTGATTTCGGCAACGACCTGCGACGTGGGACTTGCCACATCGCGGAAAGACTCGTTGCTGCTTCCGCGATTTATAGATACTTCAGGCTGCAACGGCCTCGATTTTGAAAGCTGGCTCACGGGCGTGGGCGATTTGCTGGCGATCCGTCGTGCGGCCCCACATAAATATGCGTCTCCGGGTGACTGAGCTAGCGTGCTTCCACATTTAGATGCCGGATCTTTTCCGGCCCATTTTCGTCAACAATCACAATCTCGTCGATTTCCTCTGAACTCAGCGCCGGACGACTTGCCCCAATGACGGCACTGTTCTTCGCCCAAAGTTTGGCCTCAAAAAATGACTGATAAACAAACTTCTTGCCAACAAGTCCCAGCCCGCTATGGCGCGTTTCAGGGCTCGCTAAGCGATAACCCAGCTCGGTCAGAGTTTCTCCAATTAGCCCTTCGATCTTCGCAAGCTCGTGTGCAGCGAGATCCTTTTTCCAACGCTCTACGGGATTAAACTCCTGCGGCGATTGTGTCTTGAATGAAGTATTTGGTTTGCTCACAGAGCCGAGCGCGGTCCGCTGTATCCGGTCATAGTCGAGTTCGTGGCCGAGGAATGAACTGAGATTGTTCAAAGTAGAGGGCGGATCGGATACCAATTGCTCAAAGCGGATTTCCATGTAATCCGATCCGAGAGTCCGGCCGACCGTCCTCCCCTTTTTGAGGATCCACTCCCAGTAAATTGCCGCGCCTATGGCGTCCTCCCGCTTTTTCCAGGGAAATGGTTTGATGTAGCGCTTGCGGGAAAGGGATAACGCGACATCGCGCCCATCGCGGATCACGTGAATGACCAGAGCGTCGGGGATAGTTCTCTTGATCAGGGGAAGGTAAAGAATCTCTTCGGGTGTATTTCCTGCCCAGCGTAGGGCGTTTTGATTACGAGCGATCTCCTCCATGATGGTGCGAAGGAAATCTCCAGCATTGCGGCAGTTGTCTAGAATCTTCGTTTCAACCCGCTGCGGATCGATTCCAGAAGCCC
>Ga0066669_10000638_pt1 | contig 11725 bp, 12 predicted proteins | sample GraSoiAngelo_118_FD_133940 | JGI IMG/M metagenome (GOLD analysis project Ga0066669, IMG submission 133940) | Grasslands soil microbial communities from the Angelo Coastal Reserve, California, USA - 14_0919_02_20cm | ecosystem: Environmental > Terrestrial > Soil > Grasslands | place: USA...
AGATGCGCCTCGTCGTCGACGATCAGAATTCGGGAACGCGTTCGCGCGACATTCGTCATCGCGCCGTCTCCGGCCAGGTGATCGTGACGGTCGCGCCGCGTTTCGGGCCGTCGCTGCGCGCCGCGATCGTGGCGCCCGCTTGCTCGACGAGCCGCTTCACGATGTAGAGCCCCAAGCCCGTGCCCGGCATCGAGCGGCGCTGCTCGTCGCCGACGCGGTAGAACTTCTCGAAGATCATCGCGGCGTCCTCGGGCGGGAAGCCGATCCCGTCGTCGCGGACGACGAGCTCGACGCCGCGCGCGGCGCGCGCCGCGGCGAGCGCGATCTCGCGGCCGCCGCCCGCGACGCAGGCCTTGAGCGCGTTGTCGAGCAGGTTGCGGAGCACGGTCTCGAGCACGTTCGGATCGATTTTGAGCTTCAGGTCCTCGGGCACGTCGAGCCTGACCGCGACCTCGCGAGCGCGCGCTCGCTCGGCGATCTCGGCGATCGCGCTCGCCGCCGCGCCGCGCAGCGCGACGTCGGTCGGCGCGAACGGCCGCCGCCCTTCCTCGAGCCGCGTCGCGTCGAGCAGGTTGTCGACCATCCGCAGCAGCCGCTCGCAATCCTCGAGGATCCGTGACCCAAGCCGCTGCGTGTCGGCCTCCCGCGAGCGCAGCACGAGCGTCTCGGACGCGAGCTGGATGCTCGCGAGCGGGCTCTTGAACTCGTGCGAGACGGCTGCGAGGAAGTTCTGTTGGCGCCTGCGCAGCTCTGCGTCGTGCCGGATCGTGCGCGTGAGCACGGCCATGCCGCCGAGCAGCACGGCGAGGAAGAAGCCGCCCTCCCAGATGAAGCGGTTGATCCGCGCCGCGCGCTCGTCCGCGAGCGCCGCGAGCGCCTCGGGCCGCACGCTCGCGCTCGCTCCTAAGACCGCGACGCTCGGCAGATGCTTCGCGACCTCCTCGGCGGAGGCGCCCGCGAACAGCGCCGTGACCGCGTCGGCGTCGTGCCGGTACTCCGCCGCGAAGCGTCGCTCGACGTCGCGCGCCTTCGACACGTGGTCGTACATCCACCAGCCGACCTGGACCGTCGAGACCAAGAGCAGCGCGAGGAAGCCGAGCTGCAGCGCCTTGCTCGGGTCGCGTTTCAAGGTCATCGGGTCTCCGCCGCCGGGCCGCTATGGTGTCGAGGTCGAGACCGCGAAGAGGGCAGACCGCAGCGCCTCGGCGAGCCGCTCGACGTCGCGCTTCGTGTGCGCGAGCGACAGGAACCCGATCTCGAACGCCGACGGCGCGAGCGCGACTCCTTGCTCGAGCAGCGAGTGGAACACGACTCCGTAGACTTCGGCCGCGTGCGGCTCGAGCGCCTCGGCCGAGCGCGGCGCGGTCTCCGTGTGCCACGCGATCCAGAACATCGAGCCGAACCGGCAGAGGCGCGCCTTGAGCTGCGCCGGCGACTCCGCGAGCACGGCGCCGACGGTCTGCTCTAGGTACGCGCCGAGCGCTTCGAGCCGGCGCCAGCCGTCGTCCTTCTGCAGCGTGCGCAGCGTCGTGAGCCCGGCCGTCATCGCGACCGGATTGCCCGACAGCGTGCCGGCCTGGTAGACGCCGCCCTCGGGAGCGAGGTTGCGCATGAGCGCGCGCTTGCCCGCGAACGCGCCGACGGGCATGCCGCCGCCGATCACCTTGCCGAATATCGCGAGGTCCGGCTTGATCTTGTAATGCGCGGCCGCGCCGCCCGGGCCGATCCTAAACCCCGATATCACCTCGTCGAAGATCAAGAGTGCGCCGTGCTTGTCGCAGAGCGTGCGCAGCGTTTGCAGGAACTCCGGCCGTTGCAGCAGCAGGCCGTTGTTCGCGGGCACGGGCTCGATGATCACGGCCGCGATCTTGGTCCCTTCCTCCGCGAACAGCCGCTCGGCCGCGGCCGTGTCGTCGAGCGGCAGCACGCGCGTGAGCGCCGCGAGCACGGCCGGCACGCCTTTCGAGGTCGGTGCCCCAAGAGTCGCGAGGCCCGAGCCGGCCGCGACGAGCAGGTAGTCGACGTGGCCGTGATAGCAGCCCGAGAACTTCACGACGAGATCGCGGCCGGTCGCGCCGCGCGCGAGCCGCACGGCGCTCATCACGGCCTCGGTGCCCGACGAGACGAAGCGCACCTGCTCGATGCCCGGATACGCCGCGACGACCTCCTCCGCGAGCTCGATCTCGGGCGTGCACGGAGCGCCGTAGGACGTGCCGCGGCGGCACGCGGCCTCGACCGCGGCGAGGACCTTCGGGTGCGCATGCCCCAAGATCAACGGCCCCCACGAGCCGACGAAGTCGAGGTACTCGCGGCCGTCGACATCGACGACGATCGCGCCGCTCGCCGAGCGGATCACGATCGGCGTCCCGCCGACGCCACCGAACGCGCGCACGGGCGAGTTCACGCCGCCCGGCGTGACCTTCTGCGCGCGCGCGAACCAAGCATCGCCGTGCGGGCGTTTGCTCGGCGCGCTCTTCGTTCCTAGTTTCAAAGCCAAGCTCCCCGGAGCGCGTCGCGCGCATGATAGGTGATGATCTGATCGGCGCCCGCGCGCGCGATCGCGATGAGATTCTCGCGCACGACGGCCGCCTCATCGAGCCAGCCGTTCGCGGCCGCGGCCTTGACGGCCGAGTACTCGCCCGAGACGTTGTACGCGGCGAGCGGCAGCAAGCTCGCCTCGCGCACCGCGCGGACCACGTCGAGGTAGGGGAGCGCGGGCTTCACCATGAGCCAATCCGCGCCTTCCTCGACGTCGGCGAGCGCCTCGCGCACGGCCTCGCGACCATTGCGCGGGTCCATCTGATAGCTGCGCCGGTCGCCGCTTTGGGGTCGAGAGTCGGCCGCCTCGCGGAACGGCCCGTAGTAAGCGGATGCGAACTTCACGGCGTAGGACAAGAGGCCCGTGTCCTCGAAACCAGTCTGATCGAGCGCGTCGCGGATCGCCGCGACGCGCCCGTCCATCATGTCGGAAGGTGCAACGACGTCCGCGCCCGCGCGCGCGTGCGACAGCGCCATGTCGACGAGGGGCTTGAGCGACGCGTCGTTCGCGATCCGGCCGCGCTCGTCGAGCACGCCGCAATGGCCGTGGTCGGTGTACGCGCAGAGGCAGACGTCGGTCATCACGATCAGCGCATCGCCGAACTCGCGCTTGAGATTCTCGCACGCGCGCTGCACGGCGCCGTTTGCGGCGGCCGCCGCACGGCCGTCGGGCGTCTTGCCGCCGTGCTCGGGATGGCCGAAGAGCAGCACGGCCTTGAGCCCAAGCTCGAGATCCTTGCCGATCGTCTGCACGACCGTCTCGATCCCCTGCTGCGCGATCCCGGGCATCGAGGAGATCGGCTCGTTCGCGCGCGCGGCTGGCACGACGAAGTGCGGCATGATCAGCTGGTCGGCGCGCACGCGCGTCTCGGCGACGAGGTCGCGGAGCGCGGGCGTCCGCCGCAGGCGGCGCAGGCGCGTCCGGCCAGGCGTGGTGATCCTAGGTTGCGTCATTGCATCGCCTCCCAAATGCTTTCGAAACTGGGCTCGCGCGCCTCGACGCCGCGCCGCGACGTTGCCACCAGCCAGTTCGCGTTCTCGAGCGCCGTGGCGAGAGCGGCGCGCAGCTCGAGCGTGTCGAGCGGCTCGGAACGGATGCACGGCAGTAGCACCGCGCGCGCGCCGCGGCGCTCGATCTCCTCGGCCCATTCGGCGCAGTCGTCCTCGCTGCGCGTGAGTAGGATACCGCGGCCGACCAGTGCGTTCGTGACGGCCGTCATCGCGTGCCGTCCTCGGCGCCGAGCTTGGCCCAAAGCGCCGCGCCGAGCTCGCTCGGATCGCCGCCGCGTACACGCGCGACGCGCACGCGGCCGTCGCGCTCGTGCATGCCGAGCAGCTCGTGCTGCGCGCCGGGCCGGCCGCCCGCGTCGCCGTGCGCGTGCACGAAGAACGCGCCGAACGCGATGTCGCAGCCGGCCTCCGCGCGACGCAGCGCGTCGCGCTCGGCTTCCACGGCCGCGCGGCTCGGCGCGTGGTCGAGGGAGGCGAGCGCGGCGCGCAGGCGCTCGTCGTCGCGCCGACACTGCACGGCGAGCGCGCCCTGCGCGGGTGCGGGCACGAACCGCTGCGGATCGAGCCTGAGAACGGCGATACCGTCGAGCGCGCCGTCGAGCGCGTCGCCGGCGCGTAGCCGCTCGACGCCCGCGGCCGCGAGCAGGATCGCGTCGAAGTCGCCCGCGCGCAGCCGTCGGATCCGCGTCGGCACGTTGCCGCGCTGCGGGACAGCCTTGAGGTCGGGGCGGAAGTGCGCGAGCCAGACGCGTCGGCGCGCGGACGAGGTGCCGACGCGCGCGCCGGCTGTGAGCGGCAGCCAGTCGGTCGCGCTGCCCGAGAGCGCGCCTTCGCGGACGAGCAGCAGGTCGGCCGGGTCCACGCGCTTCGGCACCGCGCCGATCACGAGCTCGTCCGGCGACTTCGTCGGCAAGTCCTTGAACGAATGCACCGCGAGCTCGATGCGCCGCGCGACGAGCGCCTGCTCGATCTCGCGCACGAACACGCCCTGCGCGCCGATCGAGGCGAACGGCGCGCTCGTGTCGCGGTCCCCCGCAGTCTTGATGATCGTGAGCTCGACGTCGTAGCCCGCCGCGCGCAGCGCGTCGGCGACCGTCGTCGACTGCGCTTGCGCGAGGTCGGAGCCGCGCGTGCCGAGCTTGAGCGTCGCGCGCGAGCTCATGACTCGGTCGGGCTCGACGCGCCGTTCAAGGCCGCGCGGAGCTCTTCCGCGAACTCGGGCTCGAGGCCGTTCAGGAACGCGTCGATCGAGCCGTCGGGTCCGTCGTGCAGCAGGCCGCGCAGCCCGAGGCACGGGATGTGCGCGAAGCGGCGCGCGAGCACCTCGCTCCAGACCTCGATCGCTTTGCGCTCCGCGTCGCCGAGCCCGGTGAGCTCTTTCTTGAGCAAGCGCTTCACGCCTTCTTGCGCGGTGCGGCGAAAGCGCTGCTGGAGCGCGCCGAACAGCGGGCCGTAGTAGCGCTCGGTGAACCGGTCCTGGAGGTGGTCGAGCGCGTCGTCGACTTGCTCGCGCGCCGGGCCGGCCTCGATGAGCCGCGCGGCGCGGTTGCGCTCGGCGTGCCGCGTGATCTCGTCCATGCCGACGCGCGCAATCCCGACCTTCGCGCACGCCTCGGGCTCGACGTCGGCCGGCACGGCCATGTCGATCACGAGCGGCGGCTGACCGGACGCCGTGCGCGCCGCGAGCCGCTCGAGCGCGGCCTCGTCGAGGATCGCGTGTTCGGCGCCGGTCGCGGCGAGCAACGCCTCGATCGCGGGCGGCTCGCGGCGAAAAGCGTCGAGAGAGAGATGTGCGGCGCGAAACCGCGCCGCGAGCGCGGCGGCTTTGTCCGCGCTGCGGTTCACGACCGTGAAGTCGAGGCCGGCCTGCGCGAGCGACAGCGCGGCGCGCTCGGTCATCGGCGACACGCCGAGCAGCGCGATCCGGCCCGGCGTGCGCGCGATCCGCTCGCGCAGCAGCTGCACCGCGATCTCGGCGAGCGACACGCGGCCCTCGCCGAGCTTCGTCTCGCCGCGCACGCGCGCGGCGATCCTGAGCGCCTCCTCGAACACGAGCCCCAAGCTCGGGCCGCAGAGGCCGAGCTCGAGCGCGCGCTCCTGCGCCGAGCGCACTTGGCCGACGATCTCCGTTTCGCCGACGCAGGCCGAGTCGAGGCCCGCGGCTGTGAGGAACAAGTGCTCGGCCGCGCCTTCGCCGTGCCACGCGCGCAGCCGCCGCTCGGCTTCGCCGTTCACGGCGGCGCGGCCGGTCAAGAGCTCGAACGCGGCCGGGCGCAGGTCTTCCCGCGGCGTGCGCTCGGTCCGCGCGAAGATCAGCTCGACGCGGTTGCAGGTCGAGAGGTAGGCGAGCTCCTTGAGCTCGAGCGTTCCCGCGAACTCGCGCAGCTGTGCGGGCGCGCTCTCCTGGTCGAGCGCGAACTCCGCGAGCGCCGCGCTCCCGCCTTGGCGCCAGGACACGCCGATCAGACCCAGATGCTCGAGCACGCGCCACCTTGCGGGTGTTCTTGCCGGCCCAAAAGCCTGCGCCGCGAGCGAGCGCGCTTTGTCACGCCAGTGTCACGGCGCCGCGCGCTGGGGGCGGTCTCGCGCGGAAAACGAGACGCGGTTGGCGTCAGCCCGCGAACGCGTGCGCCGTGAGCTCGCGCAGCGCCGGCAGCTCGGCGCGCAGCGTCTCGGCGATCGTGAGCTGGGCGCGCGTGCGCGCCTGGTTGTGCTCGCTCGCGCTCGCGTAGCGGCTCTCGTCCCAGCGGAAGTAGCGCTCGCGCAGCGCGTCGGTGCAGAAACGCGCCGCGAGCTCGACCGTGATCGTGAGCGTGGCGTCGGCGAGCGCGCTCCATTCCTCGCGCGTGAGCAAGCCGCGTGCCGCGGCCGCGTAGCCCTCGACGGCGGCCGCGTACAACGGCCGCGCGAAGCGCGCGTTGGCCGCGTCCTCGGTCGCGGGGTTGCACCACGAGCGCAGCGCGTCGCCGAGGTCGAGCGCGACGGGCATACGCGCGAGCGTGTCGAGGTCGATCAGGCAGAGCGCGCGATGCCCCTGCGCAGCGAACATCACGTTGGAGATCTTCGGATCGCCGTGCACGATCCGGTCCGGCGCCGCGGGCAGGGCCGGGAGGTCGGCCGCGAGCGCGAGCACGCGCTCGGCGAGCGGGCGAACGGACTCGAAGTCGCGATGCGCGCGAAACTCGTGCAGCGCGTCGCGCAGCGTTCGCAAATGCCGCGCCGTGTCGTGCACGCCGAGACGGTGGCTCCGGAAGACGTGATCGAGGTCGGCCACCGCGCGATGAAACTCCGCGAGCACGCGGCCGGCCTCGCGCGCCTGCTCCGGCGCCTCGAGCGCGTCGCGCGTGACGCCTTCGATTCGCGTGAGCACGCGCCACAGCGAGCCGTCGTGCTCGAACCAGAGCTGGCCGAAGCGGCTTGGGAAGAGCGTCGGGGTGAGCACGCCCTTGGCCGCGAGGTGGCAAGTGACGGCCGCGATGTCGAGGTTCACTTCCGCCGGGAAGATCGGGTTCAGCCGCTGCAGCACGAGCTGCGCGCCGGCGCGCGAACGCACGTACCAGGTCGGATTGATCAGGCCCGAGACCGCGCGCTCGAGCGGCGCGCTTGCGAGCTCGAACGCGTCGAGCACGGCGGCGTCGGGTATCGGGTCGACCGCGTGGGGTGTCATCGCGTCGCATCATAGCCGCGCGCGAGTCCGCGCGTGCAGAGTTCCGGCCGACTCCGCAGGCTGAGGCGTGCGGCGCGGCTTACAGCTGGACGTCGAAAAGCGGGAGGATGCGGCCCGTCGCCTCGGTGCAGATCTCGTCGCTCACCACGCCTTCGCCGCGCAGCCGATAGTGCTCGCGCATCTCGCCGCGCAGGTAGGCCGAGGGGTCGCCCGAGATCGCTTCGGCGGCTTCCTCGATCGCGTGACTGAGCACGGGCAGGAACGCGTGGACCGGCTTGATCGCCCCGAAGTTCGCGACGAGCGTGAGCACGGGCGCGCGGCCGTGGAACGTCAAGAACTCGACCGTCTCGTACGTGCGATTCAGCGCGATCGCCGCCGCGACGAGCGCCGCGGCGCCGGCCGCGAGCGCGAACGACACGACGAGTGTGCCGAGCGAGGCGACGTACGCGAGCAAGAGCGCGCCGAGCGCCGCGGCGAGGCAACCGGCCATCGTCCACCACGCGCGCTTCGCGACGACGCGCGCGATCGTCGGGACCGGGTCGAGGTAATGCAGATCGAGCCGGAACGGCTCGCCCCTGCGGCCGCGCACGTACTCGACGACCTCGAGATAGCCTTCCGCGAAGAGCGTGACCACGGTGAGCCGATGACGCAGCGGGTTCTTTAGGCGCCGGCGCGCGCGGACCGTCTGCCCCGCGCTGCGCGGGTCGGGATTCTCGTCCGACTCGATGAGGATATGCTCCGCCTTCGACGGATCGACGCGCGGCGCCGCTGGGCGCGCGGCCGGCGGTGCGGGCGGGCGCGCGGCGGCCGGTGCGGCTGGGCGCCCCGCGGGCGGTGTCGCCGGGCGCGCGGCGCCCGGTCGCTGGTTAATGCGTCGGTCGCGCATGCCCTAAGGCAGACGCCCGCACGCTCTGGCGCGCACGGCAGGAAACTCGCGGCGGCGCGCGGCGGTCGAACGAGAGTGCGGGGCCATGGAATCGTCCTTCGGGTCGATCGGCGCACACTCTAGGCAAGAACGGCACGCGGTCACTGTGACTCGGCTCACACTTGTCCTCGCGCTTCTGAGCCGCGGCCGCGTGCGATATAAAGGAGGCTGTCCGGCTGCGGAGGGGGGTAACGACGATGACTCTCTCGACTCGGTGGCTCGCTCCGTTCGCGCTCGGCGCGGCGCTCTCGATCGGCGCGCCGAGCACGCCCGCTCAAGACGACGCGCAGATCCGCGCGCCCGCCGAACCGGCGGCCAAGTCTCCGGCCGAGGACGCCGGCAGCGCGGACGCCGCCGCAGCGGACGCCGCCGCGCGCGAGCGCGCGGCCGAGGACGCCGCGGCACGCGCGGACGACCTCGATCGGACGCCGCGCGACTGCGTGATCCTCACGGACGTCCGCCAGACCGTCGTGCTCGACGATCGCACGATCCTGTTCTACATGCGCGGCGGCAAGAAGACGGTCTAGCGCAACTACCTCCCGAACCAATGCCCGAACCTCGCGCGCGAGGGCCGGTTCGCGTACCAGACGCCGATGAACCGGCTCTGCAACATCGATCTGATCACCGTGCTCGAGCAGTTCGGCCCGCGTCTCGGGCCGGGCTTCACCTGCCGCCTCGGCGGCTTCTACCCGGTCACGTTCGAGGAAGCCGAGATCCTGCGCAAGGAGAAGGACCACCCGGACGCTCCGCGCGGCGGCGCGATCAAAGCGCAGCCCGCCGAGCCGCCGCCGGAGAAGACCGGTGCCGCGGCCGCGCCGGCCACTGAATCGCCTCCGGCCTCGTCGAACGAGGCGGCCCCGACGCGCTGACCGGGTCTTTGTCTCAGGGTAGCCCGAACGGCAGCGGGGTGCCGTTCAGCGTGAGCGCGCCGTCCGCGAGGCGCATCTCGACTCGGTAGGTGTCGCCGGCGTCCACGAGGATCCCCTGGCTGACGAGCGTGACGAGGATCAGGCCCGCCTGCGCCTCGGCGAGCTGCCGCCGCTGCTCGGGCGCGAGCGAGTTGTCGCCGAGACGCATCTGGCTCGCGAGCACCACGATGTCGCGCGCGAGCTTCTTCGAGACTTCGACCTTCGCGGCACTGCGCAGCGCCGGCAGCAGCGTCGCCGGATCCTCCGGATCGAAAGTCCCGGCGGCCGGCAGCGCGGTGGGATTCGCCGCGACTTCGAGCCGCGCGGTGAACGGCTCCTCGTTGACGCTGAAGCGGACGGGATCGAGCACGAGGCTCGGGCCGGCCGCGAGCGCGCGCCCGAGCGCGGGCTTCAAGTCCGCGCCCGGAGCCACCCCCACTGTTTCCGCTTGCGCAGCCTCGAGATACGCCTCGAGCGCCGCGACGTCGAGCTTGTCGACCGCGACGCCGACGCTCGCGTCTTTGAGGTGGGTGCCGTCGATGAACGCCGAGTCGACGTCGTAGGTCGCGTGCATGTTGAGCAGCGTCTCGCTCGGATCGAGACCAACCTTGCTCGCGACGCGCAGGTTCTCGGCACCGAACACGGGCTCGGCGCCGCGCTCGGCGTCGACGATCGAGATCCGCTCGATCGACAACGATGTGTCGCCCGGCGCAATACCCGCGCGGAGCTCGGTGTCCGTCGCCGCGCGGACGTTGCGGAGCGCGAACGCACCCGGCTGCGAAGTGAGCTCGAAGCGCTCGAACTGTCCGTTCGAGACGAGGTGCCTGCCCGCGAAAGTGCCGGCGAGCGCGGCCCCGGAGAACTCGACGCGCGCGCCCGCGATCGTGAGATCGACCGCGGGCATCACCGCGTCGAACACGACGTCGCCGCCGAAGTTCGTGCGGCCGCGAAACTCGAACAGGTACGGTACGCCGAGGGACTGATCGAGCGCCACCACGGCGCTCGATCGCGGGTCGAAGCGCGCGACGATCTTCGACCAGCCGAAGTGGACCCCGTCGAGCACGGCGAGCGGGCCGTGCGCGATCTCGATCTCGACCGGTGCGTTGCGATCGAGTGATCCCGCGAACGACGGCATGCCGCCGGCCGCGCCGAGCGCGTCCAGCTTGGCGATGAGTCGCGGCGCGAGCCCGACCGCGATCCGCGCGTGGCTGCGAAACCAACCGCGCTCGTACGAGCGGAGCGAGGCCTTGGGCACGCCGCTCGCATCGAGCGCCGCAACGCGCGCGGTCACTTGCGACTCCGTGAGCATGCCGAGCACGGGCGGCAAGCCGAGCAAGGCCAGCGCGACGGCTGCGACCGCGAACACCGCGACTCTTCTCATCGTTCGTCCTTCAGCGCCGCCGCGATCGCGGTGCCGTTTGCGGAGGCGCGCCGCGCGCGCGGGTGGGATGGAAAGCGCGCAGATGATCGCGAAAGGGTCCGCCGCGGTCAATAATGGCCCGCGATGGCGGCCGACAATCCGTGGCTTACGATCCCGCTCGCCGACTACGAGGCGCACATGGCGCTGCCGGAGGTGGGCCAGGCACAACTGCTCGCGGCGCTGTTCGCCGCTGAGCTTCGTGCGCGCGCGCCCGCGTCCGTCGCGGTGCTCGGCTGCGCGGGCGGCAACGGCTTCGAGCACGCGCCGCGCTCGCTGCGCGTCATCGGCGTCGACGTGAATCCGGACTACGTCGCGGCGGCGCGCGCGCGGTTCGCTGGCAGGTTGCCGCGGCTCGAGCTCCATGTGGCGGACCTCGAGCGCGCGGAGCTCGAGCTCGAGCCCGTCGAGCTCGTGTTCGCGGCGCTGCTCTTCGAGTACCTCGATCCGGCCCTCGCCCTCGAGCGGCTCCGGGCGTGGCTCGAGCCGGGGGGCACGCTCACGACGGTGCTCCAATTGCCGAGCGACCGACTCGGCGAGATCACGCGGTCGCCGTTCGCGAGCCTCGAGCGGCTCGCGCCGCGGCTGCGCCTCATCGCCCCCGAGCGGCTCGCGGAGCTCGCGGCGCAGCGCGGCTACCGCGCGCTCGAGTCGCGGACCGCGACCGCGTCGGGCGGCAAGCACTTCGCCGTGCAGTCGTTCGCACGGCCTTAGAATCGACCCGCCGTCTTTCGGAGAGATCGCAGCATGTACATCCCGGGCCACTTCCGCGAGTCGGACGAGCGCGTGCTCGCCGAGTTCATCGACGCGCACGCGTTCGGCACGCTCGTGACGATCGAGCGCGGCGCGCCGTTCGCGTCGCACTTGCCGTTCCTCCACGACCGCGACGCGCGGACGCTGCACGCGCACGTCGCGCGCGCGAATCCGCAGTGGCAGCACCTCGCCGCGAGCCCCGACGTGCTCGTGATGTTCGTTGGGCCGCACGGCTACGTGTCGCCGACCTGGTACGCGGAGCCCGGTGTGCCGACCTGGAACTACACGGCCGTGCACGTCTACGGCCGCGCGCGCGCGATCGACGATGCGGCGGCGACGGGTCGCCACGTCGAGCGGCTCGCGGCGCGCTTCGAGCGCGGCAGCGCCGCACCCTGGGTGCCGAGCTACGACCCGAAGCGGCTCGCCGGCATCGTCGGCATCGAGATCCGGATCACGGAGATCCAGGGCAAGTTCAAGCTGAGCCAGAACCGCTCGGCCGAGGATCG
>Ga0066669_10000644_pt1 | contig 11712 bp, 11 predicted proteins | sample GraSoiAngelo_118_FD_133940 | JGI IMG/M metagenome (GOLD analysis project Ga0066669, IMG submission 133940) | Grasslands soil microbial communities from the Angelo Coastal Reserve, California, USA - 14_0919_02_20cm | ecosystem: Environmental > Terrestrial > Soil > Grasslands | place: USA...
CATCCTAAGGAGATAGCTTTCATCGAGACGGAACAAGAGGTGCGAACAATGAGCCCTAAACTCAAGCCATCACTCTGGAAATTTGGAGGGCTCACACCCGTGAGCCTGGGCAGACAAGTCTGGGCACATATCGGAGAAGACGAAGTCACAGTACGATCTGCAGCGCTGGCCTACTACTTTGTACTGGCAGTGTTTCCGGCAATGCTGTTTCTGCTCTCGATACTGGGCTTCTTTGCAGGAGCAGGCACGCAGCTTCGCGACACGCTCTTCACGACGCTCGCCCGAGTACTCCCGGCGTCTGCTTCCGATCTGGTCCATAAGACTCTCGACGAAATCACCCGATCCAGCGGGGCCGGCAAGGCTGTCTTCGGCATCCTGGGCGCATTGTGGTCCGCTTCAAGCGGGGTTAGTGCAGTAATGGAAAGTCTCAACATCGCATATGACGTGAAAGAAGATCGTCCAATTTGGAAGCAGCGGGCCATCGCCATTGGCCTGACTATTGCTTTGGCCGTTCTGGTCCTGGCCGCCCTCGGACTCACGCTCTATGGAAGCGATGCTGCGGACTGGCTGAGTTCACACATGGGACTCGGGCAATTCGCCGTCATTTCGTGGAAGATCGTGCAATGGCCACTGGTGCTGGCGTGCATGTTCCTTGCCTTTGCCACTACCTATTACTTCGCTCCCAATCTTGAAGAACCAGAATGGCACTGGATCACTCCCGGTTCGGCTCTCGGTTTGATTTTCTGGATCGTTGCTTCCCTGGGCTTCAAATTGTATTTGCATTTTTTTAACTCTTACAGCAAGACCTACGGTTCAGTTGGCGCCGTGATGATTCTGTTGCTTTGGCTCTACATCACCGGCTTTGCCATCCTTGTGGGGGGCGAAGTCAACTCGGCTATTGGAAGGGCGGCAGATGCCCAGCTGAAGGCTCAGCAGAAGGATGAGGAAAGGCAGAAGCGAATCGAAGCAGGCTTGAAAGCTGCCTGAATATGTCTAACAGGCGCCGACTGACGGCCGTTCCGGGAGAAACGGGCGCTGGCTTGGAAGAAATCCCGGAAAAAGAAGGCGGGGCAATCCGAAGAAGGCGCGACCAGAAACAGGAAAGAGTTGTAGGAGAGGAGCTCCGATAAGCTTAGCGGATCCGTTCCCAACCAGCAATCCGCCATCTTCAATTCCCGATCCGGGTGGCGATGCTTCTTAAGCAGTGCCTCGCGTGCTTAGCCGACCCTTCAGAGGCGCCTGCTTGCCTCCGGGGAGAAACATCTGCAGGTCCTCTTGGCCGTACTGCTGTTCGTAACCGCACTCCGTGCATTCGAGCGAGGTCATTTGCACACCGCGGTTGAAAAGCTCGACGATAGCTTCGGATACATGCGGATCGGAAAGCCTCAGCCGGAAGTTACACGCAGGGCATACAAATCCACAAAAATCTTTGCCCCGGTTTCCCTTTTCGCGTCTTGCTGGGCGTTTCATGGCGCTTTGACCTCACATTACTTGGAACAATTTCATTGCGGATCTGCATGGCCAAGAGCATACAGCCTCGAATGAACTCTGATTTAAGACTACTGAAGTTTGACGCAGATATCATCTCCTTTGGTTTTATTCGGGCAGCAGCGAAAAAGTGCGCCAATTTCTAAATCATTCTGCTTCGACCCTTCGCGAACGGAAAAATGATTTCAGTAGCTCAGAACATTCTGCCTCCAAAACGCCGCCAATAACCTCCATCCTATGGTTCAGACGAGGATGATTCAGCACGTTCATCACGGAGCTCACAGCTCCCGCCTTGGGATCACTCGCGCCATAGATCAGAGCTTTAAGACGCGCATGAACCAGAGCTCCGGCACACATCGCGCATGGTTCAATAATCACGTACATCTCGCATCCATCGAGCCGATGGTTTCCGAGCGCAGTTCCAGCAGCACGCAAGGCGACAATCTCTGCATGTGCGGAGGGGTCATGATCACGCAAGTTCCTATTTTCGCCAGCAGCGATCAGCTCATCGCTGCGGACAATGATGGCTCCTACCGGCACTTCGCCCACTAATTGCGCGGCTTTGGCTTGTTCAATAGCGCGCCTCATCCATGATTCGTGCTCGGAAGACATTGAGGCGATTGTAAAGCGTGGTTCTGCCGCTCGCGTTGAAGAGTCCAGGAGCGTGGGCAAAACATTCGTGCCGGGCCTCGCGGCACCCAAACCGACGGCCAGCGCAGGAGGCCCAAATCTGACAGCCAAACATGAAATGCTGGGTTGACGTGTATACAAGGCGAGCCCCGGAAGGACGACACATTCCCACCAGTAAGTGTCGTGCTTGAACAGGACTGAATTCCGGAACGCTGGATGTATATCGTGAGACGCGGCACTCCACACGCACGCAAACCCCATTGCCGCCAACGCATGTTAACTCTCTATTAAACGGCAACAAACCAGCCCGATTCTCTGTAAACCAGCGAAATCCGCAGCTCTGCTCGCTGCTGGGCATAATTTCTAAATTTCATATGGAGGCAAACCCCGCTTTGGTAACTATTCTCTAACTGCCAATGGTGACAGTTCGCGTGCGCCACTCGGGCTGAATCACGCACCCACGATGTCCGGCAAAACCGGCCGGGCGAGAGAGATCAAGAGGAGTAGCTCATGAAGAAAATGTTCCTTACATGCTCTGCATTGCTGCTGTCTGCCGGCATCGCTATCGGCCAGACATCCAGTACAACCGACCCCAACAGTCAGAACCAAACACCGGCTGCGAGCAGTTCGACCAGTCAGAATCCATCGTCGACTTCGAGCACGACCCCATCGACGAGTAGCAGCAGCTCGGATATGAACCAGTCAGCTACGCCGTCGAGCACAAGCCAGTCCAGCGCCACGCCGACCAACACGGCGCCCAGCGCGACCCCTGGTCAGACGTCGACGACCCCGGCTGCACCCGATCAGACTTCGAGCCACGCGAATCCGACCGCGGCTCCTTCGAGCACAAGCGATCAGAGCGCAGCCACGGCTCCCAGCGCCACTTCGAGCTCAAGCTCGACCAGCGCAACGCCCAGCAGCAACGCTGCCGCGCCATCTGCTTCTTCATCTTCAACCAGCACAACCGATCAGACTGCGCCCGCTGCCTCCAGCACGACCACCGGCAGCAACGCTGCTGATCAGTCTGCCGCGAGCACGCAGTCGAACGCTGCCAGTGCAGATCAGAACGCTAATGCCAGTAACAACGCCAACTCCGCCAGCCAGAACGCCGGCAACACCAGCGGACTGCCACAAACGGCTTCTCCGCTCCCGCTGCTCGGCCTGCTCGGATTCGGCTCATTCCTGACGGGACTAGTTGCACGTTTCCGTAAGTAATGCGGATCACAAAACCAGAACGCCTGAGACGAAAGTCTCGGGCGTTATTTTTTGGGCTGACGCACACTGAAATCCGGCATGCACATAATTCAACTCGCCGAATGGCGGTACTCTGTGTGGATTCCACGCCATGGCCTGCTCTAAATTCATGCCACAACTTGCTTCACCCAATCACTCGATGGCTCGATTACCCGATCCAACTGACCCGATATACTGCTTTCAATGTCATTCGAAGAAAGTCAATATCAGCTCCGTCGCGAGAAGCTGAAGCAGATCGAGGCGCTGGGACAGCAGAGCTATCCTCGGAAATTTGAGTTCACGCATTCCATTCCGGAAATTGTTGCCAAGTATTCCGACTTCACCTGCGAGCAACTGGACCCCGATCGCGTCAATGTGCGCGTTGCGGGTCGACTTATGTCGATACGTGGACAAGGGAAGGCAGGATTCGCGCATCTGCAGCAGGCGGGCCAGCGGCTCCAAATCTACGTGAAGCTCGATTTTGTCGGCGAAAAGGGTTTTCAACTCTACAAGCTGCTCGACCTTGGCGACTTCGTTGGAGTCAGCGGTTATCTCTTCCGCACCAAAACGAATGAACTATCAGTGCACGTGGAACAGATCACATTTCTGGCGAAGGATCTGCTCCCGCTTCCGGAGAAGTATCACGGACTGTCGGATGTTGAACTGCGCTATCGTCAGCGCTACGTTGACCTCAATATGAATCCAGAGGTGCGCGATGTGTTCGTTGCGCGCAGCAAACTGGTGAAGGCGATTCGGTCGTTCCTCGATGCGCGCGGCTACATCGAAGTCGAGACGCCGATGATGCAACCGATTGCGGGCGGAGCAGTGGCGCGTCCCTTCATCACGCACCACAACACGCTCGATATCGACCTTTACCTGCGCATCGCGCCGGAACTCTATCTGAAGCGACTAATTGTCGGCGGGCTTGATCGCGTTTACGAGATCAATCGCAACTTTCGCAACGAGGGCATCTCTACCCAGCATAATCCTGAATTCACGATGCTCGAGTTCTATCAGGCATACGCCGACTACCACGACTTAATGACACTCACCGAGCAGATGCTGGCGCATGTTGCGCGCGAGGTGAATGGGAGCACTGTGGTCCCTTATCAGGGACGGGAGATCGATTTCGGGAATTGGCAGCGCCTATCGATGAGAGAAGCGATCATCAAATTCTGGCCCGAAAGCTGTGCGCCTGCACCGCAGATGTTGGATTTTGCCGATGCCAGTTCAGTGCGAAAGCTAGTCGAACGGTTGAAAGCCCGGCACGCTCCGCATATGCCGTACGATCCGACAGAACCGGCGGGGAAGAGCATCGGCAACATGTTCGAAGCGGTCGCCGAAGAACATTTGTGGCAGCCGACGATTCTCTACGACTTCCCGGTCGCGATCTCCCCGCTATCGAAGAACAAGAAAGACGAACCCGACTGGGTAGAGCGTTTCGAGATCTTCGTTGGCGGCCTGGAGATCGGAAATGCTTTCAGCGAGCTGAACGATCCTGAAGAGCAACGGCGCCGATTCGAGCAGCAGCTCTCGGAGAAAGCGCGTGGCGATGAGGAAGCTCACGCCATGGACGAAGATTACATTCGTGCGCTCTCGTATGGCATGCCCCCAACAGGCGGCGAAGGAATCGGCATTGATCGTCTGACGATGCTGCTGACCGATTCGAAATCGATCCGCGATGTGATCCTGTTCCCTCTTCTGAGGCCGCAGAAGCAGGAGGAAGATGTATTGCAGGAAGCGACGGGCACGGGTGCCTAGTCGTACTTATTTCGAAGATGTTGAGTCTTCGGTATTGGGGAAGTGATTTCATGTGTGCCGTCGAGCCAAGGACAATAGTCTCTTTTTTGAGTTCAGCGGCTTCAGTCAGAAGCCGTTTTAAAAGGAGATTAAGGTAAGCCTTCATTCGCACGGATACTATCCGTGCCTCTCGCTAGACCATTTACATTAATCAAGGACATTGCTAGCGTGGGCTTTGCGTTTGATTCTGAAACTCGACGACGACTTGGCTATCGGCTGATCGATCACATCGACCGCTACTTCGAGTCGCTGCCAACGCGTCCGGTGCAGCTGCCCGAAGAGCAACGCACGTTTAGTCAACTGACTAACATCCTGCCTGAATTTGGCGAGGATGCTGCGCAGGTGCTCGACGACGTTTGCGCGGAGCTCGTGGACAAAGGATTCCACGTTCCGGCAGCGAACTACTTTGGCCTGATGAACCCCACGCCGGCATATATGGCGGTTCTGGCCGAAGCATTCGTCGCTGCTATTAATCCGCAGCTTGCAACGCTTGCGCGTTCACAACTTGCCTCCAAGATCGAGCAAGAGATGGTTCGCTGGATCGGCGAGCGCGTCGGATGGAATCGTGCTTTCGGAGGAACCTTCACCAGCGGTGGCAACGAAGCCAACTTCTCTGCGTTGGCGCTGGCGTTAACAGCAAACTTTCCAAGTTTCGTGAACGACGGCGCCCGTTCAATCGGTGGAGCTCCCGTCGTTTATGCCTCCTCGGAAGCTCATCACTCGCTGGACAAATCGACCGGACTACTCGGCATTGGACGCAGGGCCGTGAGGCGCGTCGACGTCACCCATCGCATTCAGATGGACGTCGACCAGCTCGGGCGCGCGGTTCGCGAAGACTTGGCGGCGGGAAATCTACCCTTCTGCGTGGTCGCGACGGCAGGCACGACGAACTCCGGCGCTATCGACGATCTCCCAGCGATCGCCGAATTTTGCCGTGAGCACAAGTTATGGATGCACGTCGATGGGGCCTATGGCGCCGCAGCGATCTTCAGCGAGAAGCATCGCAGCATTGTGCGCGGAATCGAGCACGCAGACTCGGTTACAGTCGACCCGCATAAATGGCTGGCAATGCCGTTTGCCGCCGGAGTTGTCCTCACGTCGCATCTGGAGTTGCTGAAAGCGACCTTCAGTGTGACAACGCCCTACATGCCGAAGCTGAACACGCCGCTTCCACCGGAGAACTTCGCCATCAGCACGCAGTGGACCCGACGCATGAATTCCCTGAAGCTGTGGCTCACGCTCAAAGTCCATGGACGTGCGGCCTATGAAGAGCACATCGATCGCCAAATTGAACTCGCACGGTGGTTCGAGCGACAAGTCGCGGACTCCCCATACCTGAGGCTGTTCGCGCCGCCCATGCTACCAATATTTAACTTTTGCTTGAGAGAGCCAATGGAATCGGAAGCAGCAAATGCGCAAATACTTCAGGCGATTGTCGACGAAGTCACCCGCGATGGCAGGCGGTGGATTTCAACCACCCTGGTCAACGGCGGAACAGTGATCCGCGTGATGATCATCAGCTACCTCACTGAGCAGAGCCACCTTGAGGAGCTGCTACAACGTCTGCATAAGGCCGCTGAAGCGAGCCTGCACGCTCGCAGGATCAGAACTCAGGCCATGCGCTGAAGAGCCAAGAGAATTGCTGACTAAAGGACTTATGCTAGACGAGTTCCTGCTGGCCGGCCGGTTCGGTGATCACCGGTCTTTCTGAAGCTGGTAGCAGGCGATCCATACTTCGCAAGTCTGGGAACAGCCACGACCACAATCCCACGATCACCAAAGTTCCGATTCCCCCGGCTATCACGGCAGGAACTGTCCCAAACCACTGCGCAGTGATGCCAGATTCGAATTGCCCGAATTCGTTCGATGCTCCGATGAAGAGCAGATTCACTGCGCTTACACGTCCGCGCATCCCCGGCGGCGTCGCTATCTGAAAGAGCGTGCTGCCAATGACGACGCTGATCATGTCCGACGCCCCGATTGTGAACAGCGCGATCAACGAGAGGACTACTGAACGCGACAATCCAAAGACAATCGTTGCCATACCGAAGATGCTGATCGCGACGAACATAGCCACGCCCGCACGACGACGCAACGGACGATAAGCCAGCAATATGGCCATCAGAGCTGCTCCGGCGGCAGGCATGCTGCGCAGCAATCCCAATCCACGCGGTCCGATGTGGAGGATGTCCTGCGCATACGCCGGAAGCAGCGCGACCGCGCCGCCGAGTAAGACTGCGAACAAATCCAGCGAGATCGAACCGAGAATGATCTTCTCCCGCCACACGTAGCGAAAACCGGCCAACAGCGTATCCAGAGAGACATCCTTGGTCTCCATCCGTCCCGTGCGCACGTGCATCATCAATATGAAGGTGAACGCCGCGAAGTACATGCACGCCGCAGTGGCGTAAACGCTGTGGGCTCCATGAGCCCAGCCGTAGATGAGGCCACCGAACGCTGGTCCAACCACGGTCGCCACCTGAAATATGGACGCTCCCCATGTGACCGCGTTGCCAAAATGCTCCTGCGGTACCAGTTGCGGAACCAAAGCCTGGCTCACTGGACCGCTAAATGCCCGAGTAATGCCGATCAGCAGGAGCACTCCAAAAATGGGAAGCACAGAATGTATCCCCGCCAAAGCTTGTAAGAACAGGAGTGCCGAGCACACCGCGTACGACACGTTGCAGCACAGCAATACGACGCGCCGATCAAATCGGTCGGCTGCGTGTCCAGCCGGCAGAGATAGCAGAATGCCAGGCAGAAACTGCACCAGGCCCACGTATCCGAGATCTAGCGGACGGTGAGTGATCTGGAAGACCTGCCATCCGACAGCAACCGACTGCATCTCCGATCCAATAATGGAAAGAGCGCGTCCTGATTGAAAAAGGCGGAAATCACGGTGTTGAAAAGCTGCTCGTGGAGGTATTGAGGGCTCAACAACGGTAGGCACACTTTAGAGTACACGAGCGTGAGTGCGCAGGCGTTCTCAAATCGCTGCGTATAATCGCTCGTGTGCTGAATGGAACTTTGGTCCGAATATTCTTAGTCTGTATCGGCTTAACCGTGTGCTCCGCGCAAGCTCAGCAGACTCCCATCGTCTCTCCCGAGGTTCAATCGGATCATCGCGTAATTTTCCGATTGCGCAGTCCCAATGCTCAAAAAGTTGAACTTCAACTCGAAGGTACAACCCAGCATGTGCCAATGCAAAAGGACGATTCGGGATTATGGAGCGTAACTACCGATTCACTCGAACCCGACTACTACGGATACTCTTTCGTCGCCGATGGCGTGTCCCTCATCGATCCTCGTAATCCCTTAATGAAACCGAATCTGCTTGGCACGCAAAGCATGGTGCATGTACCGGGGCCGCCATCCCTGCTTTGGGAAGTTAACGACGTACCGCACGGAGTAATTCACCATCATTTTTACAAGTCGGCTGTGGTCGGCGATCAACGGGATTACTACGTATACACGCCACCAGGATACGATGTCGCGTTGAAGACAAAATATCCGGTCTTGTATCTGCTCCATGGGTTCAGTGATGACGCCAGCGCCTGGGCCGCTGTGGGCCGGGCAAACGTGATCCTCGACAATCTGATAGCGCAGCAAAAAGCGAAGCCGATGATTGTGGTAATGACCCTCGGTTATGGAGCGCCTGAGATGCTCTCCACACCTCACGCCTTTAATCATGACGACCTTCGCGAACGCAATTTGGAGAAGTTTCGGGAGTCTCTGCTGACTGAAGTGCTGCCGAGAATCGAGAAGGATTATCGGGCCTCGAAGGATCCCACCTCGCGAGCGATCGCAGGGCTCTCGATGGGCGGTTCGGAATCCTTATTCGTCGGACTCACCTCTGCAGATCTTTTTTCCTGGATCGGTGCCTTCAGCGCTGGTGGGCTCGGCGAAAATCTCGACCAACAGTTCTCGGAAATGAAGCGGAAGAACGTTACGCGATTGAAATTGCTCTGGGTCGCATGCGGCACCGAGGATCGCCTTATCGAGCCAAACCGAAAAATCCGCGAGTGGCTTTCTGCTAAAGGGGTAACGCACACCGACATCGACACTCCCGGAGCTCACACTTGGTTGGTTTGGCGTCGAAACCTCGGCGCCTTTGTGGCTTTGCTCTTTCAAACCAAGGAGACGCAGCACCCTTAGCGATCACAGACTTGCGCTTTACAATGGTCTTGGAGACCCCAATTGCCTAAATTCGAAGAATGCCTGCAACAGCTCGAGAAGATCGTGGAACAACTAGAGAAAGGAGACCTATCGCTCGAGCAATCTTTGAAGCTATTTGAAGAAGGAGTTCGTCTCTCGAACTCATGTCGTCAGGAGCTTGAGGCAGCCGAGGGTAAAGTTGAGATTCTGATGAAAAATGGTGGCAAGCTCCAACCGCAGCCTTTTGAAAGTGTAGGCGAGGACAGGTCAGCAGGAAAGTAGCTGCTTAGTCTTGTTGCGGCTGCCTCAGATGGCATTTTGATTCCTTTTCTGAGAGATTCTTACGTTGGAAATTAATCAAAAAACAGATTCGCGTGGTCTTGCGCAAGTACCCGGCCGAGAGCGGCCGGAAGCGCCTAATGGAGATGCATCTTCGATGTCATCCCTCCAAGAAACCCTCACCGCGGGTTGTGCCCTGATCGATGCAACACTCGATCGGCTCTTGCCTCCTGAGACGCAAGTTCCTGTTTCGGTACACAAGGCCATGCGCCACAGCGTCTTTGCTGGTGGCAAACGGATTCGTCCAATCTTATGCATAGAAGCAGCCAGGATGGTGCAGCGCGATCGCTCAAATGGCGAGCTGCCTCTGGGTGTTGAGGAGTTAGGCAGCGCATTAGAAATGCTGCACACGTACTCGCTTATTCACGACGATCTCCCGGCGCTCGACAATGATGATCTGCGTCGCGGCAAGCCGACCTGCCACGTAGTATTCGGCGAAGATCTCGCGATCCTCGCTGGCGACGCCCTACAGACATACGCGTATGAAGTTGTGAGCAAATTACCCTGTCTGTCGGAAGCGCGCATCAGGATCGTGGAGGAGATCGCCCACGGCACGGGCACAATCGACGGAATGATCGGCGGTCAGGTAATGGACCTCGAGGCGGAGAACACACGTGCAAACGCGGCTACGGTCGAATATATCCACCGTTCAAAGACAGGTGCATTGATTACGGCCAGCCTCACTAGCGGCGGCATTTATGCGGGAGGTATGGACGCCGAGATCGAGAAGCTGCGAGAGTTCGGCTCCGCTATTGGCCTGGCATTCCAGATTGTAGATGACGTGCTTGATGTAACCAAGTCGTCAGAAGAGCTCGGAAAGACTGCCGGCAAGGACACTGCTTCGGACAAAGCAACGTATCCGGCGGTGTTTGGCATCGAGGAATCTCTTCGCCGTGCAGACTCGCTCATCGCTCGCGGATGTAATGCGCTAGATGGCTTCGGTGCTCGCGCTCAGACTCTGAAATCATTGGCGCACTTCCTGGTACAGCGTAAAAACTAACCACACCGCTTTACAGCTTCTGAAGATTTCACTCTCCGCTACAATGTCGTTGTAATCCGTAAGGCGATGGAGTTCGCCTGAACCGCCGATCTCACGGCTGATGACTCCTACAATCTCTTCCAGCTTTGCTGGAACAAAAGTGGAAGTCTTTAGGACGGGACGAACTTCATGCGAGCTTATCTCTGGGTTTCCGTGGGCGCTCTTTTCGGAGCCAATCTTCGTTACTTTGTCAGTCGTTTTGCCGCCAAGCTGGTTTCTCCGAATTTTCCTTACGGCACGTTGATCATTAATATTTCGGGCAGCTTTGTGCTCGGCTTGTTCCTTATCTGGACTACCGAGCGCGTGTTAGCTGATGCCAGGTGGCGTTGGTTGATCGCGGTCGGCTTCTGTGGGTCTTATACGACCTTTTCAAGCTACGCCTTCGAGACGATTGCATATTTCGAGCAGGGACACTGGAGTCTATTCGCCCTCAACGTCCTTACCAACAATCTGCTGTGTCTGGCAGCTGTGCTCGTTGGGGCGGCGCTGGCCCGATCGTTGTAGCGCAGGACACTGCGCAACCTCGTTTACAATTTCGACCGTGGCCGTCCAAGTAACCATCTACCTGAACGAAGCCGACGAATATCAGCGCCGTCCGGCTCATCTCCAAATTCTCAACTACCTGCGGCAGCAGAATATCGCCAATGCCGTTGTCGTACACGCGGTGGCAGGATTCATCGGCCGCAGCCGCGTCAAAACCAGCACGTTGGTAGACGCTGGCGGCAAGCTACCACTTGTTGTTCTTTTCGTGGATGAAGAAGAACACGTCAGTCGCGTGCTGCCAACTCTCAAGCAGATGTCCGGCACACGCCTCATTGTTCGAGAAAACGTTGTGGTGGAATCAGGGAGCATGGCTTAATGCCGGCTCCGAGTTCGAAAGTCACATCACAACTCGACATCCTCGCCATCGCCGCTCATCGCGATGACGTGGAACAAACTTGTGGCGGTACGCTGCTCAAGATGGCACAGAAAGGTCAGCGTACCGGGATCCTGGACCTTACACGTGGCGAAATGGGAACGCGCGGCAG
>Ga0066669_10000649_pt1 | contig 11676 bp, 14 predicted proteins | sample GraSoiAngelo_118_FD_133940 | JGI IMG/M metagenome (GOLD analysis project Ga0066669, IMG submission 133940) | Grasslands soil microbial communities from the Angelo Coastal Reserve, California, USA - 14_0919_02_20cm | ecosystem: Environmental > Terrestrial > Soil > Grasslands | place: USA...
CCGCGTTCGCCTTCGACTCCGATTTCGCTGCAGCAGGCTTCCGGCTTTTTTCGGAGTAGGGCGCGCTGTAGGCTTAAGGTGGTTTCTATGCAGACGGCGAACTTATTTGCATGATCCAGGTATGGATTTCCCGAAAAATCTTGAGTCGCACTGTTGAAGTGCTCCGGGGTTGGTTGCTTTCGCCCACTTCCACTCTTCCACGATCTCAAGGTCTGCCGCGTGTATGATTCCGCGCACTTTCGCGAGCGTCTTGCCGCGCTAGTCGCCAAGTTCCTTGATCTTCTCGTCGATCATTGCTGAAGCAGATTCCATCAGGGCAGTTGTTTTCATGTATACCGGCAACAACCGCAGTTAGCCCGTTGGGGTTTCTCGGCAACTTTATCAGAACAAATCCGTATCGATTCCCGCGACAAACTGAATTCCAGGCACTCCCTTTCCGACTAAGGCGTCATCATTGGTGAGGAATACGTCGGTTTTTGATTCAGCAGCACTGGCGAGGTGTATGGCGTCCGCAGGAGCGAACCCAAAACGTGCGCGGATCCTGGCGTAAACATCCGCCGTTTCATGCGTGAACGGCAGCATCTCAATCGCAGGACCGCTAAACACCTCGCGTATTTGAGTGGCTAGCCTCTCGTCTCCGCGTTTGTAAGGGCCGGTAAGCACTTCCGCCAATGTGAAAGTGCTGGTACACAGAGCGTCACCACGTTCGGTAATTCGGTCCAGTATGTGGGCAATGCGCCGAGCGTATCGCGGATGATCTTCGATCCAGTAGATGAACAGCATCGAATCCCAATAGATTCGGCTCATCGCCCACGCTCTTGGCGCATGCTTCGCGAGAATGCGCTACGTTCGTCCCGAAGGAACTTCTCTCCGCCGCCCAGCTCACGAAAGACTTTTTTTCCGGCTCCGCGGAGTACACGCAAAGACTCCATCGCCGCAATTGGCCGGTCGGGATTCAGCAATTCGAAAGTCAGTTCCACCGTGGTACTTTGCCCCGACGGAGGTCCCGTACGACCAAGCAGACGAAGTGAGTTTTCCTCCAGAAACTTTCGTGAGGCCAGGGCATTGCACACGAGCGGCACGCGATTGTTTAATCTGAGCGCGCGATGGACATCGCCAACCACTACGCGAAACGTAGCTTGCCGGCGACTCCGTGCTGGCCGAACGTAATGATCGCGAACATACCTCCGGACTTTCGACGTCTGTCCTTCACTTGATCGCCGGATCATTTAGCAAGCATAACATAGCAAGGCAAGCTCGAAGGAGCGAACGGGTAGACCGATCTTTTCCAAACCAGTCGTCGAACGACATGGCCCTTCCACATCCAAAGTCCCGAAAGGACCATTATAGGAACGAAGACATACTGTGTAGCGGGTGCGTAGTTTGGAATTTGGTCAAATGGGCTATAGATATAGCCGACGATCGGAATGGCAACGACGATGTGAATCCAGCGAAGAATCGAACGTTGAATAGCTTGGCTCATGGCTCACCTCGATTCAGGGTTTTTGAGCCGCCGGAGGCGGCAAGTTGGGCGTTGCAATACCGAACTGTTTCGCATATTCCACGTGCAGCCGCTGCCAACCACGGAACTTCACCGCCTCGACGCCGGCAATGCGGCCGATAGGAGTTCCGCTGAGAAGACGATCCAGAACATCGAAACAAATGTGCCATCCGGCAGCACCCATTGCGATGAAGCGGCGATCCAGGCTGTGCCAGAGAGTCAGGCGCGTGCCACCGCCAAGGGGTTCGAGTTCCCACCGGGTATTGGCGTCCCCCCAGTTGTACTCAAGCACCTTGGGCGCGTCGGCTCGCGTGACTTTTATTTCGGAAACTTGCGGCGTGGGCGCTGCCATCCACGTGAGCTTTACCTTCGCTCCAACCGTACACAGGCTCCTATCGGCGTCGAAGGGCGCCCACTCTCGCAGATGCGCCGGTTCGGTAAGCGACCGCCACACTTTTTCCGGCTTGTGGCGCAGTTCTCTGACGAGAATGAGCGTCCACATCTCTCCGTCCTTTTTTACCTGCGCCCCGCTGGCTGGACCCGGTGTGTACTGCTCGCGATCGGTCATTTCGCTCTCCTCGTCTTCCTTGTTGTTCGTGGTGATGGATCCTCGCCCATGCGGTCGAGGTGACGTTCGAGAGCGTCGATTAGAGTGGACCAGAACCGACCCAACTGAGCCAGCCAGGCATCCACTTCCCGAAGTGGTTTAGTGTACTGCTCACGATCGGTCGCCTTCTTCATACTTCATCCCTAGCGTGAATACCATGTCAGTTGGGTGAGTTGAATGAGGTTGCCGCAGGTGTCCTTCAGCATCGCAATGGTCGAGCCGGTCACGCCGGTGGGCGGCATGGTGAACTCGGCGCCGCGTGCCTTGATCCGCTCGTAGTCACCCTTGACGTCGTCGGTAAAGAACATGGCCCCGGGCTGGCCCTGTTGAAACATCGCCTGCTGATACGCTTTAGCCGCGGGGTTATTGTTCAGCGCCAACTGCAGCTCAGTGCCGTCCGGCTCCTCGGGCGAGGCCACGGTCAGCCAGCGATATGGGCCCTGACTGAAATCGGTCTTCTTGGCAAAGCCCAGTACCTGCGTATAGAAGCGCAGGGCCTTTTCCTGATCGTCCACGTACACGTTGGTCAATTTGATTTTCATTTCGTTTCTCCTTTTCCACGTTCGCGGTTTCGGCCGCGTCGTCTTCTCCTCGTCTTTCTTTTCGTTGGTGTTGATTGATCTTCATCGATATCCATGCGGTCGAGGTGGCGTTCGAGAGCGTCGACGTGAGCGGACCAGAAGCGGCGGAACTGCGCCAGCCAGTGATCGACCTCCTGAAACGGTTCAGGCTTCAGCCGGTATAGACGGCGCTGTGCGTCGACCGTGGATTCCACGAATCCGGCCTCGCGCAGCACGCGCAGGTGCTTTGACACGGCCGGCTGGGGCATACGAAGTTGACGCTCGATTTGTCCGACGGACTGTTGTGACGAGACCAGCAGACTCAATATCGCGCGCCGGTTCGGCTCCGCAATGATTTCGAAGACAGATTCCACGTCCTTTATATACTCTACATGGCATATACGCGTCAAGGCATATAAAGCGACGGCCCAGATAGAAGGTCACAAACCAGGAAACATTGGGATGGAAAGATTGGCTATGCCGGATCGGCTCTCAACCGCCGGGAGGCAACGTTCGGCAGTACCCTGGGTTCCAACTTGATTGATGCATCGATCGTGTGTAGCAGCGGCTGGCTGGGTTCTGCTCCTGGGTGGGGTGGCGTTTGCGCAGAGTCCCCGTGACCTGGTGAACCGCATGGTTCAAAACGAACTCGCGGCGGCGAAGAACGATCATAGCCAATGGATGTATCGCGATAAGAACTCGCAGCGCGGCACGACGAGAGTTGAAGAAGTAGTGGGCACGCCCGAAGGCTCCATGCGCCGGCTGATTTCCGTGAATGGGAAACCGGCTACCGCCGATCAGGAGAAACGGAGTCAGCAAGACATTCAGAAGTTCCTCACCGATCCCAATTATCGCAAGCAGCAGCGTGAAAAGACCGAGCGGGATGCAAAGAAGGCAACCGAACTGCTTGCCATGCTGCCGAATGCCTTTCTGTACAGCGCAAGCGGGAGGGAAGGCGATACGATCCGGCTTGCCTTCCGGCCGAATCCGAAGTTTTCTCCGCCAAGTCGCGAGGCGAAGGTCTTCCATGCGATGGAAGGCATGCTGCTGATCGACGCAAAGCAGATGCGTCTGGGAAAGCTGAGCGGACACCTCCTGCAGAACGTTGATTTTGGCGGCGGCATTTTGGCAAAACTGAAAAAGGGAGGCACCTTCGAAGTGGATCAGGCGGACGTCGGCGGAGGACACTGGGAAATTACCAGGCTCACCACGCACATCTCAGGTCGTGCGCTGTTTTTCGCGACAATCACACAGCAGCAGGACGAAACTATGAGCGACTTCCGCGAAGTGCCGGCGGGAACGAATTTAGCGAAGGCGGCAGAATTACTGAAAGAGATACCTGCTGTGGCCTCTCTGCAAAAGCATTAGCATCAGCCTGTATTCCTCACCTTTATTATGTCAGAACGTCAGGCTTAGTCTGCCAGTTCTGAGACATTGATCTCGGTTGAGACTTGGCGGTGTGGCCGGGTTGGGCTCTTTCTTCTGCTCTTTGAGGTCTTGCGCTCACCACCCTTCTTGCGCGCGCTGCTGCGTTTCGTCTTTTTTGTGTTTGCCATGTTCTGGCTCCTCGCGAGTCATCCGGTGGGTTATTTGGATGCTCCAGTGAATTCAGGGGTGGTGAGAGCCGAGTTTCTTCGTACACCAGTCAGCAATACCGGATGTAGGTGTGATATGCATCGAACCATGTATGTTCACTCTGGAATTCAGGCCCAAGGAAAGCTCCGGCCGATTGCTGCCGCAGGTCCGCAATGTCGTGCTCGTTGATATGGACGGCACATTGGCCGACGTGACTCACCGTCTGCACTGGATTCGCGGCAGCAAAAAGAAAAACTGGAAGCGATTCTTCCAGGAAATGAGCAAAGATCCACCCAATCCAGTGGTTCTGGAATGGGTGAAGAACCTGGTACCCGAGTACGAGATCTTCATTGTCTCCGGGCGTCCGGCGGAGTATCGGCAAGCGACGACCGACTGGCTGCGCCGCTATCAGGTGCCCTTTTCGGAGCTGCATATGCGGCGCTCCGGTGACCGGCGTCCCGATCACATAGTCAAGCGAGAGTTGCTTGATGAAATCGGCGACGATCGTGTGGCCTTTGTGATTGACGACCGCAACTCAGTGTGCGACATGTGGCGCAGCAATCGGCTGACGTGTTATCAGGTCGCGGAAGGGAATTATTGAAGCCTTCTCTTTGCAGGTGGGCCTAATCACGCCACCCCACTCACGCCGATTGCATCCATCCAATCGGGAGAAGATGCATGGAAAACGACAGCAAGATTGCTTCAGCTTTTTGGGCACTCCGAATCGGATTGGGCGCTACAGCATTCCTGGCAGGTGCAGACAAATTTACCAATCTGCTGACGGACTGGGAAAAGTACACCGCTCCTGACGTCAATGAAAAGCTCCCGATGAGTAACAAGAATTTCATGCGGATTGTCGGGATTATCGAAATGTTAGTCGGAGTGGGCATTCTGAGTCCGCGCACACGGCTCTCGAGCTACGCCGCTTCTGCATGGCTGCTGTCCATTGCGGCGAACCTTGTGCTCAACGACGACTACGACATCGCAGTGCGCGACGTGAACATGGCCTTGGGCGCTTTCGCCTTGGGGCAATTGAGCGCGGCTCGCCAGGAATCATTGCCGAAAGAGGAATTGACAGGCGCCGAGCTAGAAGCTGCCTGACAGATTCTCAACAATCATAACGATGAACGGTTTCCTGCAGGTGCACAGTCGCAACCGTCGGAATATCCGCGAAGTGCTGCCAGCAGCAAAGGGCACAAGCTTCCTACTCGGTTCTCAACGCACTCATCGGTGAAATAGAAGCTGCTCGTCCTGCAGGGATGATGGCGGCGAAGAACGCGCATATCGCCAATGAGATTGCAGCAGCTGAGAGTGCGAGCGGATCCCAAATTGAGACTCCGTACAACTGGGCGGCGATCAGCCGGCCGGCGCCGACCGCCAGGGGCAGGCCGAGCAATAGTCCGAGCAGCACGCGGTTGAAGGCGCCACGCAGCACGAGCTGCACGACGTTGCGGCGGTTAGCGCCCAGGGCCATGCGTACTCCGATCTCGTTGGTGCGCTGCGCAACTGTGTAAGCCGTTACTCCATACAGCCCGACTGCGGCGAGCACCAAAGCTACGATCCCGAACAATCCTGCGAGACTGGCGACGGCGCGCTCCTGTTCGAACGACATATCCACTTGTTGCTGCAGGGTTCTTACGCTTATAAGTGTCAAATTGGGATCGATCTCGGAGAGAATTCGCGTCAGTTGCGGTTCCAGGGCGCCCGGCGAGGCGTCGGTGACGAGCATGCCTGCGCTCACGCCATGCGACGACATTTCGAACCTTCGCATCAGCAGGTCGGGATAATGAACGTACTGCGCCAGCGGCACGTAGAACATCGGGCGTGCCGGTTTGTGCAGCGCAAATCCGGCAAACTTCGCGTCATGCACGATACCCACGATGCGGTATGTGGAGGCATTCTGCGGCAGGTCGAGGCCGAAGTGGTGGTCGAGAGCTTCCTCGCCGCTCTTGAAGAATCGCTTCACGAAGGCTTCGTTCACGATGGCGACGTTCTCGGTATTCTCATTGTCGGCTTCGCTGAAGTTGCGGCCGCGCACCAGTCTCACTCCGAGGCTCTGGAGATAATTCGCGCTTACGCGGTCCCAGGATGCCCCGGCGTTCTCGTTGAATTTTGGAGCTTCGTGGCCGTCGATCATGATGAGCTCGCTCCAGTTGTTAGTGAGCGGGTTATACAGCGCGAGTCCTCCACCTTGGACTCCGGGAATGCTCAGGAGGCGTTGCTCCATTTCACGGTAAAGCGAGGCCAGCTTCTCGGGCCCGTACTTGGATGGCGGCGACTCCAGCGACACGAGCACGCGTCCCGGGACTTTATATCCGAAGTCCTGGTGCTGGAGTTTGTTGAGGCTGCGCGCCAGCATGATGGCACCCGCGACGAGCACAATCGATAGCGTGGCCTGCAGGATCAGCAACGCTTTGCGCGCGAACGACGAATGATCGCCTGTGCTGCGAGTCGATCCGCGCAGCGCGTCGGCTGGGTCAGTGCGCGTGGCAAACCACGCGGGAGCCGCGCCGAATATGATTCCCGTCAACAGCGCTACGAGGAAAGCGAAGCCAAGGACGATAGGGGATGGCGCGGTGCTAATCGGCAGAAAGTGCGCGCTGTGAAAAGCCAGGGAGAGCAGAAGCCGCGCTGCGCCGAAGGAGACTGCGAGCCCAATCATCCCCCCGGCGACCGCCAGGAGAATACTCTCCGTAAGCGCCTGGGCGATGATTTGTCTGCGTGAAGCGCCGATGGCGAGGCGCACGGCGGTTTGCGCGCGGCGTGCCACGGCCCGCGCGAGAAGCAGATTCGCCACATTCGCGCAGGCGATCAGCAGTACTACACCACAAACAGCGAAGAGGATCTGCAGGCTTCGTCCGTACTCTTCTTTCATCTCGGCAACGCCGGCTCCCGCTGGGATGACGTTGATTACCTGGTTGGGGAGGTGACGCTTAATCTCCGGCATCCAGTCGACGGGATACTGCGAGTCCTTCAGCATCCATTGACGCAGCATCGCGGTAAGGCGTGGACCCATGGCAGCCGTCGAGACGCCCGGGCGCACACGCCCGATCACCCGCAACCACGCAGAGAAAGGCGAGTTCAGCAGACCGCCGTCGCGACTCATGACCGCTTCTTGCTGCAGCGGAATCCAGATTTCGGGTGGATCGCCGCGCAGGGTTTCTCCGAAGAATCCCGGAGGCGAGACCCCGATGACGGTGAAGGGGTGTCCTTCGATGATGAAACTTGCGCCTACTACGGACGGATCGGAACCATAGACGGTCTGCCATACATGATGGCTGAGCACGGCAACGGGGGGAGCGGAAAGGGTGTCATCGGCTGGAGTAAAGAGGCGTCCGCCGAACGGGCGCACTCCCAAAGTGGAAAAATAACTTCCAGTTACATATTCGGAACGCAGTGGACGGGCAGCAGTTTCAAGGTGCTCGCGGCGAACCGCCATGCGCCCGCCACCGGCCTGGAACGCCGTGACTTCCTCGAACTCCGGCATTGCCGTGAGCATTTGCTGATAAAACGAGTATGGAAAGAAGCCCCAACGGTCCTGCGGACCGCCTTCCACGCAGCAATCATCCCCTTCTCCCACGCGATAGAGCCGCGCCGGATCGGAGACCGGCAGCGAGCGCAGCATCACAGCATGTATCAGCGTGAAGATCGCCGTCGTGCCGCCAATCCCTAAAGCCAGAGTAAGAACTGCAGCAGTGGTGAACACTGGTGACTGCCTGAACTGCCGAACGGCGTAACGAATACTGCCGGAAAAATTCTGCATTCGCACACTCCGGGGCTTGCACCTGCTGCGCTCTTGAGAAGGTTGAAGTCTGCTGGTTCTGGAACAAGGAACAATCAGTTCGAAAGCGATCATCCGCACAGCGAAGTCGCTTGCACTGTTTATGACGGCTCAAGGCAGATTTGGTGAGCTATGAATTGCCGGTGCCGATGCCCTGCCAGTCGTAGTCTTCGTTGAGAGCCCACAAAGAGAGTGCCTGCTCTCGGTAGGCCGCTGCGGAGGGCGTGCCCGCGTGAATGCCTCAAACTTCCATTCGTGTCGAACGCCCAAATCTCGTATCTCCGGGAAAGGAGCCGGGAACTTCCGCCAACACCAACTTGCTCTTGACAGCGCGCGCTAAGAGTCCGAGACTTCCATAGTCTAACTATGTCACGGAGGCGGGACGCTTGCGTCGAGACGAGATTCCTCCCGGAACGCTTTACCTGTTGATTTTGAAAACTCTCGGCCGCTTCGGCGAGATGCACGGGTATGAGATCGCGAACTCTATCCAGCAGATTTCGGACGATGTTCTGCAAATCGAAGAAGGCTCGCTCTATCCTGCGTTGCAGCGCATGCTGATCAAAGGTTGGGTGACAGCAAGCTGGGGTACAACGGCCGGAAATCGCCGCGCCCGCTACTACCAATTGACCGCCGCAGGCCGCAAGCAATTGGCGGTCGAGCGGTCGCAATTTAAGCGTGTTATTGGAGCGATCTCGCGTGTGATCGAAGCGATCTGAGAGGAGTTCTGCATGAACCGGCTACGCGAACTCGGAAGACGGCTGAGGACGTTAGTCAATCGTCGTCAATTTGACGCGGAGCTCGAGGAGGAGGTGCGCCTGCACCTGGAGCTGCGCCAGGAGGAACATCTCGCTTCAGGCATGGCGCCGAATGCGGCTCGCGAGGCCGCTCAACGCCAGTTCGGAAATGAAACCGCATTGAGGGAGAAGAGTCGCACGGAGTGGGGCTGGGGATGGATTGAGGATTTTCTCCAGGACGTGCGCTTCGGCGCCCGAATGTTGCGTAAGAGCCCAGGTTTCGCCACACTCGCCATACTCACGCTGGCGGTTGGGATCGGAGCAAACACGGCTATCTTCAGCGTGGTCAACTCCGTTCTCCTGCGTCCACTGCCTTATCCTGACGCGAACCGGCTGGCGATCATTTGGTCCGGTTTGGGAAACACCAACCGAGCGCCTGCTTCGAACTTCGAAGTTTTTCAGATTCGCCAACACACGAAGGAGTTTGATCAGGTTGGCGGCATCTGGGTGACCAACGGCGCTCTCCCCGGAGATGGAGACGTGGAGCAGGTGAAGGTGGGCACAGTTACCGCCAACTTTCTGCCGCTGCTATGCCCAAAGCCTGAACTCGGCCGCTTCTTCGCGCCCGAAGACGAGCCGAAAGCACCGAATGCCCAGCGGCCGATCATCATCTCTCATGGAGTCTGGATGCGGCGCTTCGGTGGCGATCGGGGCATTATTGACCGCGTGGTCCGATTTGGGCCGAGATCGGCAGTTGTGATTGGCGTAATGCCTGAGAATTTCCGGCTGATTCTTCCCGGCGGATCGAGTATTGCCGCAAATGTCGATGTCTTCTATTCGACTGGTATCGATGCGTCCGATCCTCTTGGGCCGGCATATCTTCGTTTAGTTGGGCGCCTGCGCCCGGGAAGCAATATCGCAAGAGCCCAAGCCGAAGCGGATTCCATCGCAACCCAGATCACTTCGTTTGACGGAAACTCAGGGATTTCCAACTTTCGCCTGTACGTCTATTCGCTTCAGGCAGAAGACGTGCGCGAGGTCCGCGGCACCTTACTCTTTCTTTTTGGCGGCGTTGCTCTAGTGCTGCTCATCGGATGCACAAATGTTGCTAATCTGCTGATGGCGCGGGCCACACAGCGCCTGCGCGAAACCACAGTTCGCGTTGCACTCGGCGCATCGCGGGGAAGACTTGTGCGCCAACTCCTGACGGAGAGTCTGCTCCTTGGCTTCCTCGGCGCAGTGCTCGCCCTTGGCATTGGCTGGGCCGCCGTGCGTGCAATTCTGGCGGTCCGGCCGCCTTCGCTGGCAAACCTCGGCGAGGTTCAACTGGACTTGCGCGTCCTGGCCTTTACCTTCGCAGTGGCCATAGTTACCAGCGCGCTCTTCGGGCTCGCGCCGATGATCACAGTGAATCGCTTTGACTTGGTTCAAAACCTTAAGGAAGCGACACGCCCGGCAGGGTGGACTGGAAGGCGCTGGAATAGCGTACTTGTTTCGGCCGAAGTGGCTCTGGGATTTGTACTCCTCATCGGAACCGGTTTGCTGATGCGGACCTTCGTCAACATTCTGCGCGTTGATCCTGGCTTCCGCGCAGAAAACGTCTTCACTTTTCAGCTTCCTCCGCCGAATTACGAGATGCTGCGGCAATTGCAGCAAAATCTTAGAGCCCTTCCCGGTGTTGAATCCGTTTCGGCGGTCTCGCATATTCCGCTTGAGGACACTGCGAACTGGTATGACTATTACTGGAAGCAAGGCACGCCCACCGAACTGCGGAGCACGGTTTACGCAGACCATCGTTCTATTCTGCCGGGATATTTCAGCACGATCGGCGCGACGCTGCTTCATGGCCGCGATTTCATGGAAGCTGATGATGCTGCACACGAGCACGTAATTATCATCGATGATCTTCTCGCACACGAGCTCTGGCCGGACGGCGATGCCATCGGAAAAAAGCTCAACATCTCAGACTCTCCCAGCGGTCCGTATCAGTTCCAGCGAGATTGGGCTGTCGTTGTCGGTGTGGTCAGACACATTCAATGCCACTCGCTTACAGCGATCGTGCGGCCGCAGATCTATGTTCCGTTCCAGCTCGCGCCACGGCCAATGGCGATTGTCATTCGCACTGCCGGCAACGTCTCTGGTCTTACTGACGCGGCGCGCAAGCAGGTAGCCCTGCTGAACAAAAACATGCCGGTCTCCCGCGTTGCGCCTCTAACGGATTATGTAGAGAGAGCGCGTTCCGAGAGCCGCTTTGCCTCGTTACTTGCGATATCGCTCTCCGCAATCGCGCTTCTGCTGGCCTGCATCGGCATCTATGGCGTTCTGTCGTACTCGGTAGCGCAACGCACCAGGGAAATCGGCGTTCGCATGGCGATCGGCGCTCGCCGCATGGACATAATGCGAATTGTGCTGGCCGATGGATTCGTGTCCGGCCTGCTCGGGTTAACCGGCGGCTTCTTACTGTCGCTCGTCCTGACGCCGCTGCTTGCGGGATTGTTATTCGGCGTGAAGCCAGGGAATCCGGCGAATTACGTGTTGATCGTGGCGATCGTGCTGCTCGTAAGTGCGCTTGCATCATTCCTTCCAGCACAACGCGCAATGCAGATCGATCCGCTCACGGCTCTGCGGCATGAGTGAATCATCTTGGCAAAAAGTCTGGCCAAGGCCTCCTAACGCTGCGAATGAGTCATCTGTGTGTTTGTTGCTGATACTGCCGCTGTGGGCTGAGTCTGATTCACCAGCGCGTTCGCCGCGTTGGCTGCCAGAACCCATCGGCTGGCGACGTCAATGACGTATTCGTCTTCAAACCAGAGGAAGCCGAAGTCGTCGATGCATTCCGGGAAGTCCGGCTTGATGATGATGTAACCCGGAATCACGCCGCCAGGAATAAACGTATTGTCCGCGCGGTTGTTTCCGTA
>Ga0066669_10000650_pt1 | contig 11670 bp, 5 predicted proteins | sample GraSoiAngelo_118_FD_133940 | JGI IMG/M metagenome (GOLD analysis project Ga0066669, IMG submission 133940) | Grasslands soil microbial communities from the Angelo Coastal Reserve, California, USA - 14_0919_02_20cm | ecosystem: Environmental > Terrestrial > Soil > Grasslands | place: USA...
AAAAAGACTAGATTATTTAGATTGAAAACGTTTAATTAATCTTAAAGAATCTAGGGCACATTTAAATAGACAAGGATTAATTTTAATGAAGTATATTAAGACCAACATGAATGCTAATCGTACAAAATATTAATATATCATATTATTTACTAAGATAATTGACCTATCATAAAAAAATTGTTAATTAACAATTTATCAGATTTATTAAAAATAAAACAAACTTAATGCTTGAGCTGTATGTGATGAAAGTCACACGTACAGTTCTAGGAGGGGGAATGCCCCGTAAGGGAAGGACCTATCTCAACAGACCCTAGCAGCTTTACTGCATTTAGTTATTATCTGTTTACTCTTTTATTTATATTTATTTTATTTTTTAGTAAATTATTATTTTTTAATTTACTATTATTTGTCGAATGTATATAATAAAAATAAAAAAATAAGAAAATATTTATAATTTTAGAAAATAACGGAATATTTTCTTATTTTTTAATACATATATAATAAAAAAAGAAAAAAATACTATATTTTTTTATTTTCTATCTTATTATTTTGCAATAGTAATTTTAGATATCTAATTACACAAAAGTCATATTATTTTTTTAAATATGAAAGGTGGGAAATTTTATTATACTAAAAAACGTTTTCAATGTTTTAAAAATATTAGTTAAGCGTGGACAATAAATAATTTAAGAATTTAAATATGAAAATATAGAGAATATGTACCGTTTTATTTTATTTTATATAGGGACTGGAAAGAAGATTTTAAAATAAAATATTAATAAGTATGGTAACTATATAAAAAATTCAAAAATGCTTTTATATAGTTTTGTTTTGTTTTGTTTTGCGTAAATAATAGCTAGGAAATTATATTATATAATATTCTATAACAAATATTCAAAATAAGTCATAATACAAAATATCAAAATATGTATAAAAATTTGATTATTTGTAGTTTAAATATATATTTACGTATTTTTATTAAATTAATAAAAAAATATTTTCTTCGATTATTTGACTAAAAGGTAGTTTATGTGGGGCGCAGTTCCCAAAAAGAGTATCTGGGAAGTCTAATAACATATGACAGAATATCTTATTATTTGGAAATTTTTGTATAAGTAATCATTAAATTTATTCTATAGATTTAACTATTATTTATATTCTAAATTAGTTTATACTAAAAAATAAAATCTTTTTTTTTATAATAAAAGATAAGAAATAATAATATAAATATAATATTAATAACAGGTTATTAATATTATATTTATTATTATATGATAAAAAAAAGAAAAAAACTTATAATATGTAAAAATAATAGATTTTTAATCATTTTTATCATAAATACTTTAAGTTTTGTACTTTACCGAAATAGGTGAAAGGTACGCTTCCCCCAGACTGAACTGGGATTCTTTACAATTAAAAATTAATAAAATTAAAATAATAATCTAATATAGAATAGAATAAGAGGTAGTTATTTATAATTAAAATTAATGAGTATATAAAAACATAATTTAGTTTTTATTGATTATTATTCTTTTTTAAAAAAAAGAAACTTTTAAAATTAAATATACATATAAAAATTCGAAAAATTATATGAAAATCAATAAAGAAAGAAAAGAGGTTTTCTTTTCTTTATTATTTGTGTTTATTTATGAAGAATGAATTAAAGTTTAATGGCATATAGCGTTGCCTAACTGTGAGACTTACAAGTCATACAGACACGTAAGTGGGGCATATTGACCAAAGGCACGTAAAAGGATTGATGGCCTTGATAACGGATTAAAGTTACGCTAGGGATTAGTATCTAAGTCCCACATCTTTTTAAGATGTTTAAGAATCGGGTGAATTGCAAGGAACTCTTTTATGTTATTGAGTATAAAAGATAATTTGCAGCGAAGCTTATTATAACATGTTATTAAAATTTATTTTATAATTGTAATAAGAACGTTCAACGACTAGAAAGTAAGCAGTGTTAGCAATAATCTTTCCACGAGTCCCCGACATCTTTTATTTAATTCATATTAGATATTTCGTATTCTAAGTGATGATATCTAAAGGATACTTGGATTTTATACTTATATTATAAGTACATTAATAATATTTTACAAAAAAAAAGTCCTTCCTTAATTTATGAGATTAATTACAAATCTTCTCTCTTTAAGATTTGAGTCAATAGTAGTAATGATTATCGTTTATGTATAAAAGTATGAATAATAGCAAGAATAGTTTAACTAGTTTAAAGAAGGTAGTATCTAAATTCTCTTTAAATATTAGCCCTAATCATAAATATTTGAAAGAATATAAAATGACTCTTAAAGATTTACCTAAGACACAATGAGAAGCATCAATAGGTTTAATGTTAGGAGATGTAAGTATACAAATACAAAATGAAGGAAGAAGACATAGATTAAAATTTGAATGAAGAGATAATAATAAGTTTTATGCAAAACATGTCTATAGTTTGTTTAATGTATGAGTATTAAGTCCATCCCGCCTAAAAAAGCACGAGTGAATATAAATGGAAACACTATGATTAATTGAAATTTTCAAACAATTAGTCACAATGCCTTTAATCCTATAAGAGATTTATTTTTAATTGATAAATACAAAGGTTTAACTCCTAATTTAATTAAAAATTATTTAACAGAAAGAGGTTTAGCTTATTGATTTAGGGTTGATGGGGGTAAATGAAATTATAATATAAATGCCAATAATAAAGGACTAGTTTTAAATATTCAAAGTTTTACAAAAAAGGAAGTAGAGAAATAGAATACTGAACTTAGTATTAAATTTAATCTTAAGAGAAATATAAGATTAAATAAAAATAAAAATATAATCATTATTATAGAATCTAAAAGTTATACAACTTTTCTAGACTTAACATATAATTATATAATATCTTCAATGAGATATAAATGGCCTAAATAGTAAATATTATTAAAATCCATGTGTAAAAGATGATGACATAGTCTGAACCATATTGTAAAATATGGAAGTATAGGATAAAGAGCCTTTACAGTAACATAATTGAACAGGCTAATATTGCGTGAGAGTACTCATTGAAAGCGATGTTTGGCACCTCATCGGGGGCCTCTATTTCAAATTTAAAAATAAGATTTAAAGATAAAATTTGAAATTGAGAGAAATAACTTAAATTCTGAAATTACCGTACTCTAATATATATATATATTGAGCAAAATATATAATGTAAAGGGTTGTAAAATTTAAATATATCTCTTAAGTATAATTAAAAGATATATAAATAGCGGTCAATCAGAAGGTATAATATATTATACCTCAACGACTAGTAAGTTATATTTTAAAGTTAAGATAATAGTAAATATATTTAATTTTGAAAAGTGGTATAGTCTGAACCAATTTGAGAAAATTGGAATTGTAATGGACAAGGAACCAATTACAATCTTGTATTTTTTTAACAAATCTTATAGGCCGTTTATTAACAAGAAAAGTAAGGTAAATAAAGGAAATTTAGTATTGGATAGACATCTAAAAGAAATAATGGTAGGATTATTATTGGGAGATGGAAATATGCAAACTTTTTCTAAAACAGGTTCAACTTGAAGAATTATAATTCTTCAAGGAGGAGATAATCATTTTGAATATGTAAAACATTTGAGAGAAATATTTGATAAGTGAACCATTATGCCTGCCTATTAGAGAAAGTAATGAAAAGAATAAAGGAGGTAAAGTGTATAAAAAAAGAAAAATCCTTTTTTTATACACTTTCTTTTAAACAATTTGCATAATTAGGAAATTATTTTTATAAATTAGATGTAACTAATGGAAAGAGAAAAAAAGTTTTAGCTATTCAAGTAAAAGATTGGATATCTAACTTAAGTTTGGCATATTGATTAATGGATAATGGATCAAATTAATGGAAAAAGAAAGTCTTAGCTTTAAGATTTTGTACGGATTGCTTTATAGAGGCAGAAAATAATATGTTAATTTCTATTCTTAAAGATAAATTTGATCTAAATGTCACAAAAACAAAAAATAAAGATAATAAGTGAAGACTTTATGTTGGAACTGAAAACTATGAGAAGATTAAAAAATTAATATATCCTCACTTAATTCAGTATGTTATATTAATTTCCTATTTAGATCCTATATACCTATATACTAATTGCATTTGTTAAATTTAATAAAAAAAGGATTTACTTTTTTTTTATTTAAGAAATAGAGTAACAAATTTGCGATGTCGACTCAGATTATCCTCCTGGTGTAGGAGCTAGGAAGGGTACGGCTGTTCGCCGGTTAAAAATTAACGCGAGTTGGGTTATATATAGCCCTTTACTTTATTTGGTTAAGGTTATTATTACTTGTCCAATACAAGTTTAGTAAAAAAATTGGATAAATTGCAAGAAATTCTTTTATTTACTAATATTACATAGATAAAAAGATAATTTGCAGCGAAGCTTATTAAGGTAGATAGCAGATTTAGATATGTTTTTTATAATTGTAATAAGAACGTTCAACGACTAGAAAGTGAGCACTACTAGCAATAATCTTTCCACGAATATCCGAATTTAATGTGTATTATATTAAATATATTTTGATTTAAAAAATATATAATAATTAATTTTTTAATTATAAAATTAATTATACATCTAAGTTATGCAAGTTTAATTGAATTTATGATAATATTTAATAAAGAATAGTTATATTAATTTGGGATAGGTTTAAAAATAAAAAGATATGTTTTAAAAAGTCTAAAATTAAGGAAATATAAAAAAGGATATATTATAAATTTAATTATTTTAGTATAATTAATTAAATTTAAAATATGGATTATATTAATATATATTAAATATGACATAGTCTGAACCATATTGTGAAATATGGAAGTAAGAGATAAAGAGCTCTTAATATAACAATAATGTAAGTACGTCGTGAGACAGTACGGTCCCTATCTTCTATGGGAATCTAAAGTAAAATAAGGATGGAGCCCTCGTACGCAAGGACTGGGACCTACTAACCTCTGGTGTTTCTGTTGTTGAAGTTGTTAAATTTATGTATTAGGTATATATGATAGTTGTTACTATATTAAATTTCATCTTATATACAAACTAAGGCACCGCAGAATAGCTAAGTTAGCTTTAAATAAGAACTGAACGCATATGAAGTTCGAAGTATACCTTACTATACTTTTCTGATAAATAAGTAATAGACTATTACTAACTAAATCTAGGCAAGAACTTTAATATACTGAAACTTATTTAGGTAATCTTGTACTAGTATTATTTTTTATCTTTATATTACTCTTATCGTATTATATATTTCTTTACTCTTTTTTATAATATTAAATATAATAGTTATTTATATAAAATTTATTTTATTTTTTGGAGTAGGAGTATTTTTCTATGAATAGCGGGTTGGTGTATTAAGGAAGCATAACAGGCTCATGATCTGAAGGTTGTAAGGTTCGAATCCTACACCCGCTTTACTTTATTCTATTTATTATATAGGGGTTCTTTAACTTAATAGGTTAAAGTGCTCGTTTGATAAGCGAGAAATATAAGTTCGATTCTTTTAAGAACCATAAAAATATATGAAGTTAAAGTTTATTATAAGAAATAAATATATTTAATAATATTATATTTATTATTATTACAAGTTTTAATAATTATTATAGTATTTATATTTGTTTAGTTCTTTATTTTATCATATTAAATTAATAAATTATTATATTTATTAATATAATTAATAAATAAGTTAAATTTTATTAAAGGGTTGAGATAGTTACTAATAATTTAATGATTAAATATTTAAGTATTATAAAAAAGTGTTCTTTAAATATTAACGATTATTAATTTATTATATAAAAAAAAAAATATAATAAAATGTATGACATTAAAATAATAAAATAAAAACCTATTATGTATAAAACTAGTATAAATAAAGGGAAAGATAATTTTTATAAAGTAACTTTTGATAAAAGATGAAAATTATTTTTATATATGCCTTTGATAAAATTTAAAGGAATCAAGGTATTAAAAAAAAAAGATAATATGACTAAAATAGTAAATATGAGTAGATTAAATATTGAATATGGACGTTTTATTTTTGCTCTAAAAACTCAAGATAATTTCAAGGATAAACAAGTTAATGTTTTTTATAGTAAACAAAATAATTTGTTTGAAAATAATTATTTAAAAGTAGTAAAAGATAAATATTCAATTATGAAATTGTATACTAATAAAAAGAATAAGAATAATAAATATTATAAAATGATAAATTATGTAGGTAAGAATATAGTAGAAGAAAACTTTAATAATATTGAATCTAGAAAGTTGTCGAATAGAATATTATTACCTCATTATTTTTTTACAGGAAGATATAATGAAAAAAATATACCTTCTCAAATTAGATCTTGAAATAATAGTGTCTATAATTTTCTTAAATTTGAAAAATCAGGAATTAAATATTTAGATATATATACTTATAAATTGATAAAATTATTTTTTAATATAAAATATATACAAAGAAAGAAAATTTGAGATACTATACTATTAAGTGGTTTAAAAATAAAACCTAATATTTCTATAATAAAGGATATGAATACAATGGTAAAATATACATCAACTAGATCTAGTTGATCATTTAAAAATTTAAATTATTATCCATCTATAATACTTACATTTACTTGATTATTAGAACAAATTAAGTTTTCTTCTTATATGAGAAAAATAATAACAAGAAGAAAAGAAGGAATTATTTCAGGGTTTAAAATAAAAAAAAAAAATTATATTCGTAAATTAGATAAAGTATTTATAAGTAAGCCTTTGTTTAAACATACTTCTTTTAATTTAATAATAGATTTATTTGTATATAATAATAAAACAAATAAACTTCAAAAATTTGATAATATACTTTCAAGAAGAGTTCTATATAAATATATGTATAGTTTATATATTGATTATTCAAAAAAAATTAAAGAAACTCTTAATAGACCTAATTTCTTTTATATTAATTTAATTGAGCCTAAAACTTTTAATTATTATTCTAATATAATTAAGTTATATGAAAAAATTTTAACTATAAACAATAAAGAAAAATTTTTCTATTTATGTTTATTAATATTAAAATGAAATTTTATTTCTAAAAATAATATTCAATATTTAAAAAATAAATATCTATTTTTTAAATATAATAGTATTAATGAAAATATTAAGAATATTAATAATAATATTATTAATAATGAATCAGATAAAATAATATTAAAAAAACAATTATATAAAAAAAAGAAAAATGTATATTATAATAAAATTTATTATATATTAGGTAAAAAATATATAGGGTTAAAAAAGAAAATTTTAAAATATAATTATAATTATAATATAGATAAAAATCTATTTGAATATGAAAAAGAAGAATATAGTAAAGATAATAATAAAAGTAATAAAAAAAGTAATAAAGAAAAAAAATCAAGATATCTTAAGTATAAAAAATATTTTCAAGAACTGGAAAGAAAAAGTACTACTCCTGTAGATTTAAAGAAATTAACATTATGAAGTAGAAAGGGATTAGGAAGGATGACTAAAAATAATGAAAATAAAAAGCGAGAAAAACATTTCCGACATAATAAATATTCTTTAGAAGAATTTAAGAGAAAAATTTATTATGCAAGAGGGAAGATAAAAAGAAAAGTAGCACCAAAAATATGAAAACAAAAACTTATGAGTTTCTTTTTATTTTCTCGAGCTCAGAAAAAAGATAGTAATTCAAATAGAAGATTTTTTAATCTTAATAATAAATTTATTAGCATTAATCTAAAAAATAAAAATAATATTAATGATATGAATTATTATAAAGAAAATAAGAAACAATATAAAAGTAGATATTTTAATAACTTAAATTCTCAAGGTATTATAAAAAAAAAACAAGCAAATGAATTTAATAATTTTAATAAAGATTTACCCGTGGTTACTATAAATAAAAAAAATAATTCAATCGAAGAAAATAATTCAAAATATTTATTAAAAAGTAAATTTTTAATAAATAAAAAGCAGTCTTTGTCTTTAGAAAATGTAAATTCTTTAAGTTATAATAATGATATTTTAAATGAATTGTTTAATAAATTTTTTATTATAAATTTTAAGAAAGATACGTATATTAATTTAATAAACGATAAAAAATTTATATTATCTAAATTGAATTTAATTTGAAATTTAAAAGATCATAAATTTAATTCTAATTTAATGACAAAAAAAAGTATTAGAAATATATATATAAATATTTTACAAAGTAAAAAGACTAATATTACTTATATTAATAATAAATTTTTATGAAATAATTTAGATTATTCAATTATTTTTATATTAAATAATATGTTTAATATAATTAAAAAAGATCAATCTAGATTGTTTTCTTATGAAACTTTATTTAATAAAATTAAAAATATTATTAATAATAAGAATTTATGATATATACATTTAATTAAAAAAGAGTTTTATCTTGTAAATAGAGATGTATTATTATCAAAAGTAATAGATATATTACCTAATAATAATAATAATAATACATTCTATAATTATAAATATGATAATAAAATATATTCTAATATTATATTAGAATATAAAAAAGGTAAAAATGCTCTAGATATTAATATTTGATTAAGTAATATAAGTAATAAAAGAGATAATAATTTAAAAAATAAAGTAGGATATAATGAAGAAATATTTAAACCATATTATAGATATATGATTCCGTTATTCATATATAAATCATATAAATCTTTTATATCTTCTTTAATATATAAAAATTCATTTATTAATTTCAAAAATTTATTATATTCTAAATTTAATTGAATATATAAGAGTAATACTTCTATATTAAATTTTGTAATAGTTAAAACATTATTAGATTTATTACATTATAATTATAGAAGTTTAATTAGAGTGAAATCAAAGTATTATTATTTAAATAAATTACGATATTTTAGTACTAAAACAAAGAGATTAAATTTTAACACTTGAATAGCTAGTATTAAGTATATAAAAAGATTGAGAAAAACACCTCGACATTTTTGATTAAGATATCATAAATTAGTTTCATTTTTTTATGATCGAATTATTCAAAATGCTGAATTAGATACTAAACGCAAAGTATTACTTCCTTTTATATTTTATTTTGAAGATCTTCTTTTTAATATATATGGTAAATGAGTTATTATTAGATTATGACCACTTAAAAGATATTATTTAAATAGTTTTATTTTAGCTGAAAGAATTATGCTACTTATTTTAGCACAAGGAAGTAGTAATAGTTCTATTTTAGAATATAGACAAAGTGTTAGAAATTTGATTAATATTTTAAGATGAACACAGGTAAATAAAATTTATAATTTTTATAATGAAAATAAGTCTAGGTGACCTGCTTGTTTAATAGATATCATGAAAGAAAACAATCCTTCTCGTAATTTAAATTATAATACTTTGGAATTTTTTAATTCAAAATTAGAAAAAGGACATCTTCTTACTACATATCCTTTAAATAAAGATCGATTAAATAATTATTTCCCTTCTGTTAAAGATCAATATATTAATGCTTTTAAAGATAACTTTCAAACGATAAAAAATTGATCCATTAAAAAGAAATTAATTTATAATAAAGGAAAAATGAGTAATATTCGTTATGTTTATTATTGATTGAGACCATTAAATTCTTATCTAATTCAAATGAAAAATCATTTAGATATTAATGGTATTAAATTTAAATTAACAGGAAGACCTGGTGTTATAAAATCCAATGTAAGAAGTTTTAGTAAAACTTATTTTTATGGTAATTTATTAGGAGCTAGACATTTTAATTCTAAAACTTTAAAAACTATTAGTTTAAGTAATCCTCTCCTAAGAGGAACTATTAAATCTAATATTGATTATAATTATTATACATCAAAAAGTAATAATGGATCTATTACTTTAAAAATTTGAATATCTTCTTTATTTACTAGTGATGTACATGAATTACTTTTATATCTTTTACGCATTAAAAATCTATATTTAGAATTAGTAAATAGATATTATCTTGTTTATTCTAAATTTGCTAATTTTAAATATTCTTACTTATATAATAAAGTAATTAAACCTATTTTATTAGGAAGAAAAAAATTTTTAATAAAGAAGGTTAAAAGATTTAAAAATAATATAAAAGAAAAAAGAAATATTTCATTCATTTATGAATATAAACTAAAGAAGAATATAAAAAATAAATATTATTATTCAAAGACGATAATATAAATTAATGATAATTCTATTATTCTTCTATAAAGAATAACAATTTTATTAAATAAAGATACAAAAAAGTAATTTTTTACTTTTTTGTATCTTTAAAGAGGCAACTGCCTCTGGGTTATTAATCGTAAAATTCATTTTACGGTTAAAACTAGGGAATATAACTCAATTGGTAGAGTATTCGCCTTTTAAGCGAAGAGTTATAAGTTCGAATCTTATTATTCTCATAAAAAAGTATAGTATATATAATTATTATACTTTTTTTAATCTTATTGTTCCTATCTTATTTTATATGTAAGATAAATGTTTTGAGTTTAATAATTAGATTTTGGATTGTTGACTAATTGGTAGGTCCCTGGTATTTGGACCCAGTTTGTGAAAGTTCGAATCTTTCTAATCCAAGCAAATTTATCTCTATTTATATAGATGTGTTGAGATAGTACAAATGAAATTGTAATATTAAAACATATATATAAATAACAATAAAGAAGAAAATAATATTTTCTTCTTTATTGTTACATAATATATTATTCATAAAATGAATTAATATTCCTATAATGTATTTATATTAATTTGTATAATAAATTGTGCATAGTTTATAATTTAATGTAATAGAAAGTATATTAATCTAAGGAATATATGAATAATTTATAAACTTAGATTCAGGTAATAAGAATAATTTAATTCATAAAAAATCAAGAATAACCTCATCTTTTTAAATTTTTATCGTTATATTTGATTCTTTATTCTTACTTTAAGAATAAAGAATCAAATAAAGTATATTATTATTAGTATTAATATATTGATAATATTTTGTATTATACTTTATAAATCTATATAGAAAGATAAATATTATAATTATCTAATTTAATTAATTAATTTATTAATGCTATAGAATAAAGAAAAAAAAATAGAATAAAAATTTTTATTCTATTTATATTAAATATACAGGTTAAGCATACTATATGTTTAATATAATATAATGTAGTAATATATAAGATAATATTTTAAATTATCTTATATATTTTTATTAAATGTAAAATATGCTCTTATATTAATTGTTTAAGAATTGTAGACCTAATTTTTAAATGAGCGATTAATAAAAAAGTTTTTTCTCTTTATTTTTTTTAATTCCTTTAATTTTTTATTGATAAATTTAGTTAATTTTATTATATTAGTATAAAGAGGTAACTAAAAAGAGGGTTTACATATTTCAGCCTTTTTTGTTCTTGGGTATTTTTTCAATATGAAGAATAAATTAGATAAAATACATAATTTATCCATCATTTATCCATTAAATTTAAATGATAAGAATAATCATTGAATATTGAAAAATAATAATGAAAAAGGATATTTACCCAAGTTTAAAATAGTATGGAATAACAAAAATATTGTTACTACTATTTCTGAGGTTTCACGA
>Ga0066669_10000652_pt1 | contig 11663 bp, 8 predicted proteins | sample GraSoiAngelo_118_FD_133940 | JGI IMG/M metagenome (GOLD analysis project Ga0066669, IMG submission 133940) | Grasslands soil microbial communities from the Angelo Coastal Reserve, California, USA - 14_0919_02_20cm | ecosystem: Environmental > Terrestrial > Soil > Grasslands | place: USA...
ATGATCTCGACGACGGGCTTGACGTATCCCTTGACGGTCGGGTGCATGAACTCACTGACGTAGACCGCCGCCAGCAGCGCGAGCGGCACGGCGAAGAGGAGCGCGTAGACCGTCCCCTTGAGAGTCCCGAAGACGAGCGGCGTGAGGCTCAACTTCGCCTCGAAGTCGTCGGTGCCGCCCGTCGACTGCCAGACCCAGGCCGGCTCCGAGTAGCCCTCGTACCAGACCTTACCGAAGAGCGTGCGGAGCGTGGCTTCGGGATGCGGGTTGTCGAGCCGCCAGTGGGTCACCATCCCGGCCGCGTCCACGCCGACGAGCCCGTCGGCTTTCGGGGCGAGCACGACCGCCCGGAGCGGGACTCCGCCCTCCGGCCGCAGGGAGAGCCGCGTCTCGCCGGACGTGCCGTAGTGGACGAGGATTCCGCCCCCGGCATCGGCGGTCGCGAAACCCTTGTCGCGCCGGGACGCCGTCACGGCCGCGACGGGGGCCGGGTGGTCCCGGAACCGGTTGACGCGCCTGAGCCGCCGCTCACCGCCACCGGGCGGCGGGACCATCTGCCAGGTCGAGACGGAGCCCGCGCCGTCGCCGACGACGAGCGTGCGGTCGCCGATCAGGAAGCCCAGGGCCGTGACCGGCGCCTGGACGGAGCTCACGCTCACGGCCTCCCCGCGCCTGGGGCTCCTGTGGTCGCGCATGTCGTACTGGACGACCCGACCGCGCGAGGTACCGAGGAAGAGGTCCTCCGCGCGGCCGTCGAGCGCCATAGTGGTGATCTCGCCGTCCACCGCCGCATCGAGCGGCTGCACCAACGCCTCGCGGCGGACCGGGCCGATGAGCGCCTTCTTCTCGACCACGGTCTGCACGAGGAGCTCGCCGGGACCGACCTGGGCGACTGTGACCGGCCCCCCGCCGGGCGTCGCCGAGGCGAGCCGCAGCACGGCCCTCCGGCGCTCACCGTCGAGAATGGCAGGCTCACCGAACTCCGGCGCGGGCGTCACCGTCCGGGCGCCGCGCCCGAAGGCGACGTCGAACTTCATCTCGAGCGGGATCACGCGACCGTCCGACGTGCCGAGGACGAACCGGGACGTGCCGGACGTCGCCACGGCGGCGATTCGCGCGCCCGCGAGGCCGGGCACAGCCACCGATGGCAGCGCGCGCTCGCCTCGAAGCGAGGTGAACGCGAGGCTCCCGCCCGCGGTGATCCGGAAGGCGATCTCGCGGTACTCGTCGACGCCGACCGAGTCGCCTGGCGCCGGCTCCCCGTGGCCACCGGTGGAGGTCGCGGTGTGGCGGCCGACCACGGTCGCCGAGGGCTTCTGGAAGAGCGGGTAGACCTCGCCGGCAATGACGAGCAGGATCGCGAGGATCGACGCGATGACGATGATGCCGCCGAGCACCACGAGCCGCGTCGCGAGCCTGTCGGCCAGGATCCGCCGGCCGGCGCGCGCCCGGCTGACGGCGAGCAGACGAGCCGGTCCGCCCGGCTCGCCTGCGTCGAGGGTCTCGGCGTCGATGGCCACCTACTGGAGCTTCGCGAGCTCTTCCTTGACGACCGATGCGGGAATCGGGAAGTAGCCGTCCTTGACGACGACTTGCTGGCCCTCCCGAGACAGGACAAGCTTTGCGAACTCGCGCGTCAGCGGGTCGAGCGGCTTGCCCGGCGGACGGTTGACGTAGACGTAGAGGAAGCGCGCCAGCGGGTACTCCCCCGAGTACGCGTTCTCGGCCGTCGCGTCGACGCACTTGCCGCCCTCTTTCTCCGCGAGCGCCACCGGGCGGACGCCCGCGGTGGTGTACCCGATGCCGCTGTAGCCGATCCCGCCGCGGTCGACGGTGACGCCCTGAACGACGGCCGCCGAGCCCGGCTGCTCCTTCACGGAGTCCTTGAAGTCGCCATTCTTCAGGGTGTGCTCCTTGAAGAAGCCGTACGTGCCCGACGCCGAGTTGCGGCCGTAGAGGCTGAGGGGCGTCGCGGCCCACGCGCCCGGGAGGCCGAGCTGACCCCAGCTGGTGATGTCCTCCTTGAAGCCGTGCCGCCGCGACTTCGAGAAGACGGCGTCCACCTGGGCCAGCGTGAGGCACTTGATCGGGTTGTCCTTGTTCACGAACACCGCGAGGGCGTCCACGGACGTACGGAGCGGCGTCGGCTTGTAGCCATACTTCTTCTCGAACGCGTCGACCTCGGTCCCCTTCATCGGCCGCGACATCGGGCCGAGCTGGGCGGTGCCGGCGATCAAAGCCGGCGGCGCGGTCGAGGAGCCTTTGCCCTCGACCTGGATTTTTGCGTTCGGGTAGAACTTGTTGAAGGTCTCGGCCCAGAGCGTCATCAGGTTGTTGAGGGTGTCCGAGCCGACGCTCGAGAGGTTGCCGCTCACGCCACTGACCGCCTTGTAGGCGGGCAGGGCCGAGTCCACCTGGACTTGCGCGGCGGCGACGCCACCCGCGAGGATCAAGGCCAGGACGGCCGCCACGACAACATCCCGCTTGCTCATGGGCCTCTCTCCTCTTCTGCCTGTCTCGGGTCTCATCTTCCTCGGCGCGTGTTTCATTGGTGTAAACGGAGAGTTACAAATTCGTTACGGCGCCGGGTCCCGCAGCCGGTAGCCGACCCCCCGCACGGTCTCGATCCCCGGCTCGGGGAGCTTCGCGCTGGTGAACTTCGCGCGGAGCCTGGCCACATGGACGTCCACCGTGCGTGGCTCCACGAAGCCTTCGCGGCCCCAGACGATGTCGAGCAGCTCCTCGCGCGAAAAGACTCGGCCCGGGGTGCCCACCAGGGTCGCCAGGAGCTCGAATTCCTTGCGGGTGAGCTCGACCAGGCGGCCCTTCATCCTGACCTCGAAGCGGTAGCGATCGATCTCGATGTCACCCGACTTGAGATGATGCTTCTTCTCCTTCACGTCGGACTGCCGGCGGGCGACGGCCCGGACGCGCGCGACCAGCTCCCGGGGCGAAAACGGCTTGGTCACGTAGTCGTCGGCGCCCAACGCGAACCCCAGGACCTTGTCGCCTTCCTCGACCCGGCCCGTCACCATGATCACGGGGATCGTCCCGAGCTCCGCGTCTTGCTTGAGCCGGCGGCACACTTCCCATCCGTTGAGCTGGGGCACCATGATATCGAGGAGGATCACGTCGGGGCGGGTGTCGCGGGCGAGACGGAGCGCGTCGGCGCCGTTGCCGGCGATCACGACGTCGTAGCCCTCTTTGGTCAGCTGATATCTCATCAGCTCCGCAACGTCCTGCTCGTCCTCGAGCAGGAGGACCCGACCCGGGCGCCGTGGCGCCAGCGGCGCTTCGCCGCCGCGGCGGCTCGTGGTCATCGGCGTCACCTCCCGCGTGACACTCACGCCGCCGAGTGTCGGCCGGCGGCGTTACGGGACGATGACGGACGGGTAAATCTTGGGTAAACGCCTCATCGAAGGGCGCGCAGCCAGCCCTCCGACATCTGGCTACGCGCCGAGTTATGCGTGCAGACGATGAAGACGCGCGGTCTCGCCGCGGCGCTCACGCGGCGCCCGCCGCGAGCGTGACCCGGACTGTCGTGCCGCGGCCCGGCGTGCTGTCGATCGCCAGCGCGCCGCCGTGGGCGAGGACGAGGTGCTTCACGATCGCCAGGCCGAGGCCGGTGCCGCCGAGCTCGCGCGACCGCGCCTTGTCCACGCGGTAGAAACGCTCGGTGATCCGGGGCAGGTCCGCCGGCGGGATCCCGACCCCCGTGTCGGCCACCGCGACCTCGACCCGGCCGTCCTCGGTCCGGCGCGCGCTCACCGTGACGCGCCCGCCGTCGGGCGTGTACTTGACCGCGTTGTCCACGAGGTTGATCAGGATCTGGGCGAGCCGATCGCGGTCCGCGCTGACCGGCCCGAGGCCGGGCGCCAGGTGGGCGGCGAGCGTCACGCGGCCGGCTTCCGCCTTCGGCGCGATGATCGCGAGCACCGAGTCCACGACCTCGTCGAGCCGCACGCCCTCGAGCCGCAGCGCGACCCGGCCCAGCTCGATGTTGGAGAGATCGGTGAGGTCGTCGAGCAGCCGCCCGAGCCGCTCGGTGTGGCGGAAGACGATCTCGAGGAAGCGCCGCGCGTTCTCCCGCTCCTCGAGCGCCCCGCCGAGCAGGGTCTCGAGGTAGCCGTGGATCGCGGTGAGCGGCGTCCGGAGCTCGTGGGAGACGTTCGCCACGAACTCGGTGCGGACCTGCTCGAGGCGGCGGAGCTCGGTGACGTCGTGGAGCACCATGACGGCGCCGACCTCGTCGCCCGCCAGGCGCAGCGGGACCGCGTTCACCTGGAGCCGCCGGTCGGTCGGCCCCGCGAGCCTGAGCTCGTGACGCGACACCCCGCCCTCGCCCGGGGCGCGGACGGCGCGGAGGATCGCGTGCAGGTCGACGTTGCGGACGACCTCGAGGAACGGCTTGCCCTCGGGCCGTGGCGTGCCGAGGCCGAACATCGCGCGCGCCCGCTCGTTGATCAGGAGGATCGCGTCGTGACCGTCCACCGCGAGCACGCCCTCGACCATCTCGTCGAGGATCGCGGTGGCCTTCGCCTGCTCCTGCTCGAGGTCCTGGATCTTCTCGCGCAGCCGCGCCGCCATCGCGTTGAGCGCCCGGCCCAGCGTCCCGATCTCGTCGGGGGAGCGCACGGGCGCGCGCGCGGTGAAGTCGCCCTCGCTCATCCGACGGGCGATCGCCTGCATCTCGACGACCGGCCGAGTCACGCGGCGGGCGACGAACAGGCCGATCGCGAACGCGACCACGAGCGCGACGAGCCCGCCTCCCAGCATGACCCGGTGGACGCCGGCCCGGGAGGCGGTCACCAACGAGAGCGGCAGCGCGAGGCGGAGCACGCCGACGGTGCGCCCGCCGTCGTGGACGGGGAGCGCGACATAGAGCAGGCGCGTCTGGAGCGTGGCGCTCGTCCGGAAGTCACGCCCGATTCGTCCCGCGAGCGCCTCACGGACCTCGGGCCGCTCGGCGTGGTTCTCGACCCGCGGCAAGTCCTCGACGGCGACCTCCGAGTCGCCGAGAACCCGGCCGTCCGCGGCGATGAGCGTCACGCGCGTCTCGGTGGGGCGGGCGGCCTCGACGGCCCAGGCGTGGATCTCGCCGGGCGACGCACCGCGCGCCAGGCGGCGTCGCGCGCCGTCGTGCAGGAACCGGCCCGTGCTCGCCAGGCGGGCCTCGAGCGTCTCCACCGCGAAACGCTCGAGGGCACGGTTCAGGAACAAGCCGGCCAGGAGCGTCGTCACGGCGACGAAGCCGACCAGCGTGAGCGTGAGCTTCCGCGCGATGCTCCGGCGGAGGAAGTGGACGAACGCTTCGCCCGCGCTCATTCGGGCTCGAAGCGGTAGCCCACTGCCTTGACGGTGGCGATGCGGCTGCCGAAATCGCCGAGCTTGGCGCGGAGCCGACGCACGTGGACGTCCACGGTCCGCGACTCGATCTCGTCTGCGCGCGCGTACCCCCACACGTGGCTCAGGAGGCGCTCGCGGGAGAGCACGCGGCCGGCGGACTCCAGCAGCACCTGGAGCAGGTCGAACTCCTTGGGCGTCAGCGCGAGCGGCCGGCCGTCGAGCGTCACGGCGTGGCGCGCCGGATCGAGCGTGAGCGGCCCGGCCGTCAGGACACGGACCGGCTCGGCGGGCTGCCCGCGCCGGAGCACGGCCCGCACACGCGCGACGAGCTCCTTCGGTGAGAACGGCTTGACGACGTAGTCATCGGCGCCGATCTCGAGGCCGACGACCCGGTCGACCTCGTCCGCCCGCGCGGTCAGCATGATGATCGGCACGCCCGCCGTCGCTCCGTCAGCGCGGAGACGTCGGCACACCTCGAGCCCGTCGATCGCGGGCAGCATCAGGTCGAGGATGACGAGATCGGGGGCGGCCGCCTTGGCTTCGCGGAGGGCGTCCAGGCCGGTTCCCGCCGTCCGGCACCGGAAGCCGTCGCGCTCGAGATGCATCACGATGAGCCGTCGGATGTCCGGCTCGTCGTCGACGACGAGGATGTCCTTCGTCATCACCCCCGGCAGGCGCGGAAGTTCGCGTAGTCGCCCTGGGCGCTCGACTTGGTGTCGTCCGAATCGGTGAGCACGGCGATGCCCGCCGGCTTGGGGGTCTCCGACTCACCGAAGTACTTCGCGTAGTCGCCGAGCGCGTTCACGCGCTCCTCGACCCACTCGTCCTTGCTCTGGCGGCCGCTCCGGAGGACCAACACCTGCGTGAGCCCGTAGTTGGAGGCGAGATGCGTGCCGACGGGCACCTTCTCGCTCCAGATGTACTTGACCGCCTTCGGTCCCGTGATGCGGGAGTATGGCACGAGCAGGTAGACGGCCAGCGCGCTGTCGTTCGTCCCCGAGTCGCGCTCGTCGGCGCCCCGCGGGAACTCACGCGGCCGCCACGACCAGGCGAGCACCGGGTAGGCGCCCAGGTCCCACTCGACCTGCTTCGCGGCCTGGATGCCGAGGCGCTTCGAGGCGCCGTGCAGGAAGCGGATCCCCTGCTCCTCGAGGACGTGGTAGGCATCCCGGCCGGCGTCCTTCCGTGGCTTCCAGTCCGCCGGAAACTCGCCGACCTTGGCCCGGGCGAAGTCCTCGAGCGTGATGCACTCGGGCGGCGTCGCCGCCTGGGCCGCCGCCGTGCTCACGGCGGCGGCGAGCCACGCCGCCGAAAGCAGCGCGGCGCGCGTCCTCATCGCCCCCGCCGCCACCAGTGGTGGACCAGGTTGTCGACGACCTCGCCGAGCTGGCCGATCGTCCGGCACTCGCGGACGAAGTCGCACGCGGGCGCGTAGAGCGGCATGACCGAGTCGCCGATGCCCCAGCCCCACTGGCCCTCGGGGTTGAGCCAGATGATCCCCTTCACGCGCTCGCGGATCAGCCGCAGCGCCCACGCCTGGGGGTCGTTGTAGTTGTTGCGCGCGTCGCCGAGGACCAGGATCGTCGTCTTGCGGTCGAGCGGGTCGAGCTCGGTCTTGGCGAACCGGTTGAACGCGTAGCCGAAGTCCGAGCGGCAGTGGTAGTCCACGGGCGCGGCCTTCAGCGCCCACTCGATCGCCCGCTCGACCGGATACGTGGAGAACGCCTGCGTGACCTCGGCGATCTCGGACACGAACACGTAGGACCGCACCCGGCTGAAGCACTCCTGGAGGCTCCAGACGAGCTGGAGCATGAAGCGCGAGGCGTTCCGGACCGAGTCCGAGACGTCGCAGATGGTGACGAGCTTGGGCTTCTCGCGATGCCGCCGCTTCAGATAGAGCTCCATCGGCACGCCGCCGTACTGGAGGCTCTTGCGCGTCGTCCGCCGCGTGTCGATCCGCCCGCGCTGCTCCTGCCGCTGACGCAGCGCCAGCGCGTCCTTGATCTTGCGCGCCAGGCGCGCGACGACGTTCTTCATCTGCGCGATCTCGTCCGGCGTGAGCGCGAAGAGCGGCTTGTCGGACAGGACCTCGCGCGTCAGCTTCTCGCCCTGGCGGTACGCGCGCCGCTCGAGCTCGCGCTCGACGTGCGCGCGGATCATGCGCTTGAACGCCTCGAGCCGCAGCTCGAGGTAGTTCCGGATGCGCGCGAGCTGACCGGGGTCGAGCCCCCGCGCCTCCAGCATCTTCATGATCTTCTCCAGGTCGGCCTCGATCACCGACCAGTCGAAGCGGTCGGAGATCCGCCGCGAGAAGAAGCCCACCTGGAGGAAGTACATGAGGCGCTCGAGCCCCGCGTTCTGGCCCGAGGCGCGGATGGCCATCTCCATCTCGCTTCCGCCGCCGCGCAGGAGGAGCTCGGTCAGGTCGTCGAGCTCCATCCCCTCCTCGGCCAGGGCCCGGTCGACGAGGTCCTGCACGCGCGGGTCCTCGGGGCCGAGCGCCTTCCGGAGCCCCTCGCCCAAGGCCTCGAGGTCGAGGAAGTAGAGGTCGAAGAGCCGGTCGAACGTCGGCTGGTCGCGGAACTCCTTGATCAGCGTCGCCGCCAGCGTGGATTTGAACGCCTCGCGGTCGCCCAGCCCGACCTCGGCGCTCGCGGCGAGCGCGTCGAGCGCCTCCGAGGGCGAGATGCGGATCTCCGCGCGACGGAGGTCGCCGATGAACTCGAGGATCCGCTCGTCCACTACTCCGCCAGGACCTTGTCGAGGGCGCCCTTCACCCGCTCGAGATCCTTCTCGTGCTTCACCAGCATCGTCAGCGTCGACTCGACGAGCTCGGGCGAGAGCTCCTGCGCGTTCAGGATCACGAGCGAGCGCGCCCAGTCGAGCGACTCGGAGACAGACGGGAGCTTCCGCAGGTCCATGGCCCGGATCTTCTGGACGGCGGCGACCACGGCACGCGCGAGCCGCTCGGGGATCTCCGGAACTTTCAGTCGGATGATCGCGAGCTCGTCCACGGGCGACGGAAAGTCGATGAAGAGGTGCAGGCACCGGCGCTTGAGCCCGTCGGAGAGCTCGCGTGCGTTGTTCGACGTGAGCACGACCAGCGGGATGTGCCGCGCCGTCACCGTGCCGAGCTCGGGGACGGAGACCTGGAAGTCGGAGAGCACCTCGAGCAGGAACGCCTCGAACTCCGGCTCGGCCTTGTCGATCTCGTCCACGAGGAGGACGACCGGCTCCTCCGACAGGATCGCCGACAGGAGCGGGCGCGGCGAGAGGAACCGGAACGAGAAGAACGCGTCCTCCTGGCCGGCGATCTTCGCGACCGCGTCCGGGAGCGAGGGCGCGTCGGCGATCAGCTCGCCGATGCGCTCGCGCAGGAGCTGGGTGTAGAGGAGCTGTTTGGCGTACTTCCACTCGTAGAGCGCCTTGCCCTCGTCGAGCCCCTCGTAGCACTGCAGGCGAATGAGCCGGCGGCGCGTGACCTCCGAGAGCGTCTTGGCGAGCTCGGTCTTGCCGACGCCTGCCGGCCCCTCGACGAGCACGGGGCGGCCCATGCGCGCGGCCAGGTAGACGACGGTGGAAATCCGACGGCTCGCGATGTAGCGCGCATCCCGGAAACGCTGCTGGACGTCCTCCACGGACTCGAACATGCTGGCTCCTCTGCGCGATGAATTCCGGTTCATTGTAGCGGATTTCTCCCCGACGGGCAGCGGGTACAATGCCTCATGCCCGACGCGGCCCGTTACCATCGCCTGCAGCTCATCCTGGCGGCGGCCCGGCTCGCCCTCTCGACCGCCTATCTCGTCGCCGTGCTTATGACGGGCGCGGCGCATGCCCTGGCCGCCGGCGCGGCCGCCACGACGGCGAGCGCGTGGGGTCAGGTGGCCATCGTCGCCTCCGTTCTGGGCGCGGCGCACGCCGCGCTGACCTTCCCGCTGGGATGGGCGCGGGGGTGGTGGCTCCCGCGACGCTACGGCCTGCTCCACCAGAGTCTCCGCGGCTGGTTCGTCGATCGCGCCAAGTCCGCGCTCCTCGCGGCCGGGCTCGGGCTCGGGGCGGTCGAGGTCGTCTACGCGCTCCTGCGCACGACCCCGCTCTGGTGGCTCTGGGCGGCGGCCGCGTTCTTCGCCGCCAGCGTGGCGCTCGCCTTCGTCTTCCCGGTGTGGATCGTCCCGCTCTTCTACCGCCTCACGCCGCTCGCCGACGAGGGGCTCTCCGAGCGGCTCCTCGCCCTCGCGCGCCGTACCGGCGTGCCGGCGGTCTCAGTGTGGATCGCCGACCAGTCCCGGAAGAGCCGCACCGCCAACGCCGCGGTCGTCGGGCTCGGCCGCACGCGGCGCATCGTCCTCTTCGACACGCTCACCGCGCGCTTCACGCCCGAAGAGATCGAGTCCGTGCTGGCCCACGAGCTGGGTCATCACGTCCACGGCGACGCGCGTCGCGGCCTCGCCGTCCACGGCGCGCTGACGCTCGCGAGCTTCTGGGTGGCGGACGCGCTGGTGCGCGCCGGCGCGCCCGCGTTCGGGCTGGCGGGCGCCGCCGATCCCGCCGGGATGCCGTGGCTCGCGCTCGTGCTCCTGGCGCTCTCGCTCGTGGCGCTCCCGCTCGGCAACGGCTTCTCGCGCTGGATCGAGCGCCAGGCCGACGACTTCGCGCTCGCCACGACGGGCAACCCCGGCGCGTTCATCGGCGCGATGGAGCGCCTCGCCGAGCTCAACCTGGCGGAGCGGCGGCCGAGCCGACTAAAGGAGCTCGTGCTCTACTCGCACCCGGCGCTCGACCGGCGGATCGCGCGCGCCAGAGGAGGCCTCGCATGACACGTCGCCGCACCCTCCGCACGCTCGTCGAGGCGAAGGCGGGGCTCCTCGTGCCCGGCGCCTACGACGGAGTCTCCGCGAAGCTCGTCCAGCAGGCGGGATTCCCCGCCGTCTACATGACCGGCTACGGCACCTCCGCGTCGCGCCTCGGGCTTCCCGACCTCGGCTTCGCCGGGCTCGCCGAGATGGCCGACCACGCGCGGAGCCTCGTCGCGGTGCTCGACGTCCCGCTGATCGCCGACGCGGACACGGGCTACGGTAACGCGCTCAACGTCCGCCGCACGGTCCAGGTGTACGAGGCGGCCGGCGTCGCGGCGCTCCACATCGAGGACCAGATCACGCCCAAGCGCTGCGGCCACCTCTCCGGCCACCAGGTCATCCCGCGGGCGGAGTTCACCGGCAAGGTCCGCGCGGCGGTCGAGGCGCGGACGGACCCCGACCTGCTCATCATCGCGCGGACGGACGCGATCTCCGCCGTGGACGTCGACGAGGCGCTCCGCCGCGGCGAGGCCGCGGCCAAGGCCGGGGCGGATGTGCTGTTCATCGAGGCGCCGCGTGACGAGGCGCAGGTGGAGCGCGTCGCGCGCGCGTTCGACACGCCGCTGCTCTACAACTACGCGCCCGGCGGCCGCTCGCCGCTCTTGCCGTTCGCGCGGCTACGGGAGCTCGGCTTCGCGATCGTGCTGCTGCCGGTGGACACGCTGCTCGTGGCGGTCCAGGCGATCCGCGACTTCCTCGCCGCGGTGAAGGCGCGCGACGATGTCCTGTCGCTCAAGGACCGCTACATGCCGTTCCGCGACTTCAATGAGCTGATCGGCGTGACCGCGCAGCTCGCCCTGGCCGAGCGCTACACGGACGACGCGCGCTCCGCGACGTAGGCCGCGAGGGCCGCGTCCCACGGGCGCAGGTCGTCCTCGCCGAGCGCCGCGAGGTTCGCGTGGGCCAGCACCGAGTACGCGGGGCGCCGCGCCCGCGCCCCAAACTCCGCCGACGTGACGGGGACGACCTCCGCCTCGACGCCCGCCAGCGCGAAGACGCGTCGCGCGAAGCCGTGCCAGCTCGTCTCCCCGACGTTCGTCAGGTGGTACACGCGGTGCGCCGCGCGCGGGAGGACCTTCCAGACCTTCGGCGCGAGGTCGCGCGTGTAGCTCGGACCGAGCACCTGGTCGGCGACGACGCGGACCGGCTTTCGCTCTCGCGCCAGGCGCAGCATCGTCTCGACGAAGTTTGTCCCGCCCTTGCCCGAGCTCCGCGCCACGCCGAAGAGGCCGGAGACGCGGAAGATCACCGCCCGCTCGCACCGCGCGAGTGCCTGCCGCTCGCCCTCGAGCTTCGACTCGCCGTAGACGTTGAGCGGGTTCGGCGCGTCGGACTCCCGGTACGGCGCGGGCCGCCGGCCGTCGAACACGTAGTCGGTGGAGAAGTGGACGAACGTCGCGCCGAGCGCCTGGCAGGTCGCGGCGAGCGCGCCGACGGCCTCGGCGTTCAGGGCGAAGGCGC
>Ga0066669_10000665_pt1 | contig 11560 bp, 9 predicted proteins | sample GraSoiAngelo_118_FD_133940 | JGI IMG/M metagenome (GOLD analysis project Ga0066669, IMG submission 133940) | Grasslands soil microbial communities from the Angelo Coastal Reserve, California, USA - 14_0919_02_20cm | ecosystem: Environmental > Terrestrial > Soil > Grasslands | place: USA...
GCGTCGGCGTCGGTGTGGGGGTCGGGGTCGGGCTTGGTGTGGGCGTGGGAACTGGAGTTGGTGTCGGGGTTACGGAGGTTGGCGTAGATCCGCTGCCAGCCGTAGCCGATGCTGGAGTTGACGTGAAGCTAGAAGCGCCACCTCCCCCGCATCCAGTAACAAGTGCTAAACAAACGAGCGTGCACGAACAAAAACAAACGCGTGAAGTACGCTTCAAGTCTCGCCTCCAAGGGAAAGGCGAGGGTATCGGTTGCAGCTGCTTCACTCACTTGGGTTGATCTTCTAGAAGGCTAGGAAAGAAACTCGTAGCGTCGAACTAAGGTGTGCGTAAGGGTGAGCCTTTAACCCTAATCGCCGCAGTCAGAAAAGCTGGAATTAAACTGAAAAATATAGGGCTACGCTCTGCATCTTAATACCCTGTTTGCCTGGTGCAACCTCGAATGGGAGTTCCCGAAATTCACAATTCCTTCACAGGTCAACTTCTGCAATAATTGGTTGTGTACCCCTATGCGGTTCAATCCGGCCCTGCCTGGAAAGGCATGGGGCGGGGCCTCCGAGCCGCAAACACCCGGCCGGACCTGCCGGAGACCATTTCCAGACACTCTGAGGCGAGAAACGAATGGCAAAGTACGTTTTTGTGACCGGTGGGGTTGTGTCGTCCTTAGGCAAGGGACTTGCCGCGGCGTCGATTGGCTGTCTTCTCGAAAGCCGCGGCTTAAAGGTGAGTCTCCAGAAGTTCGATCCTTACCTCAATGTGGATCCTGGCACAATGTCTCCGTTTCAGCATGGCGAAGTTTTCGTCACGGACGATGGTGCCGAGACTGATCTCGACCTTGGACACTACGAGCGTTACACCCACGCTAAGCTCAGCCGGGATAACAACCTGACCACCGGCAGGATCTACGAGCAGATCATCACGAAAGAACGTCGCGGCGACTATTTAGGCAAGACTGTGCAAGTCATCCCGCACGTCACCAACGAGATCAAAGCGGCGATGAAGAAGGTCTCGCAGGATGTGGACGTGTCATTAGTCGAGATCGGCGGCACAGTGGGTGATATCGAGTCACTCCCATTCATCGAAGCCATTCGCCAGATGCGTCAGGAACTCGGCCGCGAGAACACAATCTTCGTACACGTGACGCTGGTTCCGTGGATCGCTGCCGCTAACGAACTTAAGACGAAACCGACCCAGCACTCGGTGAAAGAACTCCTGAGTGTGGGAATCCAGCCCGACATTCTGCTATGCCGAACTGATCGTTTCCTTTCCAAAGAGATCAAGAGCAAGATCGCTCTGTTCTGCAATGTGGAAGAAGAGGCAGTTATTACCGCGAAGGACGTGGCTTCGATCTACGAAGTCCCACTCGTATTCGCACACGAGGAAGTCGACACGCTGGCCCTGAAGTATCTGCATCTCGAGGCTCCCGCACGCAAGCTTAAAGCGTGGGAAGGTCTGGTTCACCGCGTATATAACCCAAAAGATGAAGTTTCGATTGCAATCGTCGGAAAGTACGTCGAATACGAAGACTCGTATAAGTCGCTCAAAGAGGCTCTGGTTCACGCGGCGGTCGGGCAAAGTCTGAAGCTGAATGTCACTTGGGTGGAGGCTGAGGGGCTCGAGAGTCGCGATCCCGAGGATCGCTCGTACGAGGCGCAACTCGAAGGCTACGATGGGATTCTTGTCCCCGGCGGATTTGGTAAACGTGGTATCGCCGGCATGTTGAACGCGATTCGCTATGCACGCGAGAAGCGAATTCCCTATTTCGGAATATGCCTTGGCATGCAAACAGCCTGCATAGAGTTCGCACGTAACGTTTGTGGACTGCATGATGCCGACTCGAGCGAATTTGATCCAAGCACTCCACACCGCATCATTTACAAACTGCGTGAGCTCAAGGGTATTGATGAACTGGGTGGCACGATGCGTTTAGGCGCATGGGAATGCAAGCTCGAAGCAGATTCGATCGCCGCGCACGCCTATGGTAAGACTGAAATTAGTGAACGTCATCGGCATCGTTACGAATTCAATCGGGAATATGAGGCGCTGCTGACCGGCGGCGGGCTGCGGATCACCGGATCGACTCCGGACGGAACCTACGTTGAGATCGTCGAAATCCCGAACCATCCCTACTTCCTTGGTTGCCAGTTCCATCCTGAATTCAAATCGAAACCACTTGAGCCACATCCGCTGTTCCGAGAATTTGTCAAAGCTTCGTACGACAACCGACTCAAGCATCGGGAACAACGAACGGAGGCGGACGATGAGCTATTCGTGCGGCCAGAGAAATTGGGCCGAAAGTACAAATCCCGGGGCGCGCGAGTATGAATACAAAATGTTTGAGGCTTCGTGACCTCCGAAGGCCGCCTTCGTGACGGTCGTGTTCGCCCTCGGGTCTGTTACTCTCCGTTGAATGGAATTTGAGGTCGGTAACGTCCACGTAGGTTCGGGTGAACTCTTCCTGATCGCTGGACCGTGTGTGATCGAGAGTGAAGCCCATACTCTCAAAATGGCTGAAGCTATCAGCACTATTACGCGCGAAATGCGCATTCCCTACATCTTCAAAGCTTCCTACGACAAGGCCAATCGAACTTCACTGAAGAGCTTCCGCGGACCCGGCCTCAAGGAAGGTACTCGCATTCTGCGAAAGGTCGCGGAGACTCATCGCGTTCCGGTGCTGACTGATATCCATGCGCCTGAACACGCGGAGCCAGTCGCGGAAGCTGTCGACGTCGTTCAGATTCCCGCTTTCCTCTGCCGTCAGACCGATCTCCTGGTTGCGGCCGCGAAGACCGGACGCGCAATCAATGTCAAGAAGGGACAGTTCGTCGCGCCCTGGGATATGCGACACGCCGTCGAAAAGATTCGGGAGAGCGGCAACGGACGAATCTTCCTCACCGAACGTGGATCAAGCTTCGGCTACAACAATCTCGTGGTGGACATGCGTTCCCTGTCAATCATGCGAAAACTCGCTCCCGTGGTCTTCGACGCGACTCATTCCGTTCAGCTTCCCAGCGCAGGAACTGGCGAGAATGGCCAGCCGAAGCAGAGCGGCGGACAACCGGAGTTCATTCCCATACTCTCACGGGCTGCCGTGGCCGTCGGTGTTGATGGAGTATTCCTGGAAGTGCACGACAATCCTTCGCAAGCAAAGTCCGACGGAGCCAATGCGTTGCCCCTTTCAAAGCTGAAGGAGACTCTGCAGCGGTTACTCGCGGTACATCGCTCAGTAAATCTGCCGGCACAGTAAGTACTTTTTCGAATCTCTGTCACGGCACAATTACGCATTTTTTTTATTGATTATTTCAGCGTTCCGTCGTACTAGGAATAATCGGGGGAATTTGTGATTGTGTCATAATGGGAAAAACCCGATGGTGGGCATGAGATCGACTAGATATCTCATGAGATCGGATGAGATCTCGCCATCTAAGTCCTTTGGATGATGAGATCGAACAAAATTTCGGCACGTCCCGAAGAAGCATGCCGACTTCACTGTCCTCCCGGAACGATTGGCAGCAGAATCTGTGACGCGTGTTGGGCGTCATGGTAGATAGTATTGATCGCAATCGCCCAACGCCGATTATCGTTCAGGGGCTCCCCTGTGTTGGGATTTACATCGAACCGCGGGAAATTGCTGCTCGAAATATCCACGCGAATGCGATGGCCCTTCTTGAATACAAGGGACGTCGGGTACATCTCGATCGTGAACGGATACACTTCGCCCGGCTTCATCATCTCAGCATGTTGGAGTGAGTTGCGATAGCGGGCGCGCACGATGCTGTCACCGATGTTGAGATTTACACCATCGGGGAAATCTTTGTTCGCCGGGTAAACGTCGATCAACTTGGCCGTGAAATCCGTGTCGGGAGCGCTCGACGAAGCCCACAATTTCACGATGAGCCTTCCGGTGACCTCGACATCCTGCGACAACGGCTCAGTCTGAAAAACCAGGACATCACTACGAGTCGATAGCGGCAGCGTATCGTCGCAGGTCCAGATTGAGACTCGACATCGCTGATCGTAAGGCCCTTGTTCCATCAGGTTTTCCGAGTCTCCCGGACGCTCAATGGTGTTGTGCCTTGACGGCGGAGCGTTGTGCGACGAGATGTTGCCACCGAGCGTTGGCACCGGACGGTGCGGATCGAACTTGAAAGACTTCGGCGACTCGGCAACTGGTTTCTGGATCGATAGCCACCCATTAGCGTGGAGGTAGTACGGAGTGGCAACTGCGCGCGCGAGTGGCCATTCCTGCTCGTCGCGCCAATATCCCCCTACAAAGATGCGGCTCTCAGGCGTTTTGTGCGCATCGCCGCCGCCCATAACGAAGATACGCACCGGAGGCTCGCGATCTACTCCGTTGTCGATTCCCTTCAGCCAATGATCGAACCAGCGTTGCTCGAAGGCGAGAAAATCAATCGCCGCATCAGGGCCGAACTCGGCCTCGCCCGCATAGCTGCGCGTGCGACCTCCATGTGTCCACGGTCCCATAATGAGGCGCTGCAGGCTCTTTTTATTTTTCGTCAACGTAACAAAGTTCATGTTGGCGACCTGTGCGCCCCATGAGTCGTACCACCCGCCGAGGTGATAGACGGGAATGTCCTTGTAATCAGCGACATGCGCGACTACATCGACGCCCTTGTCTTTCCAGAAATCGTCGTAATCACCGTGAGCCATCGCCTGTGTGAGCCAGTCTTCATAATCCGGCGCGTGCTTGAGAGCAGTGGTTCCCGGACGAAACGGCAACGCCTTCGCATACTCGCGAACGTGCTCTCCCAGATGCAACAACGCCTGCTGTGTAGCCGGATCGCGTGCAGCATCGCTTCCCTGTGGTCCGCCGATGTTGAAGATCCAGTTCATCCAACGCATTTCGAAGGCACCGTTGTGGCGCACTCCATAAATTCCGTAATCCGACATTGCGTCGGCAGGAATCATCGTGGTGAGATATGGCGGATTCGACAACGCAAGCGCGTGCTGCGTGCCTCCGGGATATGAAGTACCAACCGTCCCGATCTTGCCGATTGACCATGGCTGTTTGCCGATCCATTTAACCGTGTCGTAGCCGTCGCGACCGTCATCGCGGTACGGCCACCAGTGCCCTTCCGAGTTGTAGCGGCCGCGAATATCCTGAGCCACTCCAATGTAGCCACGCGGCACGAAGTACTTCGCCCACGGCTCACTCGTTTTCTTTCCATAAGGAGTGCGTTCCAGAATGACCGGAAACTTCCGTTCAAGGGCCTTGCCATTTTGCGCTGGACGATAAATATCACACGCCAGCTTTACACCATCCCGCATCGTGATCATCACATCGTGATCGACCACGATCTCGTACTGCGGTTGTGAAGCAGTCTGGACAACGGCTGCTGCGCTCAACCAAAGAAGAAGGGCGAAATGAAGGCGCATGCGAAGCATGGAGCTAACCTTATACAAGAACGTTCTGAAAAAAACACAACGCGGAATTCAAAAACCTGAGTCCGACTCTGATGAGTGGTCATATTTTCGCTGATGGGGGCAAGAATGATTGCCAGAATTTGGCATGGCTTCGCCACAAGAGAGAACGCTGACAAGTACGAAGCGATGCTCAAGCCGGACGTCCTGCCCGGTCTCGACAAAGTTGCCGGCTATCGAGGCAGCTATCTGCTGCGAGGAGATCGTGGAGATGAGGTTGAGTTCATCACGCTGATGCTCTGGGAGTCTGTTGATGCCATTCGCGCCGTTGCAGGCGAAAACTACGAACTTGCAATCGTTCCTGAGGAGCGGAGGAGAGTCCTATCTCGTTGGGATGAACGAGCTCAGCACTACGAGGTTGTGCAGGGTCCGGCAAAGTAGTTCACTTGGCGGCGCGATAGAGTCCAGCAATTCCAAAAGTGTACGGACGCCACGTCGCGTTGCGATAATGCGCGCTTCGCATACGCCCAAGCATCTCGTCAGGTGACGGAAAGCTCGACACCGAGGCAGGCAGATAATTATAGGGTCCACGCACGCCCGAAATAAACGTTCCGATTCTCGGAAGGACCTTTTTGAAGTAGAAGCTGTATAGCTTTCCGAGCAGACCGCCAGGTTCACTAAAATCTAAAATGCCGATTTCGCCGTTTGGGCGAAGAACTCGATAAATCTCCGCCAACCCTGCATCGTAGTTCGCAAGATTGCGAAAGCCGAAAGCTGACACTACGAGGTCGAAGCTTCCATCAGGAAATGGCAAGCAAAGAGCGTCGGCTTCCACTGCTTCGATACGTTGAAGGAAAAATTTCCTTAATCCGCGGGTTAGCATTCCGCGCGAGAAATCGGCGCCTACGATCTCAATTCCTGAGGCTTGCCGGCGAAGCGCGGCTGCCATGTCCCCTGTCCCACAACACAGATCCAGAGCTCTTGCACCAGGGTTTCCCAATACAGAACGAAAGAAACGTGCAGTCCGCCACCACCACAGCCGATCGACATTCATCGACAAGATATGATTGAGCAGGTCATATCGAGGCGCGATCTCATCGAACATCTCGCGTACGGCCAGCGCAGCCGAGCGTTCGCCTGCCGAGCCTTGCGGAGCAGCGCCAATCACTTGTGGTCGATCTTTTAGAGGAACAGGCATCGTCAATTGCGAGAGAGATAATGCAATTCCTCAACCGCGTGCGCCACTACATCGTCGGGGACGCGGTTGAAAATTTCCACTTTTCCGACTGAAGTCGCCAAAACGAAGTGGACCTTACCATTAAAAGCCTTTTTGTCGCCCTGAATACGTTTCACGATGTCCTCCGCCCGGCTATTGACTTCAGGCAGCGGAGAATATGCAAGCACACATGACACTATCCTCTGTGCCAATTCGGGAGAAGTCCTTCGCACAGCGGTACCGATCATGGCAGCCGCAGCCATGCCCCAACCGACAGCTTCACCATGTAAAAAATGACGATATGCCGTATCAGCTTCCAGCGCATGTCCAATGGTGTGTCCAAAATTCAAGATGCGCCGCAGATCAGATTCCTTTTCATCGGCAGCCACCACTTCAGCCTTAATGCGCGTACAATCGTGAATCACACGTTCAAGGATATCCTGATCCCTTGCCAGCAATCGTTTGCGTTCGCTCTCCGCGATCTCGAACAGCTTTCGGTCGCGGATCACTCCCGACTTGATCACCTCGAACAATCCAGCGCGGAATTCGCGATCCGGCAATGTAGTCAGCAACTCCGGATCCGAGATCACCGCGAGAGGTTGATGGAACGTTCCAACGAGATTCTTTCCTGCACGCAAGTTGGCCCCGGTCTTTCCGCCGATCGCGGCATCGACTTGCGCCAAAAGGGTTGTAGGCACCTGGATAACAGGTACGCCGCGCATGTAGACCGACGCCAAAAAACCAGCGAGATCGCCAACCACGCCTCCACCAAACGCAATAACGACCGAATTCCGATCCGCGCCTTTCATTGCCATTCGTTCAGCCAGGTGTTCCACACTTGCAAAACTCTTGGCGCGCTCACCATCCGTCATTTCCAGGACACTGAAGTCGAGCTTCGCGCTCGCCAATGCTTTCTTGAATGTCTCGCCCCACAGCGTCCAAACCGGAGCGACGGTGACGACGAAGCATCGAGATTTCTTGCTGGGAAGCAGCTTAGCGATGGTCTTTCCAACCTGAGTAAGCACGCCACGCTCGACTAGCACTGAATACTCTGCTGACTTCGTTTTGACGGTGATTTTGTTCACGAGCTTTCATCATATCCCATGCGCTGCGGACGTCAGTCCGATCGGGAATGGTCCCGATATCGCGTGCTACCATCGAAATTTCTCATGCCTTGGTTTTCATCTGAGACAGATTTCATCGTTGTTGGAGGCGGAATCGCTGGATTGCGCGCTGCAATCGGACTTGCCGAGGGTGGCCGTGTGTTGGTCGTCACGAAGCAGGAGGTCACCGAGAGCAACACGCAATATGCTCAAGGTGGAATTGCAGTGGCCTTAAGCGACGACGATGAAGTCGAGCTTCACCTGCAAGACACCATCGATGCTGGTGATGGACTTGTAAATGTTGAAGCCGCTCGTGTGCTTGTCAAAGAAGGTCCCGCACGCATTCAAGAGCTGATCGACTGGGGGACCGAATTTGACCGAAGTGGGAGTAAGTTAACGTTCACCCGCGAGGGCGCACACAGCCGCTCGCGCATCCTGCACGCTCACGGCGATTCTACTGGCCGCGAGATCGGACGGTCTCTAATTGCTAAGGCTCAGAAGATCCCACAAATCGCCTTCACCGAATTTGAATTTACGACAGACCTTTGCCTTGATGGCGAACAAGTGACCGGAGTAGCTATGCTCGCCGCCGACGGCACGCCCAAAACGGTTCGCGCCAAAGCGGTGCTCCTGGCGACTGGCGGCGCAGGCCAGGTTTACTCAGACACGACCAATCCCCCGGTGGCCACCGGAGATGGAATTGCAATGGCATACCGAGTGGGCGCTTCTATCAGTGACATGGAATTTTTTCAATTCCATCCTACAGCGCTCTCTGCGCCCGGAGCTCCTCGCTTTCTACTTTCAGAAGCACTACGGGGAGAAGGAGCACTGCTGCTCAATCCAGCGCGCGAGCGCTTTATGCCTCGATATCACCCTCTGGCGGAACTCGCACCGCGAGATGTTGTCGCTCGCGCCATCGTGCAGGAAATCAGAACAAGCAAAGCCACACCTGCGGTAGCATATCTCGATCTGCGGCATCTCAACGCAGCACATCTGCGCGAGCGCTTTCCGCGAATCTATATGACGTGCAAACAATACGGCATCGACATTACCGCCAATCTGGTGCCTGTCCGCCCCGCCGCTCATTATTTGATGGGTGGGATCAAAACAGACCTTCATGGACGAAGTTCGCTGCGTGGTCTCTATGCAGCGGGAGAAACAGCGTGCACCGGTGTGCACGGCGCGAATCGGTTAGCCAGCAATTCCCTGCTGGAAGGACTCGTCTTTGGTGCCCGAGCCGCCGAAGCCATGAGAAAGGAACTGGGCTCGAAGGCAAAGCTGTCTTGCCATCAAAAAATTGCTGGAGCGGATTCGAAACCCGATCCGCAAACTGCGCAACAACTGCGCGCCGCAATGTGGCAATATGCCGGGGTCGTAAGAGATAGGAGCGGGTTGCAACAGCTGCTGCATCAGATCAATAACTGGAAGCTTTTACTGAGGTTGCCATTCAAACGCGTGGACTTCGAGACAAAAAACCTTCTAGCCGTTGGCGATTTGATTGCGCGCTCCGCGCTGGCGAGAGAAGAGAGTCGTGGAGCTCACTTTCGCGCTGACTGCCCACGACGCGATGACCTGCGTTTGCGGCAGCACTCCGTTGTGACCGCCGATAAAATCTGCTTTGAGTAGATCGAGAAGACCGCAAGACCGCTGGGGTTCCCGCGACACTGGTAGAGACGCAGCATGCTGCGTCTCTACCATGCTGCGGCCACATCCGAATATCCCAAGGTTGGTCGGGCTTCAGTCGCCGATATATTCAAGTTCCACGGTGGTGCAGTCATCGGATGGAGGCGCACCTTGGGCAAACTCACTCACCGCAGCGAACAGATCTTTTCCCCGAAGAACGACAGCTTCCAATCTTTCATCGCCGAAGAATTCGCCTTCACGATTCTGAGCTTCGTTTACGCCGTCGCTCACGAGAACGATTCGATCACCAGGTTTCAATTTGAAACTGTAGGTTTCGAATTCTGCAGTTGGAATGAGTCCCAATGGAAGATTTCCTTCTGTAGGTCTCAAAACCCTGCCATCTGCTACGCGGACAGCCGGCACGTGTCCACAGTTGAGGAACTCACAGTTGCCGATGGGGGTGATTTTAACGACGTTGCAGGTCGCATATTTCTCGCCCAGTTTCTTCACGCACAAGAAGCGATTGACGGCAGCCGCAATGTCCGCAAGCGGCACGTGGGCGACGAGCTGCGAATAGATCATCCCCTGCAAAATCGAGGCAAGAATCGCGGCTGAAACTCCTTTCCCGCAGATATCGGCGAGCACCAGGTACAAGTTGCCGTCTGCCAGCACGGCATCGTAGAAGTCTCCTCCAATCTCCTCGCAAGGCAGACTTCGCGCCCGCAACTTCGCGTAATTCACCTCGGGAATGATCACCGTCATCAGGCGCTGCTGGATCGTCGCGGCAATGGCAAGCTCTTTTTGATACAGCCGCGCATTCTGTTCAGCCTGGGCAAGTTGCGCGGCCTCGATCAAAGCGGCAGCTTCTGTGGCAACTGTGTTGAGAATGTCCCGACTCAAACTTGATAGGCCGCGGGAGGCTAGGCGGCTATCCAGGTAAAGGACTCCGTTAATGCCTCGCGGGGCATCATCAGCCTGAGTCTGTTGGCCCTGCGCAGCAATGTTAGTCCGGAACAAGGGCATGCAGATCACTGTCCGTAGATCGTGGGCGACAATGCTCTGCCGCGCTGCGAGATCCGAATGACTTGCCGTATCGGTAATGATTACTCGGGAGGCCGATGTCATCGCATCTTTCAGGATCGAATGCGAGATCGTCGTATCGTCTTTGAGTTCATCCCCGAGCGAGTTGCGCCCAACGGCGAGGCTCAAATCCCCTTCTTTGCCGACCAAGAAGACAAATCCACGTTCGGCACCGGTGATGCGTAATGTTGCTTCTACAAGCGTTACCAGAACGTCGTCGAGAGCTCCGCGGCTGTTCAGCTTGCGTGCGACTTCCAGGAAGAACGCCAGCTTCTCCAGATCGGAAGCTTCCTTTTCAACCTGGAGTCCCGAAATCTGGCTCAATAATTCCCGAGCTGAGCTGGTTGTCTGGCTAGTGGTGCCAAATTGGAAAACGGCAAATGTGCGGTCGTTGCTGCTGCCAAACTGCAAGCGGTCGTTGTTAACCAGCTTGTGTCGCTTTACCAGAGATCCGTTGACGAATGTACCGTGCTTGCTGCCAAGGTCTAGCAGGTAATATTCACCACCCATCTGCACGATTTCGGCGTGATCACGCGAAGCCATGGGATCCGTAATTACCATGTGCTTCTCTGCCCGTCTTCCGATGGTGAACGGGAAATGGATTAGCGGGATTGCCTGCTGCCTATCACCTTCTACGCGCAGCAGAACAGGAAATTCCTGTCCACTGACCATAGTGTTCTGGGCGGAGGCCTGAGTCGACATTTGAGTACCTGTTGCACAAAAGCGTAACACCTCCTGCTAGTGGGGACGGTACAATTTTGTCTTGCTAACGAACAGGGTCACCAAACGCGTCGTGGTTTCATGGAGCGGGGGCAAAGACAGCGCCTGGACGCTCTATAGGCTTCGTCAACAACCAGATAAGTACACGGTCATCGGGTTACTTACCACCATCAATCAGCGTTTCAATCGCATAGCTATGCATGGCGTTCGACGCGAGCTCCTGGAAGCGCAGGCTCAAGCGGCGGGACTGCCGCTTTGGGTCATTCCCTTACCTTCGCCCTGTACAAACGAGCATTACGAGCGCCGCATGAGTAACGCCCTGCACTTTCTAAAGCGGCTCGGAATAGATGCCATAGCCTTCGGGGACCTCCATTTGCAGGATATCCGCCAGTATCGTGAAGCCCAGTTCAAGAAATGCGGACTTGAGTTTCTTTTTCC
>Ga0066669_10000669_pt1 | contig 11543 bp, 8 predicted proteins | sample GraSoiAngelo_118_FD_133940 | JGI IMG/M metagenome (GOLD analysis project Ga0066669, IMG submission 133940) | Grasslands soil microbial communities from the Angelo Coastal Reserve, California, USA - 14_0919_02_20cm | ecosystem: Environmental > Terrestrial > Soil > Grasslands | place: USA...
ACTTCGAGATGGTGCGCCGCATCCGCCCAGGCGCGTTCGACTTCTCGCTCGACGGCGGATTCCTGGTCGGCGACGACAATCGTATCCGTGGGCAAAAGGTCGAGGAGGTTGGCGTGTAGGGGCGCAGCATGCTGCGCCCCTACCGGCCCACGGACATCCACTTCCGTCCGTACCGGCAGCACGGTGACGCGATTCAGCGCCTCACCCGAGCGCTGCGTGTCGAGATCGAAGCTGCGCACCGATACGACCTCGTCGCCCCACCATTCGATGCGCGCAGGGGTCGCCATACCGAATCCATACACGTCCAGAATCCCGCCTCGGACGCTGTACTGCGCGACCTCCGTGACGGTGGGCACCCGTTCGTACCCCATGGTCTCGAGGCGCTGCGCGGTGTCCGTCAGACGCTTCTCCTCTTTACTGACCTCGATCACGAGGCGCCGCTGGTCGAGCGCCGCTGGCACGGCTGTCCGCTCGGCCGTGGCGCGCGCGGTCGTGATGAGCACGCGGACGGCGCCGCGCAATAGCGCATCGATGGTTTCTATGCGCTCGCCGGCAAGCTCGTAATGCGGCTCTTCGACACCGAGCGATTCGCGCTGGGGATACAGCGCCGTGGTTTCGGACCCGAGCAGGGTTTGCAGATCCGCAAGCCAGCGTTCACTGTCCGCCGGCGTGGGCGCGACGATGGCGAACAAGCGTTGTGGCAGGCGGCGCGCGAGCGTGGACACCAGCACGGCGGGGCTCGAGCCGGGCAGGCCCCCCACACTGACATGGGTGCCGGCCGTTGGCAGCCGCTCGATGAGTGAGCGGGTCGCGGGCAGCTCCTCGAACCGCTCGAGCAGGAAGTCGAGGGCCATCAGCGCGTGCGCGTTGCGACAGCCAGCTCGATCGCGGCGAGCAGCAAGGCGAGTATGAGCAGGATGGCGCTCGCATCCGCGCGACGCGTCCCTGAGAACCGCTCGGCCGACAACGCGCTCGCGCTCAACACTTCGACGCGATCTCGTCCGCCGAATGCTGTGGTCACAAGCGCCGGCGTAGCGGGTGTGAGATCGGATTCGCGCGGGTCGGGACCGAAGACCGTCGCGCCCACCGTGTCGGTGCCACGCGTCCGGAACTCCACGCGCGGCGCACCCTCTGCGGAATTGACATCCGCCTCACCGATCACGATCCGATTGACGAGTGCATCAATGAACGGGACGAATCCGGGCGCCGTCGGCAACGCCGTCCATGCGGTGTCGAGGCGGCTCCCGAGCAGCAGAACGTTCCCGGAGCGCACTAACCATGGCTCTCCGTTCACGGTGGCCAGCACCTCGTCGGACGCACCATCGAGCCGGTAGCGACGCGCGACTGGCGTGCCATCGAGCGCGGGTAGTTGTGGCGCCACGAGGTTGCCGGGCGTGCCCACGTCGCCCCAGTGCCACGGGACGCCGCGCGCCGCGAGTCCCCGATTTGCCTGGCCGACCAGCGCCGGGTCGGCGGGCGGCTGCACGATGGCATGTGGCGCATTGGGTGGCGCCGCCTCGCCGCCGCTGATTACGACGTCACGACCCTCGCTGACGCGCTTGCCTTCCTGCAAGACCGCCAGCGCCGCAGCAACGAATGAGCCAGACCCCGGCGTCGCAGTCACGCGCGCGGCCGGCGCGACGCGCCAGGCAAAGGGACGACGATCGTCGACCCGCAGCTCGTCAGGTTCCAGGGCCGCTTCACCCAGCCACCACCCCGGCGCCAGGGATTGTACCGGCAACGACACGGTCACCGCCGACCGCATCGTGCCACCGCTGCCTCCGGGCGTCGCGAGACCACGCGCAGCGATTTCTCCGCCCCCGCCGCCCCCCCCTCCCCCCCCTGCCCGGTCACGCCGTGCGCCGCCAATGCGAATGGTGACAGGCACGGGTTGTGGAATATCACGGCCAGCAGGGGTCGAGCCGCCGAGCTCGATGACCGCCGCCCCTTCCGAGACTGTGACCGACGCGATGCCGCGGTTGGTGACCGCGCTTCCCGGCTCGAGCGCGAGTATGCGCACCCCACGCGGAACATCGGCGCGACCCGATGCCAGGGCGGTGCGCTGCAAGTCGCTCAGCACGTGCACCTCGCGTCCCGGCAACGGCTGCGCGTCCACGATCCGTGCGGCACGTCCGACCGCATCGACGAGGTCCAGGCGCTGCCAGCCCGCATGGGTGCTATCGATGATCGCGAGCAGCGCTTCGCGCGTGCCACCGCGCAGTACACCGTCGCACAACATCAGCCAGACCCGATCAGCGGAGGTGGTCCGCGCGAGTGAGGAACGCGCCGCGACGCGCAGCCGATCCAGCACCGGGCCGGCGCTCACCACCGCTCCCGACGACGGAGAGTTGTCGAGAATGATGACCACTGCCGTCGGCTGGTGAGCACCTCCTCCCCGCAACGGGATCAGCGGTCGCGCCGCCGCCAACACGATCACCGCGATCAGCGCGGTCCGGAGTATCATGAGAAGCAAGTGCCGCAGCTTCAGCCGTCGCGCGCTCTCTCGCTCGGCTGCGCTGAGATAGCGGACGGGTGGGAAGTCGAGCTCAGGCGGAATACGTCGCTGGAGAAGGTGCAGGAGTGCCGGGATCGCCGCGGCAGCGAGCCCCAGCAAGGCCAACGGATGAAGGAAGCTCACGTCAACAAACGCAGCGCGAGACCAAACGGCATGTCGGTCTGTACGTGATGGTAACTAATGCCATGGCGGCGGCAGGCTTTGCGCCACGCCGCGATTTCTCGCTGCACGGTATTGGCATACGCGCGCGCCAGCTCGCGTGGCCGCACGACGACGCTCACGGACGACTCCGGATCGCGGAAGCGTACCTCGGGCGGACCGGTGAGCTTCACTTCGGCGGGATCCATCAAATGAAACACAATCACCTGATGCCCGCGGTGGCGCAGGTACCGCAGGGCTGCGAGGGCGAGCTCGCGATCGAACAGCAAATCGGAGACCAGCACCACCATGCCCCGGCGGGCGAGCAGCGCGGTTAGTCGCTGCAGCGCCGCGTGCGCCGCGGTGCCCCGCCCGTCCGGCGTATCGAGCAGACCGCGCACGATCCGCGTCCACTGACCCGCTTTGACGCGGGCGGGAATCACCTGCCGCACCTGCTCGTCAAAAGTGACCAGGCCGGTCGCGTCACGTTGTCGGAGGAGGATCAGTGCCAGGGCGGCCGCCAGCCGGTCCGCGTATGCGCGCTTGGTGAGACGTTCCGGCGTGCCCTGCCATGCCATCGAGCGGCTGGCATCGAGGAGGATCATCGCACGCAGATTGGTCTCTTCTTCGAACTGTTTCACGAACAACCGGTCCGAGCGACCCAGAATTCGCCAGTCGAGGTACCGCAGCTCATCGCCGGCCTGGTAGGCCCGATGCTCGGTGAACTCGACCGAGAATCCGCGAAACGGCGACCGGTGCACGCCGGCGAGGAACCCTTCAACCACTCCTTCGGCGACGATCTCGATACCACCCAGGCGAGCGACTTCGGCAGGATCGAGAAGATCTAGGCGCTGAGCCAAGAAATGTCCTTGCCATGGGACAGCCAGCACGCAGTGCGACGTGGCCAAGTCATTATAACAATATAATTTAGGCGTAGTCGGCTTGTGGCACAGTCTCTGCCCTAGGCGCGGTGGGAGGCTCCATGTTCACAAACTTAGCGTTGCTCAGCTTGGCCTTCGTGTCCACGCCGGCCGTCAGCGGGGCTCCGACTTTCTACCGTCCGCGCATCGAGGTATGGACCAATCGTGGCGAGGGGGCCGTTTATACCCGCGGTGAGCGGGTGCGGCTCTTTTTCCGCCTCGATCAAGACGCCTACGTCACGATCTTCCGTGTCGACACGGACGGTCGGGTGCGCGTGCTGTTCCCGCGCGATCCGTGGGAAGACAACTTCGCGCGCGCGGGCCGGGACCTCGAGATCGATGGCCGCCAGCTCGGGAGCGACGCCTTTACAATCGACGATTATCCCGGCGTCGGTTACCTGTTCGCCGTCGCGTCGGCTGATGCGTTCGTCTACGACCAAATCGAGAGCGGCGATCACTGGGACTATCGCGTCATCGCGGATGGCCGGGTGCGCGGCGACCCGTACGTGGCGATGACTGATCTCGCGCAGCGCATCGTTCCGGAGGGGTACGCCGACTGGGATTACGACGTGGTCTCGTACAACGTCGGCCAGCATTACGACTATCCTCGCTTCCTGTGCTACGATTGCCACACGTACGTCAGCTATTCCTACTGGGACCCATACTACACGTCGTGCGTTCGCTTCCGCATGTTCGTGTATGACGATCCCTGGTACTATCCGTATCGCTATTACGGCGGGGGCCGCGTCGTGTTTGTGCGGCCCTATCGCCCGCAGCCCCGATTCATCTTCAAGGACTGGGGATCGGACCGGCCAAGCCGCGAAGGCTTCATCTCGCGCGAGCGCGAGCGCCCAGTCAACGACAACGGGCGTCGCGGCGTGACGGGCCGCGATCTGGGTGGCCTCGGCATCATTCCGCCTCCCAACGTGCGTGAGCGACGCAATCGTCCCGGCGATGACAGAAACAACGGGAATAACCGAAACAACGGCAACGATCGCGGCAACAACGGCAACGACGATCGCGGGAACGGACGGCGCGAACGTCCGGATCACCCGGAGCATCCTGAGCACCCAGACAATCCGGGTCGCCGTGATCGCCCTGACGACAACCGGTCTGCGGATCGGCCGATGGTGCTGCCACGGGCGGATCAATCGCATGGGAATCCGGGACTGCGCGATGCGGAGCAACGGCGAGTCGAGCCGCGCACTGTCGAACCGCAACGCGACGAGCCACGCCGGATTGAGCCGCGCAATGAGCCGCGGAACGAGCCACGGAACGAGCCACGGAACGAGCCGCGCCGCATCGAGCCCCGCAACGAACCGCGCAGCCAGCCGCAACCACGCGCGGAGCCGCGGCGCGATCCGCCGCGCGAATCCTCCAAGCCGCGCAACGAGCCTGAGGTCCGGCGGCGCAAGCCCTGAACGTTCAGACTGAAACCTGACGCGCCCGATCGTAGTGACACACGGTCGGGCGCGTTAGTTTTCTTTCCCCTTCCTTTCGCGAGGATCTCGTGGTCGCGCTGCTGCTCTTGTCAACCGCGTTGCTCGCCCAAACGCCTGCCGCCGTTCAGCGGGCGGCGCAGACGATCTCGCCCGAGGACATCCGCCGGCGCATCGGCATTATCGCGGATGATTCCATGCGCGGCCGGGACACGCCGAGTCCCGAGCTCGACAAGGTCGCTGCGTACATCGGTCGCGAGTACCGCCGTCTCGGACTGACAGCGGGGGGCGATAGCGGCACGTTCATCCAGCACTACACCATCGACCGCGTGGAAATTCGGGGCGACAGTTCCGCCGCGTTCCTGCACGCCGCAGGGAACGACGCGACGTTCGCATACGGCACCGACTTCGTGCTCGCCGATAATTCGTTCGACAGCGGGGATTACGCCGGCGAGCTGGTCCTCCTCTCGGGACCGCTGACCGGTGCAATCCCGGTCGATACCGCTGCGCTGGCGGGCAAGATGCTCATCCTCGCGCCGCGACCGCGCAATCGTGCGGAGCTCCAACGCGTCGTGGCGTGGAAACCGCAGGGAATTGTGTTCGTCGGAACCGCGCCCGACTCGATTTGGAGACGGAACGTCGACCGCGGCAATCGACCTCAGCCACGTAATCCGCTCCAGCCCATCGGTCCTCCGATCTTTCTCGCGATTCGGGCGATCGCACTGCAGCCCGTCGTCAGCCGTCTGGGCGGCGATCTGAGTGCCGCGCAATCAGCCACCAGCCTCGCGGTCCAGTCATTGGGGGGCGCCCAATTACACGTGCATGCCCGGATACGGATCGTGGAGCGCAGGTTCGCGCCGAACGTGGTGGGCATCCTGCCGGGCAGCGACCCGGTCCTCAAGAACGAGTTCGTCGTGTTCAGCGCCCACATGGACCACATAGGCGTCGCGGGGCCGCGCGGCAGCGGCGGCTGCCGGGCTCAAGGCGCGGACTCGATTTGCAACGGCGCCGATGATGACGGCTCTGGAACCGTCGCGGTGGTGGAAATCGCCGAAGCCCTGGCGGGAATGACGCCGCGGCCGAAGCGCTCGATCATCTTCCTGAACGTGAGCGGCGAGGAGAAGGGCTTGTGGGGCAGCGCGTATTTCTCCGACCATCCGGCCGTGCCGATCAGCAACATCGTGGCCGATCTCAACATCGACATGATCGGCCGCAACTGGAAAGACACGATCGTGGCGATCGGCAAAGAGCATTCGGATCTCGGCGCGACGCTGAACCGCGTCGGCGCGGCGCACGCTGAGCTCAACATGCGGCCGATCGACGACATCTGGCCTGCGGAAAACTTCTACTTCCGCTCCGACCACTACAACTTCGCCAGGAAGGGCGTGCCCGTCCTGTTCTTCTTCAGCGGCACCCATCCCGATTACCACCAGGTGGGCGACTCCCCCGACAAGATCGACGCGGAAAAGGAGTCGCGCGTCGCGCGGCTCATCTTCTACCTCGGCGTCGAGGTCGCGAACGCCGCCGAGCGCCCGAAATGGAACCGCGAGAGCTACCGGACGATCGTCGGGCGGTAAGGCGCCGGTCTAGCGATCCAACACCACTACGACCACCGATCCTGGAATAACCGGGGGTCGGGGACGTGGGCGGTCGGGCGTCGGTGCCGGTGGCTCACCGAACTGCGCCGCGACAGTGTAGACGCGATGCGTGCGCTCATCCAGAGCGATGGTCCGTCCCCCGCGCTGCGTCGGCACCGTCGCGACGACCCGGAAGCTGTCCGGCGAATCCTCGTGCACGAAGGTCATCGTCCCTTCACCATTGGAGCTCACGGCAAAGCCGCGGCTTGGGTCGAACGCGGCACCATCGACGCCACTCCCGATCGGCAACGTAACCAGCACCCTGCCGCGATCCGGATCCACGACCGCCATCAACCCGTTGGAGCACACCGAAAACAGGCGGCGCGTCCGGCGGTCGATCGCCAGCCCCGACGGCTCCTCGCACGGCGCGAGCGGCCAACGGCCTTCCACCGCCAGCGTCTTCGGATCGAACGCCACGAGCTCGCTCTTGTCCTCGATATTGACGTACATGTGTCCGCGCCCATCCGACACCGCGTTCTCCGGCTTGCCCCCGAGGTCCAGCGTGCCCACGACGGTTCCGGACTGCGGATCGATCGCGGTCGCATTAGCCCCGCCGCCATTGAATGTGAACACGCGACGCGAGAAGGGATCATAGGTGATCGCATCCGGATTGCGGCCGGTGACCCTCACCACCGAGAGCGGCGCGAGCGTCTTGAGATCGAAGATCGTCACGGTGGTGTCGCGGCCGTTGCTCGTGAAGCCCCGATTCAACTCGCGGACGAACGCAATGCCGTGCACGCCGTTGGTGTTGGGGATATCGCCGATCACTGAGTCGCGATCGAGATCGATCACGGCGACGTGCGTGCCGCGGGACACGTACAGTCGATGAGCGACGGTGTCCACGGTCAGATAATCCCAGCCACCCTCACCCGCCAATGGAATCCGGCGGATGACGTGATATGGGGCAGGGCCAGAAACGGGGGTCTGCGTGGTTTGGACGGCAAGTGCGAGCGCGAGCAAGCCGATCATGGAGTCCTCCAGGAGTTCCGAATTCTAACGTAGGAACCCGCCCTCTGGCGCGGGCGTCACGCGCTCACGCATCTTGGCTAGGTGAGGGTGCTGATTGTCGAAGACGACCCCGAGCTGGCCGGATTGCTGCGGGACGGTCTCCGCGAGCACCGCATCGACCCCACGATCGCAGCGACCTTTGCCGATGGACAGGCGCGGACGCAGGCGGGCGACTACGACGTCATCATTCTCGACGTCCGCCTGCCGGGGGGAACCGGATTCGAGCTGTGTGCGCAGCTGCGCCACAACTCCGTTGACACTCCCGTACTCATGCTGACCGCACTAGACGCCGTAGATGATCGGGTCCGCGGCTTGACGGCCGGCGCGGACGACTATCTCACCAAGCCATTCGCCTTTCGCGAGCTGGTCGCGCGCCTGCAGGCGCTCGCACGCCGGCGCGCGCTGGCAATCACACCGGCCATACTACGTGTGGCGGATCTCGAAATGGACGTGGGATCGCGCGTGGTGCGACGTGCCGGCCGGCCTATCGCGCTGACCGCGAAGGAGTTTGCGTTGCTCGAATTCCTGCTGCGGCATTCCGGCCAGGTCGTTGATCGCGGGGCGATCACGGCGCACATCTGGGATGACAATCACGATCCGTTCGCGAACGTGCTGGAGGTTCTGGTCCGCCGGTTGCGCAGCAAGATCGATGATGGGTTCGAGCCGAAGATCATCCAGACCGTGCGCGGCGCGGGGTACCGCCTAGGACCATGATGGCACCGCTCGCCCGGCTCCGTCTGCGTCTCACGCTTTGGTATGCGGCGACGTTCGCGGTGATCCTGGTGGCGCTGGGCGGCGGACTGCTCGTTGCCATGCGCCAGTGGCTCTCCCATCGGCTCGACCATTCGCTGCAGGTGGCGGCGGCCGCGTTGATCCGCGCGACCCACACGCTCGAGCAGGAGCGGGCGACAACAGGCGTCAGCGACGCTGTCGAAGAGCTGCACATCCCCGACCGCGATCTGTACCTGCTCGATACCACCGGACGCCCGCTGACGCCCGCCCGCGCGGACGCATGGATCGTGGCCGCGGCGCGCACGGCGGTGCGGACCGGGCGTGCGCAGATCAACGCCGAGTCGCCGGACGGTCGCGAGATCCGGGTCTACGCTGAGTCCTTCACCGGCCAGGGCGGCGCGACATATGTGGCCGCGGTCGGCGCCGATCGGATGGAATTCGAGGATCAAAACGCCGCCCTGCTCGGCGCATTCGCGGGCGCCGCGCTGGTGGCGCTGCTCCTCGTCACCGGGGGCGGGTTCGTCCTGGCCCGAAAGTCCACCGTCCCGGTCGAGCGCTCGATGGAGCAGATGCGGCGCTTCATGGCCGATGCGGCGCATGAGCTGCGCACGCCCGTCACACTGCTGCGCACGCGTACCGAGCTGGCGCTGGCGCAGCCACGCGACCCTGCGGGCGACGCCGCCGCATTCCAGGCCATCGAACGGGAAGCCGACAGGCTGGGTGGCATCGTCGGCGACCTGCTGCTGTTGGCGCATGCCGATGCCGGGGAGCGCCGCGTCGTGCGCGGGTCACTCTATCTCGACGACATCGCTTCGCAGGCGCTCACCGCTGTCCGCGCCCTCGCCGAGCGCAAAGGAGTGGCGTTGGTCGTCGGGTCGTTCGAGGAGGCGCAAATCCTCGGCGACGCCGAACTCGTGGAGCGGCTGTTGCTCATTGTGCTCGATAACGCGATCAAATACACGCCCCAAGGTGGCAGTGTCCGACTCGACGTTACAGGCCGCGACGGCAAGCGCTCCGTGATCGTGACCGACAGCGGCGTCGGCATTCCGGCCGAGGAATTGCCGCGCATCTTCGAGCGCTTCTATCGCGGCGACAGCGCCCGTAGCAGGGCCGATGGCTCCGGGCTTGGTTTGCCGATCGCGCGGTGGATCGCGGACCTGCATAACGCGCGGATCGCGGTCTCCTCCGACGCCGGCGGCACACGCGTACAGGTCGATTTTCCAGCGGGGCTGTAAGCATCCTGTAAGGTGGGCTGGCTAGTTTCCCGCCATGCTGCTGCTGCTGGCGCTGCTCGCTCAGCAACCGGTGACACGCGCCGATGCCGCCACTGCCGCGCTTACGCGCGGGGCGCGCGTGGCGCTGGGGCGCGCGGATACCATCGCGGCACTCGGCGCGGCACGCACCGCGCGTGCGTTCCCGAATCCCACCGTATCGGGCAGCTACACCAAGGACACGCCCAATTATCATCTGGTGAGCGATCTGCCACTCGATGTTCCGTGGCTGCGGGGCCCGCGCATCGGCGCGGCAGAGGCCGCTCGGGACGCGGCGCGGTACCAATTCACCTTTGATCGTGCGGGCATTCTGTTCGACGTCGATACCACCTACACGCGTGCCCTGGCAACCGCGATGCACGCACGACTCTCGCGCCGCACCGCCGATGATGCCGACAGTCTCCAGAAGATTGCGCGGCTGCGGCGTGACGTCGGCGATGTGAGCGAGCTCGACGTGCGCCTGGCGGCCGTGAATGCGGGCCAGCTGAACAATGCCGCCATCGACGACTCACTCAGCGCGCTCGGCACCTTGCTCGACCTGCAGCTGCAGATGGGACTCGCCGGCGATAGTCCCGCAATCAGGCTCGTCGATTCCCTTGTCGCTCCAGAAGACAGCGCCCCCGTGAACGAGGGGGGGGCCGGACCCGGCGAGTATCTCCCCGTCGCGGCGGCCGCCGCGCGTCTCCGCTCGGCCGAGCGGGCGCTCTCGTTCACGCGTGCCAGCCGATTCGCGCCCAGCGTCGAGTTCGGCTTGGACAAGGGAGATCCGGGCACCACCCGGCCAAATGAACTCTTGCCGGTCATCGGATTCTCGCTGCCGTTTCCGCTGTTCAATCGCAGCGGTGGCGAGGTGACGCGGGCGATGGCCGAGCGGGACCGTGCGCAGGCAGAACTCGACCTGACACGCCGCGAGACGGACGCCGCGGTCGCGCGGGCGCGCCGCGAGCTGATGGCAGCACGGGATCGGGCGCGGCGGTCGGCGGATCTGGTGGCGAGTGCCAATCGCATTGCAGGCATGTCGCTGCGGGCTTATGGCGAGGGCGCGGTGGCGCTGGCGAACGTGCTCGAGGCGCAGCGCAACGCCCGGGAGATCCTGGCGCGCTACATCGACGATCTCGCCGCCGCCGACGCAGCGCTGCGCGCCCTGGGCTGGCTCACCACGAAAGCGAGCGAACGATGACGCTTCACCGGTTGCGTGGGCTGGCGCTTGTGATCCTCGCCGCCGCCTGCAGGGGCGAGGCGAAGCAGTCGAATGAGGAAGCCGGGGTCGTAGGCGTCGGGACCGCCGTGGCCACGCGCGAGCCATTCCCGCAGACCGTGAACGCGATCGGCACGGTGAGCGCGCGGCCGGGCCGCTATGCGGCGCTCGCCCCGCCCGGGCCGACGCGCGTGGCGCGCATTTTCGTGGTGGCGGGGCAACGGGTCTCGCAAGGCGATTCGCTGATCGAGTTCGAGCGCGCGCCGTTCGAGGCGGCGGCCCAGAGCGCGGCTGCAACACTCGCGAATGCCGAACGCAGTTACGCACGCGCCACACGACTCGTGCAAGCGGGCATTCTGCCGCAGAAGGATGCCGACCAGGCCGCCGCGGATCTTGCGGCGGCGCGTTCGGCCGAGGTAACGACGCGGCGCGCGCTCGAGCTCGCCACGTTGCGGGCGCCGGTCGCGGGTGTCGTGACCCGAATGACCGCGGTCTTGGGCGCGTCGGTCGATCCCAGCCAGACGCTCGTGGAAGTCGCGGATCCCGCTGCGCTCGACGTTCTGTTCAACGTCTCGCCTGCCGAAGCCGGCCGCATTCGGACCGGCGACACGTTGACCTTGACGAGCGGCGAGGGAACGCGACCCGGCGGAGAGCCACTCGGCGCGGCAACCGTGGTTAGCGTGGC